>LXNI01000640.1_pt1 | contig 38714 bp, 27 predicted proteins | sample 809091 | NCBI WGS metagenome assembly LXNI01 (sample SAMN04870527, study PRJNA318959) | sponge metagenome | biome: 01000161; feature: marine sponge reef; material: water | host: Sarcotragus foetidus | place: Greece: Milos, Mediterranean Sea | collected 2013-05-29 | depth 5-7 m
CTCGGCTACAAGATCGAGGTCACCGACACGGCGACCGGAACGAGCAGGACCTGGAGCAACGAACCAGGCCGGGCCGCGTCCGCCATCGCCGACGCGAAGGCCTTCCCGCAAGCCTGCCCGACCCACTGAACGCCGGGGCCTCGCACGAGCCGAAACAACACGAGCAGAAACAAATCGCCGCGGAAGCGGCGTCTCCGACCGGGAGCGCGGATAACCACGGTGGCGGGTTTCCGGGCCCGGCGCGGCCGCCCCTTCAGTTTGTCCGGCAGCCGTTGGAGAAGGCGGTGACGTCGGTGACCGCGTTGGCCGCCCGTCCGGGAGGGTTGCGGTACGTCCGGGGCGGGTCGAGGCCGAGCGTGTCGGTGACCGTAATCTCGTACTCGATATCGGTGGTCGAGGCGGCGAACACCCACATATGCCCGTTCACGGCGCAGCCGTCGAGGACCTTGACCAGGATCTCCCAGTTGGCGGGGTCGAAGAACCGGAAGATGGCGGTGTCGTTGGTTCCCTCGTGAACCACGGCGGCGCTCGTCGCCCCGGTTTCGCCAAACCGCCAGACCACCGCCACGGCGTAGCGGGAGTCCCGGAGGCACGGAGTCGAGTCGTTCGCCTCGCAGGTTCCCGCGGGTTCGGCCGCCTCGATCAGGAACGTCCTCGATGCAATCGATTCCCGCGTGCCGTCGCCGACCACGAGCGTCACCCGGTAGAAGCCGGGAGCGGACCACGAGTGCGTTACGGTTGCGTCGCGGTTCACGCGGCCGTCGCCGAAGTCCCAGATGCGTTGGCTCACCGCGCCGGAGCTCGTGTCGCGGAACGTGACCGGCAAGCCGGCGCGGGTACGGCAAAGGTCGGGATCGCAGTCGGCGTCCGCTTCGAAGGCCGCCTTCGGCGGACCGTGTGGCGGCGGCGGCGGTGGCGGCGGCGGCGGCCCCGGCGGTGGCGGTGGCGGCGGCCCCGGCGGTGGCCCCGGCGGCGGCCCCGGCGGCGGCGGCGGCGGTGGCGGTGGCGGTGGCGGCGTCGCTTCCACCACCGTGATCGCGAACACCAACTGGTCGCTGTCCGGATCCTGCTGGTCGCTATCCGTCACGGTGTAGACATAGAGTTTCCTGGGACTCGCCACGGACGCCGAGCCCGACAGGGTTCGCGTCCGCGCGCTGAACGTGAGCCCCCCGGGCAGAGTCGGCGACACCGCGTAGGTGAGCGCACCGTCGCCTCCGGTCGCGTCCGGCAGCATCAGGCTCAGGGAGTCTCCGACGGCCAGCGTCTGTTCGGCGATCGACGCGCCTTGGGCGAAGGTGGGCGCGAGATCGCCCGGCGCCATCGTGGCGCCTGTCCCGGAGAGCGACCACGCGCTCGATCCTTCCGCGTTTCCGGCCCGCACCTGAACCTCCCAGGACGTACCGGCACTCAGGCCGGAGATCCGGGCCGTGCGTCCGGTTCCGACGTGCGCGTGGCTCGTCCATGCGTCCTGCGACGAAGCGCGACGGTACCTGGGTTCGTAGCTGGCGATCGGAGGTCCCCGGTTGGCCGGCTCGCCCCAGCTCACCTTGATCTCGGCGTCCGAGACGCCGTTGACCAGCGGGGCCGCGGGCGCCTCGGGCGCTTCGTCGTCCTGGTCCGTGACGGCGACGTTCACCGTTCGCATGGCGGTCAGGCCTCCGGGATCCTGAGCCTTGACCGCGAACGAGTAGCTGGCTCGGGCCTCGAAGTTCAGATCCGTGGTCGCCGGCGCCGTGAGCTGGGCGGTCGTGGAATCCACCGCGAACAGAGCGCTGTCGCCGCCGGTCAGGCTGTATTCCAGCGTCTCGCCCGGATCCGGATCGCTGGCGGTCACCGGAGCGCCGATCGCGCCGGTCGTGTTCTCCGCCACGCTCATGTTCAGGGCCGTCGCGGGCGAGAAGGCGGGCGCCCGGTTCGGCGGGGGCGTCTGGAGGTCGAAGGTGAACGTGGCCATCGCCTGCGTTGCCCCGGAGAACGGACCGGTCCCCTGGATGCTCGCGATGTTCTGCTGCGGATTCGTGTCGGGGTTGCTCAGGCTGAATCCCGTGCCATCCTCGGTTCCGGCGTCGTAGGGATAGAGCGTCACCTGGACGCGGGTCATCCACCGGCTCTGCGAATCGAGCAGCGAGAGCCCTGACACTCCGACGAACCAGTCGGGACTGGGCGCGATCATCGAGACCAGGGTGACGAGCGGATGGTTCGGAGTGATCGTGAAGCTGAGCGACGTGGAACTCGTGCCGCTGTTCAGGCCGCTTCCGGAGAGCGCGGACCCCCGGTTCGCACCGGCGGCGTTGACCTCCTGGATGAGACGCGACGTGCCCCCGAACTCGGCCATGTTCTCGATGCCCTGGGAAGCAAGCTGTCCAACCGACCAGAACGTGACGTCGGCGTTGTGCGTACCGCCGACGAGAGGGGAGAAATGGTCGTTGCCGGGCACCCCCGCGGGCGACGCCGCCGCCGTCCACGTACCCTGGAACGTCACCTTGTAGGTGGCGCTTCCCGCGCTCTGGCCGTGAACTGACGGCGCCTGCGCGGCCCACGCCAGCAACCCGGTTGCCAGGGCCAGCGAAGCGACCCCTCCGGGCCGGCGGCCGCCGTCTTTCGAGCTGTCCTTCGGGAATGCCTCGGGGTCATGCATGGCGCGCGGCGATGGTAACCCGGTTTTCCGTCCGGCGCTCCCGCGGTCGTCGGCGCTCCGGTCGGCCAACTGGACTCCGCCGACGCGGGCACGCCCCCACTGAGCGCGACGTATCGGCCGGGCGTGTAGAGTGAGCGGCCCCGACCCGCCCGCGAACCAATGCTGGAGGCAACATGGCCGAAACCCACCGCCGCGAACATGGAATCCGCCGGGCCGCTGCCCTGGCCGCCGCGCTCCTCTCCGTCGCCGCGACAGCAGGCGCTGGCGAGTTGGAGATCGAATCCGGCAAGCTGCGGGGCGCGATCCTCGATCCGGACGGCGGTCCGACCGTCTACCGCGGCATTCCCTACGCGGCGCCGCCGGTCGGCGACCTGCGCTGGAAGGCGCCGCGCGCGGCGCCGCAGTGGAACGGCGTGCGCGACGCGACGGAGTTCGGCGCGATCTGTCCCCAGAGCCCGGCTCTGGCGATGATGACCGGAGAGTCGCTGCCGACGAGTTCCGAAGACTGCCTCTACCTCAACGTCTGGACGACCGCCGGCGAGAGCGACGACCCGCGGCCGGTGATGGTATGGATCCATGGCGGGGGACTGAGTCTCGGCTGGAGCAATCAGGCGCAATACGACGGCGCCGCCTTCGCAGGCAAGGGCGTGATCCTCGTGTCGATCAACTACCGGCTCGGACCGCTCGGCTACCTTGCGCACCCGGCGCTGTCGAAGGAATCCGGCGGCGAATCGGGCAACTACGGTTTCCTGGACCAGATCGCGGCGCTTCAGTGGGTGAACCGGAACATCGCCCGGTTCGGCGGCGACCCGGACAACGTGACGATCTTCGGCGAGTCCGCCGGCGGCACCAGCGTCCACGCGCTGATGGCGAGCCCGCAGGCGAAGGGTCTCATCCACCGGGCGATCGCGGAGAGCCCCTGGGTCACGGACACGAACATCCGCCCGCTGCGCGGCGCCAAGGGGCTGCTCGCCAGCGCGGAAGACGTGGGAGTCGCTTGGGCCGGCGCGATGCTCGGTGACGGTGCGGCCCAGACAGCGAAGGCACTGCGGGCTCTCGACGCCGACACGATCATCACAAGAACCGCCCAGGGCGGCACACTCGGCAGCTACGAGCCGCACGTCACTTACGGCACGGCCTTCATGCCCGAGTCGAGCGAAGAGCGCTACACCGGCGGCAAGCAGAACGACGTGCCCCTGATCGCCGGCACGAACCGCAACGAGGGCACGATGTTCATGGCCTTCCAGCCTCTCACCGAGCGGGCGCAGTTCCTCGAAACGCTGAAGGGCGTCTACGGAAATCAGGCCGAAGAGGTGGCCAAGCTCTACCCGTCGTCGAATGCCGACGAGCTCAAGGTGCAGCACGACCGCTTCCTGACCGACACCTGGTTCCTCCGCGGTACCCGCCGGATGCTGCTCGGCATGGACAAGGTCTCCTCGCACGCGTTCCAGTACTTCTTCACCCGCGTGAACCCGGAGAACCCGGCCTGGGGCGCGCACCACGCGGCCGAACTGGGATACGTCTTCAACACGCTCGTGGGCGAGAACTACGACGACACGGATGAGGCGCTCGCAGCCCTGATGATCGACTACTGGGTCCAGTTCGCCCACACCGGCGATCCGAACGGCGGCGGCCGACCGGCCTGGCCTGAGTTCGATGGCAAGAAGCAGGCCTATCTCGAGCTGGGTGACGAGGTGAAGACGGGTGCCGCGCTGGAACGGGAGATCAACGACCGGCTCGAAGCGATCCGCGGGCGGTAGACAACCTGCAGCAAGCTGACGAGGCGGACTGTGTGAGACGCGGAAGCCGGACCCGATGACCAAGAGGCCGTTCATCGGTTGGCGGATCGTCGGAATCGGCTCGCTCTGCTACGGCTTCGGCATCTCGCCGATGTACTACGGCTGGGGCCTGTTCCTGCCGGAAATGCAGCAGGATCTTGCCCTGAGCAACACCCAGTCGGGACTCGTCTTCAGCGTCTTCAGCTGGATTTACCACCTGTTGGGACCTGCGTGCGGGATCGCAATGGCACGCCTGGGCATCCGCTCGGTCATGGGCTTCGGCGCCGCGGTAGGAGTGCTCGCGTTCTGGATGATGAGCCGGGCCGACTCCTTCGCCGACTGCATGTTCGCCTACGGAGTCCTCGGCGGCATCGCGATCGGCTTCGGGACCATCCTGCCCGCCCAGACCCTGGCGTCCAACTGGTTCGTCCGCTCCCGATCCAGGGCCATTGCCCTGGTTCTGGGCGGCGGGGCGGTGGTCGGATTCGGTGTCAACAAGTACTTCGCGCCGGAGATTCTCCGAGTCGCCGACTGGCGGAGCGGTTGGCTCATCATTGCCGGTGTTTCGGCGGTGGTGGCAGTCGTTGCCGTGCTGTTCCTCCGCGGCACGCCGGAGAAGGTCGGTCAGCTTCCCGATGGGGGGCCGGCCGTCGGCGAAACGGAGGCAGAGAATGCTCGCGGCCCAACGGGTCAGGGCGAGTGGACCGCGCCCCTCGCCCTTCGAACTCACCAGTTCTACCTCCTTGTGGCACTGTCCATCGCCTACGGTGTGCCGTGGGGGATCATCAGCGTCTACGGCCGTCTCCACCTTGAGTCCCTGGGCTTCACGACCGCCATGGCCGGTTCCATCCTCGGCGCCCGCGTCCTGGTCAGCCTGTTCGGCAGGTTCAGCGCGTTCGTCGGTGATTTCATGTCGCCCCAGCGGCTGCTCGCTATCGTCCTCCTGGTCGAGGGAGCAGGCAGTGCCGGGCTAGTGGCAGCGAAGACGCCGCTCTTCGCCTACGTTTCCGTGATTCTGGTCGGCCTCGGCTTCGGCGCCGCGTACGTTTGCATTCCGGTCGTCTTCTCGGCCTTCTACGGCCGGCGCGCGTTCGGCACGACCGTCGGCATCCGGTTCGCGATCACCGGCATCATCGCGCCTTCCGCCCCGACGCTGGCGGGGATGCTCGCCGACTGGTCAGGTTCTCACATCCTGACCTTCTGGATTCTGGCGGCGTGTTGCCTCGCCGGCGCCTTCGTCGCCTTCGGGTTGCGCGCGCCCGTCCTCACCGCACGGCCGATCACGCCGGTGACCACGAGTTCCCTGGGCGGCTAGAGCGCTATCCAGAAGTCCAACGCGCCTGCGTTGCCTCCTAGCCGGCGGCGGCGACCGTCGTCTGCCAGCGGTGCTCGCCCCAGGAGAGCTTGAGCGTGCCAGGCGCGCCACCTTCGGGCGGCTCGATGTCGATTGTCAGGCTCGACTTCCCACCCTCCTCGACGGAGTGGTCGAGCGCCGTCTCGCCAAGGTCCCTGGACGGATCGTGCATCGTGCCCCAGATGTCCGGCTCGTTGTTGACGACCAGCGTCCACTGGCCATCGTCGTCCAGGCGCAGCCACAGGCTGTAGAGGCCCGCGAAGCCAGGCGAGACGTTGCCCATCGGCACCTTCAAGTCCCCAACCATGATGTCGACTTCAGTGCGGAGCTTGATCGCCGCGAAGGTCTGGAACTCGAGCAGACCCTCTTCGTGCTCCAGGAAGGACTGCCAATCCAGGCTCATGAGGGGGATCCGGCCGGCGTTGACCTGAACGGTACCGCCGCCGATCTCGGCCGTGTCGATCGAACGGGTCGCGTTGACCAGCACCGCGAAGGTGTTGGTCAGGCCGGAGGCGTCGAGCTTGCGACCCTCACCCTCCTTCGAGGGCTTCACGACAACGTCGTCCGTCTCGCCGGACTGAGCCGCTGCCGGGCCGGCGACCGCCACAACCAGCAGGAGAGCGGCGACTTGCGGAAGCCGCCGCCCGCGCAAACAGGTCATCCCCGTCCTCCTACTCCCCGCCGCCGGTGCTCTGGGTCGAGGCGAGACCGAGCCGCAGCGCGATCGGATCGACGGGCTCGACAGGCGCCCAGGCGAGGAAGCCGAGCATCATCTCGTCCGTCGTGGCGGTACCGTTGACGACGTTGTCACCTGGGTCGAAACCGCGAATCTCGCCGCGTTCCGGCGTGTTCTCGAACCACATCGAGACTTCGACGCGGGTGCCGGCGGGGATCGTCTTCGGCTTCTTGTACTGGTACGTCGTCTGCCACTCCTGGTCGTAGTTCGGGACGTCGAGCAGGACTTCGGTCGTACCGTCGGGGTAGAACGCGTCGTAGCGCACCGCGACCGAGCGCAGATGCGCGTGCGGCCACAGGGCCAGAATGTCCGTCTCCACCGGGAAGACCCGCGCCGCGCCGACCTTCCAGCGGTCGTGGCCGGGCGGAATCTCGAAGGTCAGGTTGCCGATCGAGTCGAACTCGACCTTGCGCAACTCGCTTTCCGGAGCGTCGGCGAACACGAAGCCGATCTCGGAGCGATCGTAGAAGCCGCTACCCTCACCGGCTTCCTTGTTGTAGTGCATCGAAAAGTCGATCGTCGATCCGGGCTCGAGCTTCATCGCGTAGCCGGGCTCCATCAGGTGGCTCTCGGCGCCCAGGGCGATGCAGCCCAGCGAGTTGCTGCCGAACTTGCCGAGTGCCGGCCCGCCGCCCGGAGGCTGGACGCTCGCGCACATGTGATGGACGTCGCTGCCGCCGACCTTGAACTCGACGCCACGCACCCAGACAGGTTCCGTCAACATTTCCTCGGTCAGTTCGGTCCGGAAGTTGATGTTGATGTCGGCGATGTCGTCGGCCACCCAGTGCTCTTCGGGCATCTGGACGACGAGATCCGGACGACCCAGCGACCAGCCGCCCGAGCCTTCCTCGACGAACCTCTTCGGCGGCGGCGCGTCGGCCTCGTCACCGGCGGGCGCACCGTCACGGACCCAGGCCAGGACCGTCTCGATCTCGCTGTCGGACATCACCCGCTCATTGTGGAACTGCCCGCGGGTCGCCTCGGTGGCGAACCAGGGGGGCATCGAGCGGTTCTCGACCGCGCGCGCGATGGAGCGCGCCCAGGGGCGCGTCTGCTGGTACGTCATCAGCGGCATCGGCGCGATCATCCCGCCGATGTTCTCGCCCTCGCCTTCGGGCCGGTGGCACGTCTGGCAGTTCTCCTGCAGGACGGGCAGCACGTCGGCGTAGAACGTCGGCGTGTCCGCGTCGGCGGCCAACGCGATACCCGGAAGGGCAACGGCCGCGACGATCATGATGAGGACGGGGCGAGAGGTCGCGGTCGTCATGTTTCACTCTCCGGTTGGGCGGCCGGCGGCGCTCTTGAGCGAACGGCACGCAACCGCCTGCTGGCTCGGATCCTTGGTCAGTGCTCAGCAAGTGTACCCGATGGCTTCTGGCGCTATTGTCAGGTGATGAGCAAGCTGCAAGCCGACCCACCGAAGACTCTGACAGCCGCACTTGTCCTCGTCCTCTGCACCGCCGCAATGGCGACGGCTGAAGAAGCAGACAGGCGAGCGCTCTTCGGGGATCTCCACGTGCACACCCGCTACTCGTTCGACGCCTTCATCTTCGGCACGCGCAGCACGCCCGACGATGCCTACGAATTCGCCAAGGGCAAAGCGATCGAGCATCCCGGCGGCTTTGACCTCCAGCTCGACCGACCGCTTGACTTCCTTGCCGTGACCGACCACGCGAACTACCTCGGCATGCTGGAAGCGATGTCGCAGCCCGACCACCCGCTGTCGAAGCTCGACCGAGCGGCCGACTTCACCCAGGCCCGAACGATCGCGGAGAAGCGGCGCGCCTTCCGCAGCGGCGCCTACGTCCGGGAGCACCGCGACGTGGACGTCATCCGCTCCGCCTGGAAGCGGACCGTCGAGGCGGCTGAGCGCCACAACGATCCCGGCACCTTCACGACGTTTTCGGCCTACGAGTACACGTCGAGCCGCGAGGGCGGCAACCTGCACCGCAACGTGATCTTCCGGGGCGACGCCGTGCCGGACTACCCGTTCGGCCGCCTCGACTCGGCGAACCCGGAAGATCTCTGGGCCTGGATGGACGACCAGCGTTCGCAGGGGATCGAGGCGCTGGCCATCCCCCACAACTCGAACGGCTCCGATGGCCACATGTTCCAGCTCGTGAACTTCGCCGGCGAGCCGATCGACGCCGCCTACGCCGAGACCCGGATGCGGAACGAGCCGCTGGTCGAGGTCACCCAGGTCAAGGGCACCTCCGACACCCACCCCTTCCTGTCGCCGAACGATGAGTGGGCCGACTTCGAGATCATGCCCTACCGGATCGCGCAGTGGAACAAGTCGAGGCCGCGCGGCTCCTACGTCCGCAACGCCTACCAGCGCGGCCTGAAGCTCCAGGCCGAGCGCGGCGCGAACCCCTACCAGTTCGGTCTCGTCGGCGCCAGCGACACCCACAACGGCGGCGCGTCCCTCGACGAATCGAACTTCGTCGCCAAGGTCGGCATCCTGGACGCGACGGCCGAGCTGCGCGGCTCGGTGCCCCTCGTTGCGGACGAAGGCGTCACCGCGTACAACGACACGTACTACAAGACATGGAGCGCATCCGGTCTTGCCGGCGTCTGGGCGGAGGAGAACACTCGCGACTCGATCTACGGCGCGTTCCGCCGCAAGGAGACCTTCGCCACCAGCGGCCCGCGAATCGTCGTCCGCTTCTTCGCCGGCGTCTATCCCGACGACTTGGCCAGCCACGACGACGCGGTTGAGGTGGCCTATGCCGAGGGCGTTCCGATGGGCGGCGAGCTGCCCGCAGGTTCGGATGGCGCGGCGGCTCCCCGCTTCCTCGTCTGGGCGCTTCAGGACCCCCTCGGCACACCGCTTCAGCGGGTGCAGGTGATCAAGGGATGGAGCGAAGGCGGCCTGGCGATGGAGCAGGTCTTCGACGTCGCCTGCTCGGACGGCGGCGTGCCCGACCCCGAAACGCACCGCTGCCCGGACAACGGCGCCGAGGTCGATCTCGCCGACTGCGGAATCACGCCGGACAAGGGGGCGTCCGAACTTGTCGCCCTCTGGCGGGACCCGGGATTCGAAGCCGGCCAACACGCGTTCTACTACCTGCGGGCGCTTGAGAATCCCACCTGCCGCTGGTCGACGTGGGACGCGGTCAAGGCCGGTGTCGCCCCCCGGCAGGAACTGCAGGCGACGATCCAGGAACGCGCCTGGTCGTCACCGATCTGGGTCGGTGGCCCACCGACCAGGTAAGGGCGACGCACCGCCGGAACGACCCGTCAACAAGCGGCCTGTATACTGCCGTCGGTTTCCAGCATCCCCAACTTCTCTTCCCCGAGTACCCCACGCGATCATGCGCAAGTGTCTGATTCCGCTAGCGCTGAGCGCGACCGTCGGCATCTCGCCCGGTCTCGCGCAAGGCGACGAGGAGAACCTTCCCCAGGAGCCGGCAACGCTCGGGCAGGCCATCCGCGACGCGGACGTCTCGGTCGGTCTCCGCTACCGGGTCGAGCAATCCGACGACGACGCATTCGACGACGCGGCGCTCGCTTCGACACTGCGCACGACGCTCAAGCTGCAGACGAAGGCATATCGCGGCTTCTCCTTCCTGCTCGAGGCGGAGGACGTGACCCCCGTCGGCAACGACAGCACCTATCGCAACCTCGGCTACGGCGGACTCGACAACGGTGTCCGTGACCGTCCGGTCATCGCCGACCCGGCGCTGACGGCGATCAACCAGGCCGCGGCGAGGCTCGAACGCGGGCCGGTCGCGTTCACCCTCGGTCGCACCGAACTCCTGATCGGCGACCAGCGCTTCGTCGGTGCGGTCGGCTGGCGACAGCACCACCAGGCCTTCGACGCGGCCGCTCTCGATGCCTCCCTGGCTGCGGACTGGACGCTGCGCTACGCCTTCCTCGACCGCGCCCACCGGATCACCGGCGCCGAGGAGGCGATGGGTTCCCACGTGATTCACGTCTCGGGGCCGGCGGGCCCGGGCAACCTGGCCCTGTTCGGCTACCTGCTGGACTACGAACGGCCGGGGGCGGCAGCCAACTCGACGTCCAACTGGGGCGCCAGCTACAACGGCTCGCACGACGCCGGCGCGGCCTCCGTTCTGTGGGAACTCCAGTACGCGGTCCAGTCGGACTGGGCGGACAACCCCGGCAGCGTCGACGTGGACTACCAGAAGACCGGGATCGGCTTCTCCCGCGGCGACGTCAGCGTGCGGGCCGTGCGCGAAGCCCTGGACGGTGACGGCACCTACGCGTTCCGCACACCGCTGGCCACGCTCCACGGCTTCAACGGCTGGACCGACAAGTTCCTGGGCACCCCGGCGAACGGCCTCGTCGACTTCTACCTCCGCCTCGACCACAATCTGGACACTTGGAACTGGACCGTCCGCTGGCACCAGTTCCGCTCGGCGGTCGGCAGCATGGACTACGGCTCCGAGATCGACGCGATGGCGGTGTGGAACACCCCCTGGAAGCAGGACTTCGGCATCAAGCTGGCGCAGTACAACGCGGACGAGTGGAGCACGGACACGTTCAAGGTCTGGGTCTGGACGTCCTGGAGCGTCAACCTGCGATCCGCAGGCAGCCGCTGACGTCGACTGACGCGTCGTCCCCCTCCCGCACGGCCTCCCAATCGGCCGGGGCCAACAGGACGACCGGCGGCGACTGCTCGTAGAGCTCACGCGCTACCGCCGCGCCGAGGGCGAGGATCCCGTCGAGTTCCCGCAGCACCACAGCGGCCGGCGCCGTGCCAAGACGCACGCCCTCGAGCAGCACGGAACTCGAGCTGCTCGATCCCCGACCGTAGGGCATGACCAGGACGCGGCCCGAAACACTCTCGCCGCAGCGCGGGTGGCGCCGGTCGATGATCCGTCCGGTCGCGGGGTCGACTCCACCCCAGAAGGAGAGCGGCTCCTCCAGCCGCAGCACCGGCCCCGCGCCGGCGCCGCCGACCAGGACCCGGCCCCGCAGCTCGCCGCCGCTCACGGCCACAACTCCGGGTCGCGCCGCAGATGGCCGGCATGGGCCGATTGCACGCACTCGGACAGGCTGCCGAAGACGACGTCGAAGCCGACGTTGCCGGGCGCGTAGTGCGCGAACTTGCCCGAATTCGTCATCAGAACGCCGCCTGACGGCGTGCGCAGGATCGGCGCCACGACCACGCAGGTGTCGACGACCAGACGGACACCGAGGTCGCGCAGGCGTTCGAGGTCGCCTCCACGTTCCAGGAAGTCGAGCGAAACACGGTTCGTGCAGACCACGAACTCGACGCTTGCCGCGGGCGGGCGGCAACAGATCATCGGCAGCAGCTCGGCGAACTCCCGCGGCGAGAAGTGGGGACTGCCCACCGCCACGACATCGATCCGGAGGTCCTTGCCGCCGCAATCCGGCGCCGCGGCATCCGGGGCGGTCGACAGCCTCCGGAGGCCGGCCCGCAGATCGTCGGCCGTGATCTCGATCCGCTCCTCCGCCTCCCCGCCACCCAGCGCCGCCTCCAGCGTCGGCGCCTCGGGCGTGATGCCGACGGCGTGAAAGAGCGCCACCGCGCCCGAGGACGCCGCCGCCGCGCCCAACGCTTTCAGACCGTCCTCGTCGGCGTTCTCCAGGCCGAGCAGCACGGGCACCCGGTTGGCGCAACGCTCCCCCACCAGGTAGCCGATCGCCGGCAGCAGCCATGACGCCGACCTGAGAGATCGCGGCAGGGAACGAAAGTCGAACACGACCTGTCCGCGACGGTTCTCCTCCAGGTGGAGCCCCACCGCGGGCGCGCGGCCGGTGATCGCGGCGCAGATGTCGATGAAGTCGCCGTACCGGTGAGTGCGTGCGCCGAGGACCGAGTTCGCGAACACGATCGCGTTGCTCTCGGCCCAGGCGACCTGCTGCCCGAACGACGGCCGGGGCGTCGTCTGGTAAGGCGCGCAGGTCCAGATCGTCCGGCAGCCCATCTCCTCGTAGCACTCCATCAGCCGCAACGCCTTCGCGCGCCGCTCCGCGGTGCCGGCGAACTCCTCCGGGTGCAGCAGGTCGAGGCCGCCGACGTTGAGCGTCGTCGGCACGCGCACCCGAGCGCCGCCGGCAACCAGGAGTTCGGCGAAATCGACGCCCGAATCGCCGTGGTAGAGGCAGCCGTCGATGTGGGCGCCTTCGATGTCCAGCAGACGGTCGGCCCCGTAGACCCCGGCCATCGCGACAAGGATGCGCATCGCGACTGCCGCCGCCTCGCCATGGTCGCCCGAGAGCATGGCACGGTCGAGGTCGGTCAGTTCGACCGTCTCGGACAGATTCACGGCGGCCATGGGCGGTCAGTCTAACCAGGAGCCGGCGCCGCAGAACGCGGCGGAGCGGGTGACGCGGCGCGGGTTCCTGGTGAGGTGGGGGCTGGGGCCAAACATGGAGTCTGCGACAGGTTTGGCGGCTCTATCGGTACACTCGCCGATCCGCAAACTACTCGGCAAGACGGAGCAAGCCCGCATGGCGATGGACCCAGCACTGCAGGAACGACTCATGGCCGCCGCGCCCTATGGCATGGGCGTCGCGGTCCATGCGGAGGAGGCGCCCGAGCGGATGGCTGTCCTGTCGAAGTACGGCGGCCGAACCCTCGGCGAGCTGAACGCGAACGCGAACCGCCTGGCGCGTGTGTTGCGCGCGCACGGCGTCGGTCCTGACACAGGCGTGGCCCTGCTTTGCCGGAACCGGCCCGAGTTCATCGACACCGTCGCCGCATGTTCGCGCAGCGGCGCCCGGATGACCCCGATCAACTGGCACATCTCGCCGCCCGAGGTGGCCTACATCGTCGCGAACTGCGAAGCGCGGGTGCTGATCGCGGACGTGGCGTTCGCACCGGCCGTTGCCGCGGCGCAAGCCGAATCGAGCCACCTGCGCCTGACTCTCGCCGTCGGCGGCGAGATCGAGGGCGCGGAGTCCTACGACGAGGCCCTGGCGGCGGAAGACGGCTCGAACATCGACAACCCGATCCTCGGGGCCCCAATGCTCTACACGTCGGGCACCACCGGCCATCCCAAGGGCGTCTACCGCAAGGCCGACGCGACACCGACGCCGTTCCTGCTGGCGGTCCGCGAGTCGGGCGACTTCGAGCCGGACACGGACTGCTCGCTCGTCACCGGACCGCTCTACCACGCCGCCCCCCTCGGCCTGAATCTCTCCATGCCGATGGGCGCCGGCGTCGGCAGCGTACTGATGGACAAGTGGGACGCCGAGGAAACCCTCGCCCTGATCGACAAGCACCGCGTGACCCACACCCACATGGTGGCGACCATGTTCCACCGCATGCTGTCGCTGCCGCGGAAGGTCCGCGATCGCTACGACGTCTCCTCCATGCGCTGGCTCATGCACGGCGCGGCGCCCACGCCCGTCCACGTCAAGCACAAGATCATCGAGTGGTTCGGCCCCGTGGTCTGGGAGTACTACGCGGCCACCGAGGGCGGCACGTTCCTCGTCGACTCGAGCGAGTGGCTCAAGAAACCCGGCAGTGTCGGCCGGACGGTCGAGGGAACGAAGTACAAGGTGCTCGACGACGACGGCGAACCCGTGCCGGCCGGAACGACCGGCACGGTCTACTTCGCGGCGGCCGAGAACCGCTTCGTCTACTTCAAGGCGCCCGACAAGACCGACGCCGCCTACCGGGACGACTTCTTTACGATGGGCGACATGGGCTACGTCGACGAGGACGGCTACCTCTTCCTGACCGGCCGGTCGGCGGAGACGATCATCGCCGGCGGCGTGAACATCTATCCCCAGGAGATCGACGACGTGCTGCAACAGCACCCCGCGGTGTACGAGGTCTGCACGGTCGGCGTGCCCCACGAGGAATGGGGCGAGAGCGTCAAGTCGGTGGTCGAGGTGGACGAAAGCTACGAAGCCGGCGACAAACTGGCCGAGGAACTTCTCACGTGGTGCCGCGAGAACCTGCCCGACTTCAAGCGCCCGCGCTCCATCGACTTCGCGACCGACCTCCCGCGCATGCCCACGGGCAAGATCCAGCGCGGCCTGGTCCGCGCGCCGTACTGGAAGGGCCGCGAGCGGGCGATCTGACCGACGAAAAGACAAACCAACCCCAGAGGCGAGCATGAAGGCAGTCGTATGCAGTGAATTCGGTCCGCCGGAGAACCTGACGATCGAGGAACTCCCCGATCCGGTCCCGGGCCCCGGTGAGGTCGTCGTCGACATCCGGGCGGCGGCGATCACCTTCCCCGACACGTTGATCATCGAGAACCGGTACCAGTTCCGGGGGGAGCCGCCCTTCGTCGTCGGCGGCGAGGTCGGCGGCACGATCGCCGCGGTCGGCCCGGATGTCGACGGCCTCGCGGTCGGCGACGACGTGGTCGGTGGGGGCGGCACCGGCGGCTTCGCCGAGCAGGTGCTGCTCGAGGCGTCAAGCGTGCGCAAACTGCCGCCAGGGCTCGGACACGCCGAGGCGACCGGGTACGGCTACGCCTACGGCACCGGCCACTACGGCCTGAAGTACCGCGGCAACCTGCAGCCCGGCGAGACGCTGCTCGTTCTCGGCGCCGCGGGCGGCGTGGGCCTGGCGGCCCTGGAACTCGGCAAGGTGATGGGCGCGCGCGTCATAGCCGCCGCTTCGACCGAGGAGAAGCTGGAGCTCTGCCGGCAGCGCGGCGCCGACGAGACGATCAACTACTCCGAGGAGGACCTGAAGGACCGCGCCAAGGAGCTGACGGGAGGCAAGGGCGTCGATGTCGTCTACGACGCGGTCGGCGGCGAGTACGCCGAGGCGGCGCTTCGGGCCACGAACTGGCGGGGCCGGTTCCTGGTCATCGGCTTCACCGCCGGCATACCCCGGATGCCGCTCAACCTCACCCTGCTCAAGGGTTGCGACATCGTCGGCGTGTTCTGGGGCGCCTCCAGGATGCGCGAGCCGGAGCTGTTCGAGGCGACCAGGGTCGAAACGGAGGCGCTCGCCGCGGAGGGCAAGATCCAGCCCTACATCTCGCGGCGCTACCCCCTGGAAGACGTGCCGCAGGCGCTGCGGGACATGATGGACCGGAAGATCATCGGAAAGATGGTCATGGCACGCGCGGGCCAGGGCCCGGGAGGATGATTCAATGAAGTTCGGCGCACAGGTCACCGTCTACCGCAACACCTGGGACAGCGTTCGGGAAGTAGCCGAACTGCTCGACCAAGGACCCTGGGACAGCATCTGGTACGCCGATCACTACCTGCCGCCCCCCGGGATCAAGGAAGAGGAGCACCTGGCGGCCCAGGAGGCGTTCACCGTCGCCGCCGCGACCGCCAGCATCACGAAGAACCTGAAGATCGGCCACCTGGTGCTGGGCAACACGTACCGCAACCCGGCGCTCGCGGCGAAGATGGCCGGAACGCTCGACCACATCTCGCACGGTCGCTTCGTACTCGGCATCGGCGCCGCCTGGTTCAAGCGCGAGCACGAGGCCTACGGCTGGACCTTCCCATCGATGAAGGAGCGCCAGGACCGATTCGAGGAGGCCGTCGAGCTGATCCGGGCTCTTTTCCGGTCCGGCGAGGCGGTCGATTTCCAGGGCGAGTACTACCGCCTCGATTCGGCGCCCCTCTCGCCGGGCAGCTACGGGGACCCGATCCCGATCCTGATCGGCGGCACAGGCGAGAAGCGGACGCTGCGCACCCTGGCGCGCCACGGCGACGTGATGAACCTCGACGGATGGGCCCGAGGCCCGATGACCCGGGAGTACTTCCAACACAAGGTCTCGGTGGTCAACCGGCACTGCGAGGAGGCCGGGCGCGACCCGGGCGAAATCCGGCACACGGTGCTGATGCCCACCTTCGTGACGGACGACAAGGCTGCGGCCGAGCGATTCATCGCCGCCCGCGGCCTGGGAGAGGGAACGGCGGCCGGTCCGAAGAGCTACGTCGTCGACCGGATCGGCGAAATGATCGATGCCGGCGCCCACGAGATCATGATCGGCGGCATCCCGACCCACCATCTCGATCACTACCAGCTCGTCGCGGAAGAGATCATCCCCGCCTTCGACTGAGGCCGATGGGCCTCGGGATCAGGCCGGCTATGGCCGCGGCGCTCGTCGCCGCCGGCCTCGGCCTGCCCCCCGCGGCGCCGACCCAGGCTCAGGACACCGACTGGCCGACCATCACCGGCGGCAACGACGCAGGCCGCTACGCCGCGCTCGACCAGATCGACGCCTTGAACTTCGCTCGCCTCGAGCCGGCGTGGCGCTGGCGCCTGCCCGACAACGACCTGATGGCGAACGACCCGCGCTTCGAAGACGCGTCGATGAAGCAACGGACCCACGTGACCACGCCGATCAAGGTCGGCGACCGTCTCTACATGGTTACCGGCTACGGAATCGCCGCCGCGATCGACCCGGCCGAGGGCACCACGATCTGGCAGCACGACCCGCAGAGTTACGGCCACGGTCGGCCCACGAACCACGGCTTCACCCACAAGGGCCCGAGCTTCTGGCACGATCCGGAGCGTCCCGAGGCGCCCGGCCGCCTGATCTACGCCAGCACGGACGCAATCCTGCGCGCCGTCTACGCGGACGAGGGCACACCGGTGCGCTCCTTCGGCAACCACGGCGGCGTCGACCTCACTGCCGGCCTGCACCGGCCGGTCGAGCGCCGCAAGTACACCGTCAGTTCGCCGGCGACCATCTGCCGCGACGTGGCGATCGTCGGATCATCCATCTCCGACGGCCCGCTCGGTCCCGACGACGGACCGCCCGGCGACGTCCGCGGCTTCGACGTCCGCACCGGCCGGCAACTCTGGACCTTCCACACCGTGCCGCAGGAGGGCGAGGTCGGAACCGACACCTGGGAGGACGAGTCCTGGCGGATCACCGGCGGCGCGAACGTCTGGGGCCTGATGAGCGCCGACGAGAAGCTCGGCCTCGCCTACCTGCCGACGAGCACGCCAACGAACGACTGGTACGGCGGCCACCGCCGCGGCGACAACCTGTTCGCCGAGAGCCTGGTCGCCGTCGACTGCGAGACTGGCGAGCGCCGCTGGCACTTCCAGGCGATTCACCACGGCCTCTGGGACTACGACTTCGCCGCGCCGGCTGTCCTCGGCGACATCGAGGTCGACGGTCGCACGATCAAGGCGGCGATGCTCCCCGGCAAGCAGGCGTTTCTCTACGTCTTCGACCGGGAGACGGGCGAACCGGTATGGCCGATCGAGGAACGCCAGGTGCCGCAAACCGGCATCCCCGGCGAGCAGACCTCGGCCACCCAGCCCTTCCCCACGAAGCCACCGCCCTTCGACCGGCAGGGCATGCGGCTCGCCGACGTGATCGACTTCACGCCCGAGGTCCGAGCCGAAGCGGAGCGCATCCTGACCTCGCGCCAGTACGGGCCGATCTTCACGCCACCCAGCGAGCGCGGCACCGTCGCCATGCCCGGCTTCGAGGGCGGCGCGAGCTGGCCCGGCGGCGCCTTCGACCCGGACACGGGAAGACTCTACGTGCCTTCGTTCACGGCGCCCATCCTGATCACGCTGAGACGTCCTGACCCGAACCGCTCCTCCTTCGACTTCGTGGCTCGGGTCTCGGGCTTCCACGGCCCCTTCGACCTGCCGATCTCCAAGCCGCCCTGGTCGCGGGTCACCGCCTACGAGTTGAGCCGCGGCGACATCGCCTGGCAGGTGCCGCTCGGCGAGGGGCCGCGCCGGCATCCGAAGCTGGCCGGCCTCGATCTGCCCCTGCTGGGCTCGGGCGTCCGCGGCCACGCCCTGGTGACGAAGACGCTGCTCATCGTGAGTTCCGGCCACTCACGCTCGTTCCGACCTCAGGAGGCGAAGGCCGAACGCGAGTGGAACGAGCAGCCCGAGGAAATCACCGGCGGCCTCGCATGGACCAACCCGAAGTCCGCGGCACGCGAGGACTGGAGGTACACCGTCCCGGCGCTACGCGCCTTCGACAAGGCGACTGGCGAACTTGTGGCCGAAGTCGAACTGCCGGCGCACTCGGACGGCAGCCCGGTCACCTACCTGCACCGCGGCGTGCAGTACGTCGTCGTGTCCATCGGCGGCCGCGGCGAACCGTTCGAACTGATCGCGTACCGGCTGCCGGGGTAGTTGCGGCTCCCGACTGGGTGCGCCGACGTCCCGCCGGCTACTCAGCCGGCCAGGGCGTCCCCAGGTCGTCCTCCGGCACCGGCCGCATCCCGCGGTTCACGAACTTCTGGAGCCGCTTCCCCTCGTAAGTCTCCGTCGTGTAGATGTTGCCCTTGGAGTCCGTCGCGATGCTGTGGACGGCGAAGAACTGGCCCGGCTGGCGGCCGCCGTCGCCGAAGGCGTAGAGCACCTCCATGCTCTCCCGCTCGATCACGTGGACCTTCATGTTCTGGCCGTCGGCCAGGTAGACGAACTTCTGCTCCTCGTCCGGCGAGAAGGCGACGTCCCAGGTCGAGCCCTGGGACAGGGTCTCGGGGGCGATGAACGCCTCATCGACGTAGGTGCCGTCGGCCTGGAAGACCTGGATGCGGTCGGCCGCCCGGTCGCAGACGTAGACCAGCCCGTCGGCCGAGATGTCGGCGCAGTGGACCGGGCCCCTGAACTGGGTCGCCGGCGGGTCGCCCGGTACGTACTGGCCGAGATCCAGCTCGTCGTCGGGCGCCTCGCCGTAGGCGCCCCAGTAGCGCTTGAACTCGCCGGTGTCGGCGTCGATCACGACGACCCGACGGTTGAAGTAGCCGTCCGCGACATAGACCTCGTTCGCCTCCGCGTCGACGGAGAGCTTCGCCACCCGGCCGAAGTTCTCCATGTCGTGGCTGTCGCGGACGAACCGCGGCTCGTCCTCGCCGGCGCCCTCGTTGACCCGGGCGTTCGCCTTGCCGACCTGCATCAGGAACTGGCCGTCGCGGGTGAACTTGAGGGCGTGGGAATCGCCGCCGCCGTTGCCGCCGATCCACACGTTGTCCATGTGGTCGACGAGGATGCCGTGGTTCGACGTCGGCCATTCGAACTCGCCGGTCTCGCTGGGCCCTCCCCAGTGTCCGACCAGGTTGCCGTCCGGATCGAACTCGAGCACCGGCGGCGCCGGGATGCAGCACTCGGACAGGGGCGGATCCTGCGCGGCGCCGATCTCGTTGATCGCGCCGAAGGCGCCGGGCGTGTTCCGGTGGACGATCCAGACGTGATCGCGGGAGTCGACCGCGACGCCGATCGCCGGGCCGAGGATCCAGTGGTTCGGCAGCGGCTGGGGCCAGAACGGATCGACCTCGAAGCGCGGCGCCATCGGTCCGTCGCCGGCCATGTCGGCGGCCTCGGAGCCGCCGTAGCCGCCACAAGCGCCGAGAACGAGAGCGAGGGCTGCCGCGCAGCCGAGAGCGCAAGGGAGACGGTTCGATGTCATCGTTGCTCGGTCGTGTGTCATGTAGACCCATCCAGTCGTTGGAATCCGTCGTCGTCCGCGGTTTCTCGCGGTTCTTGCAGCACCAGGGAGGTGGCGCCAGTGTACAACGGTGCTCACTGGGTGCGCCGGCGTCCCCGCCGGCATTCCGGCGCCGCGAGGTGGGTAAGCGGAAAGCCCCACCAGCCAGCCGGTTAGCATTCCCCGCCTGAACCGCATCCGTTCCAACGCTTCTCCCGGATCTCTTCCTGACGGGGCCCTCCGCGCCATGGCGTTGCTGCTCCTCGCCACCGGGCCCGTCGCGGCCCACGAGGTTCCGGGCAGCGTCACCGTCCAGGTCCTCGTCCGGCAGCAGGACGACCGGCTCCAGATCCTCGTCCGCACGCCACTCGAGGCGATGCAGGAGATGCAGTTTCCCGTCGACGTCCGCGGCATCCTCGACCTTGAGGAGGTCCGGGCGAGTGGCCTTCTGACGGAGGCGGCCAATCGCTGGATCACGCCCAACCTCGATCTGTTCGCCGGCGACGCCAAACTGCCGGCAGCGACCGTCCGCGCCGTCCGCCTGTCGATCCCCTCCGACCGCTCGTTTACGGACTCGGGCAGCGCCCTGGAACACATCCGCGGACCGCCGCTGCCGGCGTCCACGCAACTCGTCTGGCGGCAAGCGCTCCTGGACGTGCTCCTCGAAACGCCGCTCAACGCCGGATCCACACAGGCACGGCCACGATTCTCGATCGACCCCCGCTTCGGCCGCCTCGGTCTGCGCGTGCTCACCGTGCTCCGCTTCGAGTCCGCCGACGGCGATTCGAGGGTTCTCCAACTCGCCGCCGAGCCGGGCCGCGTGCGGCTCGATCCCAACTGGGCACAGGCCGGCCTCCACTTCGTCGCGATGGGCTTCGAGCACATCCTCGGCGGTCTCGACCACCTGCTGTTCCTGGTCTGCCTGGTGGCCCCGCTCCGCAAGCTCCGCCAACTCGTTCTCGTCGTCACCTCGTTCACGGTCGCTCACTCGATCACCCTGATCGCCTCCGCCGCCGGCCTGGCGCCGCGGGCGTTGTGGTTTCCCACTCTCGTCGAGACGCTGATCGCCCTCTCCATCGTCTGCATGGCGTTCGAGAACATCCTCGGCATCGGCCAGGAACGTCGCTGGACCGCCGCCTTCGGCTTCGGCCTCGTCCACGGCTTCGGCTTCTCCTTCGCCCTCAGCGAATCGCTCCAGTTCGCCGGCTCCCATCTCGTGACCTCTCTGCTCGCCTTCAACGTCGGTGTCGAACTCGGCCAGCTCCTGGTCCTGCTGCTCCTCGTTCCCCTGCTCGACTTCGTCTTCCGCCGCCTCCCCAACGAGCGGCTTGGGACCATTCTGATCTCCGCTCTGATCGTCCACACCGCCTGGCACTGGACCGGCGAGCGGGGTTCTGACCTCCTGCAGTACCGGCCACTGGCGCCGCTAACGGATGCGGTCCCCGACGGTCTCCTGCCATGGATCCTCGTTGTGCTGGCAGCCGCAATGCCCACCTGGCAATGGCTGCGGAGACGGCGGTCGTCAGCGGCCAGGGACACCGATTCGCAGCCTGCCGGGGAGGCGGCGAAGACGGGCAACTAGGCGCCGCCGTTTTGCCTCAGGCTAGCGAACGGCGTCGGCGAGCGCAGCGACCACCGCCGAGCGGTGTTGACTCCACTCGCGGCTGGTTGCGTCGGGCCAGGCGCTGTGAGTGACGATGACTGTGTTCGTGGCCGCGTTGATCCACAGCATCTGGCCGAAGATACCCCTCCCGGCGTAGCCCTCGCCCTGGTTCAGCCACCAGAGGTAGCCGTAGCCGTCGTAGCCGGCGCTGGGGCTCGTCGAGTCCGCCATCCAGGCCTCCGGCAGCACCCGGGTGCCATCGCGCAGGACGCCGCCGTTCATCGCGAAGACGCCTATACGGGCGTAGTCGCGCAGGGTGGCGCTGATGCAGCAGCCGCCGAGTTCGCCGCCGCCCGGTTCGTGAACCACCCAGTTCGCGTCCGCTTCCATGCCGAACGGCCCCCAGATCTTGTGTTGCAGGTAGGTCGAGAGGTTGTTGCCGATCGCGGCCCGCAGCACCGCGCCCGCCATGTTCGTCTCGCCGGTGTTGTAGTTGAACACCTCACCCGCCGGATGCTCCCGCTCCAGGGCCGCCATGTACCGGGCCTGCTCGACGAGCGGTCCCGGCAGCGTTGCGACATCGGATTCAGCGTCGGCATAGTCCTCGTTCCACTGGACTCCGGAAGCCATCTGCAGCACGTTGCGGATCGACACGCCGTCGTAGCCGCCGCCGGCCAGAAGCGGCAGGTACTTCGTGACCGGCTCGTCGACGCTGCCGATGTAGCCGTCGACGATCGCCGCGCCGTAGAGCATGGAGACGACGGACTTGGCGATCGAGAACGAGATCCAGCGGCTGTTCTCGTCATTGCCCAGGCCATAGCGCTCCAGGACGATCTCGTCGTCCTTGACCACCAGGAGGCCGGCGATCCTGCGGTCCCGGATGTAGTCCTCGACGGTGTGCGTCTCACCCTCCACCTCGTAGGTGACCGACGACAGATCCCGCGGCGCGGGCGCCAACGGATACGGGTCGTCGGAGGCTCTGATCCAGCGCGTCTCGCTGATCTGGTCGATGTTCCGATAGCCCGCGACCTGCTGCTCCGGAGTCCAGAACAGGATCGCGCCGCGCTCGCCGAAGTTCGCCGCGTCCGGATTGACCGCCTCGGCGACCTCCGAAGCGGTATCCACGGCAGGCCCGGCGCAGCCGAGCAACGCCAGCACCATGGCCGTGACCGCGGCGACCGCCGGCCATCTGCACTGTGCAGGCGCCGTCAGGGTCCAATCCGCCTTCATTCGAGTCATCCTTCATCACCCTCCCGGTTCGGAATCCACTCATCGTACCGCCGACCCACGGTAGGCTGACGTCGGTTCCGATGAACGACCGACAACCCGCCGCCGAACCAGGTCCCGCCACACTCGCCTCGGTCCACTCAGCCAGGGGCGGTGACGCCGTTCACGAACTCTTCGAGGCCCGCGGCTGGACCGACGGCCTGCCGATTGTGCCGCCGACGCCGGAACGGGTGGCGGCCGCCCTTGATGCGGCCTTCTTCGAGCCCGCGCAGGTGCTTGGAGTCGAGACGGTCCGCGGACGCGCGATCACCGCGCAGAAGGCTGCAATCAACGCGGTGATGGCCGGCTGCCGCCCGCGCGATTTCGCGGTCCTCGCCGCGGCGGTCGAAGCGATGTGCGACCCGGCCTTTCTGCTGCACGGCGCCACGTCGAGCACCGGCGGCTGCGCGGTCCTCTTGATCGTCAACGGCCCGATCCGCCGGGAGCTCGGCATGACCGGTACGTTCAACGTCCTGGGCGGCGCCGACCGGGCCTCGCTCGCGATCGGGCGGGCATTGCGCCTCATCCTCCGCAATCTGCTCGGCGTCCGGCCCGGCGAGCTCGACCGCTCCACGCTGGGGCATCCCGGCAAGCTCAGCTACTGCCTGGCCGAGGACGAAGAGGGCTCGCCCTGGCCCTCACTGGCAACGGAGCGCGGCTCGCCGGACGGCAGTTCGACCGTGACCGCGTTCGCAGCCGGCGCACCGCGCCAGATCATGAACGAGTGGACAACGGCACCAGAGGCGATCCTCGACACGGTCGCGGCCGAGATGCGCGCCAACCTGCTCCACTACTCGATCTGGGCCGGCAACCACTGCCTCGTCCTGCCGCCACAGTTGCGTGAGCGCTTCGCCTCTGCCGGCTGGAGCAAGGCGGACATCCAGGGCTACCTGCACCGGAACGCCCGGGTGCGGCGCGGCGACTGGGAACGGGTGGGCAAGGCGGCCGTCGTCACCGACGCGAACCGGGACCAGGAGTACGCCGCGCTGCAATCGCCCGCCGACCTGCTGATCGTCGCCGCCGGCGGCCCCGCGGGCGGCTTCGCGGCCGTCATCCCACCGTGGTTCGGCAACAAGTCGCGGGCAGTGACCGCGGGCGTCGGTTTCTGTCTCGAGTGCTGAAGGGGCGCTAGGGGCCGCAAGGCGCGCTGACCAGCCGGTCCAGGGCGGCCGCGGACACGAGACCGCGATACCGCGCGCAGACCTTCCCGCCCTCCAGGCGCACGACGAAGACCGCGTCTTCCTGGTCCTCGCCGGCGCCTTCGGAACCGGCGAGGGCACGCCACGCGTCGGCGCCTTCCTCGACGACCAGGAAGCTGCCCTGGCGTTCAGCCGGCACCTCGCCGCGCAGACCCCGCACCACGAACCGGCTGATCATCCGCGGCGCGCCCTCGAGCACCACGACGGAGTAGACGGACCATGCACCCGTCCGGTCATCTTCGTCCAGGGCGGCGCGCCAGGCCCGTCCACTGCCGTTCGCCGCGCGGTGAAAGCTCGCCACGAGGAGGCTGCGCGGAGCCAGGCCCTCCAGCCCCGCCACTTCACGCCCACCCAGGGCGACCGCACGCAGCCGGCCAGCCGCTTCACCGGAGGGGTCGTCTTCCGAGTACGCGGCCGACACCAACGCGACGGCGAGGGCCGCGGCGCCCAGGCGGCGCCGCCTCATTCCGCTTTCCGGAAGCGCATGACCCTGTACTGCTTGATGCGGGCGAAGTGTTCCGGGTCGATGAGCCGGTCGAGCCGGTCGAGCCGGCCCGTGAGCGGCCGCGCCAGTCGCCATCCGGCGCCAGCCAACCGCGGGAACCGCCGCGTGGAGGCCTCACGCAACAGGCTCACGGTGCCGCGGCCGAAACGGTCAAGCATCGCCCGCGCGAGCCGCAACATGGGAAGGACGGATTCGGTCACGTCCTCGTCAATCTCGAGAACGAGCCCGCTGGCCTCGGCCCGAGCCAGGAACTCGTCCAGCGGGTGGCCGCTCCTCGAGCTCTCGCTGCCGTCCGGGCAGGTAACGAAGTAGTCGCACAGCAGCACGTGCCCACCCGGGGCCAGCGACCGCTGTACAGCCTCGAACAGCTCCTCCAGCCACACGTACTGCGCCGACTCGCAGAGGAACACGAGGTCGTAGCGTCGATCCGGCTCGAACTCCTGAAAGCGCCCCAGGTGAAAGCGTCGATCCGGAAGCCGCGACGCGAACAACTCACCATGGTAGGGATCGGGAGACAGGCCCTCGACGTCGTAGCCGAGAGCGGCCAGCCGTTCCGCGATCACGCCGGTTCCGCAGCCAACGTCGAGCACCGAGGAGACACCCGCCGGCATCAGCTCGAACAGACGCGCGACCAGTCGCTCCTGGGCGCGGCGGAGCCCCGCCAGGTCGAGCGGGTCGCCGGCGCTCCACATTCCGAAGTTCAGGTACTCGAGCCCCACGATCCGGTGCAGGAACTGGAGCGCGACGCTGGTCTTGACCTGACGCGGACTGCTGCTGTCGGCCGCCTGGCGAAACAACTGGCGCCCCTGAGGAGCGGATGGCCAGCGGCGGCCCCGCGTCGGCGCCGAAGTGGCGTCAGGAGGTGCGCTCGGACGCGGCGACGGTGGCACGATGCGCAGACTCACTGGTCGTGGAGTCTACAGGGCAATCCCGAACACGACCTTGACGAACGGCTCTTCGATCCCCCTGAAGCCGGATTGTCTCAGATGGCACCAACAGAGAGCGAGACTTCGCCCGTGGACGGGATACGGCGCTCGATCTCCACGGACCTGTAGACTGATTCGGCTCAGTCGAACGAGCACCGACCTGCACTGCCTTGCTGCTCGCACGAGCGGCAAAGGGGGAACATGATGCGCACACCCGCCCTCCGCCTGAGTCTCGTCCTGCTCCTGGTCGCCGCGGTTCCTTCCGCCGCGGACGACCATCCGCTTGATCCGCTCAGCTACCAGGAAATCTGGCGCGCGCTCGAGATCCTCCACGAAGCCGGCCATCTGGACGCGGACACGACCTTCTCCCAACTCACGCTCCGGGAACCCGCCAAGGACGCCGTAAGGGCCTGGCGCGAGGGCGACGCCGTCCCCCGAGCCGCCTACGCGCTCGTGCGCAAGGGCAAGGAGTCCTTCGAGACGACGGTCGACCTCGTGGCCGGGGAAGTCGCATCATGGGAACAGCTCACCGGCGCGCAGCCGAACTGGAGCCTCCCCGAGTTCGGCGCCGCGGTCGACAAGGTGCTCGAGCACCCCGACTTCATCGCCGGCCTCGAGAAGCGCGGCATCACCGACTACACCTTCCTGGACTGCTCCACGATCCCGCCCGGCTACTTCGGCACCGAGGAGGAGCAGGGCCGCCGGCTCGGGCACGTCAGGTGTTCCGAGCCGCGAGAGGCACGGAACAGTTGGGCGCGGCAGGTCGAGGGGCTGACCGCCCTCGTCGACGTGGACAGCGGCGAGGTGCTCAAGGTCGTCGACGACGGCGTGGCGCCCGTCCCGGCCGCCGACGCCGACTTCGACCGAACCACGCTCGAGAATCCGAGGGACATCCCCGGACCGTTCAAGGTCGACCGTCCCGAAGGGGTCGGCTTCGACCTCGACGGCTACCAGGTGAGCTGGCAGAACTGGAGCTTTCACCTGCGGCCCGACCAGCGCACCGGCCTCGTCGTGTCGCTGGTCAACTACCGCGAGAGCCCGGAGGCGGAACCCCGCTCGGTGATGTACCAGGGCCACCTGTCGGAGATCTACGTCCCCTACATGGACCCGGCGTTCGCCTGGTACGCGCGGAACTTCATCGACGCCGGCGAGTTCAGCGCCGGCGGACTGGTCGGGCCGCTGCTGCCCGGCCGGGATTGCCCCGATCACGCCGTCTACCTCGACTCGACCCACACCAACGCCAAGGGAAGGCCGGGTACGGTGCCGGGGACCACCTGCATCTACGAGCGCGAAACCGGCGACCCCTCGTGGCGCCACTACACGGAAGAGCAGCCGGACAGCCGGGCCAGCCGCGATCTCGTCATCCGTTCCGGCGCGGTGGTCGGCAACTACGACTACCTGCTCGACTGGATCTTCCGGCAGGATGGTTCGATCGAGGCCAGGGTCGGCGCCACCGGCATCCTCGAGGTCAAGGCGACGAGCACGCCGTCGGCGATCCAGCCAGTGCCCGCGGCGGGGCCCATCGGCGCAACCGCAGCGGACGCCGTCCGCGCCGGAACGCGGGCAGACGCCCACGGACGCTTCCTGGACCAGAACGTGCTCGGCGTGAACCACGACCACTACTTCAGCTATCGCCTGGACCTCGACGTCGACGGCACGGGCAACCGTTTCGTCGCCGACCGGCTGGTCACCCGGGAGTTGCCCGAAGGCCATCCCAGGCGCAGCCTCTGGGTCCAGGAGTCTCACCCCGCGCAGACCGAAAAGGACGCCCAACTCGACATCGACCTGGAGCGGCCCGCACTGTGGAGAATCCTCAGCTCGAGCCGGACGAACGGGGTCGGCTATCCGACGAGCTACCAACTCATGCCGGGCCGCAACGCGCGCCACCTGTTCACCGACGACGACTACTCGCTGCGCCGGGCCGGCTTCATCGAGAACCACCTTTGGGTTACTCCCTACGATCCGGATGAGCGCTACGCCGCCGGGGACCACCCGACCCTGAGCGAGCCGGGGATGGGCCTGCCCGCCTGGACGAAGGCCGACCGCTCGATCAGCGACGAGGACGTCGTGCTCTGGCACACGGTCGGCATGCATCACCTGCCAAGAGCCGAGGACTGGCCCGTCATGCCGGTCATGTGGCACGGCTTCGAACTGCGGCCGTTCGACTTCTTCGACCGCAACCCGGCGCTCGACCTCCCCTGAGTCCGGCCCGGCCGGCGTTACAGTTCTGTCGCACCCTTGGCCCTAGCCGAACAGGAATGTTCGGCCACGAATCCGGGGCTGCATCCTGACCCCGGAACCGCCGGTCATCCGCTCCTTCTTCGCCGCACCCTCGATTCGCCGCAAACTCGTGCCCGCTCACGGGTTTGCACGCGTTGCGGCAACCTCGCGCCGACACTTTCCGGCGATCGTCAGGCGCCTGCCCTCACTTGGCACGGTTCTGGATAAGGGGAGCAGGCAAGCTTGGGCGTCAGTTCCGGAAACCTGACCCCGGTTGCTCTCCAAACGTGGAGCGGGCCGGGATGATCAGCCAGGCGGACCAAAACGAAGAGGAGGGACTCGTATGAGATTCAGAAGTCGCGGTCGAACCATCGGTCTGGGTTCGGCCCTGGGACTCACATTGCTGCTGGCGCTGTTCGGCGCCGCACCCGCGGCAGCGCAGGAAGGCGTGGACAGCGGCGATACCGCATGGATGCTGACCGCCAGCGCCCTGGTTCTGCTGATGACGCCGGGACTCGCGTTCTTCTATGGCGGACTCGTCCGGCGCAAGAACGTCCTCTCGATCCTCATGCAGTGCTTCCTGTGCATGGGCCTGATGACCGTTCTCTGGGTCGTCGTCGGCTTCAGCCTGGCCTTCGGTTCGTCCACCATGGGTGGCCTGATCGGCGGAGGCGACTACTTCCTGCTCGGCAACCTGGGGCACGACGCCTGGGACGGCACCGGCATTCCGGCACCCTTGTTCATGATCTTCCAGGGCATGTTCGCGATCATCACGCCCGCGTTGATGATCGGCGCCTTCGCCGAACGGATGAAGTTCAGCGCCATTTGCCTGTTCATGAGCGCCTGGCTACTGGTGGTCTACGCTCCCGTCTGCCACTGGGTATGGGGCAGCGGCGGCGGCTTCTTCGGCTTCGGCGAAGGAGCTCTCGACTTCGCGGGCGGCACTGTGGTCCACATCAACGCCGGCGTCTCGGCCCTGGTTGCGGCGATCGTCCTCGGCCGGCGCAAGGGGCACCCGAACCACACGTCTCCGCCACACAACCTGCCCTTCGCCGTGCTCGGCACCGGCTTGCTCTGGTTCGGCTGGTTCGGCTTCAACGCCGGCAGCGCCGTTGCAGCCGACGGCTCGGCGGCCAACGCCTTCGTCGTCACCCAGGTGGCCACCGCTGCCGCGGCCTGCGCCTGGGGTCTGATCGACTGGATTCGCGATTCGAAGCCGACGCTTCTTGGAGTGATCACCGGCGCTGTCGCCGGACTTGTGGCTATCACCCCAGCTTCGGGGTCGGTCAACGCCATGGGCGCCATCGGCGTCGGCGCAGGCGCTTCCCTGTTCGCGTACATCGCGGTCACCTGGCTCAAGTCGAAGCTCGGCTACGACGACTCGCTGGACGTCTTCGGCGTTCACGGAGTCGCTGGCATGTGGGGCGCCGTCGCGGCCGGCCTGTGGGCGACCGACACCGTGCCCGCCAACGACACGAACGGGCTGTTCAACGGCAATGCCGCACAGCTTGTGACTCAGATCGAGGCGGTCATCTTCACCATCGTCTGGGCGGCGGTCGTGTCCTTCATCCTGCTCAAGGTCATCGACCTGATCATCGGACTCCGTGTCAGCGATGACGAAGAGCGGATCGGCCTCGATCTCACCGACCACCGCGAAAACGCTTACACCCTGGTCGACTAGGGCAGAAGGAGGAATGACATGAAGTACATCGTGGCCATCGTTCAGCCCGACCGGATGCAGGAGGTCCTCGACCTCCTCGAAGAGAAGGAAATCCACCTGCTCACCGTCTCCAACGTGATGGGGCGGGGTCGCCAGCGAGGCGTCGGCGAGGTCTACCGCGGCCACAAGGAGGCCGGGGCCCTGCTGCGCAAACTGAAGGTCGAGATTGCGGTGAACGACGACTACGTCGACATCGTGGTCGACGCGATCACGCGAGGCGCCCAGACCGGCAATGTCGGCGACGGCAAGATCTTCATCATGCCGCTCGATGAGACGATCCGCATCCGCACGGGCGAAACCGGCAACGTCGCGATCGGCTGAACAAGCCGCATCGGATCTGCGGAGAACGCGCCGCGGGAGCCATCGCTCCCCGGCGCGCTTCTTCGTTTGGCGTCCTCAGTCGGACAGGCCGTCGAACAGCCGACGCAGGCCGTCCATCCGCTGGGCGATCAGGTCCCACCCGCCCTCTTCGTCCGGCAACTGCCCCAGGCTGTGCAGGCGGCGCGCCAGAAACCGGAACTCGCTGCTCTGCCGACCCGGAATAACGAGGTCCTTGCTGTGGCCCCGGACGATGCGCAGGCAGTTGATCACCGCCCGCAACAGACGGTATCCGGCCTCCAGTTGTTCGTACTCCTCGGGCGAGACGTGGCCACGTTCGTACAGCGCGCGGGCCGCGTCCTCGGTGTTCGTCTGACGCACTTCCGGATCGTGCGCGCCGGCCGCGATCTGACGCACCTGCACGAAGTACTCCGCGTCGACCAGGCCGCCGGCGCTGAACTTCGCGTTCGTCGTGCCCCGAGCGACCAGTTCGGATCGCTGGCGGCTGCGAAGGTGCCGGATGCGCGCCAGGTCGTGCGGTCGCGCATCGAACACGTAGGCCGCCCGGTGGGCTTCGATCCGGGCGCACAGGTCCGGGTCACCGGCGACAGTGCGCAGCCGAACCAGCGCCTGGCGTTCGTAGGGGTCGGCCTCGCCGGCCGCGCTGTAGTACGACGAGAACCGCTGAAACGAGGCCGACAACGGCGAGGACGAACCACCGGGACGAAGGCGCCAGTCCAGCTCGAAGATCCCGTCCCGCTTGGCGCGAATGAGCCGGGCCAGCCGCACCGCCGCCCGCTCGTGGAACTCGCCCGCCCGCCCCTGCTCCGATCCTTCGGCACTCCACAGGAACATCAGCTCGATGTCCGAGGCGTAGCCGAGATCGCGTCCGCCCCACTTGCCAAGCGCGCAGAGACACCAGGCGCCGGGCGCCGGACCGTCCCGCGCGACCTCGGCAACCGCCTCCTCGGCCGCCCGTGTGAGAACGACATCGGACAGGACTGAGAGTTCCCGTCCGAAGTCGCTGAAGTGCTCGATCCGACGGGTCAGGTGACGCATGTCGATGCGCACGATCTCCTCGTCCTTGAACCGGTTGAGGACGTCGTCCGGCTTGTCCGGGCCTTCGAGTGCCGCGTCCAGCCGGCACTCCAGTTCGCCCCGGTCGGCGCCGAAGTCCAGGTCGGCCATGTTGGCGAGAAGCGGCATCAGGTGTTCGTGCTGCCGGCGCAGGAACTCCTCCCAGACGTAGCTGCCGGCCCCCAACACCCGCGCCAGTTCGTCCAGCGACGACGCGAGCGCCTGGGTCGGATCGGCCACCTGTTCGCAGGCGGCGTCGATCAGCGCCCCGAACTGCCGCAGAGCCAGGTGCGGGTTCGGCGCCACCGCCAACCGGCGCGCGAACTGCTTCATCAGCGTGACCGTGACGCGCAGGTTGTCCACGCCTACGCGATCCTCGATCTTGCCTCCGCGCCGGGTCGTCACAAAGAGCCGATCGCGCACCTCCCCGTCCACGGTGTCGAACTCGACCTTGTCGATCCAGTAGTCCCGGGTCGAGAGGACGTTCGCGAACTCGAACAGGAACATGAAGCTGTCCGGACTCCGGATCTCCAGAATCGTGCAATGCTCGTCCGACTCGTTGTCGACGACGATCGCGATCGGCGGCATGACGTTCTCCGGATCGGCGCCGAGGCCCATCCGGCGCGCCGCCTCCACGACGCGCAGGGTCAAGTCCTCGTTCGCGCGTCGCTCTTCGCCCTTCTCGAGCAGCGTCAGCAGCCGGTTCAGATCCCGCTCGAACTCGGTCCAGGAGAACACCTGATTCGAGTGTCCGGGCGCCGGTTGAACTTCGGCCGAGAACACGATCCGCCTCGGGCCGTGTTTCTTCTGCGGCCGGGACACGACCTTCCGCCGGCGACGCCGGCGATCCGGCCGGGGCCGCGTCGCCCGCTCGGGCCGACGGTAGAACTCGAGTTCCCCCACATCGTGGTACGTGTAGGAGCGGCCGCTCAGAATCGACTGGCCGTAGGCCGCAAGCAGGCCGCAGATCTTCGCGAACTCGCCATGGTAGTCGTTCGCGACTACGGTGACCCGGCGGGTCGAGCCGACGTAGCGGACGTCGACCCGGCACAGCCGCTCGCCGCCCAGTTCGTGGATCATCCGGAGGTGGTTCGCCACCTCCTCGACCGGGTACGCCTCGAAGTAGGCGCTCTCCAGGCGCCGGAAGTGGTCGTCGAGGAGTTCCGCGGGCACTCCCGGGCAAAGCTCCCGCACCCGGTGCTTCCGCTCCAGGAACTCGATCGTCTCCTCGAAGAACTCGCCGAAGATGCGCCGGACCGTGGCCGCCGTTCGCTCGTAGCGACCGGCGAGATCGAGCGTGTCCCGGGGCTGGCCCAACGCGAAGGCCACGCGCCACTCGAACGTCGCCCACTGTTTCGGATCCCGCGGGAGCTGGCGTACCGGCAGGTCCCGCTCCAACTGGAGCACATGCTCCACCACCCGGAGGAAGATGTACGCCTCGCGCAGATCGTCGTGCTCCCGACCCGTGATGACCCGCTGGGCTCGCAACCGCGACATCGCCTTCAGCGTGTTGACCGAGCGAAGACCCCGATTGGCCGCGCCGTGATGCAGTTGCAGCAACTGAACGATGAACTCGATGTCGCGGATGCTGCCGGCGCCCAGCTTCACGTTGCCTACCTCCGCACCCTTCGAGCGCAGCGACTTCTCGATCATCTGCTTCATCTCGAAGACATCCCGCAGCAGGGTTTCCGGCGAGCGATCCGGGTCGAAGACGAACCGGCGCGAACCGTCGATCAGCGCCTGGCCGGCCACCGCGTCGCCGGCGGCGAGCCGGGCCTTGATCAGCGCCTGGAAGGTCCAGTTCATGCCGTAACGCTCGTAGAAGCCCAGGTACTGGTCGACCTTGCGAACGAGCAACCCCAACTTCCCCTCGGGCCGCAGGCGCATGTCCACGCGGAAGACGAAGCCGTCGGCGGTGTTTTCCGAAATCAGCCGGATCAACTTCGGCGCGAGCCGCTGCAGGCGGTGCAGCGTCTCCTGATCGACATGGTCCGAGGCGACGAAGAGGGCGTCGATGTCCGAGCTGTAGTTGACCTCCAGGCCTCCCCACTTGCCCATCGCGATGACTGCAAACCGCTCCCGATCGAGACCGGTGGCCTCCAGTGCGCGCTGCACGCAGACGTCGGCGACCTGGGAGATCTTCGCCGTCGTCGCGTCGAAGTCGTCGAGTCCGCTGAAGTCCGCGACAGCGACCCGAATCAACTCCCGGTAGCGCAGAAACCGCAGCCAGCGAGGGATGTCCTCGTCCGGGCCGGGCCGCTGCGCCGCCATGCGCTCCCGCTGCTCCTCCACCGACTCCCGCTCGACCGGAAACAGCCCCTCCTCCGCTTCCGGGTGCGCGTCCAGCCAACGCGCATAGGCCGGCGCGAACTCTCGCAGAACATCACGCTGCGCCAGGGCGAGCGTCTGCCGCGGATCCTCGGCGTCGGTGATGCCGGCCGCGGCGAGAGCCTCCTTGGCTTGTTCGAGGCGGGAGTTCACGGCGACGGCTCGCGTGTTCCACGCGATAGCACGACGTACTCGCGTTCGATCTGTTGGCGGAAGCTCTCAGGGAGCCTGGCCCCGGCTGCGTACCCTTGACGTACACCGTCAATCACGCTACTCTCCACCTCCATGATCCTCGGCTACCGCGACACGAAGACGGAGCGGTTCGCCGAGGGCCGGTTCGTGAGGGAGTTTCAAGGCTTCGAGCAGCAAGCCGCCAAGCGGCTGGCGATCCTGAATGCGGCCCCATCTCTCAGGACCCTCAGGGGGCTGCCCAGCAATCGGCTGGAGGCTCTCGGTGGAGATCGGAAGGCGCAGTACTCCATCCGGATCAATCGTCAATGGAGAGTCTGCTTCGAATGGCAGGACGGCCAACCGGGCCCGAGTGGCGTCGAGATCGTGGACTATCACTAAGGTGAAGGGAGAAGAGAGGTGTTGAAGAGAGCAGTTCATCCCGGGCGGATACTGAAGGACGAACTGACGGAGCTTGGCGTCACGCCCACCGAGTTCGCGCGGAGAATCCAGGTACCCCCCAACCGTGTCAGCCAGATCATCAATGGCAAGCGCTCCATCACCGGAGACACGGCGCTGCGCTTCGGACATTGGTTCAACGTCGAACCTCAGTTCTGGCTCAATCTTCAGTCGCACTTCGACCTTGTCCTGGCCGACAGGCAAACCGGCAAAGCGATCCGCCGACTGCCGACGAGCGCCGACCTTCGATCCCGGAGCGAAGTCCAAGCCTGAGTCTACTGAGTTGGGCGTCACGCCGAAGGTCGTTTGCCTTGGCCCAGGCCTTCAGCGCCGCATTGAGGCCGTCGATTCGTGCTTCGAGCTCTGCGTCGTGGTGCTGTGGGGTCGCCGCTTTCCTCCTTGCTTCTGGATGCTTCTCACCGGTTTGACCACCCTGCCGACAACACTTCCGCCTGCTCCAATACCGTGCGGGTCGCCTGTTCCTGCTTGTCCGGCGGGTAGCCGTGCTTACGGAGAATGCGCTTGACCAGAACACGCAGGTGGGCGCGCACGTTTTCGCGCAGCGTCCAGTCGATCGTCACGTTGCGGCGCACGGCCTCAACGAGTTCACGGGCGAGGCGCCGCAGCGTTTCGTCGCCAAGTACCTGGACGGCGCTGTCGTTCGTCTCCAGGGCGTCGTAGAAGGCGAGCTCGTCGTCCGACAGACCGAGGTCCTCGCCGCGGCGTTCCGCGTGCCGCAGCTCTCGCGCCAGACCGATCAACTCCTGGATGACCTGAGCCGCTTCAATGGCGCGGTTATGGTAGCGGCGGAGCGTCCGGGCCAGCATCTCCGAAAAGGTCCGCGCCTGAACCACGTTCCTCTTCCGCTTCGCGGCGAGCTCGCCCTTGAGCAGCTTCCGCAGCAACTCGACCGCCAGATTGCGCCGTTTCATTCCCTGGACCTCGGACAGGAACTCCTCGGACAGGATCGAGATGTCGGGCTTCTCAAGGCCGGCCGCCGCGAAGATGTCGACGACTCCCTCAGGCGCCACGGCGCGCGAGACAATCTGCCGTAGAGCGTGGTCCAGTTCTTCCTGCGGCCGCGCATCGGAAGCTGTGCGCTTCGCCAGTACCGAGCGGACGGCCTGGAAGAACTCCACATCGTCCCGAATGCGAATCGCCTCATCGTGCGGGACGGCGAGCGCGAACGCCTGGGTAAGCTCGCGCACTGCTCGGAGGCAACGCTCCTTTCCGTCTTCCTTTGCCAGGACGTGTTCCTGGGCCGCCGGCAGCAAGCCGAGGCGCTGTGCGGGAGTTCCGCTGGTCCACGCCGACCAATCGAAGCCGTGGAACAGGGCGCAGCAAACCTCGTGCTTCTCCAGCATGGCCCGCACGGCCTCCGCCTGGTCAACCGCGGCGCAGCCCGTACCACCGCTCTCAGTGTAGGTAGCCAGGGCGCGCTTGAGCTCGTGCGCGAGCCCCAGGTAGTCGACGACCAAGCCTCCGGGCTTGTCCCGAAACACACGGTTGACGCGCGCGATGGCCTGCATCAAGCCGTGGCCACGCATCGGCTTGTCGAGGTACATCGTGTGCAGGCTCGGCGCGTCGAAGCCGGTCAGCCACATGTCGCGCACCAGGACCATCCGCAGCGGGTCGGACGGATCGCGGAACCGATTCGCCAACGCTTCGCGCCTCGGCTTGTTTCGGATGTGCGGCTGCCAATCGACCGGATCGGACGCCGCGACGGTCATCACCACCTTGAGACAGCCCCGCTCGTTCTCCTTGCGCTCGACTTCTTCGCCCTCGGTGACCTCCTCGAAACCCGCATCGACGGCGGGCAGTTCCTCGTCGTCGAGCGCCAGCTTGGCGAGACGGCTCTCGTAGTAGATCGGCACCGTGGCTTCGTCCTCGACCGAGCGCCGAATGTCGTAGACGCTGATGTAGTCGCCGAACACGTTCCGTGTGTTCGCGTCTTCCTGTTCAATCGGAGTGCCGGTGAAACCGATGAAGGACGCGTTCGGCAGGGCGTCCCGCATGTGGCGGGCGTAGCCCTTGATGAACTCATACTGGCTACGGTGAGCCTCGTCGGCGATGACCACGACGTTGCGCCGCCGGGAGAGCAGCGGATGCCGGTCACCCTTCTGCTCCGGAAAGAACTTCTGGATGGTGGTGAACACGACGCCGCCAGCGTCCACCGCGAGCCTGGAGCGGAGATCGGCGCGGCCTGCCGCCTGCACCGGCGGCTGTCCGAGCAGATCCCGGCACCGGGAGCACGTCGCGAAGAGCTGGTCGTCAAGGTCGTTCCGATCGGTAAGAACGACGACCGTGGGGTTCCCCATCGCCGGTTCGTGGACGATCCGGCCGGCGTAGAAAGCCATCGTCAGGCTCTTGCCGGAGCCCTGCGTGTGCCAGACGACACCGATCCGCCGGTCGCCGGGGTCTCCTCCCGGCACACCGCCGGATTCGTAGCGACCGCTTCCTTCCCGCAGGACCGAAGGGCCGCTCTCCAGACGCCCGAGCGCCGCCGCGCGCAGCGTCTCCCTCACCGCGACCTGGACGGCATGGAACTGGTGGTAGCCCGCCATCTTCTTGACCAGCACGCCGCTGCCGTCGTCTTCGACGACCAGGAAGTCGCGCACGAGGGCCAGGAAGCGGGGCTGCTCGAACACGCCTTCGACCGCGACTTGCAAGGCGGTTTGCGCGGCGGGCGCCAGTTCCTCGCCGCCGATCGTCCGCCACGGCTTGAACCACTCCCATCCGGCCGTGAGCGTGCCCAGTCTCGCCTCGACGCCGTCCGACACGGCCAGCACGGCATTGAACTCGAACAGCGACGGGATCTCGGCCTTGTACGTCTGAAGCTGCCGCCACGCGCTGTACACCGTCGCGTCCTCGTCCGCCGGGTTCTTCAGCTCGACCACAGCCAGCGGCAGACCGTTCAAGAAGAGCACGATGTCTGGCCGGCGCTCGCGGCCGTCCTCCACCACCGTGAACTGGTTGACGGCGAGCCAGTCGTTGCTGGACGGCTCGTGAAAGTCGACCACGCGCGCCTGGGCGCCCCGCACACGGCCGACACCGTCCCGGTACTCGACGGTGACCCCGCCAGTACACATGCGATGAAAGAACCGGTTCCGGGACTCCAGGGTCGTTCCCTGCGGCCGCATGAGGCGCCGCGCCGCGTCTTCGAGCGCCGCGGCGGGAAGCCCCGCGTTGAGACGCGCCAGCGCCTCTCGCAGCCGGCGCTCCAGCACGCCTACGCCGTAGTGGCCGCGTTCCACCGTGGAGCCTCCCGGACCGATGTCCGGTCCGTGGGCGATCTCCCAGCCGAGACCTTCCAGCCAGTCGAGGGCAGCGGCTTCGACTTCGGATTCAGTGACGGGGGTCACCGAGCGTTCCCGAGGCGTCGCGGTCATGGCCGCGCGAGACCATCCCGCACGTCGCTACGGACCGGTCAGGCAGCAAGTTCCGACCTCGCCTGCTCCCGTTCCGACCAAAGTACCGGGCCCACGTCGTAGTTCCGCAACGCCGCCAGAATGATGTCTGGAACTGCCTTGTCTGAGTCGTTGAGAATCGCGTAGGCGCGCGATTCCGCGGGCCGCGACTCGCGGGTGTCCATCCAGGCGAAAGCCGCCGCCTGAGCCATGTCACGGCCCGGACGGTTGATGGAGCGCACGACCCGCTCCGGATGCGTACCCGACTTCGGTATCACGAAATCGAAGCGATGGTCGTAGGTGCTCGCGCCAGCGAACCGCACGTTCGGCGTGTACCGCACCTCGGCCTCATCGAGCCAGTTCGTCACGTCCTCGACGAAGAGGCTCGCGACCGACGGCTGCGCCAGATAGAAGAGATCGTTCACGGCGAGCATCGCCTGCACAAGGCTGTGCTTCCGCAACTGGAAGTCCTCCTTCGACGCCCGGACTTCTATCGCCTTCTTGCGCAACTCGACGCCGAAACCGCGCAACGTCGTGTGGACGAGCTCGCTCCGCTTCCCGCTGTCGATCTTGCAGCCACACTGCTCCAAGTCATCGACCACGTAGCCGTCGTCGGTCAGCAGGAATCCTCCGTTCGCACGCTTGGCATAGATTTGCAGATAGTCGTTGTGCCGGTCGAGGTACGGCGTCGTGATCTCGACGCAGTCGTTCACTTCGCGCAGGACCGTCCGGTCCCGCAACCACGACAAGTAGTCGTCCAGCAGCGTCTGAATCTCGTCGATCATGCCAGGAGTCCCCGTCGGATCTTCGGCGGTTCCACGATGTTGCAGAAGCGCATGAAGTCGTCCAGCATCAACCACCTGTCCGTCCGCCCGCGAAATGCCTCGGGCGGAAGGGGAGAGGCCCAGCAGTTTGTCCGCCTCGATCTGAGAGAGTGAAGCGACGACCATCAGAGGCCCTGTCCATCCCAAGGTGAGGTGCCCGCACGGCTGATGGGCTCCCAGCGAGGGTCGGGAATGCGGACCGTTCCGGACACGAGCGGAGGCAACAGCGCATCGCGCTGCCGAGCCAGTTCAACAGACTCCCGACGACAACGGATCGTCCGCGACAGAATCCCCTCGGCGGTCTCCTCCCATCCGCGGACAAGCGCCGGCGGCGGCAAGACGACCGGCAGGTCGAGAAAACAGCACTTGGGCGAGCTCGTTGATGGCTCTTCGGCGTGCCGGTGGCAAGCCCCTGGAGGCTTTCGCGAAAGCGACGCGACAGCGTTTGGCAGTACAGGAAGTTCGGGCCAAACGGGGCGCGCGGACGCGAAACGAGGAACTCCGTTGAACACACCGAGGACTCCCCGACCTCTCCACCAACCAACCAGACGCGCTCCGTCTCCGGGTTGAGTCGAGAGACCAGCACCGTGTCGGAAGGTACCCGGAACTTCTGGCTTCTGATCTCTCTTCCCAGCTGAAGCTCGGGCTCACGGCCGTTGTCGAATGCCGCGAAACTGAAGTGCCGGAACACCAAATCGAGGTGCTTCAGGGGGTGAACCGGTTCCCGCACTTCCGGAAGCTGTCAACGACATTGACACAGGGTGGTTCTGGATTTACGGAGTCGTTTCTGCAGTCTCGCTGTCGGGTTTGTTGATCCAGACTTCCTGGGGCAGTGTCGGATGGACAGGTACGCC
>LXNI01000641.1_pt1 | contig 38702 bp, 35 predicted proteins | sample 809091 | NCBI WGS metagenome assembly LXNI01 (sample SAMN04870527, study PRJNA318959) | sponge metagenome | biome: 01000161; feature: marine sponge reef; material: water | host: Sarcotragus foetidus | place: Greece: Milos, Mediterranean Sea | collected 2013-05-29 | depth 5-7 m
GGGCGGCCAGGTCGGCGCCGCGCACCGGCAGGACGGGGCGTTCCCAGCCCGCCGCGGCCTGCACCAGATCGCGCAGCGGGCCCGGATCGGCGGCGGAGTCCTGCGACGCCGCCGCAAGCAGCGACGCATCCCGCCACGATTCGGCGCTGTGACGGTAGAAAGCGGCGCGCATCGCCCTGCGCTGTGCGGCGCTCGCCGCCGGAGTCTCCAGGTTCCGGGCCGCATCCGGCGCGAGGCGGAGGATGTCCAGCAGACGGTCCGCCTGCCTGCGGGTCAAGCGCAGCGACCGGCCAACCGTATCGGCCCGCCCGGCATCGCCAATCAGGGCAGCCAGCCGCCGCACCGGATCGGGCGGCAGGGCGAGCGCCGCTTCCAGCGCGATCAGGCGCTGGAAGCGCGCAGGGTTCCAGGCGATACCGGCGACGGCCTTCAGAATGCCGTCCGCCGCCATGGCGTCCACCGCCTCGCACGCCAGCGGCGCGATGAGCGTCTTGAGGAATTCCTGCCCGATCCGCTCGCGCGAGAGTTTCCCGATCCTGCCGGCGTGGGCCGAACAGGCCACCCGACTCGCCGGATCGCCGGCGGCAAGGCCGAATTGCGCGACAAACCGGTAGAAGCGCAGGATGCGCAGATAGTCTTCCCGGATCCGTTCCGCCGGATCGCCGACGAAGCGGATGCGGCGCGCCTCCAGGTCGGCCAGGCCCTCGAAATAATCGAACACGGCCCCGTCCGGGCGCAGTGACAGGGCATTCATCGTGAAATCCCGCCGCAGCGCATCCTCGCGCCAGTCGCTTGTAAACGCGACAGCGGCGCGCCGGCCGTCGGTCTCGACATCCCGGCGCAGGGACGTGACCTCGAAACCCGCGCCGTCCGAAACCGCGGTGACCGTGCCGTGGGCGATGCCGGTCGGCACGACGCGCAAGCCGGCCGCTTCCAGCCGCGCCACCGCCTCGTCCGGCGGCAGCGGCACGCCGATATCGATGTCGCTGACCGCGCGCCCGAGCAGCGCATCGCGCACGCAGCCACCGACGAAACGGACATCGACGCCGCCTTCGCCCAGCGCCGCGAGGATAGGCGCCACCGCCGGGCCGGTCATCCAGGCCTCGGAAACGCGAACGCCGGTCGCGCCGGTATCGTCGTTGGCCGATGCCGCCATGCCGGGAGGCCGGCCTCAGGTCTGCGGCCCGGTGGGCGGAATGACCGGGTTGAGCGGATTGGCGTCCTTCAGCACGGCGAACAGGATGAAAGCGGCCACGGTCAGCACCAGGCCGGACAGGACGATCCAGAACCAGGGGCTGTCCTCCCAGCGCGGGCCTGCGAGGCCCTTTTTCCGCGCCCGCCGCCGCTCGATCTGGAAATAGATGAAATAGAGCAGGAGCGGGACGAGGAAGATCGCCAGTTGCTGGATGATCGTGCGTACCATGGTCGCTGGCGTCCTATGCTGCTGCTTTTCGTGTCAGGACTTCGTAGAGATTGACGAGCATGGCCGCCGTCGCGCCCCAGATATAGCGGCCGTTCCACGGCATGGCGTAGAAGGTCCGCTCGATGCCCTTCCAACGCTTGGTTTCCTGCCGATGGTTTGCCGGGTCCATGAAGAAACTCAGCGGGACTTCGAAGACGTCGTCAACCTCCGAAGGGTCGGGCACATAATCGTTGCCCGGCTCGACGAAACCGACGATCGGCGCCACGACATAGCCGGTGCCGGTGATATAGTCGTCCAGCCGGCCGACGATGTCGACCGCGCCCGCCGGCAGGCCGATTTCCTCTTCCGTTTCGCGCAGCGCCGTGTGGACCGGGTCGCGGTCGGTATCGTCCAGCCGCCCGCCGGGAAAGGCGACCTGCCCGGCATGATGGGGCAGGCCGTCGGTCCGCTGGGTCAGCAGGACCCGGATGCCGTCGGGATGGTCGACCAGCGGCACGAGAACCGCCGCGTCGCGCAGATCGGCCGGGATGCGGACCCTGGCGTCGACGATATGGTCGCCGCGCAGGCGCGACCGGCGGCGCGCGACCGCCGCTTCCGGATCGAGCGGATCGCGCAGCCGGGGCAGCGACCCGGCGAGCAGGCCGGCGATGAACGGCCGGTTCATGCCGCCGTTCCTTCGAGGCTGCCGATCGGCCAGAACCGGCCGCCGGCCCAAACGCCGAAATCCGCCCCGCCGAAATCCGCCCCGCCGAAATCCGCCCCGCCGAAATCCGCCCCGCCGGGGGCGACATCCGCCGGCGTTTCCTCGCCGAGGTCGACGAGCTCGTAATACACCGGCCGGGACAGCCGGGCCTCCAGCCCGCGATGGACGTGAACGTAGGGCCGGGGCTCGCCAGTCGCCGGATCGCGATCGAAACGCAGTGGATTCCCGGATCCGACAACCACAATGTCGTCAATATTGGTACGCAACGTCACGCTCCTGTTGCGTCCTTCGCCCGCAACCGTCATCTCGACCGCCACGAACGGAACGTCCTCAACTTCGATGCGGCCCTTCTCGACCGGTGTTATGAGCCAATATTCCCCGTCATCGTCCCGTTGCAGCACGCTCGCAAACAATTTTACCAACGGCAATCTGCGGATCGGCGAGTTATGGTAGTACCACGTTCCGTCGAACCCGATCCGCATATGAAAGTCGCGTACCATGGCCTGGAACTTCCGGCGATCGGCGCCGGTCGGCATTTCCGGCCCTTTCCCGGCCATTGGGCTGCTCCCGCCATTAACGGAGAGTGTCGTTGACTATCCAACCCGCCGCCGATTCCGCCGCCGCTTCAACCGCGATTGCGCCGGCCGACAACACCGCAAATCTTGTGACCCCGAATCTTGTGACTGGCGAAGCCCCTGACAAGGCCGTGGCCGAACTAGAGCAGCTGGGCGAAACGCTCGTCCGGGTCCGCGACGGCGTCGAGCGCATCATTTTCGGCCAGCGGGAGGTGGTCGAGCAGACGCTCGTGACCCTGCTCTCCGGCGGCCACGTCCTGCTGATCGGGGTGCCGGGCCTGGCCAAGACCAAGCTGGTCGAGACCCTGTCGACCGTGCTGGGCCTTGAGACCAACCGCATCCAGTGTACGCCCGACCTGATGCCGGCCGATATCCTGGGCTCCGAAGTCCTGGAAGAGCAGGAGGGCGGCCAGCGCGCGTTCCGGTTCATCGAAGGGCCGGTCTTCTGCCAGTTGCTGATGGCCGACGAGATCAACCGGGCGAGTCCGCGGACCCAGTCGGCGCTGCTCCAGGCGATGCAGGAGCACCGGGTCTCGATCGCTGGGAAGTATCATGCCCTGCCGGAGCCGTTCCACGTCCTCGCCACCCAGAATCCGCTGGAGCAGGAAGGCACTTATCCGCTGCCGGAAGCGCAGCTCGACCGGTTCCTGCTCCAGGTCGATGTCGGCTATCCGGAGTTGGCGTCCGAACGGCAGATGCTGCTGGCGACGACCGGCGTGACCGAAGAGAAGCCCGTACAGGTCATCGCGCCCGAAGCGTTGCGCAAGGCCCAGCGCCTGATCCGCCAGATTCCGGTCGGCGAAAGCGTGCTCGAGGCGATCCTGGACCTGACCCGCCGGGGCCGGCCGGATTCGACCGATCTCGATACGGTAAAGGAACATGTCGCGTGGGCCCCCGGTCCGCGCGCCAGTCAAGCGCTGATGCTGGCCTGCCGCGCCCGCGCCGTCATGCACGGCCGGCTGGCGCCGTCGGTCGACGATGTCGTAGTGCTGGCCCCGCCGGTGCTGCGGCACCGCATGGCGCTCAACTTCGCGGCGCGGGCCGACGGAATAACGGTCGAAGACGTGATCGGGCAAATGTGCGATCCCCTGCGTTAGCCGCAAATCGGACCGATGTCAGGCCCCGCCCCCCGATTTGCCGGCCCCCGATTTGCTGTTCGGCGCCAAGCCGAGACCAGCGCGAGCCGGCTGCCGCCGCTGCTCGTCGCGGCCCGGCGCGTCGCAGCCACGGTCGACCAGGGCGTTCACGGCCGCAGGCGCGTCGGCCTGGGCGAGACGTTCTGGCAGTTCAGGCGCTACGAGACCGGCGATTCCGTGCGCAGCATCGATTGGCGCCAATCCGCCAAGTCCGACCGTCTCTACGTCCGCGAGACCGAATGGGCGGCGGCGCAGAGCGTCTGGCTGTGGCGCGACGCCTCGGCGTCGATGCGCTGGTCCTCCGGGCGCAGGCTGCCGGAAAAGCGCGACCGGGCAGACCTGATGCTTCTGGCGCTGGCGTCCCTGCTCACCCGGGCCGGCGAACGGATCGGCCTGCTTGGCATGGACGAGCGCCCGTCCACCAGCAGCGTTGCGCTGGACCGGATGGCCTTCAACCTGCTGGGCGACGCGCCCTTGACCGATATAGGGGAGCGGCAGTCGCTGGAACTGCCGCGCTTCGAGAATTTGCCGCGCTACAGCCATCTGGTCCTGTTCGGCGACTTCCTGAGCCCGCTGGAAGACATCGAGCGGCGGTTGCGCCAGTTTGCCGGCAACAGGATCGGCGGGCATATCGTGCAGGTGCTGGACCCGGCGGAGGCCGACCTGCCCTTCGGGGGCAGGACGCGCTTCGAAGGGCTGGAAGACGAGGGCCAGATTCTGATCAAGCGTGTCGAGAATGTCCGCAGCGAGTATATCGACCGGATGACCGGGCATCAGGCCGGCCTCCGCGACATCGCCCGCAGCATCGGCTGGTCTTTCACCGTCCACATGACCGACCGGGCGCCGGAGCGGACGCTTCTGGCGCTTTATGTGCGCATGGCGGCAGCGGAATGAGGGGCTGGAATGACGGGGCCGAAATGACGGGGCCGAAATGACGGGGCCGGGGACCCGGACATGCTGACGCTCGGCGCCTTCGCTTTCGCGGCGCCCTGGGTGCTGGCGGCGGCGGCCGGACTGCCGATCCTGTGGTGGCTGCTGCGCGTGACGCCGCCGGCGCCGAAACTGGTGCGCTTTCCGGCGATTCGCCTGCTGCTCCGCCTTCAGGAAAAGGAAGATACGCCGGCCCGAACGCCCTGGTGGCTCCTGCTGCTGCGCATCCTCGTCGTATTGTTGCTCATTGTCGGCCTCGCCCATCCGCTGATAAACCCGCAAAAAGGGTTCGAGCGGGACGGCCCGCTGGTCATTGCGATCGACAACGGCTGGAGCGCGGCGCCGAACTGGCAGGCCCGCCGGAACAGGGTTGCGGAATTGCTCGACCGGGCGGCGCGCGAGGACCGGAAGGTCATCCTGGTCGCGACGGCGCATTTGAGGCCGGGCGAGAAAATGCGCGCCTCCAACCTGATGCGGCCGGCCGATGCCCGGGCGGTGTTTCAGGCCATGAGCCCGCAGCCCTGGCCGGCGGATTACACGGCCGCGACCCAGGCGCTGGAAGACCTCGCCGAACGGGTGCGCAACGGCAACGTCGTCTGGTTTACCGACGGGTTGATGCACCCGGATACTGAGGCCTTCGCGGCAGCGCTGACGAAGATCGGCCGCGTCGAGGCGCTAAGCGACGGCACCAGCGACCTGCCGGTCCTGCTCCACCCGGCGCGCCTCGTCGGAACCCGGATCGTCCTGGCCGTGGAACGCACCGCCGCCGGCCGGCCAGCCGGCTACGACCTTGCGTTGATCGACGACAACGGGCGCGGCATCGGCCGGCGTTCCGTGACGTTCGAAGCGCATGAAACGAAGGTCGATGTCGCGCTATCGCTGCCGTCCGAACTGCGCAACCGGCTGGCGCGGGTGTCGGTCGAGCACCATCGCAGCGCCGGGGCGACCCTGTTGCTCGACGAGCGCCTGCGCCGGCGCCCGGTCGGCCTGATTGCGCCTGTGCGGCTCAACGACAGCCAGGCGCTGATGTCGGACCTATTCTATATCGAACGGGCGCTCTCGCCGTTCAGCGAGATCCGCAAGGGTCCGGTCGCCCAGCTGCTCCAGCGGCCGCTGTCGGTCGTCTTCCTGCACGACCGGGCGACCCTGACCCGGCAGGCGCGCGCCCTGCTCGCCGACTGGATCGAGGCGGGCGGCCTCCTGGTCCGCTTCGCCGGACCGGCCCTGGCCCAAAATCCGGACAGGCTCGTCCCGGTGCGCCTGCGCGGCGGCAACCGGTCCTTCGGCGGGGCCATGACCTGGGCGCAACCGCTCGGCCTGTCGCCCTTCGATACCGAGAGCCCGTTTGCCGGCCTGACGGTTCCGGGCGACGCCACCGTGAAGCGGCAGGTGCTTGCCGAACCCGGCGTCGATCTCGACCGCAAGACCTGGGCGCGGCTTCGGGACGGAACGCCCCTGGTCACCGCGGAACCGCGCGGCAAGGGTCTGCTGGTGCTGTTCCACATCATGGCCAATCCCGGCTGGTCGACGCTCCCGCTTTCCGGCCTTTTCGTTGAAATGCTGCGGCGGACGGTGGCGCTCAGTCGTGGGGTCGCCGAAGCCGGAGCGCGCACGGCCGCGCTGGCGCCCTTCCGGGTGCTGGACGGATTCGGCCGTCTCGGCGAAGCGCAGGAGTGGGTCCGCCCGATCGGAACGGCGCAACTGCAGCAGGCGGTCGTCGGACCGGCGAATCCGCCCGGCCTGTATGGCGCGCCGGCCAACCGGCGGAGCCTCAATCTCTCGGCGACGGTCAAGGGGCTGGAGCCGCTGGCAACGCTCCCGGCCAACATAACGCGGCTGGCGTACGAAAAGGCGCAGGAGATCGATCTCCGGCCATGGCTGCTGGTCGCGGCGTTCGCGCTGTTCCTGCTCGACCTGGCGATCGGCTTCCTGATGCGGGGGCTCGTGCCGCGCCGCGCCGCGGCGGCAACCGCCGCCCTGCTCCTGCTCGCCGTGCCGGCCGGTGCCCTGCTGACGCCGCAGCCGGCCCTGGCCCAGGCCGCGGACGGGCACGGGGACGGGGACGAAGAGGCAATTCGCGCGACCCGCGAAACCGTGTTCGCCTACGTCAGGACCGGCGACCGGGAGGCCGATCTCGTCAGCCGCCGCGGCCTGATCGGATTGGGGAACATTCTGTCGTCGCGCACGTCTGTGGAGCCCGGCCCGCCGCGCGCCGTGGATGTGAACATCGACAGGCTCGCCTTCTATCCGCTGCTCTACTGGCCGGTCACGACAGGGCAGAGCGCGCCGGGCAAGAAGGGCAAGGATGCCGTCCACACCTTTCTTGTGAACGGCGGGATGATCGTTTTCGACATCCGGATCCGCGACGGGTTTCAGAGCGGCGCCCTGGGTAAACTGGTCGGCGGCCTGAAAATCCCGGCCCTGCAGCGTGCACCGGCCGATCATGTGCTGACGCGATCCTACTATCTGCTGCAACGGTTCCCGGGCAGGCGGACGGGCGCGCCGGTCTGGGTCGCGCAGCGGGACCAGACAGCCAAGGACGGCGTCTCGCCGGTGATTATCGGCGCCAACGACTGGGCGGCCGCCTGGGCGGTCGACCGCGCCGGACGCCCGATGTTCCCTGTCCATCCGGGCGGCGAATATCAGCGCGAACTGGCCTACCGGGTCGGCGTCAACATCGTGATGCACGCCCTGACCGGCAACTACAAGGCGGACCAGGTGCACATCCCGACGATCCTCCGCCGGCTCGGCCAGTGACCGGGGCGCGACAATGACTGGGGATCAACAATGACCGGGGATCAACAATGACCGGGGCGAAATGATCGGGGCCGGCACCAGCATAGCCTTTACTCCGCTTGTGCCCTGGCCGCTGCTTGTGGCGCTTGCCGGCGTCGCCGCAGCCCTCGTCCTGTTCGGGCTTTACAGGAAGGCGCGGGGCATTCTGGCCCGGGCCCTGGCCGCGGCCCTGCTCTGGGCGATCCTCGCGAACCCCTCGCTGGTCGACGAAATGCGGGAGCCCCTGCCCGATATCGCGGTGGTCGTTGCGGACGAATCGCCCAGCCAGCACCTCGAAAGGCGCCGCCGGCTGAATGCGGAAACCCTGGAGGCGGTCCGGGAGCGGCTTCGCCGGTTCGACAATCTGGAGGTCAGGACCGTCCGGGTCGGGCTCGGCCGCAGGGAAGACGGCACCCTGTTGTTCGGGCCGCTCGAACGCGCGCTCGCCGAGGTGCCGCGCAAGCGCCTGGCCGGCATCGTCGCGATTACCGACGGACAGATCCACGACACGCCGGGCGCCGAAAGCAAAACCGGCGGCGGGCCGATCCATTTCCTCCTGACCGGCAGGAAGAAGGAGCGCGACCGGAGGCTGGTCATCGAATCGGCGCCGTCGTACGGCCTGCTCGGCAAGCCGCTGAACATGACGATCCGGCTCGACGACAATGCCGCCCGCCCCGGCGAGAGCGCCGCTATCCGGATAAAGCGCGACGGCCAGCCGTGGCGGCGGTTCTCCGTCGAGCCGAATGTCAGCGTGCCGGTGGAAATTCAGCTCGACCGCCGCGGCCAGACCTTTTTCGAGCTGGAGGTCGGCCCCGGCCGCCGCGAACTGACCATGGAGAACAACCGCAAGGTCGTCACGATCAACGGCATCCGCGACCGGTTGCGCGTCCTGCTGATATCGGGCGAACCGCACCCGGGCCAGCGCGCCTGGCGCAACATCCTGAAATCGGATCCGGGCGTCGACCTGGTCCATTTCACGATTCTGCGCCCGCCGGAGAAGCGGGACATGACTCCGGTGAACGAGCTTGCGCTCATATCCTTCCCGGTGCGCGAACTGTTCCAGGAAAAGCTCGACCAGTTTCACCTGATCATCTTCGACCGCTATCGCCGTCGCGGCGTGATCCGCGCCCATTTCCTGCAAAATATCGCCGATTACGTCAGGCAGGGCGGCGCGCTGATGGTGGCCGCCGGCCCGGCCTATGCCGGTCCGCTCAGCCTGGCGCACACGGCGATCGGCCCGTTGCTGCCCGGCCGACCGACCGGGGAAGTCTACCGGCGCGGCTTCCGGGCCAAGCGGACGATCCAGGGCAAGCGCCATCCGGTAACGGCGCGGCTGCCCGGCGCAGGCGTTGGGCCGGAGCCCTGGGGCCGCTGGTTCCGCCAGGTCGATGCCGACGGGCACCGCGGGCATATCCTGCTGAGCGGACTCGAAGACCGGCCGCTGCTCATTTTCGACCGGGCCGGCAAGGGCCGCGTGGCCCAGCTGCTGTCGGACCAGGCCTGGTTGTGGGACCGCGGCTTCGAAGGCGGCGGCCCGCAGGCGGAGATGCTGCGCCGCGTTTCCCACTGGCTGATGAAGGAGCCGGAACTGGAGGAGGAATATCTCCTTGCCCGGATCCGCGACCGCCGACTCGAGGTACTGCGCCGGAGCTTGAAGCCCGTCAACCGGGCAGCGCGGGTAACGGTGCCCGGCGGCGGTAGCCTTTCGGCGCCGTTGAAAGATCGCGGCGACGGCACCGCGACCGGCTCGGTCCCGGTCGAGACGCCCGGCCTGTACCGGGTAGCCGACGGCAAGCTGAACACGATGGTCGCCATCGGCTCATTGAACCCGCGCGAAATGTCGGGTGTCCGCACGTCCGACCGCCACGCGCTTGGCGCCGTCGAGGCGCGCGGCGGCAGCATCGTCTGGCTGGCGGAAACCGGCATGCCGGATATCCGCCGCGTAGCGCCGGAGCGGCGCGTCAGCGGCGCGGGCGGCGTTACCGGGCGCTGGATCGGATTGCGGCGCAACGGAGACTACATCGTGACCGGCATCCGCGACATCCCCCTGCTGGCCGGTTTCCTCGCCCTCCTGCTGGCCCTGCTGCCGATGCTGGTCGGCTGGCGGCGGGAGGGCCAGTAGCAGGCGAAAGTCACGCCCCTCGATAACGACCCCTGCGGGGGTCTACTCGGGATGAGGATATTGGTGTGGGTCCAAGGGTTTGGTCCCTCCATCCCTTGCCCCTCATCCCGAGTAGCCCCGGATTGAATCCGGGGCGTATCGAGGGGGGGCAGGACCGTGCGGCGCATTTGGCGCTGGCCGGCGGGTGACAGCCGACTATTCTGCCGGCGTCCGTAGCCCAGCTTCCGTCCCGGCCCATGACCGTCCTGATCACCGGCGTCGCCGGCTTTATCGGCATGAGTTGCGCTGCCGCGCTGCTGGCGCGCGGGGACGAGGTCGTCGGGATCGACAATCTGAACGCCTACTACGATCCCGCATTGAAGAAGGCCCGGCTGGACCGGCTGGCGGCAAACGAGCGGTTCCGGTTCGAGAAGATCGATGTCGCGGACGCGGCAGCCGTTGCACGGATCGTCGGCGGCCTGCCGGGCGGCGCCAGTATCCTGCATCTCGCGGCGCAGGCCGGGGTCCGCTATTCGCTGGAGAATCCCGGCGCCTATCTGGAAACCAACGTCCGGGGGCAGCTTTCGATCCTGGAGGCGGTGCGCCATCATGGCGGCATCCGGCATCTGACTTATGCCAGCTCTTCCTCGGTCTATGGCGGCAATACGAAAATGCCTTTTGCGGCCGACGACCGGGTCGACCGGCCGATCTCGCTCTACGCCGCGACCAAGCGTTCGGCCGAGATGATGAGCTGGTGCTATGCCCATCTCTACGGCCTGCCGCAGACCGGCCTGCGCTATTTTACCGTGTACGGCCCCTGGGGCCGGCCGGACATGTCGGCGTTCATCTTCGCCCGGGCAATCCTGAACGGCGAGCCCATCCCCGTTTTCAACCGCGGCGACATGCGGCGCGACTTCACCTACATCGACGATATCGTTGCCGGCACGCTGGCCGCGCTCGACCGTACTCCGGAGACAGACGGGCGGGCGGAGAACGGCGAGCCGCCGCACCGGCTGTACAATCTCGGCAACAACCGGCCGGAAGCCCTGATGGATTTCGTCGCGGAAATCGAGAAGGCCTGCGGCTGCAAGGCAATCCTCGAGATGCAACCCATGCAGCCGGGCGACGTGAAAGAGACCAGCGCCGATATCGAAGCGAGCGTGCGCGATCTCGGGTTCAGCCCGAAGACGACCATTGCAGAGGGCGTACCCCGCTTTGTCGCCTGGTTCCGCGATTACCACGGCCTCTGACCGCCGCCGCAGACAGTTTCCCGGCCAAGGCGGCCCTGAAACCGACGGAGATTTCATGACCGGTCCGGCCCCCGCTTCGCACCGCAACCCCGGGGACGATGGCGCGCCGGACGAGCCGCCGCCGGTCTGGACTCTCGACGATCTTTACCGGTCGCCGGACGATCCCGCGCTTCGTACGGACCTCGACGGGGTTGCGGCGCAGGCCGGACGCTTCGCCGAACGCTGGGCCGGGACGGTTGCCGGCCTTACGGCAAACCGGCTGGCCGACGCCATCGAGGCGTATGAACGGATCGACGAGCGGATGGGTCGCCTGTCGAGCTATGCCCGGCTCCTGCGCGCCGCCGACCGGAGCGATCCGGAAGTCGGCGGCTTCTACCAGACGGTTACGGAGAAACTGAACGACGCCTCCGCCCGGCTGGTCTTCTTCACGCTGGAGCTCAACCGGATCGAGGAAGACCGGCTGGACCGGCTGTATGCCGGAAGCGCGCGGCTGCGGGCCTGGCAACCGTGGCTGCGCGATACAAGGGCGAGACGCGACCACATATTATCGGACGATCTCGAACGCCTGCTGCACGACAAGCGGGTTGCCGGCCGTACCGCTTGGAACCGCCTGTTCGACGAGACGATGGCCGCCCTGCGCTTCCCGGTGGACGGCGAGGACCTGAGCGAGGCCGAGGCGCTGCACCTTCTGTCGAGCCCGGACCGGTCGGTCCGCGAGGCGGCCGGGCGGGCGCTCGCCACGGTGTTCGAAGACAATATCCGGCTGTTCGGCCACATCACGAATACGCTGGCGAAGGACAAGGAGATCGAGGACCGCTGGCGCGGCTTCCCGCGGCCGGTCTCGTCGCGCAACCTGGCGAACCATATAGAGGATGAGGTCGTCGATTCCCTGGCCGCGGCGGTGCAGGCGGCCTATCCGCGGCTCGCGCACCGCTATTACGCGATGAAGGCCGGATGGCTCGGCCTCGACAGGCTGAAATACTGGGACCGCAACGCGCCCCTGCCCGAGGTCGAGGACCCGCCGATCGCCTGGCGCAGCGCCAAAGAGACGGTGCTCTCGGCCTATCGCGCCTTCTCGCCGGAACTTGCCGAAATCGGCAGCCGCTTCTTTGCCGGGCGCTGGATCGATGCGGCGGTCCGGACCGGCAAGTCGTCCGGCGCCTTCTCCCACCCCTGCGTGCCGTCGGTCCATCCCTACATCCTGACGAACTTCCAGGGGAATGTGCGGGATGTGATGACGCTGGCGCACGAACTGGGCCATGGCGTGCACCAGGTTCTGGCCGGCGAGCAGGGGCATCTGCGCTCGCAGACGCCGCTCACCCTTGCCGAGACGGCGTCGGTGTTCGGCGAGATGCTGACCTTCCGCGCCCTGCTTGACGCCGAGACCGATCCGGCGCGGCGGCGGGCGCTGCTGGCCGGCAAGGTCGAGGACATGCTGAACACCGTGGTGCGCCAGATCTCCTTCCACGAATTCGAGCACCATCTCCATGACCGTCGCCGGGAAGGCGAGCTGTTGCCGGAGCAGATCGGCGCAATCTGGATGGACATTTCCCGCCAAAGCCTGGGCCCGACCTTCGACCTCGACGACGAATATGCCGTTTTCTGGTGCTACGTCCCGCACTTCATCCATGTGCCCTTCTACGTTTACGCCTATGCCTTCGGCGACTGCCTGGTGAACACGCTCTACGCCGTCTACCGGGAGCAGCCGGACGGGTTTGCCGACAGGTATCTCGACCTGCTGCGCGCCGGCGGCACCCTGCGCCACCGGGAGCTGCTGGCTCCGTTCGGCCTGGACGCCCGCGACCCCGGTTTCTGGAACCGGGGCCTGTCGGTCATCGAAGGCTTTATCGACGAACTGGAAACGAGCTGACGACGTGCGGCGAACGGCTACGCGGACTGCGTCGCAAACCCTCTAGGTTCTGCAATTGCGGGCGCGCGGAGGGAAGCGCCTTCCCTGACCGAACGAACATCCAAGGAGAGTGACATGAAGAAGATCGGCATTCTCGCCGCCGGCGCGCTGGCGCTCGGCCTGTCGACCCCTGCGGCGGCGCAGGACTGGACCAAGTCCAAATGGGGCTCGAAGGACGAGGCCGGCGCGGCCAACCACATCACGCCGGAACTGGTCAAGAAGGCCGCCGGCCTGATCAAGCTGGGCAAGACCTATCATCTGGGCATCGTCGTCGATTCCAAGACGCCAGCCTTCCCGCCGCGCGGCCTGTCGGTCACCATCCTGCAGCCGAACCAGATCACCACGTCAGGCCTTGGGCCGACCAAGACCAGCTATAACGACGATATTTTCATGGGCTGGCTCGGCATCGGGCCGCAGATCGACGGGCTGGGCCACATCGGCATCGATCACGTCTACTACAACGGCTACAAGGCGAAGGACTTCGCCAAGGCCGACGGCCTCACCAAGCTTGGCATCGAGAAGATTCCGCCGCTGGTCGGGCGCGGCGTGCTGCTCGATATGGCGGCCTATTACGGCAAGAAGCTGCTGAAGGAAGGCACGGCCTATACCCGCGAAGACATTTTGGGCGCCGCCAAGAAGCAGGGCGTCGAATTGCGCAAGGGCGATATCGTCCTGTTCCACTCCGGCTGGCTCAACCTGCTCGACGGCGCCGACGGCACGAAGAAGGACCTGAAACGCTACGTTTCGACGGAGCCCGGCCTCGGCAAGACCGGCGCCGAATATCTCGTCGAAGTCGGCGTGGTTGCGGTCGGCGCCGACACCTGGGGCCTGGAAGCCGTACCGTTCGAGAAGGGCGTCGGCGTGTTCGAGGTGCACCAGATCCTGATTCCCAAGAACGGCATCTACATCCTGGAGAACATGGATACCCGGGCGCTGGCAGCGGACAAAGCCTACGAGTTCATGTTCGTGCTTGGCGCAGCGCGCGTCAGGGGCACGGTCCAGATGATCATCAACCCGATCGCGATCCGATAGGACCGTTGCACGCAACGGAGCGGGCGCCGGCGCGGCCATCGCGCCGCAGGCGTCCGCACCGCAGCAATCCGGGGGTTGCCGCACCGGCGGCGGCCCCCACTTTTTCCCCATGAGCGAAACCGGCAATCTGGGCGGGCGGGTCCGCCGCTATGTCACGGCGGGTCGGGCCGTCGGCGGGCTGGCCGCGCGCGTGGCCGGCGAGCGCTATCTCGGCGTCCGGGTGGATCGCGAGCGCCACGCCGCCGAGTTGCGCGCCGCGCTGGGCGGCCTCAAGGGGCCGCTGATGAAGGTGGCGCAGCTTCTCTCGACGGTGCCGGAGGCATTGCCGCGCGAATACGCAAGGGAACTGGCGCAACTGCAGAGCGACGCGCCGGCGATGGGCTGGCCGTTCGTGCGCCGGCGCATGGCGAGCGAGCTGGGCCCCGACTGGCAGGGCCGGTTCGGCACGTTCGAACGCAAGGCCGCGGCCGCCGCATCCCTCGGCCAGGTCCACCGCGCGACCCTGGAGGACGGCACCGCCGTCGCCTGCAAATTGCAATATCCGGACATGGCGTCGGTCGTCGCCGCCGATCTGCGGCAATTGCGGGTGATCTTCGGCCTCTACGCCCGCTACGACAGCGCGATCGACACCGGCAACATCCACAAGGAGCTCTCCGCCCGCCTGCTCGAAGAGCTCGATTACGAGCGCGAGGCCACGCATATGGCACTCTACCGCCACATGCTGAAGGACGAGCCGGCCATCCATGTCCCGCCGGTCGTGCCGGCGCTTTCGACCCGCCGGCTGCTGACCATGGGCTGGCTCGACGGGCAGAAGCTGACGGCGTTCGAGGACGCGCCGGTCGAGACCCGCAACGCGCTGGCGCAGACCATGTTCCGCGCCTGGTATGTGCCGTTCTACGATTACGGCGTGATCCACGGCGATCCGCATCTGGGTAACTATGCGGCCCGGGACGACAATTCGATCAACCTGCTGGATTTCGGCTGTATCCGGGTCTTCTCGCCCGCCTTCGTCAAGGGCGTGATCGACCTCTACAACGCCCTGAAGGACGACGACGAAGCGCTGGCGGTCCGCGCCTACGAGACCTGGGGCTTCACCGGGCTCGACCGCGAGACGATCGAGATCCTGAATATCTGGGCGCGCTTCCTCTACAAGCCGCTGATGGAGGACAAGGTCCAGTCGATCCAGGAAGACAACAGCGTGCAATACGGCGCGCGCACGGTCGGCAAGGTTCACGAGGAGCTGAAACGGGTCGGCGGCGTGAAGCCGCCGCGCGAATTCGTATTGATGGACCGCGCCGCCATCGGGCTCGGCTCGGTCTTCATGCGCCTGCGCGCCGAGGTGAACTGGCACCGCCTGTTCCACGGCATGATCGACGATTTCGACGTCGATACGCTGGCCGCGCGCCAAGCGGCGGCGCTGGATCGCGCCGGCGTGCCGGCGGCGGCGTAGCGGCCGGTCCAAAGCAGAAATTCGCGCCAGGGATGCGCGCCGCATCCGCTCATTCCACTCCCGCCATTTCGACCGAAGCGGCGCAGCCGCGTAGCAGAGAAATCTTTCACCCTCGACACAACGACCAGCGCGCCGAGCAGGAAAAATTTCGCCACTCCATGGTCCTGCGGACCATTCCGGTCGAAATGACGGGCAGGGGTAGCACAGCGCGGAACGCCGAGACACGCGTGCCGGCGTCCGGGACGTTCTTCGGTTGTTTCGGAAAGGCCGGGCCGCCAGGGGCCGGCGGATCAGTAGCCTTCGCGCTCCATGCGCTTGCGCGCCAGTTTGCGGGCACGGCGCACCGCCTCGGCCTTTTCGCGGGCCTTGCGCTCGGAAGGCTTTTCGTAGCTGCGGCGCAGCTTCATTTCGCGGAACACGCCCTCGCGCTGCATCTTCTTCTTCAGCGCCTTCAGGGCCTGATCGACATTGTTGTCTCGGACTACGACCTGAACGATGGTCAGGGTCTCCTTCGGTTCGTCTCGTGCTTCGCGTATGCAAAGCGGCGCCCGGACGGACGGACGGGGCGCCCGTGCAATCGGACGCTATCTATCACATGGCGCCGCAAAAGCAAAAGGCGGTGACAATTTGACTGGCGGTTCCTAGGTTACCGGGACAGGCCCCGCAGGAATTGCCGACGGATGAACGACGAAACGGCTGAAATGGAACGGTTCGAAACGGAGCGCCGGGCGCTGCTCGACGCGCTGCTCGACCATGTGCCGTTCGACGGATGGACCGGGACGGCGATGGCGGCGGCCGCGGAACAGGCCGGCCTCGATGCCGAGTTCCCGAGTCGCGCCTTTCCGCGCGGCGCCATAGACGCGATCGAACATTTCAACCGCGCCGCCGATGAGGACATGGCCGCGGCCCTGGCCGAAGAGGATCTCGAAGCCATGCGGGTGCGGGAGCGGATCGCCCGGGCGGTCCGGGTCCGGCTGGAGCAGAATGCCGGCCATCGCGATGCGGTGCGGCGCGGGCTGACCGTGCTGTCCTTTCCGCCCAACGGGCCGGCCGCGATGCGCATACTGTACCGGACGGTCGACACGGTCTGGCGCGCGGCCGGCGACACGGCGACCGACTTCAACTTCTACACCAAGCGCGGCCTGCTCGCCGGCGTCTACAGCGCGACGGTCGTCTATTGGCTGAACGACAGTTCGGAGGACTTTGCCCGGACCTGGCGCTTCCTGGAGCGGCGGATTGACGAGACGATGCGGATTCCCAAAGCCGTGCAACGCCTCAAGGAAACCGCCGGGCGCCTGCCCGACCCGCTCGGCCTGCGGAATATCCTGAAACAGGTGCAACCCGGCGGTTTCCGGCGCTAGGGCATGTCCGCCTCGGATGGAACCGTGGCGGCGAAGTGTCCCCTTCGGCAAGCTCAGGGTAGCCCCTCGATACGGCCCCTCGATACGGCGCTGGCGCGCCTACTCGGGGGGAGATTTTGGGGGTTCCTTTAGACTCGACACCTTTCACCCTCACCCTGAATCGCCGCGGAGCGGCGTATCGAAAGGCGGCCGCCTACTCCGCCGCAACGGCGACGCCGGCTGGGCAGGTCACGCCCGTGCCGCCGAGGCCGCAATAGCCGCCGGGAACCTTCGCCAGATACTGTTGGTGATAGTCCTCCGCGTAGAAGAACTCCGGCGCGTCGAGAATCTCGGTCGTGATCGGCCCGTAGCCGGCGGCGGCCAGCCGTTCCTGGAACAAAGCTTTGGTCGACTTAGCGAGCGCCTTCTGCGCCGGTGTCGTGCAGTAGAGGCCCGAACGGTACTGGGTGCCGACATCGTTGCCCTGGCGCATGCCCTGGGTCGGGTCGTGGTTCTCCCAGAACAGCTTCAGCACCTCTTCGGCGGGGATCGTCGCCGGATCGTAAACGATCAGCACGACTTCGTTATGGCCGGTCATGCCGCTGCACACTTCCTCGTAGGTCGGGTTCGGCGTCTCGCCGGCGGCGTAGCCGGCCGCGGTCGTATAGACGCCCGGCGTCTGCCAGAAGACCCGCTCGGCGCCCCAGAAGCAGCCCATGCCGACGATCAGCGCCTCCATGCCGTCGGGAAACGGCGGCGCGATCGGGTTGCCGTTGACGAAATGCCGGTTCTCGACCGGCATCGCCTGCGCCCGTCCTTTGAGCGCCTGGCCGGGCGCCGGCATCTCCGGTTTGCGTCGCGGTGTGAAAAACATGGCGTGGATCCTCTCAAGCCGGCCGCTGTCCGAACGACATAAGCGATCCCGCGCGATCCGGCCAGCACGCAGCGCTCAAACTGTAGGGGAAGGTTGAAACTCTCCCCTGCGGCGTCGTGCGAACCGCGTGGCCGAGCATACCGCCGCGCCGGATTTGCCATCGCCCGTAAGTGGATTACCCTGCAAAACAGCGCCGCCAGAATCCCCCTTCCCTTGGGGGAGGGGCAAGGGGAGGGGTCGGCCGGCGCCGCACCGATGTCCGATTCCGGCGCCGCGACAGGGTCCGCAGACCCCTCCCCCTAACCCCCTCCCCCAAGGGGAGGGGGACCGCCTTGCTTTCCCTTTCGAAACCTGTTCGCGGGTTTTGTATAGAAATCCGTAAGAGGGACATGCAACGGCGGGAACCGCCGGAGGCTAAGCGATGACCGACCGTTCCGGCACCCGCCGGGCCTCAGGATTGCGCCTCGTGCAGCGATGGGTGCCCGATTCGCGCGCGCCGGGCTTTGCCGAAGAGTGCCGGCGCCAGACCGCGCGGGCGGCCGCATCGGACCGCGCCGACGCCGACCTCGGCGGTTTCCTCGATGCCGCGCTCGAAGACTTCGGCCCCTGGAAGTGAGGCGAAGCCCGGAAGCGGCGGTGAACCGTGGCGAACGTGTCTCCGCCGCATAGGCAGGCGATACAGGAATATCCTGTTCGCCCCGTCCCGCCGCCGCGGCCTAACCCCGGAACGGGCTCGCCGGGTAGGTACCGAGCACGGTCCATTCGGTGGTGAAGAATTCAAGCTCCTCGAAGGCCCATTTCATCTGTTGTTCGTCCGGGTGACCTTCGACATCGGCGTAGAACTGCGCAACCGTAAACGCGCCGTCGATGATGTAGCTCTCCAACTTGGTGATGTTGATGTTGTTGGTCGCGAAGCCGCCGAGCGCCTTGTAGAGCGCGGCCGGTACGCTGCGCACCCGGAAGACGAAGCTGGTGATCGTCCTGCGGCTGCCGGCGGCGGGCATCAGGTGCTCCGGCCCCATGATGATGAAGCGGGTCGTGTTGTGGTCGGCATCCTCGATCTGGTCGCGTAGGATTTTGAGGCCGTAGGTCTCGGCCGCCAGGGACGAGGCGATGGCGGCTTTCGATTTGTCCGCCCATTGCGCGACATCGCGGGCGGCGCCGGCCGTATCGAAATGCACCGCCGGCTCGACACCCAGCTCGGCGATCAGCTTGCGGCACTGGTCCAGCGCATGGATGTGGCTGTGGATTTCCCTGAGGTCGCCGATTTCGGCGCCCGGCATGCCGAGCAGGCAATGCTCCACCCGCTGGAAATGCTCGCCGATGATGTACAGGCCGGAATGGGGCAGCAGGTGATGGATGTCCGCCACCCGGCCGGCGACGGAATTGTCGATCGGGATCATGGCCAGCCGGGCTTTGCCCTTGCGCACCGCGGCGAAGCTGTCCTCGAAGGTGGCGCAGGGCAGCGGCTGCATATCCGGATAGACCTGGCGGCAGGCGATGTGGGAGTTCGCCCCCAGGGCGCCCTGGAAGGCGATGCGGTTTGCGGCTGTCTCGGTCATGCGCCTTGATCCAGCAAAGCCCGCGCACGCGCAAGGTCTTCCGGCGTATCGACGCCGAAGGGCGCGCCGTCCACGACTGCGGCGTCGATGCGCATGCCCGCTTCCAGCGCCCGCAACTGTTCGAGCTTTTCGCGTTTTTCCAGCGGGCTTGGTGGCAGGCCGACGAAGCGGTCGAGGGCCGGGCGCCGCCAGGCGTAGAGGCCGATATGGTGCCAGACCGGCCCCGCGCCCGAGGGCGCCGCGGCCCGGGTGAAATAGAGCGCCCGGCCGACCGCGGCGCCATCCGCCAGGCTCATGACCGCCTTGACCACGTTCGGATTTTCGCGTTCGGCCGGGTCGTCGGTCCGAACCACCAGCGTCGCCATATCGACCTCCGGGTCACGCAAGGGGAGGAGCGAAGCGCGGATCAGGGCGGGATCGATCGCCGGCAGATCGCCCTGGAGGTTGACGACGGTGCTGTAGCGTCCGTCCGGATCGCGGATTACTGCAGCCGCGTGGACCCGGTCGGAGCCCGACGGCAGGCCCGGATCGGTCATCACGGCCTCGCCGCCGGCGGCCTCGACCGCATCGGCAATCGCCCGGTCGCCACAGGCGACGACCACCGGCCCGACATCCGCTTCGACCGCCCGGTGCCAGACATGGACGATCATCGGTAAGCCCGCAATTGTCGCAAGCGGCTTGTCCGGCAGGCGCGTCGCGGCCAGCCGGGCGGGGACAATTACCAGCGATTCCCGGCCGTTATCGGTCATGGATCGGGCCTAACCCGCGGTTCGCAAAGGATTTATGTGACATCGTGTCGCCAAGTCCCGGCCTGTCGAGGCCGCGGGGCCGTCTCTATAACCGCAAGATACCGATTCAATTTCGTCGTCGCCGGACCGCCATCGTGCAGCGGCAAGTCGATGACGGCTCGCGCCGAACGCCGAGAAAATTGCGCGCGGCGGGAACTGCGTTACAGGGAAAGCCCGGTCGCCGCCATGAATTTCAACTCCCTTGCCGCCTCCGTCCTGGTCGTGGGCATCAGCGCCCTGGTGATCAGCAAAGTGGGCGATATCCTCGTCCCGGAGGAGCATTTCTCGCACAAGGCAGAAGCGGCCGCCTCGGCGGGAGCGGGACAGTCTGGCGCCCCGGCGCGCAAGGCTGCTCCCGATCCGGCGGTCGCCGTCGCCCTCGCCGCTGCCGATTCGGCCAAGGGCGAGAAATTGATGCGCAGCAAGTGCAAGTCCTGCCACACCTGGAACAAGGGCGGCCGCAACAGCGTCGGCCCCAACCTGTGGGGCGTCGTCGGCCGCAACAAAGGCACGGTCGGCGGATTCAGCTATTCGTCCGGGATGAAGGCCGCGGGCGGAACCTGGTCTTTCGAGGAAATGTATACCTTCCTCAAGCGCCCGAACGCGCAGATCAAGGGCACGAAGATGACGTATCGCCTGCGCAAGTATAAACAGCGTGCCGACGTGATCGCCTTCCTGCGGAGCCAGTCGGATACGCCCCTGCCGCTTCCCAAGGCAGGCGACGCGGCCGGGAAATCGGAATAACCGCCCGTCGAACGATGGGCCGCGCGGCGCCATGACCGGCGTTTGCCCCGAAGAATTCGTCGAGATTGCGAACCGGCTGGCCGACGCCAGCGGCGCGGTGATCCGGCCGCATTTCCGCAGCGGCGTCGCGGTCGCAGACAAGCCGGACGAGAGCCCCGTCACGATCGCCGATGAGGCGGCGGAGCGGGAAGTCCGCCGGCTGCTGGAAACAGCGTGCCCCGGCCACGGAATCGTCGGCGAGGAATTCGGTGACGACGGGGCGGCGCGCGATTTCGTCTGGGTCATCGACCCGATCGACGGCACGCGCAGCTTCATCTGCGGCGTGCCGACATTCACGACCCTGATCGCCCTGCTGCAGGACGGCGAACCGGTCCTGGGCGTGATCGACCAGCCGGTGTCGGGCGAACGCTGGGTCGGCGCGCTCGGGCACGGTACGGTTTTCAACGGTAAGCCGGTGAGTACCGCCGCGCCGCGTCCGCTCGGCGAGGCGGTCATGTTCACGACCGCGCCCGACATGTTCGGCGGCGCCGCGGCTGGGGATTATGCCCGGCTCATGGGCGCAACCCGTCTCACCCGTTTCGGCCTGGACGGCTATGCGGCGGGGCTGCTGGCGAACGGCCTGATCGACCTGCATGTCGAAGGGGATATGAAGCCGTGGGACTATATGGCGTTGATCCCGGTGATCGAGAATGCCGGCGGCCGGATGACGGATTGGGCCGGCAAGCGCCTCACCCTCGAAGCCGGTGCCGGGCTGACCCTGGCGGCGTCCTCGCCCGCCTTGCACGAGGCGGCGCTGGATGTCCTCGGGAACGGCCGGGCGCGGCGCGGCGGATAGCCCGGAACGGATGGAATTTGCGATGGCAGCGAACTAAAAAAAAGGGAATTATACGCTAAACTAGCCAAAATCGCTTGACAACGGTCGTATTTATCGTCATATTACTAGCCATAGGTAGACCGTTGACAGGGTGACGAAATGACGAAAAATGGCCCCGGACGATCACACCGCGAAGGGATGACCGTCGTTCAGCTTCTGGCCATGTTCCCCAACAATGAAGCTGCCGAAGCATGGTTTGAGGAACAGCGGTGGCCGGAAGGCCGGTACTGCCCCGATTGCGGTTCCGTCAACACCGTCCCGGTCAAGAGCCGAAAGCCCATGCCCTACCGCTGCCGCGACTGCCGCAATCACTTCTCCGTTCGCAAGGGCTCGGTGATGCAGTCCAGCAAGCTCGGCTTGCAGAAATGGGCGATTGCCCTGTACCTGACGACGACCGGGATCAAGGGAACGGCCAGCATGAAGGTCTATCGCGATCTCGGCATGAGGCAGGCCACGGCATGGCATCTGATGCACCGTATCCGCGAAGCGTTCGACGAAGGCGTTGGCCTGCCGTTTCCCGGTCCGGTCGAAGCCGACGAAACCCATATCGGCGGGCGGGAAAAGAACAAGCACAGTCACAAGAAATTGCGGGCCGGTCGCGGCGGCGTCGGCAAGGCGACCGTTGCAGGCGTGCGGGATCGCGGCTCCAAGCGGGTCAGCGCCGCCGTTGTGCAGAATACCGACAAGGCGACCCTACAGGGCTTTGTCGCTGCCCGTACAGCGCCCGGCGCGCAGGTCTACACCGATGAGCACCGCTCCTATCAGGGGATGCCGTTCCCGCACGCGACGGTGAAGCACAGCGTCGGCGAATACGTCCGGGATCAGGCGCACGTCAACGGGATGGAATCATTCTGGTCGCTCTTCAAGCGCGGCTACCACGGCACATTTCACCATGTCTCGGCGAAGCACCTTGGCCGTTACGTCCGGGAATTTGCCGGGCGTCACAACATCCGCGACCTCGACACCGTGGCGCAGATGGCCTTGCTGGCCCGTGGCATGGTGGGCAAGCAACTCCGCTATCGGGATTTGGTGGCGTGACGGCCCTTCTCCCCCGCGTGCCGCTGCCAGAGGCCAAACTGCGAGATCGGCTGGCCCTTGAAATCGCGAACCTGAAAGAAGCAACCGCACTCATCGTCGAAAAGCACTACCTGCACCGTGGCCGCACGATGGCGCAGATGCCTTATTGGATTGCGCTCGACGGGGAGCGAATCGGGGTTCTGCTGTTCGCGCTCCCCCGCCTGAGCGTGACCTATCAGGGGCACGGACCCATGAACCTGATTGAACTTGCGCGGATGTGGATCGACCCCGGCGCGCAGGGCCAAAGGGTCACAGACTCAAGCGGCCGGGAGCACGCGCTGTCGATTGCGACGTGCGCGATAGGGAAGGCGCTGCGTCAAATCCGGCAGGACTGGCACGGGAAATACCCGCACCTGCCAGTCATAGAGGCGTGCGTGTCATGGGCCGACGATGTGCATCATGAAGGCACGGTTTACCGTGCTGCCAATTTCGAGGAAGTAGGCAAGAGCGGCGGGTCCTTGCATGGGAGCGCGCATCGACCGAACGGCGGCAGGGATCAGTTGAACCCGGATTATCGCCACACGAAAACGGCCTTTATTCACCGATACCCGCGCCGGCTTCGAGACGGCGAGAAACAGCGCGCTAGGGCTGAGTGGGCTTCGTCCCGCCCGCGCCTGTCGAAGAGTCAGCGCCTGAAGCTGGGATTGGACGGGAAGCAACTAGCTCTCGTAGATCAAGGGACGGATTCTTGCCGAGGCGAGTCCCGTGCTCTGCGATGTAGTTCCAAGGAATCTTCGGGTTGTTGATCGTAACCCCGCGGGTGCCGATGGCCCATAGTCGGTCCAGCGTCTTTAGGCACGCGCCCAATGTCGCCAGCGCTTTGTGCGCGCGCCCAACAATGTCCAGGTCGTCGCGCTGTCGTGTCTCATAGCGCTGTATCCAGCCCTCCAGGTCGTCCGGGTGCAGGAAGAAAATGTCCTCAAAGGCGAAGGTGTAATCTGTCTGGCGCCCGCGCGCTGCGATCAGGTATTGGGTGCGCAATCTGGCGAAATACGCCGGCCCTACATCGCGGGCCGTGGTGAGGGACTGTCTGGTGGTCGTTTTGAGCTCGAACTTGTTGCCGTGCTCATCCGTTGCGTCAGGGCCGGTTCGCCGCTCGGACTGCCTCAATTCAAGCACCCGCGCGAGCGCTGCTTCGCGGGTGTCGTCTTGGACCTGACGATTCATACGCTCACGGTAGGAGGAACCGCCATGACCGACAAGGCCGAACCGAAGCCCCGCGGTCGCCCGCCGAAGGCGCTGCCGAAGATCGACGCCAGCCCGGAGCGCGTCGCCCGCGCCATGTTCTCTGCGGTGAAGCGGCCCGACCCGTCGATCCGCGTCCTGAACACCGGGAGCCGCAAGCCGCGGCCCGCGCGGTAGCGGGCGCTTGGCTAGTTTAACGTATAATTCCCAAAAAAAATTTACGAAAATAATAAAATTTTCTTTTAACAACCCGATTCAAAGCTCTATCTTCCTTCACAATACAGTACAGAAGTACGCTTGGGCGGAGCGCCTCCCCTTTCCTGCCGTTCCAGCTTGCGATCCTGGGGCGCTGCGGTGGCCCCGAACCGGCTTGGTAATATTCCCTAATTTTGTAGGGCCCTTTAATAGGAATTTATACCAAAATTCCAGTTACCATATATTGCGGTGCGGACACCAGTCACCGCTGTATATTGCTGTCTCGCGCCCTCGGCTCCCGGTCCCGTGCAAAGAAAACACACTATAGACGTACCGGTCTGTCAATTCTTGGCGGCAGAATGCGGCGGCGGCCGGAATCGCGCCGCGCCGGGCGCCGGGTGCGCTATGCGCGCATGAGGTCGCGAATGTCGTTCGGCAGCGCGAAGGCGGCGGCGAAGATGTCCGCGTTGAAGTAGCGCGTCGCCAGACCGATAGCGTCGATCCGGTCCCGGATCGTGGCGCTGCTCCAGCGGCGCAGGCCGGCATCGTCGGTCGCCCAGCCGAAGGCCATGAAGCCGCCATTGTAGGTTGGCACCGGCGCAAGGTAGAACGCCGGATCGGCGAACAGCGCACGGAACGCAGCATGGCTCGCGGCAAGTTCCTCGCCCTGCAGCGCCGGCACGCCGTTCTGGGTAATCAGGACGGCGCCGTCTTTCAGGCAGCGCTTGCAGTTGCGATAGAACTCCCCGGTGAACAGAGCCGCGCCCGGCCCGACCGGATCGGTCGAATCGATAATCGCGACATCGAAGCGCCGGTCCGTTTCCGCGACGAAGCGGGCGCCATCGGCAATGACCAGTTCGCCGCGCGGATCGTCGAAGGCGCCGGCCGAAAGGGCCGGCAGGTAAGCCTTCGCCAGCTCCACTACGCGGGCGTCGATCTCGACCTGCATCGCGCGGACCTCGGGATGGCGCAATACCTCGCGCAGGCAGCCGCCGTCGCCGCCGCCCACAATCAGGATGTCGAGGCGGTCCTCCGGACCGCTGCAGAGCGCGGCCTTGCGCGCCAGGATCGCCGGATGGACGAGCATCTCGTGATAGACGTATTCATCCGCCTCGGCGGTCTGGATCGCGCCATCCAGGGCAAGCACCCGGCCGAACAGCCGGTTCTCGAAGATCGTGAGATTCTGGAGCCCGGTATGCTCCCGGTGCAGGAGCCGGTCGACGGTCAGCGACTGGCGGATGCCGTCATGCAGCGTCTCGTCAAACCACGCCATCTTTGCGCCGTTCATCGGGCCGCCTCAGCCGGCGACGCCGCGGCGGTATTCGGTTATTTCGACCCTGCCCGGCGCAAGGGCCTCGCGCAACACCGCAACCGCCCGGTAGGGATCGCAGGCGCCGCACATGAACACGTCGGCCGCCGCATAACCCCGTTCGGGCCAGGTATGGATGGTGATATGCGATTCGGCCAGGACGACCACGCCGGAAACGCCTTTTTCCCCACCGAACGGGTGCATGTAGCTGTGCAGCACCGTGGCCCCGCTTTCCCGCGCAGCGCGGGTCAGTGCGTCTTCCACCGCGCCGACATCCGAAAGGCCGGCCGCGTCCCACAATTCGACCAGCAGGTGCGTTGCGGCGGCGTCTCGATTCATGGCCCCTCGGGTACCGATGGCGATGCCTGCGACGCCGGCCGGAGGGCTCAGAACTGGTCTTCCGACAGCGCCATCACCGTATCGCCGCTGTCGGCGATGCTGGCGAGCAGGCCGCCGGACCGGCTGAGGATATGGTCGGCATAGAAACGGGCCGTCTTGATCTTGGCCGCGCACCATTCGGCCCCGCTACCATTGGCGCCTTCGACGGCCGCAGCGGCCGACGCCTTCGCCATCAGCCAGCCACCGACCGTATTGCCGAACAGGGTGAGGTAGGGCACGGCATGGGCCGAAGCCTGGCAGATATCGGTCGGTCCGGTCGCCAGCATCCACGCAGTCGCCCTCTCCAGCGCCTGGACAGAGGCAGCAAGCGCCTTGCCGGTCGCAGCGACATCTGGGTTGCCCGATCCGGCGATGTCCGCGCTGTCCGACGCCATGCCGGCGATGAAAGTCCGCGCCGCCTCCCCGCCGTCGCGCAGGATCTTGCGGCCCAGCAGATCGTTGGCCTGGATGCCGTTGGTGCCCTCGTAGATCGGGTGGATGCGGGCATCGCGCATATGCTGGGCGGCGCCTGTCTCCTCAATGAAGCCCATACCGCCATGGACCTGCACGCCGGTAAAGGCGACATCGCAGCCCGTGTCCGTGCACCAGGCCTTGACGATAGGGATCAGAAGGTCGAGGTCGCTCCGGGCCGCCTTGCGCACCTCGGCATCGGGGTGTTTCCTGGCGATATCCATGCGGCCGGCCGTGTAGTAGCACAGGGCGCGCATGCCCTCAGTCTTGGCCTTCATGTCCATCAGCATCCGGCGCACGTCCGGGTGGCGGACGATCGGCACGTTCGGCTCGCCGGTCGCGATGTCCCGGCCCTGGGTCCGCTCCAGGGCGAAGGTCCGTGCCTGCTGCCACGCACGCTCCGCCGTTGCGAGCCCGGCGACGCCGACATTCAGCCGCGCGTTGTTCATCATGGTGAACATGCAGGCCATGCCGTTGTTCTCTTCGCCGATCAGGTAGCCGATCGCGCCGTCGTTCTCGCCATAGGCCATGACGCAGGTCGGACTGCCGTGAATGCCGAGCTTGTGCTCAAGCGAAACCGGCCGCAGGTCGTTGCGCTGGCCCAGTGTGCCGTCATCGTTCACCAGCACCTTCGGCACGAGGAACAGGGATATGCCCTTGACGCCCTGGGGCCCGCCCTCGATCCGGGCGAGGACGAGGTGGATGACATTCTCCGTGTAGTCCTGATCGCCGAAGGTGATGAAGATTTTCTGGCCGCGGAGGCGGAAACGGTCGCCGTCGCGCACCGCTTTCGTCCGCAGGGCGCCGACGTCGGAGCCGGCATGCGGTTCGGTCAGGTTCATGGTGCCGGTCCATTCGCCGGTTACCAGCTTCGGCAGATACCGGGCCTTCTGGTCCTCGGTGCCGTGTGCCCCGATCGCTTCGATGGCGCCGACCGTCAGCATCGGACACAGCGACCAGCTCGTGTTGGCGGCGCCCCACATTTCCGACACCGCCGTGTTCACGGCCCAAGGCAAACCCTGGCCGCCGATTTCCGGCTCGAACGGCACGCTGTTCCAGCCGCCTTCGACGAATTTCCAATAGGCGTCCCGGAAGCCCTCCGGCGTGCGGACCACGCCGTTTTCGAGGATGGCGCCTTCTTCGTCGCCGCGCCGGTTCAGCGGCCCGACAACCTCGCCGGCCAGCCGGCCGGCCTCGTCCAGGACGGCATCGACCAGATCGCCGGTCGCTTCCTCGTAGCCGGGCAGCGTGGCGATGCCGGGCAGGCCGGCGACATGGTTGAGCACAAAGCGCATGTCGTCGACGGGCGCGCGATAGTCGGTCATGGAAGCCTCGGGCAATGCCTGAATCCGTTCGAACGTCGAACGGAATATAGCAACGCGGCGGAGCGTCGGAAGAGCAGCAATGTCCCAACGGTCCGCCAAGGCTTTCCGGCCCCCGGCGCACAACCTTACCGATCTTTAATTTTTCCGTCAGCGCACGGAGAGGCCGGGCAACCTATATAGAGTACCAGGGAAAGGCGCCCGAATTGCGCCTTCGTTGCCCGATCATTTGAACAGGAGGCCCCCATGACCACAGCTTTGGCCGATCGCGTCCGCGCCGGAAAGCAACGACGGACGCCGTCGCAGCTCCTGGTTCTCACCGTAGGCGCTGGAGCCCTTGCTGCCTTTTCGATGCTGCCGGCGTCCGTCCAGGCGCGCGGCGTGCCGCAGAGTTTCGCAGATCTGGCCGAAAAGGTGAAACCGGCCGTCGTCAGCGTGGCGGTGGAACGCAAGAGCGGTCCGAACGACCGGCGCTCTTCTCCGAATTTCCGGAATCCCTTTCCCGAAGGCTCGCCCTATCACGAATTTTTCCGCCGCTTCTTCGACGGCCCGGACGGCGGCGGCCCGTCGCAGCCGCACCGCCGCTTCCGCGCCGTCGGCTCGGGTTTCGTCGTCGATCCGTCCGGCTTCGTCGTCACCAACCATCATGTCGTGGACAACGCCACCCGGGTCGAAGTGATTTTCGACGGCGGCAAGCGTCTCGATGCAACGGTGGTCGGCCGCGATGCGAAGACCGATCTGGCGCTGCTCAAGGTCAAGACCGACAAGCCGCTTCCGCATGTTGTATGGGGCGATTCCGACAAGATCCGCGTCGGCGACTGGATCGTGGCAGTCGGCAACCCGTTCGGCCTCAACAGCACCGTTACCGCCGGCATCGTATCGGCCCGGGGCCGCAGCCTAGGCAGCGCGGCGCTGGTCGATTTCCTGCAGGTCGATGCGCCGATCAACAAGGGTAATTCGGGCGGTCCGACCTTCAGCATGGACGGCAAGGTCATCGGCGTGAACACGGCGATCTATTCGCCGACAGGAGGCAGCGTCGGCCTCGGCTTCGCCATTCCGTCGAACACGGCGCAGCGGGTGGTCGAGCAGCTCAAGAGCGGCGGCAAGATCAGCCGCGGCTGGCTGGGTGTGCAGATCCACAACGTTTCCGAAGATATCGCCAAAGCGGTCGGCCTCGACAAGCCGCGCGGCGCGCTGGTCGCCGCCGTGATGCCGAACAGCCCGGCTGCGCGCGCCGGCGTCAAGAACAGCGATGTCATCGTCCGCTGGGACGACAAGGCGGTCAAGGATATCCGCGATCTCGTGCGGAAAGTCGCCTTCACCAAGGCCGGTCGATCGGTCTCGGTGGTCGTGTGGCGCCAGGGCAGCCGCAAGACCCTGACCGTCCGCGTTGCCGAGAGCGGCACGCAGCAGGCCTCGGCGAGCGCCGATCCCGCACCCAAGGATACGGCCGAACTTGGCCTGTCGGTCGCGCCGGTTGATGACGAACTGCGCAGCCGTTTCGGGCTGGGCCGCGACGTCGAAGGTCTGGTGATCGTGGAGGTCAGGCCCGATTCCCCGGCAGCGAAAAAGAACCTGCGCCAGGGCGACCTCATCACTCATGTCAACGGCGACGAGGTGGCCACGCCCGCAGCGATGAAACTCCGTATCGACCGGGCGCGGCGCGACGGACGGGAAGCCGTGCTGTTGCGCATCCTGCGCCGCGAGCAGCCGATATTCGTGGCGGTGAAAATCGGCTGACACCGGCGTTGCCCGACGCTCCCTCTCTCGTCGGTTCCCGCCGGTATTATCCCGAGCGTATCGGGAACCCCGGATGCCCTGGTCTACTCCTCCCAGGCGGCATCCGGGGTCTTTCTTTTCCGGCTGGACGGATGGTGCGGGCCATTCGGGACACAAGCGGCCAGGAACCACGTTCATCGCACACCCGCTTCCCGGTATAACCGGCGCCATGAAAATCCTGGTCATCGAAGACGATAGCGAAACCGCCGACTACGTCGCCAAGGGCCTGCAGGAAGCCGGCCATGCCGTGAATGTCGCCCGCGACGGCCGGGACGGGCTGGTGAAGGCGGTCGGCGAGCAGTTCGATGTCGCGATCGTCGACCGGATGCTGCCGAAGGTGGACGGCAAGACGATCGTGGAGACCGTGCGCGGCGCCGGCCTGTCCACGCCGATCCTGTTCCTGAGCGCGATGGGCGAGGTCCGCCACCGGGTGGAGGGCCTGCGCACCGGCGCCGACGACTATCTGACCAAGCCTTTCGCCTTCTCGGAGCTGCTGGCCCGGGTCGAAGCGCTCGGCCGACGGCCGAGGGACGCCTACCGGGAAGAGACTGTCCTGAAGGCGGCGGGGCTCGAACTCGACCGACTGACCCGGGAAGTGGCCCGCGATGGCCGGCGGATCGAACTGCAGCCGAGGGAATACCGGCTGCTGGAATATCTGATGCAGCATGCCGGCCGGGTCGTGACCCGCACCATGCTGCTGGAGCATGTCTGGGACTATCACTTCGATCCGCAGACCAACGTGATCGACGTGCATGTCAGCCGGCTGCGCCGGAAGATCGACCGGGATTTCGAGACGCCGCTCATCCACACGGTGCGCGGCGCCGGGTACAGCCTCCGTGTTCCCGATCCGGCTGATTAGATCGCGGGTCTTCCAGCTTTCGCTGCTGGCCAGCGCCATCTTCGGGATCGCGGCCTTCGCGGTCGTTGCAACGCTGTATTATTCGTCGCTCCAGGCCGTCTCGCGCCAGATCGAGGCGACGATCGACGCCGAGATCAAGGGCCTCGCCGAGCAATACCGCCAGTTCGGCACCGTCGGGCTGATCCGCGCCGTGCAGAGCCGGGCCCGGCGGCGCAGCCGGCCCGGCGCCCTCTATCTGGTCGTCGACCCCGGATTCAACCCGCTGGCCGGCAACATTGCGGCATGGCCGCAGGAGGAACCCGACGCCCGGCGCTGGGTGACCTTTACCTTCCGCGACAGCGGCGCGGCGCGGCGCCGGCCCGGCAACCGGGGCGAGGCCCGCGGGCGCATGTTCCGGCTGCAGGGCGGGCTATACCTGCTGGTCGGCCACGATTTGCGCGAGCAGCAGCGGGTTACCGCGCGAACCCGCGAGACGCTGATCCTGGCCGGGATCGTCGCCATCCTGTTCGCCATCGCCTCCGGCGGCCTGCTGAGCTGGCTGGTCCTGCGCCGGATCGACAGCATCAACCGCACGAGCCGGGAGATCATGGCCGGCGACCTCACCCGCCGGGTCCCGGAGACAGGCAGGGGCGACGAGTTCGATCGGCTTGCGCGAAGCCTGAACGCCATGCTGGCCCAGAACGAGAAACTGTTTCTCGGGATGCGGGAAGTATCGGAGAACCTGGCCCACGATCTCCGAAGCCCCCTCGGACGGATCCGCCAGAGGCTGGAGCGGCAGCTCTCCGACGCCCTGTCGCCAAGCGAGAAACAGGCACTGTCCGTGCAGGCGCTGGAGGAGACCGACCGGCTGCTCGCGACCTTCAACGCCATTCTGAGCATCGCGCAGGCGGATTCCGGCGCGCCCAGACGCAGTTTCGAGCCTGTCGACCTGCGCACTCTGTTGCAGGACCTTGCCGACCTCTACGAACCGCTCGCCGAAGAGACCGGCGCCACGCTGGTCCTCGCCCTGCCCGACCGGCCGGCAACGGTGCGCGGCAACCGGGACCTGCTGTTCCAGGCCTGCGCCAACCTGATCGACAACGCGATCAAATACGGCCTCGACGCAGGCGATCCGGCGGCCGCAGCCACGATAGACCTCAAACTCGACCTGGACGGCGAAACCGCCCGCCTTTCGGTTCGGGACCGGGGCGCGGGGCTGCACGGCGAGGCCCTGGAGCGCGCCCGCGAACGCTTCTACCGAGCCGACGCCAGCCGGACGACCGGCGGCAGCGGGCTCGGCCTCTCCCTGGTCGATGCGGTCGCCCGGCTGCACGACGGAGCACTGACCCTCGACTCTGCCGCGCCCGGCCTGCGCGCAACGGTGCAGCTGCCACTCGACAAGCGCGCCCGAACAGCGGAAACACCGGGGGATCCCGGTGGTTGGACCGGCCCCGCAACCGGATAGGAGCACGCGATGTCCACGATCATTGTGTACGGCCTGAAGACCTGCGACAGCTGCCGGGCGGCCCGGCGCTATCTGGAAGAGCGCGCGTTCCGCTACGAATTCCGCGATGTCCGCGCCGACGGCTTCTCGGACAGCGAACTGGACAGCTGGATTGCTGCCGCCGGCTGGAAGGCGCTGCTCAACCGGAACAGCCGGACCTGGCGCACACTGCCCGAGGAAGAAAGAGCCGGCCTGGATGCCGCGAAGGCCCGGAGCCTGCTGAAAGCCCATCCGACCCTGATCAAGCGCCCGGTCATCGACGCCACCCGCGGCACGGTTACGGTCGGCTGGAGCAAGGACGTGCGCGCCGCCTTGCAGGCTGTGTTGTAGTTCTTCGAGACGAGGTTTCGCGACGCGATCCTCACGGATCGCTCCTCAACCTCTCCGCAGGATGAAGCTGCATAGGTTGAGGGCAACACGACCCTTCATCCTGAGGAGGGCGTTGAGGAGGCGCGTTAGCGCCGTCTCGAAACGCCCGTCTCGAAGGACGCCTTCAGAATTTCGGGAACACCTGCGTCTCGCGCAACCAGTCGGACATGACCATGCGCTCCTTGCGTTCGGCCCTGCCGAAGCCCTCGTGCCGCGCCTTGTTGGGCCAGACATGGTCGGAGACCTTGGCCATCCGGGTGACGACATGCTCCTTCGTCACGTTGATCACCATGAAATCGGTCGCCAGCGCCAACCGACCCTGCCAGTGCTTGCGGATCTCGGCCTCCATCTCGCCGGCGGTGTCGAAATCGTTGAAGAAGTGGAAGGCGACGAACAGGCGCGGATCGCACTGCGCGATGACGTACGCCGCCTCGCCCGGATCTGAATGGGCGATCGTGCCGATGCCGCGGGCGGTGCGTTCGTCGTAGCCGGAACGCTCCATGAGCTGGCCGACCGTGTTGAAGGTCTCGTGCACCAGCACGTCGACGCCTTTGGCATTGTCGATCATGAAGCTGCTGGGCGTGGTATCGCCCGAATAGACGAAGCTGAGGCCGTTCCATTCCAGTTTCAGGCTGACCGGTCCGTCATAGATGTGCACGGCCGGGAAGCTGGTGATCGTCACGCCGTTCTGCTCATAGATCGTGTGGACCCTCGCATAGTCGAACTCGTTGATCTCGACCTCGGCGCCGACCGCCGGCAGGAAGCCGACGCGGGTGTCGGTGTCCCAGCGGTAGCTCTCCATCTGCTTCTCGACAAAGTGGCGGAAGCCGTATTCAGGCCGGTTGCTCGACGGGCCGTAGACGACCAGCGGCTTAAGCCGACCGCCGGCCCAGCTGCCGATCCAGACCTGGCCGAAATCGCCGACATGATCGGTATGCAGATGGGTCGCGAACCAGGCGGTGATGTCGTTATAGGGAATCTCCAGCGCCGTGAAATTCATCTGGCTGCCGAAGCCGAAGTCGAACACGAACCTGTCGCCGTTGCCCAGCTCGACCAGCCACGACGCGTTGGCCTGCGACCGGCGCAGGAACGGGCGGCCGGTGCCGAGCGCCGTGATCCGCATTTCGTCCGGACCCAGCGCCTCTGCATTGGGATAGTATTGCTCGGCATAGCCGGCGCGTCCGGCGTCCGTGGTCGTCCGAATGGCCATGGATAGGCTCCCTGCAACTCCGTTTCGCCGCTGGCGGCTCGGTCCCAGCGGCCTGTGTAGAGAATTGCGGGCCGCCCGTCATGCCGGTCAAACCTGCGACGGTCTGCCCAAATCGACAAAATTTTCAGGACAGCCGCCTTGACAGGGCGGGAAGTTCCCCTAAATGGGCCTCGCAACGGCGTTTAGCACTCGTCTGGAGGGAGTGCCAACAACCGACTCTGCCAACAGTCCGAGCGAAACGCCGTTTCCCGGTTCGACCGAAATCCACTCTACCGCAACCAACGCGACATTGTTTCTGAAAGGAGGCAATAAATGAACTTCCGTCCCCTGCACGACCGTGTGCTGGTGCGCCGTCTGGACGATGACGAGATGACGTCCGGCGGCATCATCATTCCCGACACGGCCAAGGAAAAGCCGATGGAAGGTGAGATCATCGCCGCCGGTTCCGGCGCCAAGAACGACAAGGGCGAGGTGACTCCGCTCGACGTCAAAGCCGGCGACCGCATCCTGTTCGGCAAATGGTCGGGCACCGAGGTGAAGATCGACGGCGAAGAACTGATCATCATGAAGGAAAGCGACGTTCTCGGCATCATCGAGGACGCCGCCCCGGTCAAGAAGGCCGCCTGACCCCCGTCGGCCAACCGGTAACCGGCATGTGAAATCCCGGCCGGCAGCGGCGCGATCCGCTGGCGGTCGCTTCCATCTTTCAACACGATCTCTCAAGGAGGAAATCGTCAGCCATGGCTGCGAAAGACGTAAAATTCTCGACCGACGCCCGCACGCGGATGCTGAACGGCGTCGATATCCTGGCCGATGCGGTGCGGATCACCCTCGGCCCGAAAGGCCGCAACGTCGTGCTCGACAAGGCCTTTGGCGCGCCGCGCATCACCAAGGACGGCGTGACCGTCGCCAAGGAAATCGAACTGGAGGACAAGTTCGAGAATATGGGCGCCCAGATGGTCCGCGAGGTTGCCTCGAAGACCAATGACGAGGCCGGCGACGGCACCACGACGGCGACGCTGCTTGCCCACGCCATCGTGCGCGAAGGCGCCAAGGCGGTGGCCGCGGGCCTCAACCCGATGGACCTGAAGCGCGGCATCGACCTCGCCGTTACCGCGGTGGTCGAAGACCTGCACAAGCGTTCCCGGACGATCGAGTCGAACGACGAGATCGCCCAGGTCGGCACCATTTCCGCCAACGGCGACCGCGAAGTCGGCAACATGATCGCCAAGGCGATGGAGACCGTCGGCAACGAGGGTGTCATCACCGTCGAGGAAGCCAAGTCCCTCGAGACCGAACTGGAAGTTGTCGAAGGCATGCAGTTCGATCGCGGCTATCTCTCGCCCTACTTCGTCACCGACGCGGAGAAGATGAGGGTGACGCTGGAGGATCCCTACATCCTGATCCACGAGAAGAAGCTGTCCAACCTGCAGTCCATGCTGCCGGTTCTGGAAGCCGTGGTGCAGTCGAGCCGGCCGCTGCTGATCATCGCCGAGGATGTCGAGGGCGAGGCCCTGGCCACCCTGGTGGTCAACAAGCTGCGCGGCGGCCTCAAGGTGGCTGCGGTAAAGGCGCCGGGCTTCGGCGACCGCCGCAAGGCCATGCTCGAGGACATCGCGATCCTGACCGACGGCCAGGTCATCAGCGAAGACGTCGGGATCAAGCTCGAATCGGTGACCCTCGACATGCTCGGCACGGCCAAGAAGATCGAGATCACCAAGGAAGAGACCACGATCGTCGACGGCGCCGGCGACAAGGCCCAGATCGAGGGCCGCTGCGGCCAGATTCGACAGCAGGTCGAGGAGACGACGTCCGACTACGACCGCGAGAAGCTGCAGGAGCGGCTGGCCAAGCTGGCCGGCGGCGTGGCGGTGATCCGGGTCGGCGGCGCCACCGAGGTCGAGGTTAAGGAGCGCAAGGACCGCGTCGACGACGCGATGCATGCGACCCGTGCCGCGGTCGAGGAAGGCATCGTCGCCGGTGGCGGCGTGGCCCTGATCAACTCGATCGCCGCGCTCGACGCTCTTGAGGTCGACGACGACGACCAGCGCGTCGGCGTCAACATCGTGCGCAAGGCGATCCAGTCGCCGGTCCGCCAGATCGCCGACAATTCGGGCGAAGACGGCTCGGTCATTGCTGGCAAGATCATGGAGAACGACGACGCCAACTGGGGCTTCAACGCCCAGACCGGCGAGTTCGAAGACCTTGTCAAGTCCGGCATCATCGACCCGACCAAGGTGGTCCGGGCGGCGCTGCAGGATGCGGCCTCGGTCGCCGGCCTGCTGGTCACCACCGAAGCCATGGTCGCCGAGAAGCCGGAGAAGAAATCGGCCGGCGGTGCGCCGGGCGGCGGCATGCCCGACATGGGCGGCATGGACTTCTAGGTTCGCACGCCCGTCGCTGTCCTGGACAGCTCGACATACAAAGGCCCGCACTTCGGTGCGGGCCTTTTCGATTCCGGCCCCGGTGCCGAAGCCGGACTCTGCACCGGGCCGCCTTTGCGAGGCGGCAACCGAGTGTCGCCGGTACGCCGCTGATTCGGTCAACCGGTCCGGCGCGGACCGGGCGCAATCGGGCGGCACGACTGCGCTTGCTCCCGGCCCGGCATCCGGCTCCGCCAGAGCCTGGAACTGCCCGTTGACGGCCGGCTGCCGCAATCCGCGCAATTCAAAATCCTCGGCCTCGAACGAACGGTGGCGGCTTCGGCTGCCGCCGGGTTGGTATTCGCAATATTATTGCATAAAAAAAGTAAATAAATAAATTTTATATTTTTAATTCCGATGGATTTATATTTAGTCATTAAACGGTTTAATTTGTAATACCTCTAATTTTTTCTCAAGTAAATCCGGCTTCGAGTGTCGCTCGAGCGACATCGCAAACCTCGATCCGGAATTACGATGACAGATGACAGATACGAGCGACCGGCGGTTCAGACCGTCGCGGCGCACTTCGTTTCGATTTTTGGCAACCGGGCCCGCATCCCCTGCGGCAAGACCCGCATGCGTGCGTTTCCCTCCCCCGCGCACGCTGCACTGGCGCCGGAGTCCGGTAACGGGCTCCGGCGTCATTCTCCTCCTGCCGACAGCCCTCCTTCCGCCCGGCCGGCAACGACCGGGCGGAAAGCCGTCATGCGCCGGATCGCGCGCGCGGTCATGGCCGGCGCGGCGGCCGCGTTCCTGGTCCTCGCGCCGTCGCTCGCAGGGGCGCAGACGGTGCCGGATCCACCGCAGAATGTCGTCGCGGCGCCGGAAGATGGCGGGGTCGTCCTGCGATGGTCGGCACCGACGAACAGCGGCGGCTCCAATATCCTGCACTACGAGATGCGCAGCGCCGAAGGCGCCTCGGTTCCCGCAAGCACGCGCTGGATTTCGACGGGGTCTGCCACTACGGGCGCTTTCCGGTTCCTGACCAACGGGACGCTCTACAGCTTCGAGGTGCGGTCGGTGAACGCCCAGGGGGAGGGGCCGGCAGCGGAGATTCAGGCGACGCCCGGATTTCCCCCGTCCGCGCCGCAGAACCTGACGGCGACGGCGCGCCACGGCGCGGTGAGGCTGGACTGGGAAGCGCCGGCGGCTCCGGGCAGTACCGCGATTACGGACTACGAATACCGCTACGCCGAGGGCGCCACGGTGCCGTCCGAAACGGCCTGGGAATCGAATGGCAGGCATCCGTCCATACTGGTCGGCGACCTGACCAATGGCACGGCTTACGCCTTCGAGGTGCGGGCGGCGAATGCTGTCGGCGCGGGCGCTGCGGCAACGGCGACGGCGACGCCGGTGCGCCATCCCGCGGTCACCGCCCGCCCGGAAAAGGCGGCCTATAGTTTCGTCGAAGGCGAGAGCGAGACCGGCGTGGCGATCGTCGCAGAGGTCGAGTCGGGCGACGGCCGTCCAAGCGAAGCCTTCTATGTGGCGGTGTCGACGAAGGCGGTGCCCGGTGGCGCAATGTCCCAGACAGACTACGGTGTCGTGTCGGTCAAGATTCTCATCGAACCGGAGGATTTTTCCGAGGTCGGCGGCATCTGGCAGGTTCGCAAGACGGTTGCGCTCTCCATCGTCGACGACGCCCTCGACGAGGACGATGAAGACCTGACGGTCACGCTGCAAAAGGCAGCCGGGTCCCCCCATGGACGCAAATTCGCGAGGCGGACGGGACAACCGTTTGCGGTGTCGACGGCTGCCTCATGACGGTCACGATCGGGGACAACGACAGCGCGCCGTCGGCGCCGCAGAATTTCTCCGCGACGCCGGGCGACGGTGCGGTGACGCTCGCCTGGGAAGCGCCGGCGGACAGCGGGACTTCCGCGATCTCGGAGTATGAGTACCGCCACGCCGAGGGCGAATCGGTACCCGAAGAAACGGACTGGGTCTCCGCCGGAACCGATCTGACGGCGACCATAGGCAGCCTGACCGAGGGCACGACCTATGCCTTCGAGGTGCGCGCGGTGAGCGACGCCGGCGGGGGCGCGCCCGCCAGCGCGACAGCGGGACCGCTGACCGTGCCCTCCGTTCCTCAGGAAGTCGTCGCGGCGGCGGAAGACGGCGGCATCGTCCTGCGCTGGGCGGCGCCGGCGGACAATGGCGGCTCCAATATCCGGTACTACGAGATGCGCAACGCCGAAGGCGCCTCGGTTCCGGAGAATGCCCGGTGGATTTCGACGGGACCCAGTACTACCGGCGCTTTCCGGTTCCTGACCAACGGGACGCTCTACAGCTTCGAGGTGCGGGCGGTGAACGCCCAGGGAGAGGGACCGGCAGCGGAAATCCAGGCGACGCCGGGTCTTCCCCCGTCCGCGCCGCGCAACCTGACGGCGACGACGGGCGACGGTGCAGTGACGCTCACCTGGGAAGCGCCGGCGAATGACGGCGGCGCCGATATTGCGCGCTACGAGGTGCGCCACGCCGCCGGCGCGAGCGTGCCGGGCGATACGGATTGGACCGCGGCGGGGCTCGTGACGACGTACACCGTCTCCGGCCTGACCAACGGCACGGCGTATGCCTTCGAGGTGCGCGCAGTCAGCGACGCCGCTGCGGGCTCGGCGGGTGCGGCGACGGGGACGCCGGCGACCGTACCGGGCCCGCCGCAGAACTTCTCGACGTCGCCGGCCGACGGCCAGGTGACGCTGACGTGGCAGGCACCCGCGAGCGACGGCGGTTCGGCGGTTACCGGCTATGAGTACCGGCATGCCGATGGCGAAACGGTGCCCACCGAAACGGCTTGGGAATCGGCCGGCACCGCTCTGACAGCGAAAGTCGGCAGCCTGACCAACGGTACGGCCTATGCGTTTGAGGTGCGGGCGGTGAACGATGAAGGCGAGGGCGATCCGGCCACCGCCGCGGCGACACCTGCGGTTCAGCCGACAGCGCCCTCTGTACCGCAGAACCTCACAGCGACGCCGGGCGACGGCGAGGTCACGCTGGCGTGGAACGCGCCTACGAGCGACGGCGGTTCGGGAATCACCCGCTATGAGTACCGGCATGCCGAGGGCGAAACGGTGCCCGCCGAAACGGCTTGGGAATCGGCCGGAACCTCCCTGACGGCGACGATCGAAAACCTGACCAACGGCACGGCCTATGCCTTCGAGGTAAGGGCGGTGAAC
>LXNI01000642.1_pt1 | contig 38642 bp, 37 predicted proteins | sample 809091 | NCBI WGS metagenome assembly LXNI01 (sample SAMN04870527, study PRJNA318959) | sponge metagenome | biome: 01000161; feature: marine sponge reef; material: water | host: Sarcotragus foetidus | place: Greece: Milos, Mediterranean Sea | collected 2013-05-29 | depth 5-7 m
ACGCGGCCGTGGCGGGCGTCAGCGTCGTGGGCGCGGCCGTGACGGTGACGGCGGTCGCGAAGGGTGAGGCGACCGTGACGGTCACCGTGGCGGCACCCTTGGCGGCTGCCGCAACGACCAAGGTGGAGTCGGAGATCGACACGAGGGCCACTGCGGAGTCGGAGACGGTGGCCGCGAAAGTTAGTGCGTCGCCATCCGGATCGGTGAAATGAGAGGGCAGGTCCAGCGCGACCGTATCGCCTGCCGTGAGGGTCCAGGCTTCCGGATTACCGATCGCCACCGGGGGCTGATTGCTCACCGAGATTGTGAGGGCCCGCGTGGCCGAAAGGCCTTCCTCGTCGCTGGCGGTCACGGTCACTGTCGCCACGCCCTTGGCGATTGCGGTCAACATCAGCACGGCACCAGAGAGCCCGACCTGTACCACTGCGGGGTCGGACGTGGCCGCGGCGAAGACCAGGGGATCGCCATCGGGGTCGACGACGTGGGTGGAGAGGTCCAGGGTCGCGACATCTCCGACCTTGAAGGCCCGGGGCTGAATCGGATCCCGAGTTACCGGCGCCTGGTTCGGGACGGTCACGATGAACGCCTGGGCGGTCGAGAAGTCCTCCGTATCGGCGGCTGTGATCGTTACCGTCGTTTCGCCTTTTGCGAGCGCGCTGATCTCGGCGGCACCCTCGGAGATTGCAACTGCAACCACCGTGGGGTCCGCCGTGGCGGCCGCGTAGGATAGCGGATCCCCGTCGGGGTCGCTGAAGTAGGCGGACGGATCCATAGTCACGGTGTCGCCGACTGCAACGGTATGGGCTGGCACCACTACGGTGGCCATCGGCGCCCGGTTGGGGACGGTCACGGTGAACGACTGCGTGGCCGTGAAGTCCTCCGTGTCCGTGGCCGTGATCGTCACCGTGGCCTGGCCCTTTGCAACCGCGGTGACCGTGATGGCGCCGGCCGAGGCGGAGACCCCGGTCACCGCAGGGTCCGAGGAGGTGGCCGCATAGACCAGCGGATCGCCGTCGGGATCGCTGAAGTATGGGGACGGGTCCAGAGTCGAAAGCTCGCCAACCGGAATGGTGTCGGCCGGCGGCGTCCCGACGGCAATCGGCGCCCGGTTCGGTACGGTCACGGTGAACGCCTGCGTGGCGGCCAGGCCTTCCGTCTCGGTAGCGGTCACGGTCACTGTCGTTGCGCCCTTGGCGAGCGCTACAACCGAGACGGTCCCGCCAGAGACCGAAACACTCGCCACCGTCGGGTCGGCGGTGGTGGCCGAGTAGACGAGCGCATCCCCGTCCGGATCGCGGAAGTACGAACCCAGCTCATGAGTGACCGTCTCTCCGGCCTCCACCATTCCCTCCGGTATCGAACCGACCGGTTCCGGTCCCCGGTTCGGTACGGTGAGGAGGAAGGCCTGCGTGGCCGAGAGGCCCTCCGTGTCGATGGCCGTGACCGTTACCGTCGTTTCACCCTTCGCGAGCGCGCTGATCGCCACGACACCGTCGGAGACCGAAATCCCGATCACCCTGGTGTCCGCGGTGGTGGCCGCGAACGACAGAGGATCGCCATCGGGGTCGCTGAAGCGCGCGGACGGGTCCAGGATCGCCATGTCTCCGACTGCAACGGTGTCGCCGGCCCACGTGCCGATCGCCACCGGTGCCCGGTTCGGGACGGTCACGGCGAACGCCTGCGTGGCCGTGAGGCCCTCGGTGTCGGTAGCCGTCATCGTTACGGTGGCCTCGCCCTTTGCAATCGCGGTGACCGTGATGGCGCCCGCCGAGGCGGAGACCCCGGTCACCGCAGGGTCCGAGGAGGTGGCCGCATAGGTAAGCAGATCTCCGTCAGGATCGCTGAAATACGGAGACGGGTCCAGAATCGAGAGTTCGCCAACCGGAATGGTGTCGGCCGGCGGCGTCCCGACGGCCACCGGCGCCCGGTTCGGGACGGTCACCATGAACGCCTGCGTGGCGGCCAGGCCTTCCGTGTCCGTGGCGGTTACGGTCACCGTCGCCCTCCCCTTGGTGAGGGCTGCAACCGCGACTACGCCACCGGAGACCGAGACACCCGCCACCGCCGAGTCGGCCGTGATGGCCGAGTAGACGAGCGTGTCCCCGTCCGGATCGCGGAAGTACGAGGCCAACGCATGGGTGACCGTCTCTCCGACCTCCACCGTTCCACCCGGCATCGAACCGACCGGCTCCGGCACCCGGTTCGGTACAGTCACCGCAAAACTGTGCGCCGCCGACAGTCCCCCTGCATCGGTGGCCGTCACGGTCACCGTCACCACCCCTTTTCGGCGAGCGCTCACAGTGAATACACTGCCCCGCCCCGAGACCACCACAACCACCGTGTCGGTGACCGCGGCCGCGTAGGTAAGCTCCTGTCCTTCGGGGTCGGCAAAGTAGGCCGACACATCCATCGCCGTCGAATCGTCGACCGCCAGTTCCAGCGGCGGAATCGTCCCCACAGCCACCGGATTCCGGTTGGGTACCACGACCTGGAAGCGTTGCTCCGCCGCGAGGCCGCCCGCATCGGTGGCGGTGACGGTCACGAATGCCGCTCCCGGCGACAGGGCCTCGACCGTGACGGTGTTGCCGACGGCCGCAGCAGTGGCCACGCCGGGGTCGGAAGTCACGGCGGCGTAGTCCAGTACGTCACCGTTGGGGTCCTCGAAGCACGCCGTCACCGTGGTCGATTCGCCGGTGAACACGGTCTGCTGGGGAATCGCGCCACAGAGCAAGGGTGGCTGGGGATTCTCGCAAGCCGCAATCCACAAACCGGCACCCGCAACTGCCAGAATCCTGCCTGTTGGTCGTCCGCGGACACCCCGATCCGCACCCGGTTCGACTCCCTTCATCACACCCACCTCCGTTCAACACGCGTCCCCGAGGCAGCAGGCCTGCACCTCGATCCTCATCGTTACTGTTCACAAAACTGCAACGTTGCCGCTGAATCAGCAACACTTTCGAAAATTAGACCATTTCCCGCGAATTCGGGCCGGGACCAGTGACGCCTACCTCTCCCCAAGCTCGATCTCGAACATCACCGGCCACAGTTTTCCGGTAACGTAGAAGGTGCCGGTTCGGCGGTCGAACGCGATGCCGTTCAACACGGCCCCTCCATGCTCTGGCCGCCCACTCGCCAGCGCCAGCCCCTCCGCGTCCAGAGCACCGGTTACCACACCGCTCACCCCGTCAATACGCACTATCTCGTTAGACCTGTACACGTTAGCGTAAATGTCCTCTTCGACGCACTCGAGCTCGTTGAGGTTGTGCACCGGCGAGTCGTTGCGCGTCACCTGGATCTCTCCGAGGAGGTCGAAGGTGTCCGGGTCACGGCGCTGCAGGGTAGCGCTACCGTTGGACATGAAGAGTGATTCGCCGTCATGGCAGAGCCCCCATCCCTCCCCTTCGTATTCGAGCGTATCCAGCGGCTCGAGCGTCGCTACCTCGTAGACGAAGGCCAGCCCGGCCCTCCAGGTGAGCTGGATCAGCCGGTCGCCAACCCGCGCCAGGCCCTCCCCGAAGTGCTCGTTCGAGAGGATGCGGCTGCGCAGTACCCGGCCGGAAGCGATTTCCACCTGTCGGACATCCGACTTCCCGTACCGCCCCGTGCTTTCGAAGAAGATCGTGTCGTGGATGACGAGTCCCTGCGTGTAGGCGCCCGGATCGTGCGGCAGGGTGCGCTTGAGTTCGTAGCGCAGTTCCGCGGGAGGCGGCCAGGGGACGGTTACGGTGAACGCCTGCGTGGCCCCGAGGCCCTCGGTGTCGGCGGCCGTGAGCGTCACCGTGGCCTCTCCCCTCCCGATCCCGGTGACCGAGACGGCGCCGGTGGCGACCGAGACATCGATCACCGAGGAGTCCGACGATGTGGCCGCATAGGAAAGCGGGTCCCCGTCGGGCTCGATGAAGTAGTCCGACGGGTCCAGAGTCGAGGTCTCCCCCACCGCGACTGTGTCGGGCAACACCGCGCCGACGGCCAGCGGCGCCCGGTTGGGAACCGTAACGCCGAACACCTGCGTGGCCGCGAGCCCCTCCGTGTCGGTCGCCGTCACTGTCACAGTGGTCCCGCCCTTGGCGAGCGCGGTCACCGAGACGACTTCCCCGGCGACCCCGGCAACGGCCACCATCGCGTCCATAGCGGCGGCCGAGTACACGAGCGGGTCCTCATCCGGATCGTGGAAGTACGGGGTCAACTCCACCGTTACCGTTCCCCCCACCACCACGGTTTCCCCCGGGATTGAGCCAACCGGCTCGGGTGCCCGGTTGGGCACGGTCAAAACGAAGTTCTGTAACGCCGTCAGCCCCCCCGGATCCATGGCCGTCACGGTAACCGTCGCCACCCCTTTGGCGCCCGCGGCGACGGTCAACACGCTGGCCGACAGCGACACCAACGCGACCCCCGTGTCCGAGACCGCGGGCGCATAGGTCAGACCCTGCCCGTCGGGATCACTGAAGTAGTCCGATAGCTCCACTGCGGCCGAGTCCCCAGCCGCAAGTTCCAGCGACGGGATCACGCCCACCGCCACCGGAGCCCGGTTGGGCACCACAACCTCAAAGCGCACCTCCGCTTCGAGCCCACTCCCGTCGGTGGCGGTAACCGTCACGTATGCGGTCCCCGGCGCCACGCCATTGACCGTGACTGTCGAGCCCGCGAGCCCGGCCATGGCCACGCCGGGATTCGAACTCGCCGCAAGAAAGACCAGTGGATCACCGTTCGGGTCGTCGAAGCAGGCCTCCACCGGGACCGACTCACCCACGAAGACGGTCTGCGCGGGAATCACCCCGCAGGACACCGGCGGCTGGGGATTCTCGCAAGCCGCCACCCACACGGCGGTAGACGCGAGGGCAAAGCCCGCGGAGAGGCCCGGACTTCGGCGGCCACGCAGCTTGTTAGAGATTCGCCATCGTCCCCCGTACATGGTCCGCGCTCCTCGCCAGCGCCGCGGCCTCGTCATCGGTCAACTCCACTTCGACGATTTCCTGCAACCCGCCCTCGCCCAGCTTGCAGGGCACGCCCAGGTAGATCCCCTGCTGACCGTACTCGCCCTCCAGGTACGCCGCGGCGGGCAGAATCCTGCGTTTGTTCCTGACGATCGATTCAGCCATCTGCACCGCCGCCGCCGAGGGCGCGTAGTAGGCGCTGCCGGTCTTCAGGTAGCCCACGATCTCGGCCCCGCCGTTGCGGGTACGCTCGATCAGCGCTTCCAGGCGATCAGGCGCGATCAGGCGCGATACGGGAATCCCGCTCACCGCCGTATATGAGACCAGCGGCACCATGGTGTCGCCGTGCCCCCCCAGCACCATCGCCTGGATGTCCTCGACGCTCACATCCAACTCCATCGCGATGAAGGAGCGGAAGCGGGCGGTATCGAGCACCCCCGCCATGCCGACCACCCGCTCGCGCGGGAAGCCGGTCGCTTCCTTGGCCACGTAGGCCATCACATCCAGCGGGTTCGACACCACGATCACCACCGCGTCGGGCGCAACCCGCGCGATCTGCTCGCTCACCGAGCGCACGATCCCGGCATTGGTGCGCAGCAGGTCGTCGCGGCTCATGCCGGGCTTGCGCGCGATCCCCGCGGTCACGATAAACAGGTCCGACCCTTCGGCGGGGCCGTAGTCGTTGGCCCCCACCACGCGCGTGTCGAAGCCCTCAACCGGGGCGCTCTCCCACTGGTCCAGCCCCTTTCCCTGCGGGATCCCCTCGACGATGTCGATCAGCACGACTTCCTGGCACAACTCCTTCTCGGCGAGGCGCTGGGCACAGACTTCGCCCACATGCCCCGCGCCCACTACGGTGATCTTCCTGGCCATCTACGTTTTCTCCAACGGTTTGAATGAGGAATGAAACAGGTTCCGGATGCTACCGGAGTGAAGGGGGCTGGCCCGGCGTCCTGGCGATGCTCGCGGCGAATGACCCGGCCGGCTGGCCCGGCGGACTTCATCCACCCGTCTGCGAAAGGGCGATCAGGCCGCCCGAACCCTCCGACGAGCCCTGCACCAGCAGGTGCTTCTCGGGCTTGATGCGGAGCGTTTCGTCAATGAGGGGTTCCAGTGGCTCGCCACGCCTCAGCGCGTCCCGGAGCGGGGTCTGAATGGTGCCGAAGAGGCAGGGGCGCAGCTGTCCGTCGGCGGTGAGTCGCATGCGGTTGCAGCGGCTGCAGAAGTTGTGGCTCATCGGCGTAATGACACCGATGGTGCCCTGGGCGCCGGGGAAGCTGAAGTACGTCGCAGGGCCGTTGCCGGGAGGACCCGCGACGGGCTCAAGAGCATCCACCTCGGCAACGCGCGCCAGTGCCTCGTCGCACGACAGGAAGTTGGACGCGCTCAACTCCAGATTCGATTCCGTCGGCATGACCTCGATGAAGCGCACATGGAGGGGGCGGTCACGGGACATTTCGGCAAATTCGGCCACCTCGTCGTCGTTCTCCCCGCGCATGAGCACCACGTTGATCTTGATAGGGTCGAAGCCTACCGCGTGAGCCGCGTCGAGCCCTTCCAGGACGCGCGCCAGCGTGCCGGGACGGCGTGCGATGGCGTCGGCGCGCTCGGGCCGCAGCGAGTCCAGCGAAATGTTCACCCGGCTGACACCCGCGTCCCGGAGCCGTTTCGCAACCGGCGCGAGCAGTACCGCGTTCGTGGAAAGGGCAATGTCCTCAATGCCACGGACCGCCGCCAGCAGGTCCACCAGCCGCGGCAGATCCTTCCGCACCAGCGGCTCCCCTCCGGTCAGGCGAAGGCGTCTGAGCCCCATATCGGCCATAACCCTGACGATTTGCGCAATCTCCTCGTAGTCGAGGATTTCACCGCGGCGCAGCCAGGGGAGTCCCTCTTCCGGCATGCAGTAGACGCAACGCAGGTTGCACTTGTCCGTCACCGAAATTCGCAGGTACTCGATCCGGCGGCCGAAACCGTCCACCATGTCGCGAGCGGTACCGTTCGAGGCAGAGGACCGGACGCGGGACGAAGCGTAGCTCATACCTCTGGTGCTCCGGGCTGAAGGTGGCCGGTATCGCCCCCGCCCTCGCGCCCGGCGGCGGCGCCAACGATCCCCTTCGGCACCTCCCCCTTCAGCCACTCGGCCCTGCCGTCCAGGTACCGTTCGCGCTTCCAGACCGGCAATCGCTTCTTGATCTCCTCGATCACGTACCGGGCCGCGTCGAATGCCTCGGCCCTGTGAGGAGTCGACACCGCGATGGCCACGCTCACCTCGCCCACGACGAGCTCCCCCAACCGATGCACCGCGGCGATGCGGTCGGTCCCGGCCCTTGCCGCGGCTTCGGCCACGATCGCCGCCAACTGTTCCCGGGCCATCTCACCATATCCTTCGTACTCCATGCCCCCGACCGGACGCCCCTCGTTGCGGTTCCGGACAGTACCCAGGAAAAGCGCCACAGCTCCGTCCTCCGGCGCGCCAACCCGCTCCACAACGGTGGAAGGGTCGATGGACTCGATGGTTATGTCACTCCAGATCATGTCGGGGTTACACCGTCTCACCCCCCGGCAACGGGGGGGATAAGGGCCACTTCGTCTCCGTCGGACAATTCGCTGTCGACGTTGGCGTAGCTGCGATTGACCGCGACGGCGGGTACGGACGGAAGGTCGGCCCAGCCGCCGCCTCGGGCTCGCAACTCAGAAAGAAGTGTGCCTACGGTGGCGCGATCCGGCAAGGAGACGACGGTGTTCGCCGTTCCAACCCGCTCCCGGTGAGCGGCAAAGAGAAGGACCGTTACCTCCACCGGGAAAACCGCGGGATCGGGACCGCTAGTCGGCCCCGGCCGACTGCCCGTCGGACACCTCAAGGCGCGCGACCCGGGAGCGCAGGTGTTTGGACGGCTTGAAAACCGGTGAGACACGGGCGGGGACCTGCACTGGCTCCCCGGTTCTTGGATTCCTCGCCACACGCGCCTTGCGGTGACGCACCTTGAATGTTCCGAAGCCGCGGATTTCGATCCCGTCCCCCTGGGCCAGCGCGTGTTTGACCGCGTTCAGAAATCCATCGACCACCAGGGCGCACTCCTTCTTGGTGAGTCCCGGGCCGATTGCCTCGGCTACCTGCTCAACGAGATCCGCTTTCGTCATTGCCCCTCCTCCGAGCCGGCGCCTCCGGCGCCTCAGTTGGCTGCTCCGCCCCTCTCGCTGGAACGAGTTGGCTGCTAATGGTCGGTAAGTAACAGAGTTGAATGGCCAACGTCAAGTCGCAGTGGAATCAAGCCTTTTGGCGACGTTTCGCGCGCACCGCCATCAAGGCCACGAAATCCTTGAAAAGATAACGGCTATCGTGGGGTCCGGGCGCCGCTTCCGGGTGGTATTGGACCGCCATCACGGGCAGCTCAGAGTGGCAGATGCCCGCCACTGTGCCGTCAAACAGGTTGCTGTGCGTAACCCTGAGGCCGGGCGCGCCGGGCACTTTGTCCCCTTCCCCACCCCTTACCGCGAAGCCGTGATTCTGGGAGGTGATTTCCACCGTCTTCAAGTCGTGGTTCATGACCGGATGGTTCCCGCCATGGTGGCCGAAGGGCATCTTGAAGGTCTCCGCCCCGAAGGCCCTGGCGATGAGTTGGTGCCCCAGGCAGATCCCGAACACCGGGATTCCCCTGCCCGCGACCTTGAGGATCGTCTCCGCGACCCGTTCCACCGCGGCCGGGTCACCCGGTCCGTTGGACAGAAAGAGGCCGTCCGGTTCCAGCGCGAGCACCTCTGCGGTTTCCGCTTCCGACGGCAGCACCGTAACGCGACAGCCGTGCTCCGAGAGCAACCGCGGCGAGCTGGCCTTGACCCCGAAGTCGAAGGCGGCCACGTGGTACTCCTCCCTGCCCACCGCGGGAACAACGTAGCAGCGGTCGGTAGAGACCCCGCAGGCCAGATCCAGGCCCTCCATCTTCGGGTGGGCGAGCACGCGTTCGAGGAGTTCCTCCTCCGGAATGTCGCCCGGTGCGATCGCGGCGCGCATGGCGCCCTCATTGCGAATGTGGCGGGTGAGCGCGCGGGTGTCCACATCCCGGATTCCCACCACCCCGTGATGCCGGAGATAGTCTTCCAGCGTGTCCCGGCTGCGCCAGGAACTGGGTGCGCGAGCCGCCTCCCGCACGATGAATCCGGCAACCTGGGGCCGGACAGACTCCACATCTTCGCCGTTGGTCCCGTAGTTGCCGATCAGGGGATAGGTCATGGTGACCAGCTGGCCCGCGTAGGAGGGGTCGGTGAGTACCTCCTGATAGCCGGTCATCGAGGTGTTGAAGACCACTTCCCCGAGTGCGACGCTCCGGGCGCCAACGGGAAGTCCGTCGAAGCGGCGGCCGTCCTCCAGGAGGAGGCGGGCGGATGGGTTGGTCGGGGTCATCGTGCTCAATCTAGAACGGGGCGCGCGGACGTCAACGGCAACCTCCGGGACTCGCTATCTTCCCGATGGGGGACGCGGCGCCCGAGGGGGTGTCACCCCGAACCTGTGCGGGAACCGGAGGGAAGCGCATGGCGACAACTCCGCCGCTGGTCCTTGTGCACGCCGACGAGTCGTGTCTGGGCAACCAGTTCAAGGGCCGTGACCGCCCCGGCGGCGCAGCCGTTCTCCTGGAACACTGGAAGGGCGGGGCCTGGGAGCGCCGCGATCTGTGGACCTCCGATCCGTCCACCACCAACAACCGCATGGCGATTACCAGCGCCATATTGGCCCTTGGGGCCCTGAAGGGGCGCTGCCGGGTCCGGTTCGTCTCCGATTCCCAGTACCTGGTCAAGGGCGCTTCGGAGTGGATGCCGGGGTGGAAGCGCAAGGGATGGAAGCGCAAAGGCGGCCCCATCGAGAATCTTGACCTGTGGCGGCGGCTGGACCGGATCGCCGCGCGCCACAAGGTGACCTGGGAGTGGATTCGCGGGCACGCGGGCGATCCCAGGAACGAATACGTGAACGACCTGGCGCAGAGGGCGGCCCGCGAACTGTCGGCGGCACCCGCACCCATTCCCTCGGGGTTCGGCGACTGGCTCGAGGAGCAGCGCGACGAGAAGGAGCTCTATCTCGACTACTTCGAGTTTGCCCCGCCTACGGAGGAGGAATAGGGGGACAGACACTCCACGGGCTGCCGGAGATGGAGTGCCAGCAGAAAATGCTAGCAACTTGCAGACGTATCCCGGACGGAGCCGTAGCCGAACTCGGCCATCATCGCCGTAACGACGGCCGGCGCAACGCGCGCTGGAGTGATCTCGCGCCGCAGCAAGCGGGTGAGGCTCGTGACGGGGCGGCCGTACAGACCGCAGGGCACGATAGCGTCAAAGTGGGTGAGATCCGTATTCGCGTTGACTGCAAAGCCGTGCGAGGTGATCCACCCCGACGACACGCGGATCCCGATGGCCGCAACCTTGGCGCCCCTCGCCCACACCCCCGTCGCGCTCTCGTCGCGCTCGCCCTCCACGCCAAACGCACGGAGAGCCCCGATGAGCACCTGTTCCAGGCTGCGCAGGTATGCGTGGAGATCCTGGCGGTCGGGCTTGAGGTCCAGGATGGGGTAGCCGACCAGCTGTCCCGGTCCGTGATAGGTCACGTCGCCGCCGCGTCCCGCTTCGTGGACCTCGACGCCCCGGGTGGCGAGTTCGCCGGGCGGCAGGAGGATGTGGCCGCGACCCCCCGCGGATCCCAGCGTGATGACGTGGGGGTGTTCCAGGAGCAGCAGGGTGTCGGGGATCTCCCCCAGTCTTCGCCGCTCAACGAGGGCGGCCTGAAGCTCCAGCGCCTCCGGGTAACCGGTCAGCGGCAGGTGTCGCACCGCGAGGGTGCGATCCTTCCACGGAGCGCGCGTCGGCGGGCCGGACCGGCGCGTCGCCTTCTCCTGCGCGGCCCGTGTCGTCGGCACGGCATCCTCCTCTGGGTGAGCGCTCCGAAGGGGTCCCGTCGTCAGGCGTCCTCGGGGAAGTCCTCGAGCAACTCCTTGAGCGCGGACAGGAAGCGCGCCGAATCGGCCCCGTCTACCAGCCGGTGATCGTACCCGAGGGAGAAGAAGGACCGCTTGCGGATGGCCATGGAATCCTGGCCCGACTCGGGATCGGTCAGCACCACCACCCGCTTCTCGATCGATCCGGTCCCCAGAATCGCCGACGTCCCCTTGGGGATGATGGGCATGCCCACCACGGTGCCCAGGACGCCGGGGTTGGTGATGGTGAAGGTGGCGCCCTGGATCTCCGAGGGAGACAGTTGCCTGTCCTTCGCGCGCGTGGCAAGGTCGATGATCTTCCTGGCGGTCCCCACCAGGCTCAGGTCGTCCGCGTCGTGAATGACAGGAACGATCAGGCCGGGGTTCAAGTCCACCGCCATCCCCAGGTTGACGGCGCCCCGGTAAATGATGTTGTTCCCCGACAGGACCCCGCTGACCGACGGGAAGTCTCTCAGAATGCGCGAACAGGCCCACGCCACGAACGCGGTGTAGGAGACGCGCGCCCCGCGCTTCGCCCAGCGGGCCTTGTTCTCCCGCCGGATCCGGTCCACCACGGTGAAGTCGATCTCGATGATCGAGTGGACGTGTGAGTGGATCCGCTTGGACAGCACCATGTGCTCCGCGGTGAGGCGGCGCATCTTGTCCATGGTCTCGACCCGGTCCTCTTCGCGTACCGGGAAGACCGGGTGGTCCACCTCGCGGGCGAAGCGCCGCCAGAGATCGTCGCCGGATGGGGCGGAGGCCGGGCGGCGGGGGGGGGCTGGGCGGGATTCGGGGGTTGGGCGGGATTCGGGGGGCGTGGGTTCCGGAGGGGGAGCCACGGAGGGGGTGGGAGTGGCCGGGGTGGGAGCTGGCGCAGGCGCGGCAGCCTCGTCCTCGCCGCTCTCGATGTACGCCAGTATGTCCTGCTTGGTCACGCGTCCCTGGTGACCGGTGCCGGTCACCCGCGAGATGTCCACGCCCGCTTCCGCGGCGATCCGCCGAACGACGGGCGTCGACCGGGTACGGAGCCGCTCCTCGCTGGTGGCGGTGCAGGCGACGTCTTCGGGGTCGGGGGGGGGCGGGGACGGTGTGGCGGCCGGCTCTTCCGCCGACGGCTCCGGTTCGGAACGCACGGCGGGCGCGGGCTGGACCCCAGCCACCCCGTTCGGGTCGATATGGGCCACGATGGTGCCGACCTCGACGGTCTCACCCTCGGCCACCAGGATCTCGGTCAGGGCTCCCGCCGACGGCGACGGAATCTCGGCGTCCACCTTGTCGGTGGAGATCTCCAGGATCGGCTCGTCGCGCTCGACGGCGTCGCCGACCTCCTTCAGCCACTTGGACACCGTGCCCTCGGCGATGGACTCGCCCATCTGGGGCATCGGCACTTCGATTCGGGACACGGGCACTACTCCATGCGCGGGTTGGGGGGCCGGGCAAGCGGCGGACCAGGCGGGGCCGCCGGCCAATTCAGCCGTCAGTATTCTACAAGATAACGTGCCGCGGTCACCACATCGCGAACCCCAGGAAGGAAATAGTCCTCCAACTCACCGCTGAAGGGCACCGGCGAGTCGATCGCGGTAACGCGCAGAATCGGCCCATCCAGCCACTCGAAGGCCCGCTCGTTCATGCGGATCGCGATCTCGCCCGCGATCCCGCCGGTGCGGGTGTCCTCGTGCACGATCAGGAGCTTACCGGTCTTCTTCAGCGACACCGCGATCGCCTCCTCATCAAGGGGCAGAAGCGTCCTCAGGTCGATCACCTCGGCGCGGATGCCATCCCGTGCAAGTTCACCAGCCGCCTCCAGGCTGCGATGCACCATGAGGCCGTAGGTGACGATCGTGAGGTCCTCGCCCTCAAGCGCCGTGCGCGCGCTGCCCAGCGGGATCACATAGTCCTCGGCCGGGAGCACCTCGCGGCAGTGGGGGGCGCGGTACAGTCTCTTGTGTTCCTCGAAGATCACCGGGTTGTCGTCGCGGATCGCGCTCTTGAGCAATCCCTTCGCGTCCCGTGGATTGGACGGGTAGACGATCTTCAGGCCCGGGGTATGGAAGAAGGCCATCTCCACGTTCTGCGAGTGGAAGGGTCCGCCGCGGTTCCCGCCCCCTACCGGTCCGCGCACGACCAGCGGCATCGGTCCCGCGCCCCGGTAGAGCGAAGTCGCGATGTAGTTGGTCAGCACATCGTAGGCGGGCGAGATGAAGTCCATGAACTGCATCTCCACCACGGGACGGAGGCCCATGTGGGCGGCCCCGGCGGCCGCTCCGGTGAAGCCCCCCTCGGAGATGGGCGTGTCGATGACGCGGGAGGGACCGAAGCGCTCCAGGAACCCCCGCGTGACCTTGAAGGCTCCGCCGTAGGCGCCTATGTCCTCGCCCAGGAGGAACACGCGCTCGTCCCGTTCCATCTCCTCCCAGAGCGCTTCGCTGACGGCTTCGAGGAAGGTGGCCGGTTCGCCGGAGCGCGTTCGGGCGACGTGAGCGGGCGCTTCACCTGGCATGGGGCTGTTCCCTCGGGTCGACCGGGACGGGGGTGTCGGGGGCGGGGGGGTCCCGTCGCGTCCAGGGGGGTGGCGGGGGGCCGTCGGTGCATACCGGAGCCAAGGCGTCGCGGGCGGTGGGTCCGGGTTCCTTCTCCAGCCGCGCCACGGCGTGCGCCACACCCGCGCGGGCGGCCCTCCGGATCGCATCCAGGTCATGTTTCGAGAGCCCCTCCGCGGCCATGGCACGCGCCGCGAAAGCGTCGTGAGCCGCCCAACGGTCTTCGTCGCCGAGATGGAGCAGTTCGATCAGCGTCGGTCCCTCTCCGCGCACGGCACGGCGCCTTGCCGCGGCGACCGTTTGAAACAGGTGCCCGGGCGGCTCCGTCCCCACCCTCGCGAAGGCGACTCCGTAGCTCTCTGCCGCCGCTTCGATATCGGAATGGCCGGCCCGGTCCGCGGTCTTCGGCGCGGCGATCACCACGATCAGCGGCGCGCGCACCGCGCCCGCAAGATTCATCCCCTCGTGCCAACCACCGGATTGGAGCGCCGAGTGGCCTTCGAAGACCAGGGCGGCCCGGTCCTCCCCCCGTTGCCGGAAAGCGAGCGCCGCACCCGCCAGCACCTGCGTCGCGGTGCCGCCCCGAGGGCCTCCCCAACCGATCATCCCCCGCCGCAGGTCCGTCCAGCTCAGCCCACCCTCCCGCGCCGAGGCCGGACTTGTGCCCTTCGCGGCGAGGTGGCGCAGGAATTCCAGGGGTGTGGCGCCGAAGGCCAGCGCGGGCCCGGGAGCCAGGGGACCCGGGTGGCACAGGTCGCCCTTGCCGTCGGTCGCACAACGCATGGCTCGGGCAATGACGGTCGACCGCGGGTCCATGCGAAAGCCGGCCAGGCCGGGTTGGAGCCCTTCGGAGCGGACCAGATCCCGTACGCTTGCCTGCAGAAAACGCGCCTGAAACGCCAGGTACAACAGGTCCCTGGCGACTTCCACCCCAAGGGGAGCCGGATCGTTGGTGGGCGCGTGACCCGCCGGTTCGGGGGTCAAGAGGCCGGAGTCCCTACTTGTCGGGAAGGCCGGAGGGCTCGTTCCCGTCAGGGGGGGGCGGAACCTCTTCGCCGGTCGTCCCCTCCGCGTCGGGCGGGCCCTCCTCGACGCCCGGTACCAGAATCGGCGAAGCATCGTCCTGTCCCAGCAACGGAGTCGGCACGGCCGGCGCCTCCAGTCCCTGGAGGACCGATGTGGGCCCCGTCGCGCGGGTGGACATGATGGCCAGGATCAGGGACAGGCCCATGAACGCGGACCCGGCGATCCAGGTCGTGCGCGTCAGAAAGGAGGTCGCCTGGCGGCCGCCCAGCACCTCGGTCGCGGCGGCCCCGCCACCCATCGCGGCCAGCCCGCCACCCTTCCCCGCCTGGAGCAGAATGACCACACCCAGAACCAGACCGTCGAGAACCAGAAGAGTCAGAAGAAATCCGTACATGTCACCGTGTTTCCCATAGGCATACAGCTGTTGCGCCCCGGAAGCTGCCCCGGGAGGTGTCCGGTGTCAACTCCCGGCGCTTCCACAGGCCTCCGCAATCCGCGCAAAGACATCCGGATCGAGGCTCGCCCCACCCACCAGCACCCCGTCCACATCGGGCGCCGACACCAGCGCGCCCGCGTTGCCGGGCTTGACGCTGCCTCCGTACAGCACGGGAGCCCGTCCCAGCGCGCCCAGCGCATTCCGCACGATACCGTGCGCCTCGGCCGCATCGTCGGGCGTGGCCGTCTCTCCGGTCCCGATCGCCCATACCGGCTCATAGGCGACCATGAACTCGGCAACGCCCGCGAGCGATCCCGCGAAGGCGCCGACCTGTCTGCGCAGCACCTCTTCGAGCCGGCCCGCCCTGCGCTCCTCCAGCAGTTCGCCCACGCACACGATCGGCACCAGACCGGCCCGGGCCGCCGCTCCCACCTTTCGGTCCACTTCGGCATCGGTCTCACCGAAGATATGCCGCCGCTCGGAGTGGCCGATCAGCGCCAGCGTGGCCCCGGCCTCCCTCGCCATCTCGGCCGAGGTCTCGCCGGTCCGGGCTCCCGCGGGCTCCCAGTGGATGTTCTGGACGCCGAAGTCCGCCGGAACGCGGGCGCTCGCGATCGCGGCCCCGAGCGATAGGTCGGGGGGGAAGAAGACGAGCCGAACCGAACCGTCTTCCTCCTCGGGGCGGAAGCGGGAAAAGAACCGTCCGGCCGCGTCGGGCCCGTGATGCATCTTCCAGTTGCCGGCCACCACCTTAACCATCTTCATGTCCTCCGGAGTTCACGGTCCGTGGATCGATACCGGCACGGAGGTGCGTCGGCCCGAAAGCGCCGCCACTCCGGGCAATTCCTTGCCGGCGAGCAGGTCCAGCGACGCGCCGCCACCGGTAGAAATGTGACTGATCCGCGACGCGACGCCAGCCGCGCGGACGGCGGCGGCCGAATCCCCGCCCCCCACGATCACCGTGGCACCCCGGTCCGCGACATCGGCCGCCATCCGGGCCACCTCGACGGTGCCGCGTGCGAAATCGTCGATTTCGAACACCCCCATCGGCCCGTTCCACACGACCGTCGCCGCTTCCGCCAGGTATTCGCCAAAGAGACGAACCGTGACCGGGCCGATATCGCACACAGTTTCGTCCGCGGGGATTCCCGCGCGATCGACAATCCGGGTGGGGGCTCCGGCCCTGATCGCCGGCGCGGTGAGACAGTCCACCGGGAGTACCAGACGGGAAGCGGCGGCCTCCAGCACCCGCGACGCGACCCCCGTCTTCTCCGCTTCGGCCAGCGATGTTCCCGTTTCCATTCCCATCGCGCGAAAGAAGGTGTTGGCCATGGCGCCCCCCACGAGCAGTGCATCCACCCGCGGCAGCAGCGCCTCGATGACGTCGATCTTGCCGGAGATCTTGGCGCCTCCAAGGATCGCCACGAAGGGACGGCGCGGTTCCTTGAGGGCCTTTGCGAAGGCCGCAAGCTCCCGTTCCACCAGCCCGCCCACCACAGCCATCCCCCCCTTCGCCCGCACTGCACGGGGCAGCCCGTCCGTGGAAGCGTGCGCGCGATGCGCGGTTCCAAAGGCATCCAGCACAAAATGGTCCGCCCATGTCGCCCAGTCTCTTGCCAGCGCCGGTTCGTTCGCCGTCTCCCCCGGCAGAAACCGGGTGTTCTCGAGCAGCGTGACCGAACCCGGCTCCGCAACCACCACCGCATCCCGGACCTGCGGGCCCGCCGCGTACGGCACGAACGCCACCGGCACGTCAAGCAGGTCCTCCAGGCAGCGGGCCACCGGTGCCAATGTGAACTCCCTGTCGCGACGCCCTCCCGGTCGACCCAGATGCGAGAGAATGACGACCTTCGCACCCGCAGAGGCGAGCCGGTCGATGGTGGGCTCGGTGCGCTCGATCCGGGAAGCATCCGTCACCCGGGCCGTTCCATCTTCCCCGCGGCCTGCGTCGGTGCCGGTGCGGCTCAGCGGGACGTTGTAATCGGCCCTCAGCGCGACGACCGCGCCTTCGACCAGCCGGTCTTCCAGATCGCCGAGGTTACAGGGGATGCGCGGCCTCGCGGTGTGCGGGTCGCTAGCAGCCCGTGGAAAAACCCTCACGGCATTCGAGCGGCGATGCATCCGCGCTGGACCGCTTCGCTTCATCTGCTCACCATGTAAACACGGCATTACATAATGTAATGTATAGTATACATTCTGCCCTTGCAAGGCTTCGCTCTGCGTTGCTCCTCGGGCGAATAGCGCTGCTATTCACCTCTCGTCGCGCCTTGCCAGCCCGGCGCCTCGCCGCTCTCGGTGCTCGCGGGACTTTACCCACGGACTGTTAGTTGCCCAGGGAGATCTCAACGGCCTGATACTCGGGATCGGGTTGGGACCCCTCCGAATCTGGCTCGAACCGGATCGAAAACTCGACCCAGGTCCCGACTTTCCGTCCTGCGCGGGTCGCCGCCAGGAACCGGAAGGAGAGGGTCGCCCTCAGCGCGGCCGCATCGAGTTCGGGTCTGCCGGACGAAATCCGCACCGCGGGCGTCTCCGGAATTCCGTCGGGACGCACCCAGAGCAGCACGCGCACCACACCTCCGATACCCTTCTCCTGCAACCCCACCGGGTACTCGTCGGTCACGATGCGACGAGCAAGGTCGCGGTCCACAAGGGACGGCAGCGTCGGGGGGAGTGGTGGGGGGGCGCTGTCCAGCGCGAAATCGATCGGTGGCGGCGGCACGGGATCCAGCTCGGGTTCCATGCGCAGATCTTCCAGTACGGGCAGCTCCTCCACCACCGGCATCGCCGTCGGTCCCGGCGGCAACACCTCGGGCAGGGGTTCGACGGAAACGGGCTCGACCTCCGGCGACGACAGGAGCAACCGCGCAAGGGAAGCCCGGGCCGGCGGAACCAGCCATGCGCCAAGCATCAGCACAAGCACGGCGGCTGCCGCGAGAAGTCCCCTGCGTGTGCCCCTGGAGGGTGACGGACCGGCGGACTGCATGCGTGCGTACTCAGCTGCCAGCTCGGCCCGCAACTCGGGTTCAAACGAGGACCGCTCCTCGATCGACAGGGCCCGGAGGTCACGATCCAGCCGCGCCAGGTCGGCCGCAAACGCCTGTCGGGATTCCGGCGATTCCACGCCGCCTCGGGTGTCGTCGCGACGGCGCTTCATCGGTCGCCCCCGGCACCGTCTTCGGCGACGGCCGCCTTCAGCCTGGTGAGCGCACGATGCATCCGCACCGCAACCGCGTTGGAGGTGAGCTTCAACGCCTCGGCGATCTCCGTGTTGCCCAGCCCGGCCCCGTAGCGGAGCGACAGGACTTCCTGGTCGGCGGGCCGCAGGGTCGCGGCCGCGTTGAAGAGCCTTCGCAACTGTTCCTCCCGGAGAAGCCGCTCTTCCTGGGACGGTCCCCGTGAGACCAGGTCGGGCACCCGGTCCAGGGAGATGTGGAGGGATCCTCTGCGTTTCAGCGAGCGGAGGTAGTCGGTGACCGCGTTACGTGCGATCCGGAGTAGCCAGGTTCGGGGCGCCGATCGCCTGGGGTCGTAACGCCCGAGCGCGCGCAGCGCCTTCAGAAAGACCTCGGAGGTGACGTCTTCGGCAACTTCGCGGGTGGGGACCCGGAAGCGTACGTATCGATAGACCGACTCGCGGTAGTCCCGGAACCAGGCCTCGAAATCGGGAGGGAGATCCGCGGGCCGGGCGACCGTTTCACGTTCACGGGATCGGGGCCGGCGGCGGTCGGACCGTCGCTGAATGCTCGTCTTTGCGGGGCTCATCATCGTTATCCCCAATACGTTTCCGCCGTGCGCGGCTTACAGGGCCAACCTGCCCCGGCTGGCACGGGACTCGTCACCTCAGTCGTTCTCCCACGTACTCGACGAGGTCGACCACCCTGGATGAATATCCCCACTCGTTGTCATACCACGCCAGCACCTTCACCAGGCGCCGGCCCATGACCGCTGTGCTGGGCGCATCCACCACCGAGCTGGCGGACTCGCCGGTGAAGTCCACCGATACCAGCGGCGCCTCCTCGACCCTGAGAATACCCGCCAGGTGGGTGGAGGCCGCGGCCCGCAGTGCGTCGTTGACCTCCTGTTCGCTCACATCCTCCCCGAGTTCCGCGACCAGGTCCACGAGCGACACGTCGGGGGTCGGCACCCGGATGGCCATGCCGTCCAGCTTGCCCTCCAGTTCGGGAAGGACCAGCGAAATCGCCCGGGCCGCCCCCGTGGTGGTGGGAATCATGCTGACCGCGGCGGCGCGGGCCCTGCGGAGGTCCTTGTGAGGCCCGTCCAGCACCGCCTGTCCCGCCGTGTAGGCGTGGATCGTGGTCATGAGGCCGCGTACGATGCCGAACTCCTCCAGCAGCACCTTGGCCACGGGCGCCAGGCAATTCGTCGTGCAACTGGCGTTCGAGATCAGGTGATGGTCTTCCGCGTCGTAGAGTTCGTGATTGACGCCCAGCACCACCGTGATGTCCTCGTCCTTGGCCGGCGCCGAAATGACCACCTTCCGGGCCCCAGCTTCCAGATGCTTCGAGGCGAGTTCACGGCTCCTGAAGATCCCCGTGGATTCGACCACCACGTCGACCCCCAACTCCTTCCAGGGCAGTTTGGCGGGATCGCGCTCCGAGAGCACCAGGATTTCGTCTCCGTCGACAATCAGCCCGTCGTCGGAGGTCTCCACCGTACCCGGGTAGGGCCCGTGGACGGAGTCGTACTTCAGCAGGTGCGCGAGCGTCCCGCGGTCCGTAAGGTCATTGACGGCAACGAAGTCGAGACTGGTCTTCCCCGACTCCTTCGCGGATCTCAGGACGTTCCTGCCGATGCGGCCGAAGCCGTTGATCGCGACTCTGATGGACATGTGGGGTGAAACTCCCGCAGCGCGTCCGCGCCACTTCAGGTGGAATCGAGGGAAATCGGGACTGTACGTGAAAATGCGTACGCAATGACGGACCGCGGACCGCCGGAGCCGAGGGCCAGGGCCGCTGCGACGATCGTGGCACCCGTGGTGATCACATCGTCCACCAGGAGCAGCCGGCGACCCGACAGCCTGTCCGCGAAACCCTCCGCCACCGCGAACGCGCCACTGACGTTAGCCCGCCGCTGCATGGGATTCAAGGCAGTCTGGGTGCCCTTCTGGGTGGGCCGCTCCAGACAGTCCAGGAGCGGCGTGCCCAGCTCGGCGGCCAGGGCGGCCGCAATCACCTCGGCCTGGTTGTAGCCACGGCGGCGAAGGTTGTGCCGGGAGGTGGGAACCGGGACGACGCAGTGCGCCTTCCGTACCTCCATCCCGGCCCGGCGCGCCATCTCCGCCCCCATGAAGTCGCCGACGCCCCGCCACCCCTGGTACTTGAGCGCGTGTACCAGCTCCCGTGCCGGAGACTCCAGGAGGCTGGCCGCGTGGGCGCCGACCAGCACTTCGGGCCAGTCCGCGCACTCCAGGCAGGACGGAGCCATGCCGGTCCCAAGCGGCGCCCCGCAACGGGTACACACCGGAAGCGGCACGCGCGGCAGCCTCAGGCGGCAGTTGCGGCACACCGGCCCTTCGCCGGCCCGAACCTCCTCGCCGGCCGACCCACCGCAACCGGCGCACGCCGGCGGGAGCAGGAAGTTCACCCACCCCGCCACCACCCCGCCCCACCTCGTACCGGAACGCCCCGTCGCAGTCATTCGAGTGCTCCTGCCATCACCCCCCGTGGCGGCGCCCTCCCGAACCACCGCGCATACGACGCCTCCGCCTGCAGCACCAGCATCTCGCGCCCGTCGCGGGCCGGAATGTCCAGTTCGGCCGCCTGACGGCAGAGCGGCGTTGGCTCCGTTCCGTACACCAGGTCGATCACACCTCGTGGACGGGCGCCGAGTTCGCGCAAATCGATGGGGGCTGCGTGCCCGTCGAGCCCAACCGAGGTGGCGTTGACCACCACATCCGGCGACTCCCCGCGCCAATCCTCGATCCGTGACAGGCGCGAATCTCCGAACCGCCGCACCAGGTTCCGCGCCCTGCCTCCACTTCGGTTCCACAGCCGCACCCGGGCCACCTCCGTCGCACCCGCCAGGGCAAACAACACCGCCCTCGCCGCCCCCCCCGCGCCGAGCACCATTACGCTCAAGTCTTCCCCGAGCCCCGCCACCATCCCCTCCCACACCCCCCGGAATCCCTCCACGTCCGTGTTGTCTCCCCAGACCTCTCCGCCCCGTGCCCAGAAGGTGTTGCACGCTCCGGTCGCCTGGACGGCCTGCGTGCAACGGTCCAGGAAGGGCAGGACGTGCTCCTTGTACGGCACGGTGACGTTGCCTCCCCCCCCATTCAGCGCCAGGCTGCGAAGCACCGGCCCGCACTCCTCGGCGGCGACCCGGCGGGCAATGTAGGACGCATCCCGGCCCGTGGCCCGGAACACCGCGTTGTGGATTGCAGGGGACAGGCTGTGTGCCACCGGATCGCCCAGGACCGCGTACATCGCGGGACGGTTCAGTCTGCGCGCGGTCACGGCGCGCACGCGTGCATGTAAGATGACCGTCTTACCCATCTCCACACTCTGTTTACGTCCATCTTCACCCCGCTTGCTCCCCCGCGACGGCCCGTTCCACCACCGCCTCGACCAGCCTCCCCAGCTCGCTGAATGTCTCCCGATAGACATCGTCCGAACCCCCGAATGGATCCCAGACCCCGCCGCTCTCACCCGCCATCTCGGTCAAGAGGTGGCATTCGTCGCCACCCCCAAGCTCCAGGGCTCGCCACAGGTGGAATTCGTCCATGCAGAGAACCAGGTCCGCGGTGGCCACGACCGCTTCCGTGAGCGCAGTGCTCCGGTGCGGCTCCAGATCCAGCCCCGCCTCGGCCGCCACCCTGCGCGCCCCCTCGCTGGCGGGCACCCCGTCGTGCGCGGCCGCCCCCGCCGAGCTCACGGTCACCCCCGCGATCGCGCGTTCGGCGATGGCCCGCCGCGCGATCACCTCGGCCATCGGCGAACGGCAGGTGTTGCCGGTGCATACGAACAGGATGTGCAAGAGGCCTCTCGAATCGGTTGGCCGACCCCGGCACGTGCTCCCGGAGCTCGCGACGGGGACCGCTGGTTGCCCACTCCGACCCCGGCGGATGCCTTCCGGCGCTCAGCCAGGGGCCGCTAGTCGCCCTCACCACCCCCGCGACCCCTTCCGCCGCCGGGCGGCACGGAGAGCGGCAGGCGCAGGACTTCGTTCAATTCTAGCAGGTCGAGCGGGCCCTGGCGTATCAAAATGGGACAACTTTCACCCAGACGTACCAGAGTGGATGCGGCGCCCCCCGGAAGGCGTCCCGCGTCGAGCACGAACGGCTCCGTTTCGAGCGAGTCCGCCGCTTGGCGGGCGCCCCGTGCGGTCACTGCCGGAGGCGCCCCCGGGCGATTCGCCGAGGTGGAGGTGATGGGACGCCCCGTATCACGCAGCAGCCGCAGGGTGACAGGGTGTCCGGGAACACGTACCGCAACGGATCCGTCGGGGGCCTTCGCGCCCGGATGGAAGCGGTCCCCGGGATCGTCGAGGACCAGGGTGAGGGGACCGGGCCAGAAAGCCCGCGCAAGGGCCCTCCCCTCCGAATCGAGGAGGTCCGCGACGCTCCGCGCCGAGGGGATCAGCACGACAAACCCGCCGATCGGCCGGTTCTTAAGGCCGCGCAGTCGCGCCAGCGGGCCGTCTTCGAGGAAACCGCCGAGCCCGTACACCGCCTCGGTCGGGTGAATGACGAGTTCCCCCGCCTCCAGGCGCCGGCGCGCCTCCCGCAGCGGTCCCACGTGCGAAGTCACACAAGTCCCTGCGCCAAATACGCCTCGGCCACCACGAGGTCTTCGGGGCGCGTGATCTTCAGGTTGGTCGCGGACGAAGGCACCATCCGGACTTCTTCGCCCAGTTCCTCCACCATCGCGGCATCGTCGGTGGGCGCGATTCCGGCGGCGCGACAGTGCGCGACGGCGCGCGCGAAGACTCCCCGCGGGAAGATCTGCGGGGTCTGCGCGTACCAGAGGACGTCACGCGGCGGCGTCGCCACGATTCTTTCCGCGGAATCGGTCCGCTTGACGGTATCCACGGCCCGGATCCCCGCCACCGCCCCGCATCCCGACGCGGCCACCCGGATACACGCATCGATCACGGCCGCCGGGGGAAACGGGCGGGCGCCGTCGTGCACCGCGATCACCGCGGCCGGCGACTCCACCCGGTCGAAGGCGCTTGCCACCGAACCGAAACGGCTGTCGCCGCCCTTCACCACGCGAATGCGCCGATCCTCGCCCGAGATGCCCTCCGCGTCACCACCACCCCCCAGCGCCACCACGACCTCGACCACATCGTCCCGGTCGAGAAAGCGCGAAAGGGCCCAATCAAGGACTGATCGTCCCGCCACTTCGACGAAGGGCTTGCGCACCCCTCCCATGCGACGCCCCACCCCCGCCGCCGGCACCAGCACCGCGACCTCCATGCTCACACCCCGGCTTCCCCGAGCGCGGGCCACGCTATGTAGCTCAGCAACGCCGAGGGCCTCCCCACTCACACCCCCGCTTCGGACGGCTCCGGGTCCCGCGCGACCGAGTCGAAGCGGGTGTAGACCTTGTGGAAGTACAGGTCGAGCTTGCCCGTGGGACCGTTTCTCTGCTTCGCCACAAGCAGCTCCGCCACGCCCTCCAGCGACTTGCCGTCCTTGTCGGTGGGTCCGTAGTAGTACTCCGGCCGGTAGAGGAACATGACCAGGTCGGCGTCCTGTTCGATCGCTCCGCTCTCCCTCAGGTCGGACAGCTGGGGCCTCCGGTCGGTACGCTGCTCGGGCGCCCGGCTCAGCTGGCTCAGAGCGATGACCGGCACTTCCAGCTCCCGCGCCAGCGCCTTGAGTCCCCTGGAGATCTCGGAAACCTCCTGCACGCGGCTGTCCGTCCGAGCGGACCCGGACATGAGCTGGATGTAGTCGACGACGATCAGCCCCAGGTTCGCGTCGGCCTTGAGGCGCCGGGACTTGGCCTTCATCTCGAGCACGTTGCCGGTCGCGGAGTCGTCGATCCAGATCGGCGCGGCGTTCAGGTGGGCGGCCGCACGGGCCAGACGCTGGTATTCGTCCGCCGCCAGCCTTCCCCGGCGCAGCTTCAGGGCATCGACGCGACCCTCCGCGCACAGGAAACGCTGCACCAGCTGCTCCTTCGACATCTCGAGGCTAAAGATGGCAACGGGCACCCCATGCTCGATCGCCGCGGTTTGGGCCACGTTGAGGGCCCACGAGGTCTTCCCCATCGACGGACGGCCCGCGACGATCACCAGGTCTCCCGCCTGCAGACCCGTCGTCATGCGGTCCAGGTCCGCGAATCCCGTCGCAACACCCGAGATGCCCCCCTGCGACTCCTGCAGCTTCTCGATGTGCTCGAAGGTCGGCCAGAGCACCTCCTTGATCCAGACGAAACCCTCCCGGTTGCGCGACTCCGAGACGCGAAAGACCGTCTGCTCGGCCTGGTCGAGCACCTCGTCAACGGGACGGTTGCCCGGTTCGTATACGTCCCGCACGATCGATTGGGCCGCATCGATGAGCCTGCGCAGCATCGCCTTGTCGTGCACGATGCGTGCGTGGTACTCGATGTTGGCGGCGGTGGGGACGGCGTCCAGGAGCGAAGCGAGGTACTCCAGCCCTCCCGCGTTCTCCAGCTCGCCCCCTTCCTTGAGCGCCTCCGATACGGTCACCACATCCAGCACGCTGCCGCGTTCGAAGAGCCGCACCATCGCGCGGAAGATGCGCCGGTGCGCCTCCCGGTAGAACATGGTGTCGTCCACGAACTCCACGACGATCGCGACCGCGCTTCCGTCGATGAGCATGCCTCCCAGCACCGACGCCTCCGCCTCGGGCGAAAACGGCGGCTGACGATCGTATTCCGCCCCCTCCACCGGCACCTGGATGGGAATCGGCTCGCTCATTGGGATGCCTTCCCCGCAAGAACACCGATCATCACAAGATGCTTCCGTGTAGATTCGTCAAGCCATTGTATTGTAATCATTTCCTATCCATGATCTTACACAGAAGCTGAAGGTCTTCCCAAACCAGGCGGCTCCACCCCGGGTTTCTCAGGAGCGCGGCGGGGTGGTAGGTGACCACCAGCGGCACGCCCTGGTAGTCGTATACCTCGCCCCGCAGCTTGCCAAGCGCCTTCGTCGATCCGGTGAGCCACTGCGCGGCGAACAAACCTACGGCCAGCAGGACCTCCGGGGCCACCAGCTCGATCTGGCGTCTGAGCAGCGGGGCGCAGGACTCGATTTCGTCGGGCATCGGATTGCGGTTCCCCGGGGGACGGCACTTGAGCACGTTGCAGATGTACACAGACTCCCGCCGCGACAGGGCCACGGAGGACAGCATGAGGTCCAGGAGCTTGCCTGCCGGGCCGACAAAGGGAAGGCCGGCGGCGTCCTCGTCCGCCCCCGGAGCCTCTCCCACCACCATGAGGCGCGCGTCCGGGTTGCCGTCGGAGAAGACGACGGTCTTGCGGCCCTCGGCGAGACGGCAGCGCGTGCACGCCAGCGCCGTTTCGCGCAGTTCCTCGTAGTCGGCGGTGCCGAGTTGGGGAGGGACCAGCTCGGCCTCCGAGCCCGCACGCGACCGAATCGCAGCCCGCGCCACCGCTCTGACACCCACCTCGGCCTTTTTTTTCGCCCCCGCTTTCCTATCCACCTTCCTCTCCGCCTCCGTCGCAAGGAGCCCCAGCAATTCGCCCGGCGCCAGCCCGCCCGGCACGATCCCCGGCTCACCCATCCGCCGCCGCTGGTCCAGGTAGGCCGCCAGCCGGGTGCCGCGCCCGCTCATTCCGGATGCTCTGGCGGCCCGACTACGCTCACCCCCCCACCCCCTCCCCCAGCCGCTCCTCGACAAGGTCCATAATCTCCCATGCGACACCGAACTTGCTCATCAACGGCAGCTCCCGCGGCGCCACACCGCGCCCCAGAACAGTCACGCGGTTGGTGTCGGTCTCGAATCCGGCGCCGACTTCCCCCGCCCGGTTCGCAACAATCAGATCGAGCCCCTTCGCGGCCAGCTTCTTCTCCGCCCGGGCCACCAGGTCGGAAGTCTCGAGCGCGAATCCCACCGACACGCTCCCCGCCTTCATCCGCGCGACCGCCCCGGCCGCGATGTCCGGGTTGGCCGTGAGCCCCACCGTCAGCGAGTTCCCGGCCTCGCCGCGCCTGATCTTGCCCGACTTCACCTCGCGGGGACGGTAGTCGGCCACCGCCGCCGAGAAGACGGCCGCGTCGGCCTCCCCGGCCACCGCAAGGACCGCATCCCGCATCTGGCAGGCGGTCTCGACGCGCACGACCTCCACGCCGTCCGGCGCGGGAACCGTGGCCGGCCCGGTGACCAGCGTGACTTCAGCACCGCGCAGCCAGGCCGCGCGGGCCAGCGCCACCCCCATTTTCCCGGAAGAACGGTTGCCCAGATAGCGCACGGCATCGATCGGCTCCCGTGTCGGCCCACCGGTCACCACCACCCTGGCGCCCGACAACCCGCCCCCCGCCCCGAGCACCCTCCCGACCGCGTCGACGATCTCACCCGGTTCGGCCATCCGCCCCGGCCCACTCCCCTCCCCCGCGGCGAGCAACCCGGTCGCGGGCCCCACCCGATGGTACCGTGGCGACGCCTCGAGGCGGGCGAGGTTCGCCTGCGTGCGTGGATGCGCGAACATCGCATCGTTCATGGCGGGCGCCACCACCACCGGGGCTCCGCTCGCGACGACCGCCGTTGTGAGGAGGTCGCTGGCGCGCCCCGAGGCGGCCCTTGCGATGAAGTCGGCCGTGGCGGGCGCGATGCAGGTACAGTCCGCCTCCCTGCCCAGACTGATATGCAGCGCGGATCCCTCGACGGAAAACAGTTCGGTCAGGGCACCCCGCCCGGTGACCCCTTCGAATGACAGCGGCGCGACGAAGTTCCGGGCCGCCCCGGTAAGCACGACATCTACCGTGGCGCCGAGGAGCGTAAGGTCGCGGGCGAGCTGGACCGACTTGTACGCCGCAATCCCGCCGCAGACGCCCAGCACGACGCGGCTGCCCTTCCAGGGCGCGCACGGCTCCCGAGCGTCACGCACGGGGCCGCCCGACGACATGGGCGGCTATTCCGCCTCGGGCCGGCGCCGCTTCACCAGGCGGTAGTCGACCTGCCCCGAGGTGATCGCCTCCAGGGCGCGGGTCGAGAGCTTCTTCTGGTCCGCCAGCTGGGTTTCCTTGGGGAGCACATTGAGCTCCCGTGCGTACTTGGCGGCCACCAGCACCCCCTGGTACTTGCTCTGGTTGTGCTCGGCGATCTCGCCGGGTGTGAAGACTCTCATGTTTTCTCCTTGCGGGCGCCCTCGAGGCGCCGGATCTCCGACCGCGCTCCGGCCTCCAGCCCGCTGCACAGCGCGGCAACCTCCGGCGCCTTCTTGAGGCGCCCCGGCTGTCCCTCCGCGGCGGCCAGAACCCGGCGTACCGTCCGGTCCAGATCCGTGTTCACGACAAAATGTTCGAATGACGGAGCCGTACGCAGTTCGTCGAGCGCCGTATCGAGGCGGCGCGCGATCGCCCGCGACGACTCCGTACCCCGTCCGGCCAGGCGATCGATCCACGCCGCCGGACCGGGAGGGAGGATGAAGATAACGAAGGCGCCGGTCCCGCGCTTCATGATCTGCCGGGCTCCCTGCACGTCGATGTCCAGCACCGGGACCGGTCCGTCTTCGGACAGGCCCCCCAGGTTCCCGGCCGGCGTCCCGTAGTACTCGCCGTGGACCTCGGCCCATTCCGCCAGCCGTCCGTCGGCGATCATCTGCTCGAAAACGGGGCGCGACACGAAAACATATTCGCGACCGCGCCGCTCGCCCGCCCTTGGCCGCCGCGTGGTCGCGGACACGGAAAGCGCGAAGAGGTCCGGACGCATCCGCACCAGGCGATCCGCGATCGTGGTCTTCCCCACCCCCGACGGCCCCACCAGGACCAGCGGCCGCCACGGCGCGTTCACTCGACGTTCTCCAGCTGCTCCCTGATCCGTTCCAGCTCCTCCTTGATCCCGATCGCGGACGCCGAGATCGCGACGTCGTTGGCCTTCGAGCCCACGGTATTCGCCTCCCGGTGCATCTCCTGAACGACAAATCCGAGGCGCTTCCCCGCCTTGCCCCCCGCCCCCCCGCCCCCCAACCCCTCCTCAAAGAGCACCACATGCGACCGCAGCCGCACGATCTCCTCCGCGATGTCCCACCTTTCGGCCAGGTACGCGATCTCGCGCGCCAAACGGTCCTCATCCACCTCGACCCCTTCGGAGAGCGACGCCACCCTCTCACGCAAACGGTCCCGTTCCCGCAGCAGCCGCTCGGGCGCGGCCCCCTCGATCGCCTCCACCTCCGCCAGAATCCGCCCGAGACCGGCCCGCAACTCCACCTCGAGCCGCCGCCCCTCCGCCTCCCGCATCGCGACCACCTCGCGCAGCGCGCCCTCCACGCACACTCCCAGCGCCTTCTCGTCCGGCTCCGCGGCCAGCGGACCTTCCATGCGCAGCACGCCGGGCAAGCGCGCAAGCGCCTCGATGTCGATATGTCCCTCCAGACTCAGTTCCAACCCGGCCTCGTACAGCAGGTCCACGTACCTGCGCGCGCGCTCCAGGTCCAGCGCCGGCACGCCGTCCTCCTCCCTGCCAGGGCTCTCACACCGCACCGCGAGCGATACGCTGCCCCGGGACAACACCTCGCGGACCCGCGCCAACACACCCCTCTCCAAACCCTCCCAGCCCCGCGGCAACCGCACACTGGTGCTCAGGTGCCTGTGGTTCACGGTCCGCACCTCGGCCCTCAGGACCCGGCCGTCCGGCAACTCGCTCTCGCCGGCTCCGTACCCCGTCATGCTGCGAATCATGCACGCCCCCGCTCTTCGGCCGCGGTCCACGGCGTCCACGCCGCCGTCAGTTCCAGAATGTCCACCGGACCCCGTACACGCCCCGGGTGACGGGCAACAGCACCCCCGGCACGTCCTGGTTGTTGTCTCTGAACGACACGTTCTCGACCGTGGCGAAGATGTTGAGCGTCAGAAAGCGCAACTGCAGGCGGAAGTACCAGTTCTGATAGAACGGCACCGTCGAGGGCACCCGTATCTCCTCCTCGTCGTCCTCCGCCGGCACGATCGCTTCCTCGTCCGGCTGCGGCACATACATTTCGGAGCGTCCGTGCACCCCGAGGTCCGCCCACATCTCGAAGTTCCCGGTGGCACGGAAGACCCTGTGGAAGGAGAAGCTGGCGCGATAGGTGTGATCGGGGAAGTAGAGCGTCGCCGAGTCCGCCTCCTCCCAGAGCTGCACCTCGGCCGTCAGGAAGAGTCCCTGCGGGCGAATCGGGATCCTCCCGGTCACCTCCCAACCCTTTCTGAGGGGCTGGGAAAGCACGACCCCGCCCCGGTCGAAGAGGAGCTGCGTCGGCCACACCGAGTCCGCCTCGACCGAGAGCCGCGCCACCGAAACCTCGTTCAGCCGCCAGCTCGCGCGCGCGCCGAGACGTGTGCCGGCGCGGGTGGTGAAGCGGCTGGTGGGTCCCGGGTCCGCCTCCATGGTGTCCGGATCCTCCGTGGAATCGGTGGTGTCGGCGGGCTCCTCGGGCGGCAGCGGATTGAGGTAGGGCACCGACCGGCTGCCATTGCCACGCTCCGCGAAGAAGGCCGCGTAGGGGACCGGCGTGGCCCAGACCCGGATGTCGTACCCCGAGCCCTCCTCTTCGTCCCAGGTCTCCTTCCAGGTGCGCCCGCTCACGCCGCCCCACCGGCCGGCAAGGGCCGAAAACTCGGCCGCGAGCTCACGGTCCGCGACGCCGTCCCCGCGGTTGAAGCGGGCCGTGCCACGCCCCCAAACCGGGCCCCGGCTGCCCGAGAGGCCCAACCCGTACTGCTTGCGCGACTCCGCCGAAAAGGGGAAGACCTGAGTCGTGTCCCCGGTGGACACCGACGCGCCGGCCACCCAGCCTTCCGCGACCAGTCGCTCGACCGGCGTCCATCTGCCCTGCAGGCTCCAGTCCGTTCGGCTCACCGACGCGGGCGCATCGTTGATCACCGTCCGCTCCGTCCCCATGCGCCGTATCTCGTAGCGGACCCCCGCCTGGTCGCCCCTGTGCAGGCTGTAGCGGAACCATCCGCCCGTTATGGCACCGGGGTTGTCGCGTCCCCGGGTGTCCAGCCGCTCGATGGCCAGCGCCCCCTTTCCACCCAACATCTTGGGTACCGAGACGGTCCCCCGCAGCATGTTGGTGTCCTGGTCGCCGGTGCCCGCCTCCACCAGCGACCGGGGCCGCTTGTCGGTGTGCGCCAAGCGGTAGAGACGCACTTCGACCCCCCCGGGCCGCAGGATCACGCGCACCCGCTCCAGCCCCGATAGAGGGATGCGTGTCAGATCCGGCACCGATCCTTCCAGCGGCAGATGCTCGATGCCGTCGTAGTACAGGCGCAGACCTCCCCCCGAATAGCCGGTCGGGAAGACCGTGGCCGCCGATCCGAAGTCGCCGCTCCGAACGCCGAGCAGGCCGGGAATATCCGCCAGCAGCTCCCACAGGGTCTGTCCGCGTGCCGCCATCAATTCCGTGCGGTCCCACTCCCGGATTCCGTTGCCTTCAAGGGCGGGCGCGGGGTCGGGGAGGGTGGGAAACATCGGTGGGGGAGGCACGCTGTCGGCGGCGGCGCTGTCGGCGGCGACGGAATCCGCCGGGATGCTGTCCGCGACCATCGTCGAGTCCTGCAGGGAATCCGCAACCTCCTGCAGGCTGTCCGGGGGATCCTGGGCGTTTGCCTGGAGAGGGAGTAGTGCCACGAGGCCCGCGGCCGAGAGCAGTCCGGGGATGCGTCCATGCGCCCTCCGGACCGTTTCCGCGACCATCCGCATGCTCAACCGCCCGCCCTTGCGCGCACCCACTCGAGCAGCAGTCGGCAGGGGACCCCCGCCGGGCCGTTCCTCAGGTATGGTTTCCGCGTCTTGCCGTATGCGGTGCCGGCAATGTCCAGGTGAGCCCACGGTGCGCCTTCGACAAATTCCGAGAGGAAGCAGGCGGCCGTGATCGTGCCCGCCGGACGCCCGCCGACGTTCTTGAGATCGGCGAAGTCGCTTCTGAGTTGTCTGCGGTACTCGGCGTCGAGGGGGAGCGGCCAGCAGGGTTCGGCTGCGCGGTCGCCCGCCTCGCGCAGCTCGCCCAGCAGTCCCTCGTCGTTGCCCATCAGCGCCGAGCGGTGGTGCCCCAACGCGACGACACACGCGCCGGTAAGGGTGGCGCAGTCGACGATCGCGGCGGGCCCCCACTCCGACGCGTAGTGGAGCGCGTCGGCCAGAATCAGGCGGCCCTCGGCGTCGGTGTTGATCACCTCGATCGACTTGCCGGCCCTGCTGGAGATCACGTCACCCGGCTTCGTCGCCGTCCCGCTCGGCAGGTTCTCGGAGCTGGGGACAACCCCCGTGACGTTTGCGGGCAGCCCCAGGCGCCCGATCGCCAGCATGGCCCCCAGTACGGCGGCGCCCCCGGACATGTCGTACTTCATCTTCTCCATCCCCCGCGCCGGCTTGAGCGAGATCCCCCCGGCGTCGAAGGTGAGCCCCTTCCCCACCAGCACCAGGGGAGCGTCCCCCGGCTCACCGCCGCGATGGCGCAGCACGATCAGGCGCGGCTCTTCCTCCGATCCCCGCGCCACCGAGAGGAGGGCGTCCATTCGCTCGGCCTCCATCTCGGCGGGGCCGAGGATCTCGCACTCAAGTCCTCCCTCTTTGGCGATCCGCGCGGCCTCGGCGGCCAGATGCGAGGGCGTCGCCACATTGCCCGGCCGCGCCTGCAGGGTGCGGGCAAGGTTCTCGCCCTCGGCGAATGCGTGCCCGATCCGGACGGGTTCTCCCCACTCCTGCGCGGACGCGCCGACCAGCGTAGCCGAAGCAACCTGAACTTTCCGCCGCTCGCTCGCGGACTCACCGACCAGGGTCCCCGACTCCCTCTGAACTCGCCGTCCCCCCGCGCCGGCATCGTCGGCAGGGCCACCCCCCGGCGCCTCGAACCGCCACGACCCCAGCACCAGTCCCTCGGCGCCAGCCTGCACCCACCGCCCCCCGACGTTCTCGCCCAGATGCCCCAGACAGAGCGCCAGCGACTCCACCCTGTGGCGCTCCGCAACCCGCACCGCCCTGCCCCCCACCCTGCGGAGATCCTCCGCGGAAACCGACTCCGAATCCCCCACCCCCAGAAACACCACCCGCTCCGGCCCGCCACCACCCCCCCCGTACCCCGTCACCCTTTCACCCTTGCGCCCCCGGAAATCCCCCGCCGCCACCGCCCGCGACAGCACGCCCCCCACCACCCGATCCAGCCCATCCAGTTCCTCGAACGCCCGGTCCGACGCCACCCCCACCACCATCAGCGGTGTCGCGATCTCTTCCGGCGCTGTCGTGCTGACTTCCAGTCGCATCTTCCTCATGCTTTGCAAACGGGCCCTGTCCACAAACCGCTACATGTGCTCCACGATCGTCTCCGCGAACTCGGAGGTGGACACCCGGGTGGCCCCTTCCATCTGCCGCTCCAGGTCGTAGGTGACCCGTCCCGCGGCCACCGCCCCCTCCAGCCCCCGGTCGATCGCGCGGGCCGCTTCGTCCCAGCCCAGGTGTTCGAGCATCATCCCCGCCGACAGGATCAGCGACCCCGGGTTCACGCGGTTCAACCCCGCGTATTTGGGCGCGGTTCCGTGGGTCGCCTCGAAGAGGGCCACCGAGTCGCCCACATTCGCGCCCGGCGCCATCCCCAGTCCGCCCACCTGGGCCGCGCACGCGTCCGAGAGGTAGTCCCCGTTCAGATTCGGCGTCGCCACCACCGAGTACTCGGCGGGACGGAGCAGCACCTGCTGGAACATCGAGTCCGCGATCCGGTCCTTGATCACCACGCGTCCGTTCGCTTCCTCGCCCTCCCAGAGGCGCGACTCGGGCACGGTGGAATCGGCGAACTGCTCCGCCGCGACCTCATACCCCCAGTCGCGGAACGACCCCTCGGTGAACTTCATGATGTTGCCCTTGTGCATCAGCGTCACCGAGTCGCGTCCCCGGGACAGCGCGTAGCGAATGGCGGCCGCGACGTGCCGCTTGGTGCCGAAGGGGCTGATCGGCTTGATCCCGATCCCGCTCGCCTCCCGGATCGACGCCCCCATGCGATCGCCGAGGAAGTCGCGCACGGCCTCCGCCTCGGGAGTGCCCGACGCCCACTCGATCCCCGCGTAGACATCCTCCGTGTTCTCGCGAAACACGACCATGTCCACCTTCTGCGGCTCCTTCACCGGCGACGGCACGCCCGGGATCCAGCGCACCGGACGGATGCACGAGTACAGATCCAGGACCTGCCGCAGCGTCACGTTCAGCGAGCGGATGCCACCCCCGACCGGCGTCGTCAGTGGCCCCTTGATCGCGACCTTGAACTCGGTCAGCGCGTCGAGGGTCTCCTGGGGCAGCCATTCGCCCGCGACCTCATTGGCCTTCTCCCCCGCGTAAACCTCCATCCACGCGATCGCGCGCGCGCCACTAAAGGACTTCCCCACGGCGGCGTCGACCACGTGCCGCGTAGCCGCCCAGATGTCGGGCCCGATCCCGTCTCCCTCGATAAAGGGGACGATCGGCCGGTCGGGGACTACGGGCTGGCCGGTACCACCGGTGATCTTCTCGCCGTCGGCAGGGACGGAGGCGTACTGATAGGCGGACACGCGCGGACTCCGGATTTGCGGGGGAACAAGAGGCTACCCGCTAATCTGACGCTTGCCGGGACGCATTAGAAGGGGGGCCAATCGACACCAGAGCCCCCCGGCCATCTCCTCCCGGCCGTCGCCGACAGACTCGTGGACAGATACTACCCAGAATCTGTCACGAACGCGGTCCACGGGCTTCCCCACCACCACACGGAGCCCCCCGGTGACAAGATCCTGGACAGATACTACCTTGAATCTGTCACGGAATCTGTCACGGACCCCCCAGCAAGGCCTGCGACACGTGGAACCACAGCCGACCCGGCAACAATACAGGCGCCACTGGGGGATCTCTCCCCGGACGCGGTTCCAGCTCGGCCAGTGCGACGCCCTGGTCTCGGCGATCCGCACCACGCCCGTCCACCCCGACGACCATCGCCGCCTCCTCGACGCGGCGCTGGCGAAGGCCGCCGTGGCCACCACCGCCATCGAAGGCGGCCCCCTGGACGAGACCGAGGTCGGCGCGCTCATGGCGGGCCGCCGCCTTCCCCCCAGCCGCGACCCCCAGGCCACCGAGGTCATGAACGTGGTGGCGGCGACGCGCACCCTCCTCGACGAACTCGCCGCCGGGACCGCCGCCGCCGTAACCCCCAACCTCCTGCTGCGCATCCACGGCTTGGTCGGCGCGGACCTGGGCGACCGCCTGGACGCCGAGCCCGGCCACTTCCGCACCGGAGCACAGGCCGGACGCTACACCGCCCCGCGCGCCAGCGACGTCCCCGAACTGATCGCCGGCGTCTTCGAGTGGCTCGACCGCGAGTTCCCCCGCTCGGGCCCGGACGGAGAGCTCAGCCAGGCAGCCGTACGCGCCCTGGTCACGCACGTCTACGTCCTCTGGATCCGCCCCTTCGGCGACGGCAACGGGCGCACCGCGCGGCTGCTCGAAGCGTACCTCCTCGCCGCCGCCGGAACCCCGGCGATCGCGTCACACCTGCTGACCGATTTCTACAACGAGACCCGGCGCGAGTACTTCCGCCACCTCGAACAGTCCTCGCGCGACCGCTCGCTGACCTCGTTCATCGCCTACGCGGTGGAGGGGCTCCGCGATGGCCTCAAGCGTCTCCACGGCGCCGCGGGCGAGGCCAGCTTCGCCGTCGCGTGGCACAACTTCGTGCGGTCGCGACTGGCGGACCTCGATCTCCGCAAGCGGTCGGTCCTGGAGCGCCGCACCGAACTCATGCTGGCGATACCGCTGGAGGGGTCGCTGGACCTCGACGAGGTGGCGGTCCTCGATGCCGAGACCGCCCAGCGCTACGGGGGACTGTCGCGGCGGACGCTGCGGCGCGACCTGCGGTTCCTGGTGGGGACGGGGCTGCTGACGGGGGCAGAGGAGGCGTTTTCGGCCAATGTGGGGCTGCTCAGGCCGATTTGCGTGGGTGCGGCGCAGGCGGATACGATATAGTAGTAGTCGGGCCGGCCGCCGCGCGTCGCGCCCGCGGGACCACAACCCGGGACAGAACCCACCGCGAAAGAGGGACGACATGAAGATCGGACGTCACGACATCAAGCTTCTCGCCATTATCGGTGCCGCTGGAGCCGCGGGGCTGGTTGCTACGGGGTTCATCATAGACGCCGCGGAGGGGCCGCATGTACGGCATCATACGGTGCACACCCAGTCGGTCGACGAGGATCGTGGCAGGACGCAGGTGCAGGTGATACGGACAGCCCCCGCGGCCACGAAGAGCATTCGGATCGTCGGATCGTCGCTCGACCTGTCCCCGGTCGTGTACATCGACGGGGTGCGCGTCAATGGCCCCGGACTGCATGGGGCAGAACCGAGCAAGCTTGACGACTTGAGTCCGGAAGACATCGCCAAGATCGATGTCGTCAAGGGCGACAAGGCGCTCGAGTACGGTACGGAGGCCAAGGAACGCGGGGTCATCCTGGTCACGACGAAAACGGGAAGGAAGAAGGACTCCGGCGAAGGATCCTAACTGCCCGGCCTCGGAAAGAACTGGTCCACCAGGATCGGGTTCCCGTCCGGATCCAGGAGTACGATACTCGCGGGACCCGTGGCGTCCGGGTCAGTATCGGTGGACATCTCCAGGCCGTCGGCGACCAGCGACGCGCGAATATCCCTGACATCGGTGAAGTCCTCGACCCGTGAAGTATCCTGCGCCAGGCCGGGATTGAAGGTCAGGATGTTCTTGTCGAAGAGCCCCTGGAAGAGGCCGATGATCGTGGTCCCGTTGATCATGATGAGGTACTTCGCGCCGTCGCCGCCGGTCACGGTGAAGCCGAGCTTCTCGTAGAACGACCGGGAGGCGTCGAGATCCTTGACGGCGAGGCTGATGGAGAAGGCGCCGAGTTGCATTGGGTGGGGGGGTTGGGGGGAGTTGGCCGCTTGTTCGGTCGAAAGCTAACAGCGCATCTTCCAGCCATGCCCCCACTCCCCCGCCGCGTCCTCGCCGTCGACTACGGCACCCGCCGCATCGGTCTCGCCCTGAGCGACGCGTCCGGCACCCTCGCCACGCCCCTGACCACCCTCACGCGCCGCGCGGGCAAGCGCCCCCCCATCACCCGGATCCTGAAACTCGCATCCGACCACGAAGCAGAGTGCCTGGTCGTGGGGCTTCCACTCGATGCAGAGGGACGCGAAAATTCATGGACCGCCGAAGTCAGGGATTTTGGCGGGCGACTGGGTAGCCGGAGTGGTCTGCCCGTTCACTTCATCGACGAGAGCTACTCGTCGGCGGAGGCCGAGGCGAGGATTCGCTCCATTGGTTTGACCAGGAAGAAGAAGGAAGACAAGGCGAGGATCGATGCCGGAGCAGCCGCAATCATCCTCCAGGACTGGCTCGACGCCCGTTCCCTGGACACGCCGGAGACTCTGGGCGACGGCGAACCATAGACATTCGCTGTACACCGGGCTCGCCGTACTCGCTGCCGGGCTCGTTCTGCTGGCCGTCCACGGACGCGTCCCCACGCCGCCGGCCGGCGAGGTCACGGTCGAGATTCCGATGGGCACGCCGTTCCAGGCCGTTGTGGACACGCTCGCTGACCGCGAGGTCATTACCCGGTCCCTGCTCTTCAGCATCTACGGGCGCCTTCGGGGTCTGGACCGCACCGTCAAGGCGGGGACGTACCGTCTGCCCCGCGGAGCACGCTTCGGCGAAGTGCACGCCGTGCTGGCCCAGGGCCGGGTGGTGACCTTCCCCATGCTGTTTCCGGAAGGCCTCACGATCAGGAGGATGGTCGGGCGGATCGCGGATGCGGCGGGTTCCGATTCCGCCTCGGTGGCTCGATTCCTGGAGGACGAGGATCTGCACCTCCGTTGGGAGGTCCCCGGCCCCGGGCTCGAGGGCTACCTCTTCCCCGACACCTACCGCTTCGCGCAAGGGGTGGGCACCGAGAGGGTCGTCTCGGCAATGATCGCCCGGTACCACAACTACTGGACGCCCGAGCGCCGCGAACGCCTCGTGGAGTCGGGCATGACTGAGCGGGAAGCGGTCACCCTGGCCTCGATCATCCAGGCCGAAGCGGGGAACATCGCCGAAATGCGAACGATCTCCAGCGTCTTCCACAACCGCCTACGCATCGGTATGCGCCTACAGGCCGATCCGACCATCCACTACGCCCTGCCCCCCGGCTATCGCCCTCGACTGCTGTACGCGGCCATGGACTCGGTCGCGGACCATCCCTATAACACCTACACCCACGCGGGGCTTCCCCCTGGCCCGATCTGCGCGCCCGGCGCCGACGCCCTCGACGCCGCCCTCAACCCGGCCGACACCGACTACCTGTATTTCGTCGCCGGAGGGGGAAACCAGCATGTCTTCTCCCGTTCCCTCGAGGAGCACAACGCCGCGATCCGCAGGATCCGCGCCGCCCCAACCGGTGGGTAGGCCTGGGCTTCCAGCGTTCGCAACTCCATGAACGCGGCCAATCCAGCAGGGAACGCCCTGGCCGCCCGGCTTCGCCTCGTCGTCATCACCGACAGGTATCTGGCGCGTCCCCGGCAGGTGATCGAGGTCGTTGGGGATGCGTTGCGCGCTGGAGCCCCGGCCGTGCAGCTGCGCGACAAGGTCCTGCCGCCGCGGGACACGCTTCCCCTGGCGCACAGGTTGCGCGCGGACACCGCGGCCGCCGGCGCCCTCTTCTTCCTGAACGACCGCCTTGACCTCGCGCTGGCCGTCCGCGCGGATGGCGTTCACCTCGGCGTCGACGATCTGCCGGTGGCCGCCGCCCGCCGGATCGCGCCACCCCGATTCCTGATCGGCTATTCGGCCTACGAACCAGGTGCGGCCCGCGCCGCCATCGCGGCTGGCGCCGACTACATCGGTTGCGGTGCGATCCACTCGACGAGTACCAAGCGAGACGCGGGCCAGGCAATCGGACTGGAGGGACTGAATTCGGTGGTGAACGCCATCGATGCGCCCGTTGTGGCGATCGGTGGAATCACCCCGGAGCGGGCCGGCAAAATCTTCCAGGCGGGCGCCGCCGGCTGCGCCGTGGTCCGCGCGGTGATGGCGGATCCGGATCCGCGCCCCACGGTGCGCGCCTTCCTGCGGGCGGCCGCCGCCAACAGACCGTAGACCCCCCAAAAACTACGCCCCGCCCGGCACCAAGGGCCGGACGGGGCGTCATCAGTATGGCTGGCAGCGACGTACTCTCCCACCGGGTTGCCCCAGCAGTACCATTCGCGCGGCAGGACTTAACTTCCGAGTTCGGGATGGGATCGGGTGTGACCCCTGCGCTGTGGCCACCAACCAAGAATTACAGGGCGAAGGAAGGAATGTGCCTCATTTTCGTGCTGGAAATGCGGATGAGGATGGCTGGTCAAGCCTGTCGGGCCATTAGTACGGCTCAGCTACACGTGTCACCACGCTTCCACTTGCCGCCTATCAACGTGCTAGTCTCGCACGGCCCTTCGCGGACCCCGAGGGGTCTGGGAGTACTCATCTTGGGGGGGGCTTCCCACTTAGATGCTTTCAGCGGTTATCCCTTCCCGACGTCGCTACCCGGCGATGCCCCTGGCGGAACAGCCGGTACACGAGTGGTCAGTCCACTC
>LXNI01000643.1_pt1 | contig 38631 bp, 31 predicted proteins | sample 809091 | NCBI WGS metagenome assembly LXNI01 (sample SAMN04870527, study PRJNA318959) | sponge metagenome | biome: 01000161; feature: marine sponge reef; material: water | host: Sarcotragus foetidus | place: Greece: Milos, Mediterranean Sea | collected 2013-05-29 | depth 5-7 m
CGAGAGCCAGTTGTTCCTGTACAAGCTCTCCCTGTGGTTGTGGGCGGCGTGCTGGCCGGTGATCTTCGTGTTCGCACTGTGGCAGATGCTGATCTCCGACCACCTTGCCCTCTGGGAAGTCGGATGCATGGCCGCCATCCTGGCGATGGTGGGGCAGACGGTCTTCGTTGTGGGCCACGAACTGGTGCACCGGCGGGCTCTCTGGGAACGCCGGCTCGGTGAGGTCCTGCTGGCTTCCGTCTCCTACCCGCACTATGCCACCGAGCACGTCTACATACATCATCCGCGCGTGTGTACGCCCCTGGACCCCGGATCCGCGCCCAAGGGCCTGAGCTTCTGGCAGTACCTTCCCCGAGAGGTGGCAAACAATATCCTGGGCGCCTGGCGATTCGAACGCCGCCGACTCGCGCGCCGTCACCTCCCGACCTGGCATCACACGAACGCGTTTTGGCGCTACATCGTGGAGCTGGGCGTCTGGTACGGGCTGATTTTCTGGATTGGTGGGCCGTGGGCCGTGTCGGTGTTCTTCGTCATGTGCGGGAGCGTGGTCTTCTCCATGAAGCTCAGCAACTACGTGCAGCACTACGGCCTCAGGCGCATCCGCTTGCCCCACGGCAGGTTCGAGCCCGTGAAACCGCGGCACGCCTGGAGTGCCGCATACAAGTTCACCAACTGGCTCTACTACAACATGCAGCGCCATGCGGACCACCACACGTCCAACCGGCGCTATCCGCTCCTGCAGCATCATGGCGAGGCCGCTTCGCCGCAGCTGCCGGGCAGCTACATCCAGATGAACACCCTGGCAATGTTCCCGAAGCGGTTTTTCGAGACCATCGATCCGCTGCTCGATCGTCAGCGGGCCCAGTTCTATCCCGAGATCGACGACTGGAGCGCCTACGACAGTCCGGCGTTCGCGGCGCGCCCCGACGCATTCGACGTGATTGCCGAGATCCACGCCTTCGCCCCGCGTCTCGCCGCGTGGATCAACGAATTCCCGGTACTGCTCGACAGGCTTCGGGACCGCGAATTCACCGATCTGGAGTTGCCTGAGGGAATCGGGCCGGACCCTGAATTCGAGGCGATCGCGCGCAGCGGGCTGGCGCGACTCTACTGGACGCACGAACTCGGCGTTTCCGAGATGATGGACCAGCTCGCCGACATCCACACGCAGGACAGCGGCGAGGCGGTCGATGCTGCGCGGGAGTGGTCGAACAGCAAGGTCTTCCAGATCGGCGTGCACACGATGCGTGGCAGCTTGTCGATGAGCGAGGCAGGCACGGCGCTGTCACGCGTCGCCGAAGCCTCCATCGCCACCGTGCTGTCCGCGGTTGAGGAGGACTTCGAAGATTGGGGCGTTGCGCGCGCAGGCGGCGGCGTGGCGGTAGCAGTTGTGGGGCCTCTGGCCAGCGGACAGGCCATGCCGGGCACGGAGCTCGATGTCCGGTTCGTGCACGACGGCGGCTCCACCGGGTATCGCGAGGCACTTGTCCACCGGTTCCGCAAGGCGCTGCGTGGGCTTTCCCGCAACAACCTGCTGCTGGCACAGCTCCCACGCCGCGGGCCGGGCGGGCTGCTTTCGCTCGCAGCATTCGAGGAACAGCTTCGGAGACCCGATTCGGGCCGCGAGCTTCTGGCGTTGGCAGGGGCACGTTGCGTGTTCGCGTCCGGTGACAGCGGAACCCGGGATCGGTTCGAGCAAGCGCTGCGGGATGCCCTGAACCGGGATGGAGCCCGCGACCTGCTGACCGCCGCGCAGCGCGAAGCCGCGTCGAACGAAGTCGAGCCGGACCTGCTGTCGGTTGCCGACATGCGTGGCGGTCTCAGGGATCTCGATCGCGTGGCTCTGGCCCTGCGATCTGCTTTCGGCCAGGACGAGTCCGACATGCCGCATGCAGACGCGGTTTCCGTCTTCCGGGCGGCGGGCAAGCGCGGGTTGATCGCCGCCGGTGCCGGAGAGCGGCTGGCAGCGGCGGCTGCACTGTGGCGGGACCTGCATGGCTCGCTGCGAATCATCGCTGGAGATGGGTTCGCAGCCGACACCGCGAAGCCGAAGGTCAAGAACGGGATTGCCAGAGCCTGCGGACTGGACGACTTCGGTGCGCTCGCTGCCGCCTTCCACGATACCGCGCCCCTTGCCGCCGCCGACATCGACGCGCTCGCGCATGGACAGCACAGTCCAGCCAGCCCTCACTAGGATCGATCCCGCGCGTAGTTGCCGCGATTCGGGCACCCATACCCCTGTCGCCGGGCACCTGGCACCCGACAGGATGGCCCGACGGCTGGAGCCGATGGGCACAGGCAAGCGCCCCACCCCAACGAGCATGGACGGACGAGAGGCGCAGACGCCTGACCCTGCCGCGCTGGACGAATTCCTCGCAGCGAGCCGAGAGCGCGCCGACGCCGCCCTCGACGAGGCACTGCCGGCCGCGACGCAGCATCCCGCGGAACTGCACCGTGCTCTGCGCTACGCGGTCTTCTCGGGCGGCAAGCGTCTGCGTCCCACGCTGGCGTTCGGCGCCGCAGTGGCGGGCGGTGCGGATCTGGAGCAGGCCATGCCCGTTGCCATCGCGGCGGAGCTGGTTCACACCTGTTCGCTCGTCCTTGACGACCTGCCGGCGCAGGACGACAACGCCGTGCGGCGGGGGCGGCCGGCGGCGCACATCGCCTTCGGCGGCGCTACCGCCATTCTGGCGGGCAGTGCCCTGCTGGCTGAGGCATTCGCGCAGTGTGCCCGGCTGCCGCATCCCTGCGCGGGCGCTGCGGTAGTGGCCGGCTTGACCGACACGATCAGCTCCCGAGGATTGATTGGCGGACAGGTCGACGATCTTGCGTTCACTCCCTCGGGAACGAGCCTGGAGGAGATTGCCCACATCCATCTGCGCAAGACCGCCTCACTGTTTCGCTTTTCGGCCTGGAGCGGCGGCGTTGCCGCGGGACTCTCGGCCGAGCACCTTGACCGCCTCGACGCGTTTGGATGCGCCTATGGGCTCGCCTTCCAGGTTGTCGACGACCTGCTGGACGAAGATCCAAGGGAGTGCTCCGTGCTGCACGTGCTTTCGCGGCGAGGGGCCCGCGGACGCATCCGCGGACTGCTCGACCACGCAGCGCGCGAGATCGAGGTGTTCGGGCCGGACGGCTGGGTACTCGCCGGTCTGGCGCGGCGCATGGAGGAGCTGATCCCATAGAGGCCGTCATGTTCAGGACAGCACGCTAGCATGAACTTCGCCGACGGGCGCCGCGGCCCCATCGCCTACATGGCGGGGAACAGCACCGCAGTCAACGTCGTCATGCTCGTCCTGCTGGTCGGCGGCCTGTACACGGCATTCGGTCTTGTTCAGGAGGTGATCCCCGACTCCTCTCTGGACCGCATTCAGATCCTCGTGCCCTACCCCGGCGCTTCTCCGGAAGAGGTGGAGGAGTTGATCGTCCGCAGGATCGAGGAACAGATCAGGGGCGTGGAAGGACTCGACCGCCTGGTCGCGACGGCCTCCCGGGGCTCCGGATCGGTGGTCGCCGAGTTCAAGAACGGGACGGACATCGGCCGCGCGCTCAACGAGGTGAAGGCGGAGGTGGACCTCATTCCGACCTTCCCGGCGGAGGCGGAGCGGCCCGACGTGCGGGAAATCACCACCCGGCAGGTCTTCCTGCGCCTCGTCGTCCATGGCGATGTCCCTGAGCGCGCGCTCAAGGAACTGGCGTACCGGATCGAAGAGGGCATCTCGGCCCTGCCCCAGGTGTCGTTGGCGCGGACGAGCGGGACGCGCCCGGACGAGATATCGATCGAAGTTCCCCGGCTGCGGCTTCGCTCTCTTGGCCTGACTCTTGGAGAAGTCGCGCACGCGGTGCGCCAGGGTTCGCTGGAACTCTCGGCTGGCGGTGTATCGGCCAGCGAAGAGGAGATCCTCGTCCGTACGCTGGGACAGAACTACGACCAGTACGACTTCGAGGACATCGTCGTTCTGACCCGTTCGGACGGCACGTCCGTCCGGCTGGGCGACATCGCCACGGTGCATGACGGCTTCGCCGACAGCGATCTCCGAATGCGCTACAACGGCCGGCCCGCCGCCCGTGTGGACGTGTACCGCACCTCCGACGAGCAGCTGCTGGGCATAAGCGAGGCGGTGCACGACTACCTGGAGACCAGCGTGCTGCCGAGCCTGCCCGCCGGCGTGGATGTCGCGATCTGGAGCGACGACTCCGCCCTTGTGGGTGGGCGGCTGGGCCTCATGGTCAAGAACGGACTGCTCGGCCTCCTCCTTGTCTTCGTCACCCTGGCACTCTTCCTGGAGATCCGGCTTGCACTGTGGGTAGCGGTGGGTCTGGCCGTTTCGTTCGCGGGAGCGTTCCTCGTGATGGGCTTCGTGGGCGTGACCATCAACATGTTCTCGCTGATGGGCCTCATCCTCGCGCTGGGGATCGTCGTGGACGATGCGATTGTCGTGGGTGACAGCGTCCATCTGGAGCGGGAAAAGGGCGCCGGGGGACTGGATGCGGCGATCCGCGGGACGAAACAGGTGAGCAGTCCCGTCATCTTCGCGGTCCTCACTTCGATCATCGCCTTTTCGGTCCTGATGACCGTGCCTGGCGCACAGGGCAGGCTGGGGCGTGCCGTCCCCATCGTCGTCATCTCCGTTCTCTTCATTTCGCTGCTTGATTCGCTGCTGCTTCTGCCGAACCACCTCTCGCACCTGCCCCCTCCCGGCCAGGGGGCGCGGCATCGGATCGCCAGGTTCTGGGGCGGGCTCCAAAAGCGCGTGGACGTTCTTGTGAAGCGCCTCGCCGACGGCCCGCTCGACCGTGGGCTGCGTCTGGCGACGGGGCGGCCGCTCGTCGTGCTCGCTTCCGCGGCCGGGCTGCTCGTGCTCTCGGGTGGTCTCGTCGCCTCGGGTATCGTGCCCAACCGCTTCAACGTTCCACTTGAAGGCGACATCGTGTCGGCGGACCTGGAGCTCCCGGCCGGAACCCCGGGGGAGTTCACGGCCGAAGTGGCCGGCCGCGTGGAGGAGGCGGGACACCGGGCGGTGGCACGGGTCGCCGCGGAGCACGGAGTGTCGACGGAGGATGCGCCGCTGGAGGTCGCCGTGGCCGTCACGGTGGGGCAGTCGGCGCAGTTGTTCGATCCTCTGGGGGGCGACCTGGTCCAGGCCCCCCGCGGCCACATCGCGACGGTCCAGTTCAAGCTGATCGATTGGGAGCGTCGCCGCATCGCGGCCTCCACGCTCGAGCGGCTGTGGCGGGAAGAGACCGGCGAAATCCCCGAGGCGACGGAGTTCTCGATTACGTCCAGCATTGTGGGCGGAGACCGGCCCGTGCATTACGACCTGTCACATCCCGATCCGGACCGCCTGCGTTCGATCGCCGACGATGTGGTCGCGGAACTCACCGCCATCGACGGCGTCTTCGATGTTCGGGACAACCTGGACGAGGGGTTCAGCGAACTCCGGCTCGAGCTCGAGCCGGCCGCCCGTACGCTCCAACTGACGCTCGATGAATTCGCCCACCAGATGAGGGCCGGTTTCTTCGGCGTGGAAGCGCTCGCGGTTCCTCGAGGCCGCGAGGACGTACGCGTCTACGTGCGGCTCCCGGAAGAAGAGCGGAACTCCGCCGTCGACGTCGAGAAGTACATCGTGCGCATGCCCGGCGGCGGCGAGGTGGCCCTGGGACAGATTGCGTCGGTGGGTTTCGACCGGTCCCCCTCAACAATCCATCGGATCGACGGGCGGCGCTCCGTATCGGTTACGGCGGATGTGGACGCAATCCACGCAATAGGCCGACAGGTGGACGACCGCCTGGAACGGGATATCCTCGCGCCCCTCGACGCCCGGGATCCCGATTTCGACTATGCATTCGGCGGCGAGCGCAAGCAGCAGGACACGATCAATGCAGCCCTGGCCAGATCGGGATTCCTCGCCCTGATCATCATGTACGGGCTGATGGCGATCCCCTTCCGATCCTGGGTTCAGCCGCTCATCGTGCTCGCCGCCATACCCCTCGGGGCGGTCGGGGCACTGGTGGGACACATGCTGCTGGGCCTCGATCTCAGTGTCTGGTCGACGCAGGGGCTGGTCGGGGTGAGCGGGGTCGTGATCAACGACTCGCTCGTAATGGTCAAATTCATGAACGACTACAGGGACTCCGGGATGGATCCGCGAGAGGCCATCATCGCCGGATCCAAGACCCGGTTTCGGGCCATTCTCCTGACGTCGCTCACCACCTTCCTCGGCGTGGCCCCGCTGGTGCTCGAAACAAGCACTCACGCACGGCATCTGGTGCCGCTGGCGACATCGGTCGGATTCGGCGTCCTCTTCGCCACTTTCCTCCTCCTGCTGGTCGTGCCGGCGCTCGTCATGGTCCAGCATCAAGCGCGCGAATGGTTCTCGCTCGCGCTGGGACGAGGAAGGCGTTAAGGCCCCAGTTCACAGTGCCCCGTCCGACCGCAGCGTCGGTCGGGTCGGCCCCCCACGAGACGAAGCCAACAGAATGTCCGAGAAGAAGAGCTACCACATGTCGCCGGAGGAATTCCGCCGGCACGGCCGGGAAGTGATCGACTGGATCGCCGACTACCACGAGAATGTCGAACGCTATCCCGTTCTGTCGCCCGTGAGACCGGGTGAGATCGGAGATTCCCTCGGTACGCAGGTGCCCGACAGGGGCGAGCCTTTCTCCGAAATCCTCCAGGATGCGACGGAGCGGATCCTCCCCGGCATCACACACTGGCAGTCGCCCGGATTCCACGCCTACTTCCCCAGCAACGCGTCGGGACCCGCCATCCTGGGCGAACTGCTGTCCGCCGGCCTGGGCGTGCAGGGCATGCTCTGGTCGACGAGTCCCGCGTGCACCGAGGTCGAGACCCGGGTGCTGGACATGCTGGCCGACCTGCTGGGCCTGCCGGAAGCGTACCGCTCCACCGAAAGCGGCGGCGGCGTCATCCAGGATACTGCCTCCAGCGGCGTGCTGTGCGCCCTGGTCGCGGCGCGGGAGCGCGATTCGCGGTTGCGCACCAACCGGCAAGGCTGCGACGGCTCACAGGTCGCCTATTGCTCCACGCAGGCGCACTCATCGCTGGAAAAGGCGATGGGCATTGCGGGTCTTGGGCGGGCCAACCTGCGGCAGATCCCGGTGGACGAGCACTTCGCCCTCGATGCAGCCAGACTCGCCGCGCAGATCAAGGCCGACAGGGCCGACGGGCTCCGACCCATATTCGCGTGTGCCACGCTGGGCACGACCTCGTCGACTGCAGTCGACCCCATTGCCGCGATGGGCAGGATCTGCCAGGAAGAGGGTCTCTGGTTCCACGTCGACGCGGCCATGTCGGGGACGGCGGCGATCTGCCCGGAATACCGCCATCTTCACGACGGCGTCGAATACGCGGACAGCTACTGCTTCAATCCCCACAAGTGGATGTTCACGAACTTCGATTGCAGCTGCCTGTGGGTGGCCGACCGCACGGCGCTGATCGGCGCCCTGTCCATCCTCCCGGAATACCTGGTCAACGACGCGACCAGGAGCGGCGCCGTCTTCGACTACAGGGACTGGCAGCTGCCGCTGGGCCGCCGCTTTCGGGCGCTCAAGCTCTGGTTCGTGCTGCGCTACTACGGTGTCGAAGGCTTCCAGTACCACATCCGTCGGCACATCGAGCTGGCCCGGCGGCTGGTGGGGTGGATCGAGGCCGACCGGCACTTCGAGATGGTGGCTCCGACGCCGTTCAACCTCGTCTGTTTTCGCCACCGGGGCAGCGATGAATTGAACGAGCGCATCATGAAGGAGCTCAACGGCAGTGGCGAGATCTTCCTCACTCACACGAAGCTGAATGGCCGCTTCGCGCTGCGGCTTTGCGTCGGCCAGTCCCGAACGGAAGCGGAGCATGTCGAAAAGGCATGGAGCCTGGTCGTCGCAACGGCGAAACGGCTGCGGCGGCGGGCAACATGACGTAGCGGCCTTCGCAAGAGACGACCTCGCAGGCTCAGCCGATTTGTCAACTAATACAACAGAAATGTAATGTTTATTTTACATATGTAATCTTGACATTACTTTGCTCGCTAGTCCGCGCCCGAATCCACGGCCCCCAACAGCTCCTCGATCTCCTCGATCCGCTGCTCCGCCTCGGGAAAGCCCACCAGGTAGGCGCCCCATGGCGCGACGAGCCGGAATAGCGTGGCGGCCTTCGCGAGCGACGACCTCGCAAGCTCCGGTTTCCCCTCGTGCATCCGGTTCATCCCGTCGGTCATGAGCGCCTCTGCCAGCACCCAGCACTTCGCGGGCTCGACCTCGCCGGTGGGCGCCACCATCCCCGGAAGCGCCTCGACCGAAAGCGCGCGGGCCAGCTCCAGCTCCATCCCCGCCGCGCTGGTGGCCCGCCGCAGCGTGGTTTCCACCTCGCCCGCCGGGGCTCCGCCCCCGATGATCGCGTTTCGGAGCGCGATCAACGCAGCCCCGAGTTCCTCGATCAGCCGGAGTATGTAGTCCTGCTGGGCCATGTCGGTACCTCTCCCTCCAGGGCATTGCCACTCCCGACATTGTGTCGCGCCCTCTGCCGCACAACGTTGTCCATCGAGATGAATACGATAATCACACCGAAGAGCTGGGCCGTCTTCCTGGCCCGCATCATCCTTGGCCTGATCTTCTTCGCGGCCGGATTCTGGAAGGTCTTCAGACTCGGCGCGGTCGAGCACGCCCGGAGCCTGTTCGTGGAACCCTACGCGGCGAGTCCGCTGCCCGAATGGTCGCTATGGTTTACCGGCGTGGTTGTCCCCCATGTGGAATTGATTGGCGGCGCGCTCATGCTCGCCGGCTGGAAACGCTTCACGGCGGCGATCGGCCTCGGCGCCGTGCTGATGCTCGTCACCTTCGGGCACCTCCTGGCCGAGCCGCTGTACGCCTTCAACACGCATGTGATTCCGCGAGCCATCCTCCTGCTTGTGGTCCTGGCAATGTTCGATGAGGACTGGTTGAGCCTGGATTCGTGGCTGGCGTGGAGGCGGGAGGCTACGTCGGCAGCGTCATGAATGCGCCGCGCGATGACGGCAGATCATTGCCACGACGGTAGAGGCCGGTAGTTTGGACTCCAAGGAGCCTTCCCTTCCGGACTGACAGGAGATTCGATGCGGCCGGGTTGCAATCGTGAGCCCATCGGCGGTTGGTGCCTCTGCAATCGGCCTCGCACCGCGCTGTTGGCGCTCGTAGCCGGCATCACCCTCGCTGCCGTGCCGTCCGTACGGACACTTGAGGCCCAGGAAACCCCGCGGGAAGGGGTAACGGTCCGCATGACCGCGCAGGTACGTGACCCTGTCAGTGAAGAGATGGTGCCGGGGGCCGTGATCGAGCTTGTCGGTGTGGACGGCCGGTACGTGACCGATGCGGACGGTCGCGCGGTGATCGATCTACCTCTGGGCCGCTACTGGGTCTCTGTACGGAGGTGGGGATACGACAGACTGGCGGGCTATCTCGATGTGATCCGTGCAGGGGAACTGACATTTGGCATGTACAAGACAAGGGACATCGACCTGGAAGCGCCCGGCGCCCTGTTGGTGAGGGTTGTGCACGGCGAGTCCGGAGATCCGATGGAGGGGGCACTGGTGTCACTCGCGGGAGGAGAAAGCCGCGTCAGCGACCGATCCGGGCTGGCGGCGTTCGGGGACCTCCGAGAGCCTGTGGTCCGGTTTTCGGTGGAGTTAGCCGGCTATGGCGAGCGTGCTGCCCCCGTGGCGCTGAGCCCGGACCGAACCACAGTTGCAAGGATCCAGATGATGGTTGAGACGGCCGCACCCAGACCGGTCGAGACCGAAATGCGTTCCCTGCACATGGCGGGGAACGCCATTCATGACAACCTGAACCGATACGGAAAGCGGACGTACGTGGTCACGCGACCCATGCTCGACCAACTTGCCGCCGCCCAGCTCACCGACGTGTTCAGGACGGTGCCGAGCATCCGGGTCGAGGGCCTCGCGACCGCAACTCCCGACCTGCACCTCCGCCAATGCTCCAACCACCTGTCTTTGTACGTGGACGGGACACGTCGGCGGACCATTGGTGACGCTCAACGAAGATTCCTCATCGACGATATTCCTGTGGAGTCCGTGGAGTTGATCGAGATCTGGGAGGGTCGCCGCAACCGATCCTGTGCAGGTTGGGCTCTCATTTGGACCCGGCGGCGGGTCCGTTGACCGGCACCACTCAGGACCGCAGAGAAGGGTTGACGCGTGGCTGGAGCGAAGGGCAGTTTGAGTTGCACGGAGCCTTGGGTTGCCCGCCCGAAAAGGAGAACCGCCGCCCATGAACTGCCGCACACAACGGACCGTCGGGGCGCGCCACTGGCATCGGCCTCGCACCGCTCTGATCGCATTCGTCACCGGCTTGTCTCTGGCCACCCTCACATACGCACGGGCACTCGACGCGCAGGAAACCCCGCGGGAAGGGGAAATGGTCCGCCTGTCCGCACAGATATACGACCCCGCCAGCGAGGAGACGGTGCCCGGGGCCGTGATCGTGCTGACCGGTATGGGCGGCCGGTATGTGACCGATGCGGACGGTCGGGCCGTGATCGATGTCCCTCCGGGCCGCTACTGGGTCACTGTGAGGAGGTGGGGATACGACAGACTGGCGGGTCATCTGGACGTCATCCATGCAGGTGAAGTGACGCTGGACATGTACAAGACAAGAGACATCGACATGGAAGCGCCCGGCTCTTTGTTGGTGAGGGTTGTGGATGGCGAATCCGGAGATCCGATAGAGGGAGCGCTGGTGTCACTGGAGGAGGGCGCAAGCCGCGTTAGTGACCTGGACGGGCTGGCGGTGTTCGGGGATCTGCGAGATCCTGTGGCCCGATTCGAGGTGAAGTTGACCGGTTACGGCAAGCGTGCTGCGCCGGTGGCGCTTAGCCCGGACCGGACCACTGCTGCAAGGGTCGAGATGATGGTCGAAACGGCTGCGCCCAGACCGATCGAGACCGAAATACGCTCCCTGCACATGGCAGGAAACGGCGATCATGACAACCTGAACCGATACGGAAAGCGGACGTATGTGGTCACCCGGCCCATGCTCGACCAACTCGCCCCCGCCCAGCTTACCGACGTGTTCAGAAAGGTTCCGGGCATCCGCGTCACTGCTCTCGCATCGGGGTCGCCCCACCTGTCCCTGGGACAGTGCAATGAACGCATCACTCCGTACCTGGACGGGATCCGGCGGCGGACCGATCAGTCAAGGAAGTTCATCGACGAGATCGCTCCGTTCCTGGACGGGAACCGGCGGCGGTCCGATCTCCCCGATCGGTCAAAGTTGTTCATTGACGATATCGCTCCGGAGTCGGTGGAGTTGATCGAGATTTGGGAGAGTCGCCGCAACCGAAGCTGTGGAGGTTGGGTGCTCATCTGGACCACCCGGCAGGGGGTGGGTTAACCGGCGCCGTGCAGCAGTTGGCCAGCGGCCGGGAGTCCTTCGCGTGGCGACTACGGGGGCACCTGTACCGACGGACCCGTAACAAGGGTGCGGTCCCGACGCGCGCGGACCTCTGCACCCATCTCGGCGCAACCACCGCCCAGGTCGACGACGCCCTCGGTTTCCTCGCCGATTCCTGCGTGCTGGTCCTGAATGAGAGCGGCGAAGTCCTGATGGCGCACCCCTTCTCGGCTGTTCCGACAGCGTACAAGGTTGAGACCCCGACCCGTGCGTACTGGGCCAACTGCGCCTGGGACGCGATCGCGATACCCCTCCTTCTCGGCATCGATGGCCGAACGCCGACGACGTGCCCCCATTCGGGCTCGCGATTTGACCTGACCGTGACGCACGGTCGGGTGGGGCCGCGTGAAGCCGTCGTCCGCTTCGCCGTGCCGGTGCGTGCCTTCTGGGACGACATCGGCTTCACCTGACGCAACATCGTGGCCTTCCGGTCGGGAGCAGACGCGAGAGCGTGGGAGCACGAGCGCGGCGGCGACCCCGGCGCGACGGTGCCGGTCGAAGTGCTGGGCGCGTTGAGCCGGCGCTGGTACGGAGGCCGGCTGGAGGACGAGTGGAGGCCGTCGTCCCCGGCGGCAAAGCAGGCGCTTCTTCGCGAAGCCGGGCTGCAGGGGCCGTTCTGGGAGCTGGGGTGACGGTATAGCGGCAGCGACGACGACTCTCACGCGGCCGGGATTGCGGCACCGGGGTGCCGGGAGCATCCTGCTTCCTGCCGCGCCACCTCACCTGATCTGCCACAGAGGCCACGCATGAGCCCTTTCCCCGCAGCCGTCACCTCCACCCTCTCTCGCCCCGCAGCGCTGACAGCAACCGCGCTTGCCCGAGCCGCCGCCGCGCCCCCAACCACCGCCCTCCTCCCCCCAACCACAGCCGCCGCACTCGCACTGGCTGCCGTCTGCACGGCCTTCGCCCCGCTCGGCGCCCAGTCGCCGGCGCCCTCCGTCGACGAAGGCCTCCTCTCCGCGCTCGAACTCCGCGGCATCGGCCCGGCCTTCATGTCCGGCCGGATCGCGGACGTGGCCGTCGATCCCACGAACCGCAGCGTGTGGTACGTGGCGACATCATCGTCGAACGTGTGGAAGACCGAGAACCGCGGCACCACCTGGACGCCCATCTTCGACGACCAGCCCTCGTACTCGACCGGCTCAATCGCCATCGACCCCACCGACTCCAACGTGATCTGGCTCGGGACCGGCGAGAACACCAGCCAGCGCAGCGTCGGCTGGGGGGATGGCGTCTACAAGAGCCTGGACGGCGGGCGTAGCTGGACGAACACCGGGCTGCGGACCTCCGAGCACATCGGCCAGATCCTGATCGATCCGCGCGATCCGGACGTGGTGTATGCGGCGGCGATGGGCGGCCTGTGGGCACCCGGCGGTGAGCGTGGCCTCTTCAAGACGACCGACGGCGGCGAGTCGTGGGCCCCGGTGCTCGAGATCAGCGAGAACACCGGCATCGCCGACGTGCACCTCGACCCGCGCGACCCCGACGTTCTCTACGCGGTCGCCTTCCAGCGCCGCCGCCACGTGGGCGTCCTCGTCGCGGGCGGCCCCGAGTCCGGCGTGTGGAAGAGCACCGACGGCGGCGAAACCTGGCGCGACATCACCGCGGGTCTGCCCGCCGGCGACCTCGGCCGCATCGCGCTGGCCGTCTCCCCGATCGACCCCGACGTGCTCTACGCCAATGCCGCCGCCACCGAGGACCGCAGCGGCTTCTACCGGTCCCCCGACCGGGGCGAGACCTGGGTGCGGATGTCCGACTACATCGTCGTCGATCCGCAGTACTACGGCGAACTCTACCCGGATCCCCACCGGATGGACCGGGTCTACGCGGTCGACGTGATCATCCACGTCACCAACGACGGCGGGCGCACCTTCGACCAGGTCAACACCCGCTTCAAGCACGTCGACAACCACGAGATCGTCTTCGACCCGGACGACCCCGACTACATGCTCGTCGGCAGCGACGGGGGCCTCTACGAGACATTCGACGGCACGCGGACCTGGCGCTACGTCTCGGGCAACATGCCGCTGTTTCAGCTCTATCGGGTCGGCATCGACAACAAGGCGCCCTTCTACACGGTCTACGGCGGCACGCAGGACAACTCCTCCGTGGGCGGCCCGTCGCGCACCGACAACGTCCACGGGATCCGCAACAGCGACTGGTTCATCACCCACGGCGGCGACGGTTTCCAGGCGCGCGTCGACCCCGAGGACCCGAACATCGTGTACACGCAGTCCCAGTATGCGGGCATCGTCCGCTACGACCGGGCGAGCGGCGAGGAGCTGGACATCCAGCCGCAGCCCGAGGCGGGGGAGGGGGCGCTGCGCTGGCACTGGGACTCGCCGCTGATCATCAGCCCGCACAACTCGCGGCGGGTGTATTTCGCGGCCCAGAAGCTCTTCCGCTCCGACGACCGCGCCGAGACGTGGACGGCGGTCAGCGGCGATCTCAGCCGCGGGCTCGACCGCAATCAGCGTCCGGTGATGGGCCGGATCTGGCCGCCCGAGGCGGTTTGGAAGAACGTCTTCACTTCGCCGTACGGGACGATTGTGGCGCTCGACGAGTCGCCTCTGGTCGAGGGGCTGCTGTATGCAGGTACGGATGATGGACTCGTCCAGGTGAGTGAGGACGGCGGTGGCAATTGGCGCCGGCACGAGGAGTTTCCCGGTGTGCCTTCGATGGCCTACGTGGCCGATGTGGTGGCGTCCCGGCACATGGCGGACCGGGTCTACGCCGTCTTCAACAACCACAAGGAGGGGGATTTCGCGCCGTACGTGGCGCGGAGCGACGACCGGGGGGTGAGCTGGACGAACATCACGGGGGACGTGCCGGACGGACAGTCGAGCTGGACGCTGATGGAAGACCATGTCGACCCCGACCTGCTCTTCCTGGGCACCGAGTTCGGGCTCTTCGTGACGACGGACGGGGGCGGGTCGTGGGTGCGCCTGCGCGGCGGGCTGCCGACGATCGCGGTGCGCGACCTCGAGATCCAGCGCCGCGAGGACGACCTGGTGCTGGCGACGTTCGGGCGCGGGTTCTACATCCTGGACGACTACTCGCCACTGCGCGAATTGGACGAGGCGGTGGCTGCCGGGGCGGCGCACCTGTTCCCGGTGAAGGACCCCTGGGCGTACATCCCGGCGCGGCCTCTGGGCGGGCAGGAGAAGGGGACTTTTGGCGACGCCTTCTTCACGGCACCCAACCCGCCCTTCGGGGCCGTCTTCACCTACCATCTGCGGGACGGCTACGAGTCGCTGAAGGAGCGGCGCCAGCGGCTGGAGCGGGAGGCGCTGGCGCGGGGAGAGGACATCGCGTATCCCGACCAGGCCACGCTGACCGCCGAAGACATGGAGCGGCCACCCGAGGTGTTCCTGGTTGTGTCAGACGGCGCGGGCGACGTGGTGCGGCGCGTCCCGGCCCCCCGCAGGGCCGGCCTCCACCGCATCGCCTGGGACCTGCGCTATGCGTCGCTGCAACCGCCCTCGCCCGGCGGTGCCGAGGCCGACGGCCCCATGGCGGCGCCCGGCGAGTACTCGGCGCGCGTGGTCCTGGTCACTGGCGACGGCTACGAGGATCTCACGGCGCCGCAATCCTTCACCGTCAAGCCGCTCGGCACGGCCACCCTCGCCGCCGCCGACCGGGACGCCCTGCTGGCTTTCCAGCGCGAGGTGGCCGCTCTGCAGCGGGCCGCCATCGCCACCGACCGCGCGGCGCGAGCGACCTCGGAGCGGCTGGATCTGCTGCGCCGTGCGGTGCGCGCCGCCCCCGGCCAGGACGCGGCCCCGTACGAGACCCGCATCGTCGCCTTCGAGGAACGCCTCTTCGAGATCGGCCGCGTGCTGTCGCGGGACCGCACCGCGCTCGACCGCGCCGAATTCGCGCCCCCGTCGGTCATGCAGCGCATCTCGCGCATCGTGGGCGCGCAGTTCAGGGCGACTTCGGCGCCCACGACCACCCAGCGCGGGAGCTACGCGGTGGCGTCCGCGCAGTTGGCGGAGATGTCTGCCGCCCTGCGGACATTGGTCGAGAGCGATCTGGCCGCACTGGAGGCAGAGCTGGAGGCTGCTGGCGTGCCTTGGACCGAAGGACGGCCGATTCCCGTGTGGCCGCCCAATATGTAAACAATACATTACATTATGTCGTGTAAACCATACTGTTGGTATCTACCGGGCGCCCTTCTGCTGACCGTTGCAGCCTGCGGCGCCCCTTCGGCACCCTCCGGCACAATCCAATCCGACTCTGCCGGGGTTCCCATCGCTACCGCCGTGGCGCCGGTCTGGGGTCCCGGCGAAGGCTGGATGGTCGAGTCGGAGCCTCTCCTGGAGGTCGGCACGGTCGATGGCGATCCCGAGTACCAGTTCGCCGAAGTCGTCGCGGCAGTGCGGCTGAGCAATGGTGGCATCGTGGTCGCGGATCGGGGCGCTGCGGAGCTGAGGAGCTACGATCCGGGAGGGACATTCGTGTGGCGTGCTGGACGGTTCGGGGAGGGACCCGGCGAATTCCGGAGTCTGGACTTCCTTGGCAGCATCGGTGGGGATACCCTGGTGACCTACGACAATTCGCTGACCCGGGTACAGGTCTTCGATGCCGATGGGCGGGTGGCGCGAAGCTTCGACCTGCGGCCCGAGAGGTTCGATTCCCGTGGTGAAGTCGACACGCTATCTGCGGGGGATATACCATCCACGGCGGACATCTCAGCTCCCGACAAGGTCGTGGGCATTGCGGACCGCTACCTGATCGTTCGCTACCTCGAGGAGGGGGAGCACAGGACAAGCGGGGTTGTGCGGTGGATCGATGAGCGAGTGGTGGCCGTCGACCTGGGAAACGGCTCCACTTCGGACCTGATCGTGGTTGGCGGTGAAGAAGTCCAGATGCGCGGCGGGCGACGTGACGGCCGGTATGCGTTCGGCAACGTGCCCGAATTCGGAGCCGCTGCGGGCCGACTGGCCGTCATCGACACCGAAGCCTACTCGGTGCGGATGGTCTCTCCCGCCGACGGAGCAATCGAGCAAATCGTCCGGCGCGACGTGGCTCCACAGGAGGTCACGGATGCTGTCTTCGAGACTCACCTGGCGGGAATCGTTGACATGGTCAGCGGCGCTCCCGCAGAGGAAATCGATCGAGTCAGACGGATGTGGCGCGGCTTTTCCAGAGCTCCGGAGCTCCCTGTCCTGCGCTCCATACATGTCGACGCGACGGGACACCTCTGGGCAGCTCCGTACTACGTGGCCGGCGCCGAGCCCCCGCCCTTCGAGATCCACGCTCCCGATGGCACCTGGCTCGGCAGCGTCGCACTGCCACCTGGCCTCCAGCGCGCGTTCATCCAGTACCAGGCGCCCTACATGGAGATCGGCGAGGACTACGTACTCGGCGTCTGGACGGACGACCTGGACGTGCAATACGTGCGGATGTACCAGATCAACCGGTAGCGGGAATCAGCGAACGCGTTTCAGCTGAAACGTCCGCGCGCGCCAGCCCGTGGTGTGAAGGCCGCTCTAGCCCGATGGCACCCCGGCCGGCTCCCGGTCCAGCCGGATCAACTGGCTGCGAATCCCCCAATCGCGGCCCCGGCGGATCAGCACGGTCATGTGGACGCCGGTGAGCGTCCGCGAAATCCTTCCGTCGTGGAGCTGAAAGGTCAGGAGTCCGGTGATCACGCCCATGCGGCCGCTGGCGTCGAAATCGGTGAACGACGCCTGCACCTCGCCCGACTCCTGCAACAGCGACTCCAGCTTCTCCCGGATCGCTTCCCGTCCCCGGACCGGGTCGTCCTGGTTGAAGATGAAGTTGGCGTCCTCGGTGTACAGCTCCAGCAGCGTCTCGAGGTCGTCGGCGGCCCAGGCACCGCGCCATTCGCCGAGGAGGGCATTTGTGTGCAGCATGACGTCGGCGTAGTACTCGGCCCGGTTCGACGCGGCCGATAGGCCGTCGCTGCCCGGCGCGCCCGGAAAGCGGCGTGCCCGCTGCGCCTGGCCCGCGTCCGCGTGCGACAGGAGTGCGCACGCCACGGCGACGCATGAAACAGTTGTTCGCATCATTCGGTCCGTCCTTCGCCCCACGGCAACTTCAACCATCTATGATAGGACGCGTTGTCCGGTGAAGGTAGTGCTCCGGCCGGGTTGTGCTAAAGTTTAGGCTTGCCTAACTTATCTCTGTTCCAGAGGACATCGAACCCCGTCCAACCCGGAGTCAGGCCACCCACATGCCCGATCCAGCATCTGCGCTACTGGTCTTTTTCGCGCTGCTCCTCGTCAGTGCGGTATTCCTGTGGCCCGGCCGCGGGATCGGTGCCCGCCTGAGGCGCCTCGCCCGCCTCACCGAGCGGGTGCGCATGGAGGATGTCCTCAAGCAGCTCTACAAGCTGGAGTACGACCGGCTCCCCGCGACCGCCGAGAGCGTCGCGGGCGGGGTGCAGATCTCCAGGCAGCAGGCCATCCGGCTTCTCCAGCGCCTGGAGGAGCGGGATCTGGTGACCGGCGAGGGCGCCACCCTCGAGCTTACCGAACCCGGTCGGGCGCAAGCCCTGCACATCGTCCGCACCCACCGGCTGTGGGAGCGCTTCCTGGCCGACCGCACGGGGACTCCGCCGGAGGACTGGCACCCCCAGGCCGAGGCGCGGGAGCACCTGATGTCGGTTTCGGAGACGGAGGATCTCGCCGCCGCCCTGGGCCACCCCGTCTATGACCCGCACGGAGACCCGATCCCAACCACCGCGGGGGAGATGCCTTCGCGGTCGGGGGTGCCGCTGTCTGCGCTGGTGCCGGGTGAGCGGGGTCTCATCACACATCTCGAAGACGAGCCGCGGGAGATCTTCAGCGAGCTCGTGGCCCTGGGCCTGGGGCTGATGACGCCCGTGGAGCGCCTGGCGGGGGAGACGGGACGAGTTCACTTCCGCAGCGGGGAGCGGCGCCTCGAGGTCTCCAGCGCGGTGGCCCGCAACGTCACCGTCGAGGTGTCGCAGGATGTGAGCGACCCTCACTGGTCGCGCACGCTGGCCGACGTCGAGCCGGGGGACTCCGGTACCGTGGTTGCGATCTCGCCGCTCTGCCGCGGACCGTCCCGCCGCCGCCTCCTCGATCTCGGCGTTGTCCCGGGGACGGTCATCCACGCCCGGATGCGCAGCGCTGGTGGTGATCCGGTCGCCTACGACATTCGCGGGGCCCTCATCGCGCTGCGGCGTGAACAGGCCGCGCACATCCAGGTCAACGGCGACTCGGTGGAGGAGGGGGCCGCATGAGCGCGAGCGCCGGCGCCTCCGCACGCGCTGCCAGCGCTCCCCAGCGCTCCCGCAACCTCGTGCGGCTGGGCCTGAGCCCGCACCGGTGGGACCACCTGATCGCGCTGGCCGGCAACCCGAATGTGGGCAAGACGACCGTCTTCAACGCGCTCACCGGGCTTCGCCAGCACACGGGGAACTGGCCGGGCAAGACCGTGGTGCGCGCCGAGGGGGCATTCCTGCACGACGGCCGCAGGGTGAAGGTGGTGGATCTGCCCGGCACCTACTCGCTGCAGGCGGGCAGCGCCGACGAGGAGGTCGCGCGCGACTTCATCCTGTTCGGACAGCCGGACGTCACGGTGGTGGTCGTCGACGCGTCCCGGCTGGAGCGCAACCTCAACCTGGTTCTGCAGATCCTGGAGATCACCGACCGCGTCGTGGTCTGCGTGAATCTGGTGGACGAGGCCAAGCGCCACGGGGTGACGGTGGATGCAGCGCGGCTTGAGCGGGAGCTGGGCGTGCCGGTGGTGCCGGCGGTAGCGCGACAGAGTGAAGGGATGGACGAGCTGCTGAAAGCCGCGACCGAGGTGGCGACGGGGACCCGGAAGAATCGGCCCCACCGCATCCGGTCGCATCCGGCGGCGGTCGAGGAAGCGGTCGACGCGATCGCGCCGCTGGTCGAGAGGGAGTTCCCGACGCTGCCCAACGCGCGCTGGGTCGCGCTTCGACTCCTGAACGCGGACGAGCGGGTCACCGAGGCGGTCAGGTCGGGGGAGATCGGGCAGCTCGGGGGGAATGGTGACGCATCGTCGCAAGAGGGCGGTCGGGCAGCAGTCGGGAGCGCGGGTGCGGCTCACGGGGATGCAGGTGTGGCTCAGGACGCCGCGGGTGTGGCCCAGGGTGCCGCGGGTGTGGCTCAGGGCTCGGCGGGTATGGCCCAGGGCGCGGCGGGTGCCGCTCTCGCCAGGTCAAGCCCAAACCCGCCCGGGAGCCCGCAGCCCGGCCGATCCCGCGCCATCAGCGAGGGCCGTGACCGCATCCTGAAGGCGGCCACGCGCCACCGCTGGGCCCTGCGCCCCGGTTTCCACGACGCGCTGGCCGAGAACATCTACGCCGAGGCGACGCGGATCGCGGATGCCTGCATGCACAAGGAGCAAAAGCAGACTACCGGAACGGGCCTCGACCGCGCCCTCGACCGCTGGCTCACCAGCCGCGTGTTCGGCTTCCCGCTGATGCTCGCGATCCTCGCGGTCGTGTTCTGGCTCACGATCGCGGGCGCCAACGTCCCGTCCGCAATGCTCGCGACCCTGCTCATCGACAACGCGCACCCCCAATTGCTGGCTTTCGGGGAATGGGCGCGAATGCCGTGGTGGCTCAGCGGCTTCCTCTTCGACGGGGTGTACCTGGCCACCGCGTGGGTGGTGAGCGTGATGCTCCCCCCAATGGCCATCTTCTTCCCCCTCTTCACGCTCCTGGAAGACTTCGGCTACCTGCCGCGGGTCGCCTTCAACCTCGACTCGCTCTTCCGGCGGGCGGGTGCGCACGGCAAGCAGGCGCTGACGATGAGCATGGGCTTCGGGTGCAACGCCGCCGGGGTGGTCGCCACGCGCGTGATCGACAGCCCGAGGGAGCGGCTCATCGCGGTCATCACGAACAACTTTTCGCTGTGCAACGGGCGTTGGCCGACGCAGATCCTGATCGCGACCATCTTCATCGGGGCGCTGGTCCCGCCGCACCTGGCGGGGGTGGTCTCGGCGGGGGCGGTCGTTGGGATCGCGCTCCTCGGCATCGCCTTCATGTTCCTCACGTCCTGGGGACTCTCCAACACGGTGCTGAAGGGCGAGGCCACGACCTTTTCGCTGGAGCTGCCGCCGTACCGGCCGCCGCGCGTGCTGCAGACCCTCTACACCTCGGTGATCGACCGCACGCTGATCATTCTGTGGCGGGCCGTACTCTTCGCGATTCCGGCCGGCGCGGTCATCTGGCTGCTCTCGAACATCATGGTGGGTGGGGTGTCCCTCGCCGAGCACGGGATCGGCCTGCTCGACCCATTCGGGATCCTGCTCGGCATGAACGGAGTGATCCTGCTTGCCTACGTGATCGCGATTCCGGCGAACGAAATCGTGATCCCGACTGTGCTCATGCTGACGGTGCTGACCCTCGGCAACCCGGAGCTGGGCGCCGGCGCAGGGGTGATGTTCGAGTCCGACTCGGTCGGGGAGATGGAGGGGCTGCTGCGGGCGGGTGGGTGGACTCTCCTGACCGGCGTGAACCTCATGCTCTTCAGCCTTCTCCACAATCCCTGCTCGACGACGATCTACACGATCTACAAGGAGACGAAGAGCGGGCGCTGGACGACGCTGTCGACGCTGCTGCCGCTGGTGATGGGGTTCGTGGTCTGCTTCCTGGTTGCGCAGGTGTGGCGCCTGGCGGGAGGCTAGTCGGCGGCGCCCGCCACCTCCAGCATCTCTTCTACCGTGCAGAGCTTGACCCGCGGCCGGCCTTCGGCCTTGCCGCGGGCGGTCTCGTGGGCGTCGAGCCGCCTCCACCCGGCCTCGTCGACCCAACGGACGCCGCGCTCCCGGAGCAGGTCGGCCAGGTCGCGCGCGTTCGGTGATTCCGCCGCGGCCGGATCCGCACCATCGCGCAGGCTTCCCGCGACGATTCCGGCCTCCCGGTCTTCGCGCATCAGGGCCACCGTGCCCGCGGCGTCGGCCTTGTTCGTCCCTATCACTCCTGACGGACCCCGCTTTGCCCACCCCACCACGTACTCGCCCGGCACGACCTCCGCGCGCGTCCCCTCGGCCGCCCGCACCACCCGGCCCCCCTCGTTCGGCACGATCCCGCGCCGCTCGTCGAAGGGCACACCACCGATGGGCGCGCCGCGATACCCCACCGAGCGGACCACCATCCCGCATGGCAGGACCTCGGTCTCGCCGGTCCCGTCTGCGCGCATGTAGCCGTCCTCCTGCCCGGTCAGGCGGTTCTTCTCGACCCGCACGCCCGTCACCCGCCCGTCTTCGCCCAGGATTTCGAGCGGCGAGACCAGGAAGCGGAAGTGCACCACGCGGTCGCCGTCCTCGGGGGCGGCCTCGGTGTAGCCTCGCAGGGTGGCCATGTTGCGGGTCTTGACCGCGTTGCCCTCCAGCGACGCCTCGCTTACCGGGTCGAGGTCGAGCTGGCCGGCGTCCACCTCCGCGCTCACCCCGTCCAGCCGGCCGAACTCGCGCAGCTCGGGGTTGGTGAACGACGCCTGGGCGGGGCCGCGGCGGCCCAGCAGCGTCACGCGCTTCACCCGGCTGTGGCGCAGGGCGTCGAGCGCGTGGTCGGCGATGTCGGTGGTGGCGAGGCGATCGAGCGAAAGCACGAGGATTCGCGCCACGTCGATGGCGACGTTGCCATTGCCGATCACCACGACGTGCTCGCACGCGAGGTCGAAGCGCGCATCGCGGTAGTCGGGGTGCGCGTTGTACCACGCCACGAACTCGAACGCGGCATGGCTGCCGCGAAGATCCTCGCCGGGGATGCCCAGGCGGCGGGCGCTCTGGGCCCCCACGGCGTAGACGATCTGGTCGTAGCGGGCGCGGAGATCGTCGACGGACACATCCCGTCCCAGCGTGACGTTGCCGAAGTAGCGAATCTCGTCCCGGGCCAGGAGCTTGCTGTACACGCGGGCGACCGACTTGATGGCCTGGTGGTCGGGTGCGACGCCGTCGCGCACGAGGCCGTAGGGGGCCGGCAGGCGGTTGATCATGTCGATTGCCACCGCGCCGGTGCCTTTCAGCAGTGCTTCGGCCGCGAAGAAACCGGCCGGCCCGGCGCCGACGATCGCGATCCGTGCGGCCCTATCGGCCATCGCTCTGCGACCCCGGTCCTGGACAGGTCTGCACGTAGTTGACCGTAGTGACGCGCATGGGCGAGCTTCCAGAGCGAAGAGGTGAATTCAACCAGTTGCGGAAACAAGATAATGACCATTGTGAAGAAGTGTTCGCTCACATCGGCCGCGTCGGTGGTGCTGGCCCTGGCGTTCATGGCCGGCTGCGGGGGCGGCGACTCGAGCGATTCCGGCGACGCTTCGGGATCGGCGGCCGACGCCGGTTCCGACCTGACCTCCCAGGGTTCCGCCCAGAGTGCGACCGGCGCCGAGCTGTCGATCGACGCCGCGCTTCTTCCGGAGGGCGTGACGGTGGAGATGGTCCGCGAGGGCAGGGACCTCTTCAATGGAGGCGGCATCTGCTTCACCTGTCACACCGTGGAGGCGACCGGCGGGCCTCTGGCGCCCGATCTGACCGACGACGTGTGGCTCAATGTCGACGGCGAGTATTCATCGATCGTCGAGCTTGTGAAAACAGGCGTCGCCCAGCCGATAGAGGCCCTGGGCGCCATGCTGCCCCGGGCGGGCATGCCCCTCACCGACGACCAGGTGAACTCCGTGGCGGCTTACGCCTACATGCTGAGCCGGATGTAGCCGGAGGGCGACGGGCGGCCCGCGCGTGTCAGAACAGGTCGCCCTGCACCCCGCCGCCCCGCCTGAAAGCCGCGGTGGACAGAGGCCGAGGCTTCCGGTCCAGCCCGGCCTTGCGCACCGCGGCGCGGAAGAGCCCCCTGATCTGGTTCGCATACTCGCCCTGGCCCCGAAAGCGGCGATGAAAGGCCGGATCGTTGAGCTTGCCACCCCGGATGTCGCGGATTCGGCCCAGCACCTTCTCCTTCCGCTCCGGAAAGTGAGCGTCGAGCCAGCCGACGAAGTGGTCCGCCACCCCCATGGGCAGCCTGAGCGTGAGGTAGGAGGCGTAGCGCGCACCGGCCTCGGCGGCGGCCTCGACGATCGACGGCATCTCCTCGTCGGTCAACCCGGGGATCAGCGGCGCGACGAACACGCCGACCGGGACACCGGCGTCGGCGAGCGCCCGGATCGCGTCGAGGCGCCGGGCCGGGATCGAAGTGCGAGGCTCCATGACCCTCTGCAGCTCGTTGCGCAGCGTGGTCACCGAGATCGTGACTTGAACGCAATCGTGGCCCGCCATCTCGGCGAGGATGTCGACGTCGCGCGTGACCAGGTGGTTCTTGGTGACGATGGTCACCGGGTTGCGGAAGTCGCGCAGAACCTTGAGGCAGCCACGCGTAAGGCGAAGCCGACGCTCGACCGGCTGGAACGCGTCCGTGACCCCGCACATGCCCAGGACCTGCGGGCGCCAGGAGGGTTTGGACAGGGCGTCGCGCAACAGCTCGGGGGCGCGGAGCTTTACGAGGATCTTCCTCTCGAAGTCCAGCCCGGAGGAGAACCCCAGGTATTCGTGCGTGGGTCTCGCGTAGCAGTACACGCACCCGTGCTCGCATCCCCGGTATGGGTTGACCGAGACGTCGAACCCCACGTCGGGGCTCTGGTTGCGGGCCACGACGCTGCGCGTGGCGTCGGCCAGGAACTCGGTGCGGGGCTTCTCCTCGGCGTAGTGCCCCGGTTCCATTTCGACATGGACCGTTTCGAAACGGTTGGGAGGGTCGTAAGCTACGCCACGGCCCTTGACGGGAAGAATACGCATCCTGCAATATTCGGTATTTATTCGGCATTGTGCAAGGGGAACCCTGCGGCATGACGATCGAACAGCTGGAAAAGCGGCTCAACGCCCTCGCTGACCGCACGCTCCGCTACCACTACATCATTCAGCTCGGCAAGCGGCTCCCGCCGATGGACCCCGAGTTGAAGACCGAAAAGACCCAGGTAAGGGGCTGTATGAGCCCGGCGTGGCTGGACGGTTGGCTGGAGGACGGAGAACCGCCGTCGCTGCGATTTGTCGGCGACTCGGAGTCCGTAATCGTGAAGGGGCTCTTCGCGATCCTGGCCGAGGTCTACAACGGCCGGCCCCCGGATGAGGCACTGGCGGTGGACCTGTCCGACATCTTCGAGCGACTCAAGCTGGGAGAGGCCCTGAGCCCGAACCGGCGCAACGGGTTCTACTCGATGGTGGAAAAGATTCGTCGCGTCGCGCTTTCACTCGCGTGACGCGGTGGGCTCCCGGGGCGCGGTGCACTCCCGGGACGCGATTGGCTCCTAGACGGACTCGATCTCGTACCCGATTCGCCAGTTGGACATGTTCTCGGGATCGTCCGAGCCCTCGTCGCCCGGCTGGATCAGTCGGCAGTGGTCCTGAATCGCGCCCGTGAAGGTGCGGGTGTAGAACTCCAGCTGGTCGTTTCCGCTCAACTGATCGAGCTCCTCGCCCCGGAGTTCGATCGCCAGGTGATCGACGACCTCTCCCTCGAAAAGCACCTTGTCCAGGTTGTTGAGCCTGTTCCAGCGGGGATGATCGGAAATCGGGTAATGCCCCTTGCGCGGCATTCTGGTCTCCTGCACCTGGCCACCGTTGTCCGTCCAGACCTTCGCCCAGAAGACGAACTCGCCCTTGTCCTTGAAGAACGGCTCGAGGTCATCGAGGATCTGCAACCATCTCAATGTGACTCTGATGCGAGTTCCGCCCTGTCCGCTCATTCACTCAGCTCCTTGGTCATTCTGTTCCGGCATAAGGCTCGGAAACGATTCGCCGCAAGGTATTGCGATTCTGCGCATCTGTCCAGTGCGATCAACGCGAATTCCGGAAATGCGTCATCACGCCTCGCAGCAGCGGCCACAGCGCCGTGGGCCGTGCGCCGCGAGCCCGGTTGGCGGACCCGATCCGGAAAGCGAGCGTCCACTGTTCAAACAGGGTGGCGTAGGCCGCGCGCAGCGTGTTGCGCGGGTCGTAGAGGTTGGTCGCCTCGGACGACACTCCGTTCAGTTCGATCACCTTGAAGCGTCCGGCCTGCATGTCGGGAACCGTTGCGCCACGGATGTCGTAGCGGCCGAAAAAGAAGCCTTCGATCCCGCGGCTGAGCCTTTCGATGGCATCGGCGAGGGCGGGCGTCTCCAGGTGACCTCCGTCGCGGAACTCGCACCCGTAGGAGTGATTCCCCCGCTCCTCCAGGACGACCCGCTCCCCCGGCGGCGGGACCCGGTCCAGCGCCGCCCCCAGCTCCCTGGCGAAGATCCGCCGCTGACAGCGAAGCCGGCCATCGTCCAGGATCAGGTCGGCGACCGACCGCCGCCCGTCACCCGTCACGCATGGCTGGCGCTTCTCGGTGATCCCGAAGATGTGGCCCCGCGGGTCTCCCGGCATCCTGTAGTAGAAGATGCCCAGCTCCTCACCCGGCATGTATTCCTGCACGATCAGCTTCCGCCTGGCCTCGGCGAGCCGCGCCGCCAGCCCCGGCTCGCTCCTCACGATCGACACCCCCGCCCCCCGCTCCCCCACGTCGGGCTTGACCACCACCGGCAACCCGCCGACCTCCCCGGCCAGCGCGGCCGCCCTGCCACCATCGCCCGCTCCCCCTTCCGCCACCACCATGCGCGCGACCCGCGAGCGGTCCTCGATCGCATCCAGGATCCCCGACTTGGACTCCCCTACGAAGCCGCCGTCCGGAAACCCGGGGTTCGCGGCGGTGAAGACGGTGAGAGAGCGGTGCCGCACGGCCAGCGACAGCACCCATCCGAGCACCGGCAGGTAGAAAAGCCAAAGCGGCCAGAACTCCCAGCGGCGCACCCGTCCCCACCTGGCGAGAAAGCGGCGGCGTCCGGCCGCGCTCAGCAGCGGAATCCCCACCCGCAGCGCGATCAGGACCCCCAGCGCCGTCGCAACGAGCCATGGCAGGCTCCGGTCCTGGAACACCCCGATCTGCTCGGCCGCCGTGGCGCCGAAGATCGCCGTGCCGCCCACCAGCAGCGGCGTCCAGAGCACCGCCGCGACCAGGATCCAGAAGGAGAAGGGGAGCAGCGGCATCCGCACCACGCCCGCCGCCACGTAGGTGGGAAGGCGCGTCCCCGGGACGAAGCGGCCGCCGAGGAGCAGAGCGGCTCCCCGCTCGGTGAACCAGCGGCAGGCCCGTTCGAGCTCTTCGGGCCGGACCAGCCATCGAAGCGGCGCGACCCGCGTGACGGGGCGCCCGATCAGTCGGCCTCCGGCGTACAGGAGCAGGTCGCCCACAACGATGCCTGCCAGGCACGCCCCCACGCCCGCCGTCCATGGCAGCGTGCCCCGCGCAATCAGGAGCCCCGTGCCGATGCAAGTGAGGTCTTCGCTGACAAAGGTGGCGGCCACGATCAGCAGCAGGGTGATGAAGAGCGCGAACCCGGCGACGGACGGAATGGCCGAGGGGTCGAAGGGCGGCTGCGCGGCGGCGATCCGGGCGGGATCGGCCGAGTCGCGCAGCAGGGCCTCGCCCGCCTCGACCCGGTCCAGAAAGTCGGCGATCGGGGGGGCGATGCGCTCCGGCTCGAGGAAGGTCATGAAGTGGTTGCCCTCGAGCATGACCATTTCGGACTGGGGGACGAGCCGGAAGTGCTCCTCGGCGGCCGTCACCGGGACAAGCGGGTCGTCGGTCCCGTGCACGATGAGCATCGGCCCGGGGTAACCGCGCAGGATCCCCCGCAGGGGACGCTGGTCGGTGTCGTAGAAATTGCGGGCGTAGGCGTGGCTCAGGAAGCCGTCGTCGGCGAGGCCGAAGTGGGGGATCAGTTCGCGCAGGGTCCAGATGGCGAAGAGCTGGAGGCCGTGGATGGCGTGATTCAGGTAGTACTCGCCGAGCAGTTCGTGCTCCTGCACGCCGATGGAGGAGAGGAGCGTGAGCGATGCGATGCGGGCCGCATCGGCGTTGTGCATCTCCAGCGCGACCCCGCCTCCCATGGAGAAGCCCACGACGTGGGCGCGCGCGATTCCGAGCGAGTCGAGCAGCTGGAGCGCCATCGCGGCGTGCGCGCGAATCGAGTAGTCGGGGACCTTCGTGGTGGACCCGCCGAACCCCGGCAGGTCCGGTGCGATCGCTGCCCGCTGCCCGGCCAGTTCGGGCCCCAGCCGGCGAAAGACCGACCCAGATCCGGGGCTGCCGTGAAGCAGAAGAACCGGGAGCGAAGCGTCCTCGTCGGCGGCCGGCCACTCCCTGTAGGCAATCGCGACGGCCCCTTCCTTCGGTGCCGGCGACCCCGCGACCATCTGCACCCTTTGCCCGGGTTGCGGCGCCGGCCCCGGCCGCCCGCTCCTCACAAGGTGGGACGTGGCCAGCAGCGCGAGGTAGACCAGCAGCACCCAGCGCTTGCGGCCCGCCAGCCGCGGCGCGGTCACGGGCCCGGAACCGTCATCCGGGCGAACCCGCCCCTACCGGCTCGAAGCGGCCAAGCATCGCGCGCCGCAGTTCAACCGCCATCGCCTTGCGGTCGGCCGAACGCACCGGCGCGTCGCCGAACCGAACGGTGCAGTGGATCCGCCTGAGCGCGAACAGCCCCAGCGCGTGCGGCACAAACCCCATGTCGCCCCACCAGCAGACCCGGTCCCGCGCCTCCGGATCGCCGGAGGCCGTCCTGTACGACACGGTCAGCCAGTACACGGGAGTCTCCTGCGCGGCCGCGTCGGCCAAAAGCGCCGCCTTCAGCGGCAGGATCGTGTCCCCGGCGGTGCTGGTCGCCTCGGGGAAGACGATCACGCTGTCCCCCCGCGCCAGAGCCTCGCCCATCTCCCTGCGCACGCGCAGCACGTCGCGCTTGGTCGAACGCCTCACGAAGATGGTCCCCCCCACCGAGGCCGCGAATCCCCAGAAGGGCCAGCGCCTGAGCCCGGCCTTGGCCACGAACACCATCGGGACCAGGGAGCCCAGCATCGGGATGTCGAGGTACCCCAGATGATTGGAGACAACGAGGGAGCCCTGCGGGGGCGGCGGTCCCTCGGTCGCCACTCGGACGCTGCAGACGCGCATCATCCCCCGCCCCCAGGCCCGCATTCCCCACCGCCGCACCCTCGCCCAACGGGCCGGCCCCGATCGAGGCAGTATCCGTGTCGGCAGCCCCCACAGGAGCGCCAGCGCCACAATCGCCGCCGTCCACGCACCGACCGCCACGACCCTGCAAACAACCCGGGGCCACTCGAGCAGCCCGATGCGGGGCGGCGCCGGGCCCACCTCCGGCGTGCTATCCGAAGAAGCTGCGGTAGACATGGCGGTCCAGCTCGCGCACATCCAGCACGACCAGGAAATCGATGGTGTGGAAGTCCCTGTCCACGGCCGGGGGTCCGCATATCCTGGCGCCGAGATTGAGGTAGCTCTGGAAAAGTGGCGGGATTTCCATGGGCTCCACCGGCTCGCCCCCGTGGTCGTACAGGCCGCACTCCAGTCCGGGCAGCGGCCAGGCCCTCACTTCGGGGTGAAGGTGGCCTTCTCGCACCAGCCGGGCATGGACGTCGTTGCCGATCCGTCCGTCCTGCGTGGTCAGCGAGCAGCAGCCGAACAGATGGTGCTTCCCCGTCCAGGTCAGGTACTGCGCGAGCCCGCGCCAGAGCAGGTGCAGGACCCGGCGGCTCCGGTGCGCCTTTGCGATGCAGGCCCTGCCCACCTCGATCGCGTCTTCCACGACCGCGGCCGGAAAGCCCGAGATGTCGAATTCGCGCGCCGAGTAGAACCCGCAATTGACTGCGGCCATCGCGGCCGTCTGCATCCGGTAGGTCCCGACCGGCGCACCGGTCTTCCTGTCGACGATGAGGAGGTGATGCATGGCCTCGTCCAGGTCGTCCCGGTCCAGTCCCGCCCCGTAGGACGACTCGAGTCCCTCTCCCAACTCCAGGTTGAATACCTCGAAGCGGAGCCGCTGGAGCGCGGCCAGTTGCGCCCGGGAACGGACGAAGTTCAGGCGGTAGCGCCCGGAGACGAGTTCGTCCGGAGGCAGCGACTCCTCGGCGACCGGAAAGGCCGCGGCCCGGCGAGCCCGGGTGCGCGACGGGTCGGAGGGGGCCGGCGCACGCACGCCGCGGTCCAGTACGCTCATTGCAGCCTCTGGATGTCACCGGGGTCGACGTACAGGAGCAGGGCCGGTCCGCGCCTCACGAGGCGTCCCGTCAGCCCCACGGGTGTGGCGATCAGCCCGGCCAGACGGCTTCCGATGGCCTCGCCATCCGGTCCCGCCAGTATGATCCCCTCGCTACGCCCATCGTCGTGGCGCACTTCGAGCAGCGGCGGAACGCCCCCCTGGATGCAAACGGTCGCGCACGCGCGGTGGGCGATCCCCGAACCCGGATTCATGACGCCGAGGTAGCACTTGGACCCGACGATCTCGCCTTCGAGGTACGCGTCTCCCAGATCGACGTCCGGGGGGACATGCGGATAGTCCACCCCGTCCAGCGCAGCCACCGAACCGGGTTCCACCTGGATCATCGCCTGGCCGTCCCGGTAAACGAGCGTGCCCTCGAGCTCCGCCCACCCCCCGACGACCGCCTCCACCAGCGCGTCCGCCCCCTCTTTGCCGGGCCCGACCAGCAGGTAGCGCGACGACACCGCCCCGCGCGGCACGATCAGCGACGGGTACGGGTCCGCCGTCACCAGCCCCTCGAACCCGCGCACCGTGCCGAACTCGAAGGCCGCCGCCGGCAGTTCCCGCTGCCCGAGGGCGGCAATCAGGGCCGCGCCCACCGCCGCGACCAGCACCGCCGCCGTGACCACCCGCTGGAACCGGCGCAGCCGCCGGGGCGCGGGATCGTGATACCCGACGTAGAAGTCCGTCATCCGTCTGCGCCCCTTCCGGCCGCCGGCCCACCGGCCGCGACCACCGGCAGCCGCGCCGTGCGCGAAGCCGTACCGAGTGCGTTGGCCACCGGATTCACCCACACGTATCCGTCCCGCACCTCGACGTCATAGGTCTCGAGCTTGTCGTCGAAGGGCGGGGGAGAGCATCCGGTCACGGGGTCGTACTGGAACCCGTGCCACGGGCAGGTGATGCAGCCGTCGATGATCCGCCCCTCGCCGATCGGTCCCATCTGGTGGCGGCAGACATTCGACACGCACGAGATCTCGTCCCCGTTGCGGAAGACGGCCACCCGCTCGCCGCCGAGCACCACGACCCGACCCTCGAGATCCGGGATCTCGCGGACGGCCACGGTGCGCACGTACCCCTCGAGCCCGCTCTCCGCCCGGCCCGCCCCGCCCCGCGACCCCCGGTCCCGGCGCCGCTCCGCGAGCCCCGTGTACAGGTGCAGCGCGAAAACAGTCCCCGCCACCGCGGCGGTCACTGGCCACAGGTACGCCTTGCCCTCGCCCTGCAGCGCCCCCAGCACAATGTGCGCGAGCAGCACCGCGTATGCGGCATGCACCGCCATGTGCAGGCCCTTCCAGACCCGCGGCGTCAGGTTGGCGAGCCAGAAATCGTGACTGGTGACGGCCATCAAAAACAGCACACCCAGCACGACCGCGCCGAGCGGCTGGAAGGGAAAGCCGCCCCCGTCTCCGAAGCTCCCGTCGCTGGCCAACACGCTCGCGAAGGGATTGAGGTCGCTCAGAAAGTGGAACTGGAAAACCGCGAAAACGCCGTGGACGAGCGCCACCAGGAAGGTCGCCACGCCCAGGTGCCGCCGGTTGTACAGCACCGGCAGGAAGCGCGGCGAAATACGCGCCAGCGGGCCGATCAGCAGGACGAACGACAGCATCACGAAGGCGAGGCTGCCCGTGGCCCGCAGCAGCAGCGTCTCGACGGTCACATGCGGCTGCGTCGCGAGTGTGACGCCCGCGAAGACAGCCGAGTACACCACCATGCAGCCCGCGATCACGAGGTCGTACTTCCGCTTCTGGGGCGACCAGCCCACCGCCTGATACACGTGGCTCATGATCCGCCGCCCGGAATGGCCACCTCACCGAGGCGGATGCCGCGCGCGAGGTCCGTCAGCACCAGGAGCCCCTCATCCGGCAGGCTTTCCGCAAGGGGGATCGCGGCCCTCCCGGCGCGCACGCTTCCCAGCACCCGGGCGGCCGCGCTTTCCAACTCCAAAACCACACCGGGATCGGCCGCGTCGAGTCCGGCCGGCAGCCACACCCGGAGCAACGGAGACCCGCCGCCGCCCTGCTCCAGCGCCAGCCGAGCCGTCCCGGCGTGCGTCTCCAGCGCGACCTCCCACGCGGACTCGGCCGCAGCCGGCACCGCGATCGAAACCGCTTCCGGCACTACGCGCGCGGCCCGCTCCGTCCACGCGAAAACGAACGCCCCGCCGCCGACAACCGCGGCCGCAAGCACGACGATCACGTGCGCCGAACGGTGCCCGCTTCTCATCGCTCGCCGCTCCCAAGCTCGCCGCCTCCGGACCCGCCGGTCCGCACGGCCCGCCGCCATTTCCCCAGCATGAAGGGCCAGAGCGCCGCCACGCCCGCCAGAATGAACACGCGAAAGCCCCACGTCCCGCCCTCTGCGGCCGGATCGATCGCGCCCGCGCCCCTCCACGCGAAGGGCACCGCGAAGCACACGCCGACGATGCCGTAGACCGCCAGCGCAATGACCAGGGCTTCAGCGACAGGGTATGGAATCGGAGTTCCTCCGTCTCGGGTCGTGTTCAAACACCGCAAGCTATGCCTGCTGCACGACCGCCGCATCCCCGGTCCCGCGGGCCGCTACGTACGGCCCCATTCCTCGATGAACTCCTCCGGCTCCACACCGAGTCCGTCGGCGATTCGGGTGATGTAGTTGAAGAACCCGATCACCTGCGTGGCGTCGTGGATGCCGCGGTCATCAAAGCCTACACCGCGCAGCAGCTCAAGGTCCGCGCGCGACATCGCCTGCTGGTCGCGGGTCAGCTTCGCGGCGTATTCGCAGAGCGCCATGTCCGCGCTCGACAGGCCGGCGGTCCTCCAGTCCCGGACGATATTGTGGATGAGAGTGTCTGCCTCTTCGGCGTCTGCTCCGCCTGTCTCGACCTCGGCCCGGAGGTCATGCGCGTGCGCCTGCGTTCAGTAGAAGCACCCTACCTCGGCCGAGACGACGGTCGCGAGAAGCTCCCTCTGCACGCGGGAGAGAGGCGACGGTCCGAACATGATGGCGGCGTACTGTCCCATCGTGGCCTTCAGCACGGGGGCGTTCAGGCTCATCACCTGGACGATGTTCCAGACGCGGCCCGACCGCCGGACCGCCGCATCGAGTTCGCGGCGCAGCAGCCCCGTGGCTTGCTCGCGGGGGATTTCGCTGATCCACGACATCTGAGCCGCCTCTTTCTGCGGGTGCAGCGGGAGCCGGTCCGCGAAACAACCGGCGGTCTGGCTCGTAGACTCTCATATTGGTAACAGCATGCCCACAGCGCCGCACAGGAGAATACAGATGTCGGATCCGTACGAAGAAGCCACACGCCACGACCGCAGGCGCCTTCCGACCTTCGCCAAGGTCATCCTCGTGGGTGGCGGTCTTTTTGCCGCAGTACTGGTCACGCTCGTCGTGGTGGGCATGGTGTACGGCCGCAAGATGGCCGAAGACTTCATGGAGCGGGGCGAGTTCACTTTGGAAGAGATGAACTTCGAGTCGAGCCCTGCCGAGACGTTCGCCAACCTGGCGGAATCGGTGCTGGGCGAAGATCTGGAGTTCGTGGAGGCCGGCGAGGATGGCCGCTTGCTGACCCTGCGGATGGCCAACCAGGACGAAGCCATCCACATCGACTTCTCCGAACTGGAGGAGTGGCTGGAGGGCGGGCTGGAGTCGGTGGTCGAGGACGCCGTGGCCAACGGCATCCGCATCGACGGCAGGGCGGACGACGAGGGCGGGTTCCTGCGTATCAGGAACAGCAACGGGCGTACGATCCTCGAAATCCGGGGCGACGACCAGGGCGGAGTCGTAAGCATCCGGGGCCCGGGGGAGAGGATCCGCCTCCGGGCTGGAGAGGAAGCGGGCCGGATGCCGAGGTGGGTGCCCGTGCCCCCCGGCGCGACCGTGGAGTTCGTCTTCTCGGGTGATTCGCGGGATGTTTCGATGGGCGGGGCCGTCCTCAAGACCGACGCAAGCCCCCGCGAGGCGTACGAATGGTACGTGAACAACCTGCCGGGGGCGGGCTTCGGCATATCGAAGTCGAAGACGCATTTCGACGATCGGCGGGAGCGGGGCATGATCCAGGCGGAGCGCGAAGGGCTGGGCCCGGACCGGAAGCTGTCGGTGATGATGAGCCGTGACCGCGAAGGGAAGGGCTTCGTCGTTCTGATGCACAAGACGCAGCGGTAGTGGCGGCCCGATCCGGTTAGTCCCGGGGCTCCTTCATCGTCCACAGCATCAGCGCGCCGTTCGCGGCGCGGGCGCCGTATCGGGCGAGGGCCCCGAGGGGAGGCAGCACCTCGATCCTCTCCAGATCCGCGGGCGTGATCGCCGACAGGTAATTTGCCGGGTCCGAAATGGGGAAGTCGTCGACGTAGACCGCCACCATGGCGCACGCGTCGGCGCGCGCTTCGATGTCGTCCTCGGTTGTGAATCCGAGGTCGTCCGCCGCGATTCTCAACCGGCTGGACGTTTTCCCGAGTACGGAGCGGTTTCGTCCCAGCTCGACGCATACCCCGGTCTCCGGCGCGCCCGTTGACAATGCGTATCGGCGCGCGCGCAGCCCCGGGATGTTCATCGTCGCGAGGAGCCCGATCAGATCGCTGCGGGGTCCGCGCGACTCGATTTCGGCCCGGGTGAGCCGCCCGACCAGCGTCCCGCGGCGGCGCTCCGGCATGAGGAGGCCGCGCAGCCGTCCCGCGTCGGGCGTGTTGCGCGTCGACACCACGGTCAGCGAGTCCAGGGTGACCGGGTCCGGCGGCAGGAAGATGTCTAGGCTGATGTCCGCGGCGCCGACCTCCAGGCGCGGCGTGATCGCCTGCTGATAGCCGAGGCCCGTGACGCCCACCATGTAGCCTCCAGGCCCCGGCGGAATGAAGGCGAAGCTGCCGTCGGCCGAGGTGAGCACGGTGGCGACGGGCTCGCCGTCATCGTTCACCATGATCACGAGCGCCTCCGCCACGACCGCCCCCGAAGCCGGGTCGGTTACAGTACCGCGGATCGTCTGTGCGGCAAGGTGGGTGGAGGCGACGGAGGCCAGGCAAATGGCGGCGGCCACCCGGGCGACCGAGTCCCTGATCCAGCTGTTCGGTTCCATGGCTCCACTCCCTCCACGGTTCTCCACCGCGTTGCCGTTGCAGATTCAAGGTAATCCCTGCGGAGCGGCCGCGCCCGCACTCGCGCGCATGGACGGCCGCGGCGCCGAGCGCCTACCTTCGGACGCTCCACCCGTGCCGATTCAGGGCCACCGTTGCCACGACAAGGACGATCACCATGCGCCGCCGACTCAGCCCGCTCGCCTGCCTCACCATCCTCCCGCTCCTCGCCTCGATGACGGCCTGCTCCCCCGACGGCGCCCGGGAATCCGGCGAGGTAGCCGAAGCCGCGGCGGACGCGGGCGCCGACCTCGACTTCGGCGCGATCTCGGCGATGCTCCTCGAGCGGATGAACCTCCAGCCCGGCGAACGGGTCCTGCTCGTGGTAGGGCAGGGCGGGGGACGCTGGGACGCGCTCGTGCCGCTCCTGCGCGCCGGCGTCGCCGCGGTGGGCGCCACCGATCTCGGCGCCGTGGACATCTACGGCGGTGCAGTGGCCGGTGCGGAGCCGACCGAGTTCACCACCGGGCTCGGCACTGGGCCCGACGGGTGGCCCGAGGCGTTGGGCGGGGTCGATGTGGCGGTCAAGCTCCCGGGCGCGACCCCCGACCCCTCGGTCCCGACCGACGTCTACCGTGTGCTGCAGGACGTGCTTCGCGGCGGCAACGGCCGCACCGTGCACTTCCATTGGGCCGGGAACACCTCCTTCGAGATGGAAGAGCTTCCGATGGACGCGCACACCGACCAGGTGTATCAGACCGCGCTCCTGGACACCGACTACGGGGCGCTGGCCGAGGCTCTGGCCGCGTTCGAGGCGGCGCTGCGCGGGGGGACCGTGCGGGTCACGACGCCCGCCGGGACCGACATCAGCTTCGAGGTTGGGGGCGACCGTCCGGTGACGCGCCAGGACGGCGACGCCTCGGCCGCGCGCGCAACGGCGGCCCGCAACCTGATCGACCGCGAGGTGGAGCTGCCGGCCGGAGCCGCGCGGGTGTCTCCCATGCTCGAGACGGTGAATGGCAGCATCGCCTTCCCGCCCGCGATGTGGGGTGGTGAGCGCGCGGAGGGGCTGGTGCTGCACTTCGAGGGAGGCCGCGTGGTCGAGGTCGAGGCCGAGACCGGACGCGACGGAGTCCTCGCGGAGATGGAGGCGGGCGGCGAGGCCGCGAGCACCTTCCGCGAGTTGGCGGTCGGGCTGAATCCCCTGCTGGCGATCCCCGACGGGGAGGACTGGATCCCGTACTACGGCTACGGCGCCGGCGTCATCCGGCTATCGCTGGGCGACAACACCGAACTGGGAGGCTCGGTGGGCGGCGGCTACGTGCGCTGGAACTTCTTCGCCGACGCGACGGTCACCGTGGGCGGCGAGGACTGGGTGCGCGACGGCGTGCTGGTGGAGCGTGCCGACTAGTCCGCCAGCCCGGCGCGCTCCGCCTCGAAGAGTCCGTCGACCTCGGCCGACTCATAGCTGGGCGTGAACCTGGCGACCGCCCAGTAGGCCGCGAACGACACCACCACCCCCGGGAACACCTGGTGGATGCCCCCGTTCCACGGGAACTGGTTCCACAGGAGCAGGACCACCAGCCCGGTCACGAAGGACACGATGGTGGCCGTCCCGTTGCCGCGGCGCCAATAGAGCCCCATCAGCAGGGCGGGGCCGAAGCAGGCGCCGTAGATCGCGCCGGAGAGGGCTGTCAGTCCCACGATCCCGTCGGGAGGATTCAGCGCGATGATCGCCGTGATCAGCGCGAAGAGCGCCACGTAGATCCGGGTCGCCGTCAGCACCGAGCGCTCCGAGTGCGACGGGCGGAACATCCCCACGACGTCGCGCTGCGCCGTCGCCGCCATCACCAGGAGCACGCTGTCGAGCGACGACATCGCTGCCGCGACCATCGCCAGCAGCAGGAACGCACTCGCACCGGCCGAAAAGACGCCCGGAGTGGTGAGCAGCTGCGGCACCACCATGTCGGTGTCGGCCAGGCCGCCCGGGATGATGTTGCGCGCGTACAGCCCGACCGGAATCAGCAGCGAGTACACCACCACGAAGGCGATGGTCGACACCCACACCCCCTTGCGAATCGCAGCCCGGCTCTCAAGCGCGTAGAAGCGCGACAGCTGGCGCGGCTCGACGGCGAACTTGACCGTCGCGGCGAAGATGACGCCCAGCGCCAGCGGCACCGCCACCCCGCCGCCCCAGCGCAGCAGCGGCTCGGTCGCGGGATCCTCGGCGAGCACCGCGTACGAGCCCAGTCCCCCCGACGCCGACACCACGCCGCTGAAGAGCAGCACGCCCGCGACGACCATGACCAGGCCCTGCACCGCGTCGGTTTTCACCACCGAGATGAATCCGCCGACCACGGTGTAGATCATCACGATGAAGAACACGATGATGATCGCGGCCCGGTAGGGGATGTCGAGGAACACCTCCAGCAGGTTGCCGATGCCCTTGAACACCGCGGTCATGTAGAAGAACGAGGCGAAGATCACGATCACCGCCGCCAGCACCCGCCCCCCCGGGCTGCCGAAGCGGAAGCCGATGAAGTCCGGGATCGTCAGCGACCCGAGTGACTCCGTGAAGGTGCGCAGCCGGGGCGCCACCCCGACCCAGGCGAAGAGCGACAGCCCCACCACGAAGGGCACCAGCAGGAACCAGGTCACGCCCCAGTCGTACGCCTGCCCGGAGAAGCCCACGAAGGAGTTGGTGCTGGAGTACGTCGCAAAGAACGACAGCCCGATCGCGATCGGCCCCATCGAGCGCCCGCCGACGAAGTAGTCGGCGACGCCGCTGGTCTTGCGGTTGCCGGTCCAGGCATGCCAGGCGAGCAGCGCCGTGTAGAACAGCAGCAGCAGGTGGACGATCCAGTAGGTGCGCAGGTTGTCCAGAATGGCCTGAATCAAGGGGGCTCCTTTGGGACGGTCGACGCCCGCCGGGGATCGGTGGGCGGCGCGTTGGACGATCCGGCTTCACGCTCCATGAACATGTCACGCACCGCGGTCTTCTGCACCTTGCCCATCGCGTTGCGCGGCAGCCCGGACACGGCTGCGAACTCGTGCGGGACCTTGTAGGGCGCGAGGCGCTCCTTGCCCCAGGCCCTCAGTTCGCCGGCGGAAGGGACATCGCCCTGGCCCGCCGGGACCCACGCCGCGCGCAGCTGCTCGCCCCACTCGGCGTGCGGGACGCCCACCACGGCCAGATCACGGATCGCGGCGTGCGTGCGATACAGCTCCTCCACTTCGAGCGCCGACACCTTGTACCCGCCCGTCTTGACGATGTCGACGCTCCGCCGCCCCAGAATCCGGTAGTAGCCGCCCTCCCCGACGCGCGCCTCGTCCCCGGTGCGGAACCAGCCGCCGCGGAAGGCCTCGGCGGTCTCTTCGGGGCGCCCCCAGTACTCGCGGAAGACCTGGGGCCCGCGCACCTCGATCTCGCCCTGCTCGCCCGCCGGAACGGGCCGACCCCGATCGTCGACCAGCCGGACCTCGGCGCCGGGAAGCGGCAGCCCGACATGCCCCGCGCGGCGCTCACCGACGAGCGGGTTGGACAGAGCCATGCCGATCTCGGTCATGCCGTACCGTTCCAGCAGGGTGTGGCCGGTGATCTCGCGCCACCGCTCCAGCGTCGCCACCGGGAGCGCCGCCGAGCCGGAGACCATGAGGCGGAGGCCGGCGGCTCCCCGCGACCACCGCCGCCGCACGGGTGCCGGGGCCTCTTCCCAGGCGCGGATCAGCCGCGCGTACACGGTGGGGACCGACATGAAGAGCGTGATCTCGCCCGACGCGAGGCGGTCCCAGCTGGAGGCCGGCGCGCCGGAGCCGAACTCGCACGCGGCGCCGGACCAGAGCGCGCAGGCCAGTGCGTTCACGACGCCGTGAATGTGATGCAGCGGCAGCGTGTGCAGGATCCGGTCGTCCGCCGTCCAGCCCCACGCGGTGGTCAGCGCGGTGATCTGGGCCGCGAGGTTGCGGTGGGTGGTCAGCGCGCCCTTGGGGCGGCCCGTGGTGCCGCTGGTGTAGATGATCAGCGC
>LXNI01000644.1_pt1 | contig 38584 bp, 22 predicted proteins | sample 809091 | NCBI WGS metagenome assembly LXNI01 (sample SAMN04870527, study PRJNA318959) | sponge metagenome | biome: 01000161; feature: marine sponge reef; material: water | host: Sarcotragus foetidus | place: Greece: Milos, Mediterranean Sea | collected 2013-05-29 | depth 5-7 m
TAGACCTGACTCCCTTTTTCGAGGACCCCGACGGTGATCCCCTGACCTACGGGGTAGCGTCGTCAAGGTCCGCAGTGGCCCGCGGCTCGGTTTCGGGGAGCACTCTGACGGTTTCGGCGGTGGCTCCGGGGATGGCAACGCTTACGGTTACGGCCCGTGACAATGATGGCGCGTCCGTAACGCAGAGGTTCCGCGTGACCGTGGGGACGGCGGGCGCGCCCGATCTGGAGGTGCCGACTGTCACACCGACTTCGGTGACAGGATCGCCGGGTGACACGGTTCAGGCCACGTTCACCATTCGCAACAGCGGCACCGCTGCATCTGCGGCGACGACCGTCCGCGTCCTGATTTCCTCGGATGCCAACATCTCCAGATCGGACCGGGAAATCGGCGACTTCCGACTGCCGGCTCTGACTGCGAGCGAGACCTTGACAAGCCGACGAGGCTTGATTTTGGGCAACACGGAGGGAACCAGATACTGGGGGCTCTGCATCGACGCAGTGTCCGGCGAATCCGACACGCGAAACAACTGCTCCCAAGGCGTTCGGGTGACGGTGGGAGCCTCGGCGGTCTGTACGAACGAATTGGGGACGATTCTGGATGGCAGAACGGTGAGGCGCACCGGATCCTGGGACGGTAGTTGTCGTTCGGTGCACTACTCGAACGGTGAGTTCGCGCGGTACTACAGCTTCACTCTCAGAGAGCGCCTGTCGGCAACGATCGACCTGACATCGCCGTCGGTGGACACTTGGTTGGCTTTGCGGCGCGGTGGGGGGACCGGGACCGGTCTTCTGGAGTCCGACGACGACGGTGGAACGGGTACCAACGCCCGGATCGTGCGTACGCTGGCGCCGGGCACGTACACGATCGAGGCAACGACGTTATTGGGGGGAAGGACCGGTCCCTTTACTCTGACCTTGGCGGTCGGTGGAGGCTCCAGCGGAGCGGATCTGGTCTTTACCGGTGTTTCCCCCAGAACACAGACCGTCCCCCGCGGCGACACCGTCAGAGCGACGTTCACGATTCGCAACGACGGGGCCGTTGCATCGACCGCAACCACCGTGCGGGCCTTTGCATCGGACAACTCTACGATATCAACGAGTGATACCGAAATCGGCAGCGGGATCTCCATACTTGCTATTGCGTCCATGACGGAAGCCGACCTACGAGTCTGGTGGACCCTGGCATCCGATGCGCCCCTGATCACGGTCTATTGGGGACTGTGTGTTGATCCCGTCGCTGGAGAATCGGACACGTCAAACAATTGTTCCGAATCGGTTCGCCTGACGATCACGGCCTCCAGTTCCCAGAGTTCAACCAAGGCTGTGCCGACTGGCAGTGCAGACGCCTTGTTCCGATCTCTGACTCGATTCAACATCGAGTTGCAGGGTGCCGTGCCGCGCATCGAACCCGTCCATGTCCCGAAAGACACCCGCACGAAAGGCACCCGCCCACGATCCGATTCGAATGTGGTGATCGGACGCAGCTCCTGGGGTCAAGGTGCTCGGGCCGCTCCTCCGGCCTGAGCCACCGGATCCACCCGCACCGTCACAATATCCGTGTCATGGTACTTCTGGTGCCGCACGGATGTCGCGATATGGCGCAGGAGGCGCAGGGAGAAGTCACGCTCCACGGGCACTTCGCTCACGCTGCCACCGATGAACGCCATCCGGTCCTCGATGTTGCCTTCGCCCGCAGCGGCGAGGAATTCGAGTTCGGCCCCGCCCCCCTCGGCCCGGGCCGTCACCCTGAGGCGCCGCGTCCCGAGGGTGTCGTCTTCGGTGACTTCGTCGAGGAGGACCAGGAGCGTTTCCTCGGCAGCAAGGCTCATGCGGTGGACGAGATCCTCACCCAGACCCGCGCGGGCGCCGAAGTCTTCCAAGAACGCCTGGATCTTCGGCTGCGCCTCGACGTTCAGGGTGGTCTCGGTGCGGCGACGCCGGGGCCCGGACAGCTCCATGAACGCCGACAGCAGGATCGCGGTCAGCCCGCCGGAGGTCATCCCGTTCTCGAGGAGCTGACCGGCCCAGCCGAAGTATTCTGACGGGATCTGGCCGCTCTGAAAGCCCGCACCGATCCAGAACGAGACGCCGATGATCGTGGCCTTCCGGTAGTCGATGCCGTCCTGCGTGACCATCTCCAGGCCGAGCACGAACAGGATCGCGATCAGCACGATGATGTAGGCGCCGACCACCGGATTGGGGATGGCAAGCAGCACCGCGGTCGCCTTGGGGAAGAAGGCCAGCGCGATGAAGGCCACGCCGATGCAGGCGCCCACCCGCCGCGCGGCGATCCCGGTGATCTCGACGATGGAGACGCTGTTCGAGTAGGTCGTGTTGGGGACGGTGGCGAGGAGTCCCGAGAGGAGGTTGCCTACGCCGTCGGCCGCCACCGCGCCCTGCACCGCGCGGAAGTCGGTGGCCCGCCGCTTGCGCCAGGACACGCGCTGGATCGCCATCCCGTCGCCGATGGTCTCGATTGCGCCGACCAGGGTAACGAAGATGAACGCGGGCAGCATCGCCCAGAACGCGGGACTCAGGCTCAGGTCGAATCCGGGCCATCCGCCCGCCGGGACGCCGAACCACTGCGCCTCGCCTACGATCTCCATGTCGTAGATCCCGTACCCGGCCGCCACCAGGCAGCCCCCGACGGCTCCAATGACCGATCCCCACAGCCGCAGTGCTCCCCTGGCACGCAGAATGATCACGATGGTGATCACGATGGTCGCCAGGGCGGTGAGTGGCGCCGCCGCGGGCGCCGCGCCCTCGGGTGCCTGGAAGAGGAGGTCGAAGCCAATGGGCATGACCGTGACCGCGATCAGCATGATCACGGTGCCGGCCACCGTCGGCGTGATGACGCGCCTCAGCAGCGACAGGTGGGACGAGATCAGGAACTGGAAGAGCGACGACGCCACGATGAGAGTGGCCAGGAGCGCGGGGCCGCCCTGTTCGAGCGCCGCCACCGACACCGCGATGAAGACCCCGGACGTACCCATGAGCAGGATGTACCCCGCCCCGATGCGTCCGCCGATCGGTCTTGCCTGGATCATCGTCGAGATCCCGCAGACGATCAGCACCGCGAACGCCGCCCAGGTCAGGTAGGACTCGCTGCCGCCACCGGCGCGCACCACGATCGCCACCGTGATGACGATGCCCGCGATGTTGAGCAGGATGTACTGGAAGGCGAGTCCGAACGATACAGGGTAGCTGGGGGTCTCGTCGGCCTGGAAGCGAAGGCCCAGGCGCGTGTCGGAAGGGGTCATCGGTGTCTGCTCTCGATGGCGGCCCCGTGGCGCTCCAGGAAAGTCTCGAATTCGGCGACCAGCCGATCGCAGTGCTCGTCGTCGTGGGCGAGGGAAACCGTCATGAAGCCGCGGCGGGAGACCCAGAGCCCGGCCAGCAGCATCTCAAGGTGGAAAAGGTCGCGCGCGGCCTGGGGCGTTGCGGCCAGGTCGGCGTGACCGCGGATCGATTCGCGCTGGAAGTGGACATTCATGATCGAACCCCGGCCCGTGACCTGGGCGGGCGCGTCCAGCCGGGTGGCGACGGCGTTGAGGGCATCGCGGAGCGCATCTCCGCGCCGGTTCAGCTGGAACACCGCCTCGGGTGTGAGCACGTCGCGCAGCCCCGCCAGACCCGCCCCCATCGTGAGCACGTTGTTGTTGTGCGTGCCGGCGTGGCTGAAGTGATCCCGGCGCCGCGGGTCGAACCGGTCCATGAGGTCCGCCCGGCCGCCGAACGCCCCGAACGAAGCGCCGCCGCCGAGATACTTGCCGAAGGTCGTCAGGTCGGCGTGGATGCCGAGCATCGCCTGAAAGCCGCCGGTCGCAAGGCGCGAGGTCTGCACCTCGTCGAAGATCAGCAGCGCGTCACAGCGCTCCGTCGCCCTCCGAAGCCCGTTCAGAAACGCCCGCGTCCCCGGGATGCAGCCGCCGCCCCCGAGCATTGGCTCGACAAGCACACACGCGAGTTCGGCCGCGTGCTCCTCGATCAACGACCGCGCCGACTCCACACCGTTGTAATCGGCCACGATCCACGGGAACGGAAGGGTGAGACGCCGATCCGGCCCGGTGAAGTTCAGCGGACCACCGTGGTACGCGCCATCGAACACGAGAACCCCGTCGCGTCCCGTGACCGCCCGCGCGAGGCTCACGGCCATCAGGTTCGCCTCCGTCCCCGAATTCGTGAATCGCACCCGTTCCACCGACGGGAAGCGCCCACAGATCAGCTCCGCGAACTCCTGCTGGTTCGGCGTGGGGCCGCCCAGCGTGAGACCGTTCCTGGCCGCCTCGGCGATCGCGGCCTGGATGACCGGATTCGAGTGCCCGTAGAGGCCAGCCGTGTGGTCGTTCAGGAAGTCGATGTACACGTGCCCGTCGAGGTCGTACAGGCGGGCACCGTCGCCCCGAACGATCGTCACCGGGAAGGGGGCATAGTGATTGACGGTGCGGGTATCCGCCCCGGGCAGGAACCCCGTGGAGCGCTCGAAGCTGGCCCGGCTCAGCGGATTCGCCGCCGCGTACCGGGCAGCCGCCTCGGAAGCGAGGTCCTGCAGCGTTGGCGTCAGTACCGAAGTCATGAGCGGCTCGAGCGTATGGAGGCGGGGGCGTGCTCCCGGTGCACCAATGGGGATAATCGGTGCCATCTGGCGGGAATCGCAAGCCGGGGACATCCTACCGAATGACCGAGGCAACGCTGCACCGGGCCCTCGTGTGGGCCGTCTTCGCGCTTGCGGCCGTGACCTTCGTGAGCCTCCTGCGCTTCAGGGCGCCGTACGGGCGCCACTATGACGGCAAGGGCTGGGGGCCGGCCATCCCGAACAGGCTCGGCTGGGTCGTCATGGAACTCCCCGCGACGGCCCTCTTCGCCTGCGTCTACGCCACCGGACAGGCCGCCGCAGGAACCGTCCCGCTGATCCTGCTCGCGATGTGGCAGTGCCACTACCTGAACCGGACCTTCATCTACCCCTTCCGCACGCGCACCGCGGGCAAGACGATGCCCGTCGTCGTAATCCTGAGCGGCTTCACCTTCAACGTGCTCAACGCATACGTCAACGCACGTTTCATCTCGCACTTCGGCGAGTACGGCGCCACATGGCTCACCGACCCCCGATTCGTGGCCGGAACCGCGATCTTCATGGGCGGACTCGCCCTCAACGTCCATTCCGACAACGTCTTGCTACGCCTGCGAAAGCGCGGCGGCACACGCTACTCCATCCCCCGTGGTGGCCTGTTTCGCTACATCTCCTGCCCCAACTACCTCGGCGAGATCCTGGAATGGGGCGGCTGGGCGCTGGCGACCTGGTCCCCCGCGGGACTGGCATTCCTAGTCTACGCGACCGCCAACCTCGGGCCGCGAGCGCTCAGCAACCACCAGTGGTACAGGGAGCGGTTCGACGACTACCCGGCCAAGCGAAAAGCTCTGATTCCGGGGGTCATCTAGCAACCCGTTGTTGGCCGGCCGCTAAGCCGCCGGATCGACCTGCACCGTCACCACATCGATGTCCTCGTACTTGTGGTGTTGCACCGACGTCGCCAGATGGCGCAGCAGCCGCAGCGAGAATTCATGCTCTTCCGTCGCGTCGACCGCATGCGTGCCGATCACCGCCAGATGGTCCTCGATGTTGCCTTCGCTGCCCGCCGCCAGGAACTCCATTTCCACGCTGCCCGCCTCGGTGCGCGCGGTGAGTCGCAGCCTGCGCCGGCCAGTCGCCTCGTCCCCCTCCGTCTCCCGGATCAGGAGCAGCAGCGTCTCCTCGGCCGCGTGTGCCAGCCGGCCCGCCGTCTCGCTGCCCAAGCCCCTGCGGCCGGCGAAGTCCTCCAGGAACCGGTGGATTTTCGGCAGCGACTCCACCTTCAACTCCGTCTGCATGCGCATGCGCCGCGGCCCCGTCAACTCCATGAACGCGGTCAGCACGAGCGCGGTCAGGCCTCCCGACGTCATCCCGTTGTCGAGCAGCTGCTGCAGGAAGGGGGTCAGGCTGTCGGTGGGAATCTGTCCGCTCTGGAAACCGACACCCACCCAGAAGGAGAACCCGACCACCGTTGCCTTGCGGTAGTCCATTCCGTCCTGCAGCACGATCCGCGTGCCGAGCATGAACAGCACCGCGATGATCACCATGGCGTAGGCGCCGATCACCGGATCCGGGATCATCAGCAGCAGCTGCGTCACCTTCGGCAGGAAGGCGAGCACGCAGAAGATCAGGCCGATGCACGCCCCCACGCGCCGCGAAGCGATCCCCGTGATCTCGACGACCGACACGCTGCTCGAATAGGTGGTGTTCGGCACCGTGGCGAAGAGTCCCGAGAGCAGATTCCCGAACCCGTCGGCCGCCACGGCCCCCTGCACCGCCCGGTAGTCGGTGGCCCGCCGCTCGCGCCACGACACCTTCTGGATCCCGACCGCGTCCCCGATCGTCTCGATCGCCCCCACCAGCGTCACGAATGTGTAGGCGGGCAGAATCGCCCAGAACGCGGGCCCGAAGTCGAATCCCAGACCCGGCCAGCCCGCCAGCGGCACCCCGACCCACATCGCCTCGCGGACCGGCCCCAAGTCCAGCAGCCCGAAATACGCCGCCGCGATGCACCCGGCCACGATCCCGATCAACGGCCCCCACAGCCGCACCGGCCCGGTGAACTTGAGCATCACGGCCAGCGTCACGGCAAGCGTCGCGAGCACAGTGACCGGCGCGGCCAGCGGCCCGCTCCCCTCCGGCACGTTGTCCATGAAGTCGAACAGAAACGGCATCACGTTCACCGCGATCAGCATGATCACCGTACCCGCCACCGTCGGCGTCAAGATCCTCCGCAGAATCGACAGCCGCCCCGCCAGCAGGAACTGGAAGAGCGACGACACGATGATCAGCGTGGCCAGCAGCCCCGGTCCCCCCTGCTCCAGCGCCGCCACGGACACCGCGATGAACGCCCCCGACGTGCCCATCATGAGCACGTAGCCCGACCCCAGCCGTCCCACGCGCCGCGCCTGCAGAATGGTGGCCACACCGCTCACCAGGAGCGCGCCGAATGCCCCCCACGCCAAGTACGCCGCGCTGCTCTCCGCGCTGCGAAGCACGATCGCAACGGTGATCACCACCCCCCCGATCGCCAGCACCGAGTACTGGAGCGCCAGCCCCACCGCCAGCGGCCAGGGCGGCCTTTCATCCGGCTCGTAGCGGACGCCGTGTGCGGTCTTGCCTGGCTCGGATGCCATGTCAGATCCTCGCGGGGGGGAGTGATTGTGCGGTGTCAAACCGGTCGGCGGCCCTGCCCGGCGATTGGCCAGCGGGCTCGCCCCGGAGACAGTCGGGGCCGCGCCTGCCGCGTTGTCAAGATGCTGATAGATTCGACGCATGAACCTCGACCAGCTCAACCACTACAAGCAGAAGCTCGCCTTCGAAACCGATTCCTGGGACGTCTACGAGGCGCTGGGCAAGGGCGAGCCGGTGGTCGTCGTCGACGGCCGATCCGCCGAAGCCTACGCCCGCGAGCATATTCCCGGGGCCGTCAACCTGCCGCACCGCGAGATCACCGCCGCCTCCACGGAAGCCCTCGACAAGTCCAGGCTGTACGTCTGCTATTGCGACGGCATCGGCTGCAACGCCTCGACCAAAACCGCGCTGAAGCTCCTCACGCTAGGCTTCCAGGTCCGCGAGCTGATGGGTGGTCTGGATTGGTGGAAGCGCGACGGCTACGCCACGGCGGGCGAGACCGCAAAGGTCGGCACCGAGATCGTCTGCGGCTGCTGAGGGAATGACGATGTAAACTGCACATGACATTTTGTCATGCGTAGCTTACAATTCGTCACTGCGGCCAGGCTGCGGCGTCCGGTATCCCGCGGCTGAACAGCACCTCGAGCGCGGCAGCGCCGCCGGGCGCGGCCATCGCCGCCACCTGGAACGCGTCCTCGGCCGACACCCCCCGCAGGAACCCCCGCACCTGTCCCGAGCGTGGGTTGCGCACGATGGCCACCGCTTTGTCGCTGCCGTCGTCGAGCCTGACCGACCCGCCCGGCCCCGAGAGCGTGATGCTGGCCAGTGCCCCCGCCCACGAGCCCTGTACCGGCAGCGTGAACGCGAAGGCGGAACTTCCGTTCCCGTCGGGAACGTCGGGCATCGCGAAGCTCAGCGAGAAGAGTTCGCTGCCGTCGGCGGTCCGTCCGGTGAGCCGGTGGTCACCCGCAGCGTCCGGCAGCGTCGCCGGGGCATCCACGACGAACGCCGGTTCCAGGAAGGGATCGCCATCAGCGTCCACGCCGCCCCACAACAGCAGCGACCGCACCTCCGCGGCCCCCTTGTCGAAAGATGGCCGGCCGGCGCCTCTCAGGCGGTAGCGCAGCGCGTTGCTGAAGTGGTAGTCGCTTACCCAATTGGGCGGGCCGCAGCCCATGAGGTCCAGGGTGGAGGGCGGCACCAGGGCGGCCTCACGGAAGTCGTAGCCCCAGGCCCCGATCACTCCGCCCGCATGAGGGTATAAGGGGTCGACATGAGTCAGATTCCCGCACGGGGTATGAGCGATGTTGAGGTTGTGACCGAGTTCATGCGACATTGCGCGCTCGTGCGGTATGGCAAAGGCGGACCAGCCGGGCTGGTAGGCGAACCCGCCCCCCACGGTGACCGGACCCGCCATCGTTCCCATGTAGTGGCCCGTTCCACCCTCCATGGTGCGAACGACGCGCGTTTCCCAGAGGAGCTCCAAGGCACTGTTGGTCGAGGTGAGCACCGGCTCGTGGGCGTTCACCTCCACAACGGTCACCGGGAGCAACGTCCGGGTACGGTGAAGCAGTTCATGGTTGGCGGGATCGGCCGCAATCTCGCTGACCAGTTCCACGATCGACGCGTCGGGGTTCTCCTCCCAGAGGAACGGGACAAGTGTCAGCTTCAGGGGGGGCATGTCGTGCACTTCAATCCGCAACCGGCCGGTCTCGGGGATCCGCCCGGCAACCCCCAGGACTGGATCCAGGGTCCCGCCCGGATCGACCTCGACCACCATTTCGAGCCCCGGTTGGATCACGTGCCCCGGAATCACGGCATTGGCTGACCTGCCGAGCCTGCTCTCGTCCACCGTGGTCGGGATCGGCGACCGCCTGCCCACGATATCCTGCGCATGTATCTCCTGGCCGTTTGCAAAGAACCGGGCCCGCACCGGCGGGATCCCTTCGCGGGTGGCCTCGCGCGCTGTGACGAACACGCGCAGGAGCGCATCATTACCGGCCACCAGGGGGACGGGATGCTCCCGCGACTGCACCGCCTGTGTCAGGTACGCCGTCGACGGAACTACCTCCGGACACCGACTGATCCAGTGCTTCCAGATGCCGCTCAGCCACGTCTCGAAATCCACCTCGGAGGGCACGCACAGCTCGGTGCCCACGGCGAGGAACATGTCGAGGCGGGTGAGGGCAGTCAGTTCCACCGGCAAAGCGCCCGTCATTCGGGCGTTGTTCGCCAGTGTGAACTCCCGGAGCGCCGTCAGGGCGCCGAATTCGGAGGGGACGGGGCCCTCGAGATCGTTGTCCTCCAGGAAAAGGTGGGTCAGGGCCGTGAGTTCGCCGAGAGCGGCTGGTATCGGTCCGGTCAGCGCGTTCCTCTCAAGCTCCAGACGGTTCAGTTCGTGAAGACCGCCGAGCTCCGCCGGAATCGGACCGGAAAGGTCGTTGTCACCGAGCTCCAGACGGTTCAGTTCGTGAAGACCGCCGAGCTCCGCCGGAATCGGGCCGGAAAGGTCGTTGTCACCGAAACGCAAGACCTTCAACCCGGTCAGATTGCCCAACTCCGCCGGAACGGGGCCCGTAAGCCCGTTGCTCCGCAAATCGAGTGTCTCCAGGCTGGTACCACCGAGTTCGCCGGGGATGCTCCCGGTCAAGGCATTGTTCTTAAGTTCGAGTACGGTGAGCTTTCCCAGGTTTCCGAGTGGGGAAGGAATCGGGCCGGTCAGTTCGTTGGTGTGGAGCGCAAGGGTGACGAGCTCGGTCAATCCCCCGAATTCGACCGGGATCGAGCCGGTCAAACCGTTCGTCGACAGAATGAGTCGATCCAACCTGGTCAGATTCCCGAGTTCGGGCGGAATCGGCCCGGAAAGCTCGTTACTGTGGAGCACCAGACCCCGGAGCTGCGTGAGGCTGCCGAGCCCTGGAGGGATCGGACCGGTCAGGCCATTGGCGTGCAGCCACAGCTGGGTCAGATTGCTCAGCTTCCCGAGTTCGGACGGTATCGGCCCGGTAAGCTTGTTGTCGTAGAGATACAGTTGCCGCAGGCTGGCCTGGCTACCCAGTTCGGGTGGGATCGGTCCGCTGAGTTCGCCGCCTGACAGGTCCAAGTGCTTCAGGCTGGTCAAATCGCCGAGGCTAGCCGGAATAGAACCGGAGAGTTCGTTGTTTCGGAGCGACAGAAGCTCGAGGTGGTCGAGGTTGCCCAACTCAGGCGGAATTGCGTCCTCGAGGGAGTTGCTGTATAGCAAGAGGTACTTCAGCTTGATCAGGCGGCCGAGTTCAGGCGGGATCGGACCGGTCAGTTCGTTGTCTGACAGGTCCAGTTGCACGAGGCTGGCAAGGTCACCAAGTTCGGCGGGAATCGTCCCGGACAGCTCGTTGCCATAAAGAAAAAGGTTTTCGAGCTTGTCGAGGTCGCCGAGTGCGGCGGGAATCGTACCCTTCAATCCATAGCGTATCCGGTTGCCCTGGCCGTCCGGCCGGGCACTGAGATCCAGCCAACGGACCCGGCCCGAGGGGTGCGTGCCCACGCCGCTCCACTGCGCAAGCGGCTTGTCCGTCAGCCAGTTGTCGCTCTTGAGCCACTTCGCGCCGTTCGTGGCGTTGTAGAGCGCCACCAGCGGAGCACGGTCGGGGTTGAACACCGTGATCCGGGCAACTTCCTGGACGCTTCCGGTCGCCGCGGTGATCTCGGCCGTCCCTTCCCCCACGCCGCGCACGACGCCCGATGTGTCCACGGTCGCGATCGCGGCGTCGCTGGACGACCACGTGAACGCCGCACCGGCGACCGTGTGCCCGTTGCCGTCCAGCGCCTCGGCCACGAGAAGCAGAGTGTCGCCCAGAATCAGCGTGTCCGCCCTGGGCGACAGCCTCACTCTGCGCACCACCTGCATCACCTCGACCGCCGCGTCGTCCGACAGCGCGCCCGACATCGCGGTGATCGTGGCCGCGCCGTTCCCCACCGCCGTCACCAGACCGTCGGAGTCCACCATGGCGACCGAGGTGTCGCTGGCGGCCCACATGACCACCTCGCCCGGCATCGGCCGCCCGGCCTGGTCCTGCACCTCAGCCATCAGCCGCACAGTGTCGCCAAGCGCGTCGAACAGCACCGTGTCGGGTGTCACGGCTACCGTCATGGGCGCCGGCTCCACTACCTCCAGTTGCGCCTGCCCGGTCGCCCCAGATGACGTGGCCGACACTTCCACCTGGCCCAACGCGATCCCCGACACAAGCCCCGTCGAGTCCACGACCGCCACCGTGGTGTCGCTCGATGCCCACGCGAACTCGGATCCGGCGACCGCATGCCCGTTTGCGTCCTGCGCCTCCGCGGCGAGTTGCAGCGTGGCGCCCGGCAAGACGATGGCAGTGTCGGGGGTGATCTCGACCGCGCTCGTCTGCTGGGCGACCGTCACCGTCGCACTACCCGACACCGTCCCCGCCGTGGCGGTGATCGTGGCCGTTCCGTTGCCTGCAGCCGTCACCAGGCCCGATGCGTTGACGGTCGCGACCGCCGCGCTGGTGCTCGACCAAGTCACGGTGACCACCAACACCTGCCCGTTCTGGTCGCGCACCTCGGCCGCGAGCTGTGCAGTCGCACCCAGGGCAGTCAGTTCAGCGGTGGCCGGGTTGACGGTAACAGTCGTGGGGCGGGGAGGATCGGGGGATGGCTCCGGTGGCTCGGTGCCCCCGTCACCACCGCACGCCTGGGCCCAGGGTATGCACACCAACGCCCCAAATACGAACGGGAAGATCCGGCTGCGGCCCATTCTCGCCTCTGCGCCACCTTGATGATAACTCGATATTGTTAGCAGACTGCGTAACGATACGCGAGGCGAACGGTGTGCGCTATACCCGCGACTTATGCAAACAGTGTATGCCAGTCGGCTCTTGAGGCCCTTTGCAAGGATTGGCACAAACAGAATGTACAAGTATGCTTGTACAATCTTGTACAAACATGGCTTAGCCCGGCCAGGCTGCGGCGTCCGGTATCCCGCGGCTGAAGAGCACCTCGAGCGCGGCGCCGGCGCCCGGCCCAGCCATCGCCGCGACCTGGAAGGCGTCCTCCGCCGACACCCCCCGCAGGAACCCCCGCACCTGCCCTGAGCGTGGGTTGCGCACGATGGCCACAGCGCGTTCGCTGTCACCGTCGAGTACAACGGATCCGCCGGGCCCCGAGAGCGTGATGCTCGCGAGTGTCCCCGCCCACGACGACTGCACCGGCACCGTGAACGCGAACGCCGAACTGCCATCTCCGTCGGGTACATCGGGCATTGCGAAGCTCATCGAGAAGAGTTCGGCGCCGTCGGCGGTCCGCCCGACAACCCGGTGATCACCCGCCGCGTCCGGCAACCTGGCCGGGGCGTCGACCACGAAGGCGGGCTCCAGGAAGGGCGCACCATTCCCGTCCACACCGCCCCACACCAACAGCGTGGCGGTCGTCTGCCCGGCCCGATCCGGCAGCGCCGGGTGGTCGTAGTCGCTCAGGCGGAAGCGCAGCGCGTTGCTGAAGTGGAAGCCGCCGATCCATTCACGCGGAGGACAGTAGCCCATGATGTCGGCGAAGGACGGGTGTACAAGGGTGCGCGAGCGAAAGTCGTAGCCCCACGCGCCGATGGAACCATCCGGTTGGGGAAAGGCAGGTTCCGGGTTAGGCGGAAAGGGGTCACCGCAGGGAGCATGCTCGAGGCTCATGTTGTGCCCGAGTTCGTGTGCCATGGTTGGCCCGTGTGGTTGTGAGAAGCTGGTCCGCCCTGGTATGGGCCCCAGCCCGCCCGCACCCCCGCTGAGCTCACCCGACATCATGCCCTTGTAGAAACCCGTGCCACCCTCCATGGCCCGAATCGCCTGGGTCGCCCGCAGGAGCTCCCAGACATCGTTGGTCGGGAACACAACGGGTTCGTGCGCTCGGACGTGCAGTTCGGCAATGGGCAGCAGCGTTCGGGTCAGGTGGAGCATTTCGTGGTTGTGGGGATCCGCCGCCATCCCCGTCACCAGGTCCAGAATCGACTGATCGGGATTCTCCTCCCACAGGAACGGGATCAGGGTCAGGTCCATAGGGGGCATGTCGTGCACATCGACCCTGAGTCGGCCAGTCTCGGGGATCCGCTTCGCGACCCCCAAGCCTGGATCCAGGGTCCCGTCCGGATCGACATCGATGACCATCTCGAGTCCCGGCTGGATCACGCGCCCCGGAATCACGGCGTTGGCCGACCTGCCGAGACTGCCCTCGTCGACTCCGGTGGGGATCGGCGACAGCCTGCCGGCGATATCCTGCGCATGTATCTCCTGGTCGTTTACGAAGAACCGGGCCCGCACCGGCGGAATCCCCTCACGAGTGGTCTGGCGGGCCGTCACGAACACGCGCAGCAGCGCTTCGTTGCCGGCCATCAAGGGGACGGGATGCTCCCGCGACTGCACCGCTTGTGTCAGGTACGCCGTCGACGGACTCGCCTCCGGACACCGACGGACCCGGCGCCGCCAGATGCCGGCCAGCCAGGTCTCGAATTCGACTTCGGAGGGCACGCACAGTTCCGTACCCCCGGCCAGCAACACGTCAAGACGGGTAAGGGAGGTCAGTTCCGCCGGCAGCGCGCCCGCCATTGCGGTGCTGTTCGTGAGGTTGAACTCGCGAAGCGCCGTCAGGGCGCCGAGTTCAGGAGGCACGGAGCCCTCGAGCTCGTTGTCTTCCAGAAGGAGAAGTTCCAGCTGCATGAGGCCGCCGAGACGGGCTGGGACCGGTCCGGAAAGCGCGTTTCTGCTCAGGGCAAGAACGGTCAGCGCGCGAAGGTCGCCCAGTTCCGCGGGTATCGGCCCGGCGAGGTCGTTGTCGCTGAGCAACAGGGTCGTCAAGCCGATCAGGTCGCCGAGTTCTGGCGGAATCGGCCCCGTCAGGTCGTTGGACCGCAGGTCGAGTCCCTGGAGGCTGGTGCCACCAAGTTCGCGGGGTATGCTCCCCGTCAGGGCGTTTTCCCCCAGTGACAGGACGGTCAGCTCTTTCAGGTTTCCGAGCGTGGAAGGAATCGGGCCGGTCAAGCCGTTCCTCGACACCGTGAGCCATTCCAACCCGGTCAGATTCCCGAGCTCGGGGGGAATCGGTCCGGAAAGCTCGTTGTCGTCCAGCAACAGCTCCCGGAGCTGCGTGAGGTTGCCCAGGCTCGACGGGATCGGTCCGGCAAGGCCATTACCGTTCAGCGACAGCTGGATCAGATTGGTCAGCCTTCCGAACTCGGACGGAACCGGGCCGGTCAGTTCGTTTTGGTAGAGAAACAGTCGCGCCAAGCTGGCCAGGTTGCCGAGTCCGGGAGGGATCGGTCCGGTCAGTTCGTTGTCGGAGAGGATCAGCGTCTTCAGGCTGGCCAGGCCAGCGAGCGCAGCCGGAATCGGACCCGTCAATGCGTTGTGGGAGAGGTCGAGACGCTCCAGGCTGGCCAACTCGGCGAGTCCGGGCGGGATTCTCCCGGAGAGGTCATTATTGTCGAGGTGCAGACTCTCGAGTTGGGCGAGGTCGCCCACGTCGGGCGGAATCGCGTCCTCAAGAGCGTTTTGTTGCAGCCAGAGGTGCTTCAGGTTGACCAGGCGGCCCAGTTCGGGTGGGATCGGACCCGTTAGCTCGTTGCCGGACAGGTCCAGCCGCTCCAGGCTGGCCAAATCGCCCAACTCGGGCGGAATCGTGCCGGAGAGTTCGTTCCCGAAGAGCAAGAGACCCTTCAGCTTGTCGAGGCGGCCGAGTTCGGCCGGAAGCGTGCCCTCGAGGCCATGGCGCGCCCAGTTGCCCTCGCTGTCCTGCTGCCCGTGCAGCACCACCCAGTGGACCCGCCCGAAGGCGTCCGTGTGCACACCGTGCCATTGCCCCAGCGGCTTGTCCGTGAGCCAGTTGTCGCTGTTGACCCAGTCCGGGCCGTTCGTCGCGTTGTAAAGCGCCACCAGGGGTGCGCGGTCCGGGTTGAACACCGTGATCCGTGCGACCCCATGGACGCTTCCGGTCGCCGCGGTGATCTCGGCCGTTCCTTCGCCCACACCCTGGACCACACCCGTGGTGCCCACGGTCGCGATCGCTGTGTCGCTCGATGACCACGAGAACGCTGCACCGGCGACCGGGTGCCCGTTGCCGTCCAGCGCCTCGGCCGCCACGCGCAGAGTGTCGCCCAGAATCAGCGTGTCCGCCCTGGGCGACAGCGTCACGCGGCGCGCCACCTGCATCACCTCGATGGCCGCGTCGCCGGAGATCTCGCCTGAAGTCGCGGTGATCGTGGCCGCGCCGTTCCCCACGGCCGTCACCAGACCCGAGGCGTCCACCGTCGCGACCAGGGTGTCGCTGGCGGTCCACATCACCACCTCGTCCGGCATCGGCCGCCCGGCCTGGTCCTGCACTTCGGCCGTCAGCTGACGGGTATCGCCGAGCGCGTCGAACATCACCGTGTCCGGCGTCACGGCTACCGTCGTTGGCGCGGGCTCCAATACTTCCAGGTGTGCCCGCCCGGCCGCTCCCGACGATATGGCCGACACTTCCGCGCTTCCCAGGGCGATCCCCGTGACCAGCCCCGTCCCGTCCACGACCGCCACCGTGGTGTCGCTCGATGCCCACGCGAACTCGGATCCGGCAACCGCATGGCCGTTCGCGTCCTGCGCCTCGGCGGCGAGTTGCAGCGTGGTACCCGGCAGGACGATGCCGGTGTCGGGCGTGATCTCGACCGCGCTCACCTGCTGGGCGACCGTCACCGTGGCGCTACCCGACACCGCCCCCGCCGTCGCGGTGATCGTGGCCGTTCCGTTTCCTGCAGCCGTCACCAGGCCCGACACGTTGACGGTCGCGACCGCCGCGTTGTTGCTCGACCAGGTCACGGTCACCACCATCACCTGCCCGTTCTGGTCGCGGACTTCGGCCGAGAGCTGCGCAGTCGCACCCAGGGCGGTCAGTTCAGCCGTGGCGGGGTTCACGGTGACCGTCGTCGGGCGGGATGGATCGGGTGGCGGTTGTGGTGGCTCGGTGCCCCCGTCGCCCCCACACGCGTAGGCCCAGGCGGTGCAGGCCAGCGTCACAACGGCCAAAGGCAAGTTGCGGTTACAGATCATCTGGATCGGATTGCCTGTCTGCACTGCGCCTGAACCCCTTGCGACAAACACGAGACTTTCGACTGAATTAGCAGAGTGTGCGTGATGCGTTGATGCACACCTGCCACCGATTCAATCGGTCACAGTTCTTGCACAGTCGGGCACATTTGTTGGACTGGCAATACTGGCACAAACAACATGTACAAGTACGCCTATATTAACTTGTACATGCGCACCGGATGCACAGCACGCACCTTCGCCTTCATGGCTCGAGCTCTGTCAGTCGGATTCGGGCGTAGCCGCCGGCCTCGCGCCCCCCTCCCCCTTCACATACCGGTCGAACCACCCGATCCAGCGGGCCCACATGTCGAGGTTGTTCTCGATCGCGCGCGGTGTGTGCGACTCGAACGGATACTCGTAGAGCACCGCCGTCTTGCCGAGACCGGTGAGCGCCTGGATCATCCGCTGCGACTGGATGGGATAGGTGCCGGAATTGTTGTCATCGGCCCCGTGATACAACAGCAGCGGCGTGTTGATCTGGTCCGCCTTGAAGAACGGCGACATCTCCATGTAGATGTGCGGCGCCGCCCAGATGTCGCGGGGTTCGGCCTGGAACCCCATCGGCGTCAGCGACCGGTTGTAGGCCCCGTCCCCCGCGATCCCCGCCTTGAAGAAGGGCGTGTGCGCGAGGAAGTTCGCGGTCGCGAAGGCGCCGTAGCTGTGGCCCCCGTGCCCGATCCGGTCCATGTCGACCACGCCCAGCGCATCGACGGCGCGGATGGCCGCGTACATCCCGTCGACCATGTTGGAGATATAGTAATCGTTGTAATTCTGCCCTACGATCGGGATGTCCGGGTATATCAGCGCGTACCCCTGGGTCAGCCAGATGTCCGACCAGCGCAGCCAGGTCAGGCGCGTGTATGCGTTGTGGTTGCGCGCGCGAATGGTGGCGTTGGCGAAGTCGTCCTCGCTCCGGTATTCGCGCGGATACGTCCAGAAGATGGCGGGCACCTTCGTCCCCTCCACGTAGTCGACCGGCAGCGACACCCGCCCCTGAATCTCGAGCCCGTCGCGGCGGGTGAACTCGAAGTCGATGCGCTGCGCCGCCGTCAGCTCGGGAAACGGATCGACGTTGCGGGTCAGGTTCTCCATCGTGCCGCCCGTGGTGGCGCCGTCACCCGCGCCGCCCCCGCCCCGCGTCCACAGATGGCTGTCCGGGAACGTGTTCCTTCCCTCGCGGCTCACGATCATGCGCGTCAGATCCGCGTCGAGCGGCACGAGCGGCTGGTCGAAGCTGTCCGGCGCACCCTCGAAGATGCGCTCCGTCTCTCCACTGGCCATCGCCAGGCGGTCCACGAACGGCTGTGGCCGGAAGTCCTCCTTCAAGCCGTCGCCGCGCAGATACGCACTCTCGCCGTCCGCCGACATCCAGGCGTACTCGATTCCGTTGCCGGTGCGGGCGGTCAGGAGCTCGCCGGGCAGCGCAACCGCGTCGCCGGGGTCGTGGAACGGCACCAGAACCCGCCCCTCGCCCGGCGTGTTGATCGGCGGATCGAGCGCGTAGTGAACCAGCGCATCCTCGCCGTCCCGGCTGACCGAAGCGAACGCGTCACGCCCGTCCGCCGAATAGACGACACTCCCCACGGGGTGTTCGTTGCGCGCAACCTCGATCTCGTCGCCGTCGCCGAAGGGTGGGGGAAGGAGCATGATGCGGTCCCCACGGGACCCGTCCCCACCATCGGCCTCGTCATCGTCTGCGGCCACGCGATGAAGGTACGAGATCCCGCTCCCGTCGGGCCGCCAGCGCCAATCCCGCGGGCCATCCTGCGACCCGCCGCCCCGCCCCTCCCGCAACTCGCGCTCCTCGAGCGTAGCCATGACCTCGCCCGTCGCGATGTTCAGCACCTCGGTCACGCGCGGGAACCCGGTGTAGCTGTTGATGAAGGTGAACGGCCGCTCGATGCGCGTGGCGATCAGGTGCCGCCCGTCGGGACTCACCGAGACGGCCTCGTACATGCCCGGCTCCCCGATCGCACGCGCGGCCCCGCCCGGAACCAGCTCGACGATCTGGCTGCGCGTGTAGTGCTCGAACAGGTCGGCGTCGTGATCGTCCTGCAGCAGGAACGGCATGGTGCGGTTCGGCGTGGCTTCCGCGCGGGTGTGGCGGATCGTCGGGCCGGACGGCAGCGCGGGCCGGGGTGGGGGGGCACCCCGGTCCGACGGCGCGGCCAGCGTGATGAGCGAGCCGGAGGGCGTCCACTGCAGCATGTTCGATGGGGCGGCGCCCTGGCCGCGCGAGGACGTCCCGATCGTGGTGATCACGTGAGTGTCGCCGGCGGCACGCACCGAACCGTCGCCGGGCGAGGCGATCCAGACCTGCGTTGCGTCCTCGAGGTGCGCCAGGAAGGCCAGCTGCGACCCGTCGGGGGACCACATGAGGTCGCTGATGTAGATGCCGTCGGGCAGCTCGACGTCCGTGAAGGCGCGATCGCTGAGCGAGTAGAAGCGCAGCCCGTACAACCCGTAGATGTCGAGGTGCCAGGGGCGGTCGGTCCGGGCGCGGATCTCCAGCATCCCCAGCCGGAGGGTCTCCTCGCCGACTTCCTCCAGCGTGGAGAGCTCGGTCGTGAGCGGGATCACGAAGTGGTCGCCGTCCGGGCTGATGTGGTTCAGCGTGGCGAAGTTGGGGTCGGTGGCGAAGAGATCGGTGACGGGGGCGGGAGGGAGGACGTAGCCGGGAAGGGGGGCTACGGCCCCGCCGCCGGGGGGATCCGGTTGCTGCGCCGGAAGCGGCGACGCGAGAAGGGGCAGAATCGCGAGTGACAGGAGGCTCGAGGCGGCGCGGAGGGCATGGCGATAGGGCATTCCGAAGATCCTGGCGAAGGGTGATAGCAGTTGAGGTGAAGGTGGAGACGTGGAAGGAGTGGTGGCAAGCAGCGCACGTTGGGGCGGACAACCGCCATGCTCGGGTCGGGACGAGATCCCTACCAACTACATTGTGATGGAGACGCATCAAATCACTTTCACGCCAACCTCACCGGGCACCATGTCCCCAACCCACGACCTTGCCGTCATCGGCGCAGGATTCGCCGGGCTGGCGTGCGCCCGCCGGGCGGCGGAGCGTGGCCTGTCCGTCGTGGTGCTCGATCGGCAGTCCGGGCCCGGCGAGCGGATCCACACGACCGGCATCCTGGTCAAGGAGGCGTGGGAGGAATGGGCGGCCCCTGCCCCGGTGGTCCGCAGGATCAGCCGGGTGCGGGTCTACACGCCGAGCCACCGGTTCGTGGAACTCGACCGCGACCGTTACTTCTTCATGGCGACCGACACGGGCTCGCTCATGCGGCACCTGGTCGACGAGACCCGGGGCGCAGGGGCCGAGATCAGGTACGGCGAGAAGTACCGGAGCGCGGCGAGAAACGGGGCCGGGTTCGCCCTGGAGGGATCAGGGGTCGGGTGCCGGTTCCTCGTCGGCGCCGACGGTGCACGATCGCGTGTGGCCGAGAGCTTCGGTCTCGACCGCAACCTGCGGGTGTTGAAGGGTGTCGAATGGGAGTTCGAGCCGGCCCCGGCCGACGGCGATTGCCTGCACTGCTTCGTCGACCCGCAGTGCGCGCCCGGGTACATCGGCTGGGTCGTGCCCGGGGTGAAGGTGACCCAGGTCGGGCTCGCGGTCCATCGTGACCGGAAGGCTGACATGCAACGGTTCATCGCCCGGATAGACCCGCTCTTCGGCCTGTCGGCGAGAACGGTGCTCGAGAAGCGCGGCGGCGTGATCCCCATCGGCGGACTGCTGCGCAGATTCCACGCGGATCGTGTGCTGCTCATCGGGGACGCAGCCGGGATGGTGTCACCTCTCACCGCCGGCGGAATCCACAACGCGTACCGGTTGGGCCGACTCGCCGCCGACGCCATCGCCGATCACCTCGAAAAGGGCGGCCCACACCCCGGGCAAATCGTCCGCCGCGCGTACCCGAACCACGCGTGGAAGCGCGCGGCCCGCTGGAGCTTCGACCACCTGCCCGTGTCACGCGCGCTGGAGGCCGGGTTTCTCACCCGGAACCTCTTCCGCAGGCTTGCCGAGAAAGTGTTCTTCAGTCGGGTGTAGGCCAGGTCATATGTAAAGTAGTGTTGACACTTTGACAACTACACTTGTCAATTCCTGGTACGGCCAAGCAGGCCCCTTCTGGCTCACGTTTCGCCTCCGCCGTATTGTGCTACCGAGTGCCCCGCCGGGACCCAATTGACATCGCCCATTTCACAACGGTCATGTGCCATGCGACTACGGTCAAGAACGCCCGCCCGGGCTGCCGCGTTGGAGAGATACGCCATTGCGGCCGTCGCGTGGGTGAGCCTCCTGAGCCTCCCCATCGCCCTCTCCGCCCAGCAGGCCACCATTGCGGGCCAGGTGACCGACATCGAGACCGGCGCACCGCTGGCGGACGCCGCCGTCGAGGTCATCGGCCTGGAGTCCGGGCCGTTCCCCACCACCGAGTCCGGCGCCTTCCGCGTCGCCGTGCCGGCGGGCACATACTCCATCGTGGTCACGCGGATCGGCTACGAGACCTCGCGCACCGACGGGGTCGGCGTCGAGGCAGGCGGAACGGCGTCCGTGACCATCGAACTCCGCTCACGGGCGCTCGCCCTCAACCCGCTGGTCGTCACCGCGTCGCGCCGCGAGGAGAAGGAACTCGACGCCCCGGCGTCCGTCTCAACGCTCACCGGCGAGCAGATCTCCAGGATGATCGCGCGCACGCCCGCGGATCACATCAAGACGCTGCCCGGGGTCGACCTCGCGGCCACGGGACTTACGCAGAGCTACGTGGTCGTGCGGGGATTCAACAACGTCTCCTCCGGCCGGTTGCTGAGCATCGTGGACAACCGCTACGCGCGCATCCCCGCGCTCAGGATCAACGCCATCAACATGATCCCCACGACCGACATGGACATCGAGAGGATCGAGCTGGCGCGTGGACCGGGGGCCGCGCTGTATGGACCCAACGCGGCCGAGGGCGTAATGCACATCATCACGGCCTCGCCGATCGACAAGCCGGGAAGCACGGTGTCGCTGGCAGGCGGCGAGCGGTCGCTATTCCAGCTGCTCTTTCGGAGCGCGAACGCGGTGTCGGAGCGCTTCGGCCTGAAGGTCTCGGGCCAATACCTGCGGGGGACCGACTGGGACTACACCGACCCGTGGGAGGTGGCGGCCCGCGAGCAGAACCCGGGTCATCCGCGAATTGGAGTGCGCGATCCGGTTAATGAGCGCTATTTCGCCGACATCCGCACCGATTTCCGGTTCGCCGGCGACGGCGAGTTCATACTCTCGGGCGGCCTGAACAACTCGTTGAGCAGCATCAACCTCACCACCATCGGATCCGCTCAGACGCACGATTGGCAGTACCGGTACGCCCAGGCGCGGCTGCTGAAGGGCCGGCTGTTCGCGCAGTTCTTCCTTAACCAGACGCATTCGGGCGACAACAGCTACCTGCTGCGCAGCGGGGAGCTGATCGTGGATCGGTCGCGCACGATGGCGGCCCAGCTGCAGCACGGATTCGATCTGGGCAGCCGGCAGCGCTTCACCTACGGGCTGGACTGGCAGCGCATCGAGCCGCGCTCCGAAGGCACGATCTACGGCCGCAACGAGGACGACGACCTGCTGATCGAGTCCGGCGCCTACCTGCATTCCGAGACGCGGCTCGGTGATCGGATCGACCTCGTGACCGCGCTGAGGGTCGACGACCACAACCGGCTGGCCGACGTCAACATCTCGCCGCGGGCCGCGCTCGTGTTCCGGCCCGCCGAGGGCCACAACCTGCGTCTGACGTGGAATCAGGCCTACGCAACGCCCTCGACTTCGTCCCTGTTTCTGGACATCCCGACGGGGGTGATCCCGATCGCGCCCGGCGTCGGCTACACGTTGCGGGCGGTGGGCGTCCCCGCTGGCGGGCTCACCTTCGCGGACCGGTGCCAAGGGGGATACATGGGACACTGCATGCGGTCCCCGTTCCTGCCGGGCCAGTTGCCTGCCAACGCGGCGCTGTTCTGGGACGCGCTGATCGGGCAGTTCGCTCCCGAGACGTTGCGGTCGTTTCTGCTGGGACCTGGAAGCCGGCCGGGCGATCCCGCGCTGGGGACCGTGTTCCGGCGCCTCAACACGGACGCGCTTGGTCCTGCGGGCGGTGATGTGTTCCCGCTCGATCAGGGCCCGACCGACCTGCCCGGGCTCGTGCCGACGGTGTTCAACAGCATCGAAGCGGGATACAAGGGGCTGATCCGGGACCGTGTGCGGCTGGCTGCCGATGTGTATTTCGCCAACGTCGAGAACTTCGTCGGCGCGCTCAAGGTTGAATCGCCGAACGTGTTTCTGGACCCCGCGTCGACGGGAGCGTTCTTGGCGAGCCGGCTCGGTCCTCTGGTTCAGGCGGGGCTTGTTACTTCCGAGCAGATCGCTGCCCTGGCCGCGGGGCTCGCAGCGGTTCCGGTCGGCGCCGTGACTCCGGATCAGTTCGACTCGCCCGATCTGCTGCTGGCCTCGCGCAACTTCGGGTCGGCCAGCTACTGGGGGACCGACCTCTCCGCTCAGATCATCGCCTCGGACCGGGTGACGCTGACCGCGGGCTACTCGTTCCAGAACAAGGAGTGCTTCGACTTCGACGAAGACGGCGACTGCCCTGGGAGCGACGACCTGGCGCTGAACGCGCCGAGTCACAAGGGGTCCGCTGGATTCGCCTTCACCGACCGGGCCCGAGGCTTCCTGTTCGACGCGCGCTGGCGCTTCTCCGACGGGTTTGACATGCGGTCGGGCGTGTTCGCTGGCACAGTGGACGCCTACCATGTGCTGGACCTGACGGCCGGTTATCAGCTGCCGTTCCAACCCAATGCGCGTCTGGAACTGACGGTCTACAACGCGCTCAACAACCTGCACCGGGAGTTTGTGGGTGCGCCGGAGTTGGGGAGATTGGCCTTGGTGAGGGTGCGGTACGACTTCTGATTGGGTGCGCATGCTCGTCGAGCGCACTTGGCAGAGCGCGCCTCGACTGGGCTAACTTGGGACCGAGGTCACCCCGACCCGTTTCCTTCTTCCCCCACGTGCCATGAACGACAACGTCATCCGCGCTCTTCGCGGGCTCGCCGCAGCGTCCTTCCTTGCCCTTCTGTCCCCGGCAACGCCGACGGCCGCTCAGACACCCGAACTCGTCCACCTCCCGAACATCTCCGCGACCGCGGTCGATGGCAGCCCCCTCACGACCATCGAGGAGCAGACCGCCGCCACGCTGGACGCCCTCGGCGAACAGCTCCGCGCGCGTGGCCTCGGCTACGAGGACGTCGTCGCGATGAACGTCTTTCTCCGGGACACGCGCCACTTCCAGGGCATGAACGGGGTCTATCGGGGCTATTTCGCCACCGACCCGCCCACGCGCGCCACGGTCGAGGCCGACCTGCCCGACCGGGACGCCCTGGTGCAGATCTCGGCGGTGGCCACCCCGGACGAGACCGAGGTGATCTCGCCGGCCGGGCTGCAGTCGCCGGCGCTGCCGTATTCGTGGGGCATCCGCACGGGCGACGTGCTCTTCATCGCCGGCGCGACCAGCCGCGATCCCGATACATACCAGCCGGTTGCGGGCGACGTGCAGACCCAGACCCGGCGCGTCTTCGGCAACATCGGGATGATCCTGGAAGAGGCCGGCATGGACTACGGCGACCTGGTCGCGTGCAAGGTCTTTCTGGACGATGTGCGGCTCTGGGGCGACATGAACGCGGCGTACCGCGAGTTCGTGACGGCCGAGGATCCGCCGGCGCGGGCGGCGGTGCGCGGCGGGCTCATGAACCCGGTCTTCCTGGTCGAGATCCAGTGCGTTGCCGAGCAGTCGGACGAGCGGCGCGTGGTGCTGCGCGAGGGCCAGCGGCTGGGGCGGTCACCGCTGTCGCCGGCGATCGCGACCGGTGAGCGGGTCTGGCTGTCGGGGATGCTCGCGCGTGGCGACGACGCGGAGGGTGAGGCGCGCGCGACGCTGGCCAACCTGGGGGCGACGCTCGAGGCGGCTGGGCTGGGGTTCGGGGATGTGGAGGATGTGTGGGTGTATCTCACCGACGTACGCGACGCGGAAGCCGTGCTGGAGGTGCTGGGCGAGGTGATGCCCGAAGGGGCACCGGCGCCGACGCTCGCCGGGCTGCCTCTGGTGGGTCGGCTGGGTGTCGAGATCCAGATGACGGCGGTGGCGCGCTGAGCCACTTGTGAGCATATCGGCCAAATTGCTGGAGGACGCGATCGGCCGTGTGGGGGCGGCCGGGCGGCCGGGTGACCCCGTTGCGGTCCAGGCGCACCTCGACGCGCTGACCAAGCCGCCGGGCAGCCTTGGCCGCCTGGAGGAACTCGCGCTGCAGCTGGGCTGCGTGCTGGGCGATCCGCCGCCGCCCCTCGACGACGCCGTCGTGTTCGTCTTCGCGGCGGATCATGGCGTTGCCGCGCGGGGGGTGTCGGCGTATCCGGCCGAGGTCACGGCGCAGATGTGCGCGAACTTTTCCGGTGGTGGCGCGGCGGTCAACGTGCTCACGCGGGCGTGCGGCGCCGAGGTGCGGGTGGTGGATGTGGGGGTGGCGGGGGATGTCGCCGGGCTGGAGGGGGTCGAGCACCGGAAGGTTCGCACGGGGACGCGCGATCTGACCGCGGGGCCCGCGATGACGGCGCGCGAGGCCGCGGACGCGCTGGCGGTCGGGGTGGAGGCAGTGGTCGGCGGGGAGGCAGTGGTCGGAGTCGACGTGGCGGCGGGTGCAACCTGGCCCGGCGGCGCGCAGGGCACGGCCGGCCCCTGGATCGTCGGCGTCGGCGAGATGGGCATCGGGAACACCACGTCGGCTGCGGCGGTGACGGCCTGCCTGACTGGGGCACCGGCTCGCGATGTCGTGGGCCGGGGCACGGGGGTCGACGAGGTCGGGCTGGCCCGCAAGCGCGAGGTGGTGGAGCGTGCGGTGGCCCGAGTCGCCCGCCTTCAGAATCCCCGCAACGATGCGCTCGAGGTGCTGCGCCAGGTGGGCGGGCTCGAGATCGCGGCAATGGCGGGCGCGATGATCGGGGCGGCGGCGCGGGGCGCGCTCGTGCTGGTCGACGGGTTCATCTCGTCGGTCGCGGCGCTGGCGGCCTGTAGCCTGTGCCCCGCCCTGCCGCCGTACCTGGTCGCGTCGCACCGCTCGACCGAGCCCGGCCACGCGGTGGTGCTCGACGCCCTGGGCCTCGTGGCCCTGCTCGACCTCGAGATGCGGCTGGGCGAGGGCACCGGGTGTGCGCTCGCCATCCCCGTGGTGCGTGCAGCCGGGGCTCTGCTCCGCGAGATGGCGACCTTCGAGTCGGCGGGGATCTCGGGGCCGAGCGATGTGCCGACCGAGGCCGCGCCGTGATGGAGCTGATCGTGGTGACGGGCGGAGTCCGCTCCGGGAAGAGCCGGTGGGCACAGGACGAAGCCCAGGCGCGCGGCGGCGAGGAGGTCACCGTGATCGCGACCGCCCAGGCCGTCGACGACGAGATGCGCGACAGGATCGAGGCGCATCGACGCCATCGTCCCGCGGGGTGGCGCACCATCGAGGCGCCGGACCAGGCGGGCGATGCGATCCTGGCCGCCGGGACGGACACGGTGGTGCTGGACTGCGTGACCGTGCTGACCGGAATGGCGATCGGACGCGCGGGCGCGAAGAGCGAGGAGGCGGCGCTCGCCGCGATGGCCGTCGAGATCGATGGGATCCTCGAGGCGCGGGCGGGGCGTGCCGGTGTGCTGATCATAGTGACGAACGAGGTGGGGTGGAGCGTGCATCCGCCCACCGCGCTGGGGCGCTGGTACCAGGACGGGTTGGGCATCGCCAATCAGCGTCTGGCCGCCGCCGCGGATCAGGTGGTGCTCATGGTCTCCGGGCTGGAGACTCGGCTGAAGTGAGGACCGTGCTTCGGGGCGCGCGCGCCGCCTTCGTCTTCATGACCCGCGTACCGGTGGGCGGCTTCCCGTACTCGGCCGAAGAGTGGCGCTGGGCGACGGCGTGGTTCCCGTTGGTCGGCCTGGTGATCGGAGGGGTTTGCGCAGGGGTTTGGGCGCTGGCGGCACCGCTGGGGCCGTGGGTGGCCGCGATGACCGTTCTGGTCGTGTCCATCCTCCTCACCGGAGCCTTTCACGAGGACGGACTCGCCGACACCGCCGACGCACTGGGAGGAGCCTACGACCGCGAGAAGATCTTCGTCATCCTGAAGGACTCGCGGGTCGGCGCCTTCGGGGCGCTCGCGCTGGTGATCTCGATCGCCTTCCGGCTGGTGCTTCTCGCGCAACTGGGGGGCGCCGCGCCGGGAGACGCTGCACCGGCGGCCGTGCTTGCCGCCGCGCCCGCTGCCCTGCTCCTCGCGCACTGCCTTGCGCGCGTCGGACCCGTCTGGCTGATGGTCGCGATGCCCTACGTAAGCGACGCGGCGGCGAAGAGCCGTCAGGTGACGAGGGCCGGGGCGGCGCAGGGGGTGGTTGCGACCGTGGTCGGCGTGGCCGGCACAGGAGTTGTGGTCGCCGCCGGTCTGTCGGCAGGCGGGGGCGGGTGGGGGCTGATCGCCGGACTCAACGCAACCGCCGCGCTCGCCGCATTCGCCGCGATGGCCCTCGCCACCGCCCTCTGCGGATGGCGGTTCCGCGCCCGGGCAGGCGGCGTGACCGGCGACTTCCTCGGCGCCGCCGAGCAGGTGAACGAGATTGTGATTCTTTTCACAATCCTGGCGGTCCTGGTGGCGGGGACCGCCCCATGATCCAACTCCTCGCCATCCGGCACGCGCCCGTCACCGTCGAGCGCATCTTCTATGGGCAGACCAACGTGCCCACGACTCTGACCGGCGCCGAGGCGGCCGCGCAGATCGAGCCCGTCGTGGCCGAGTTCGCCCCGCACATCATCTGGTCGTCCGACGCGGTGCGCTGCCGCGAGCCCGCCGCGCTGCTTGCCGAGCGGCTCGGCGTCCCGCACCGCATCGACGAGCGGGTGCGCGAGATGTCCTACGGCGATTGGGAGGGACGCGGCTGGGACACCGTGCCGCAGGCCGAAATCGACCGCTGGATGGAGGCGTGGCAGACCCGATCCCCCCCGGGGGGTGAGACCGTCACCGGGTTCACGAACAGGGTCGCAGCGTGGTGGCGCGACCTCGCGCCAGGCTCCCACTTCCTCATGGCGCACGCCGGCGTGGTGCACTGCCTCGATGTCGTAGCCGGCGGCCTCGCCTGGACGGAGACCATCGAGGACCGGCTCGACTTCCTGCACGCCAAACGGTTCACACGGCCAGCGTCGCAGACCCGCTGAGGCCAGCCCCGCCACCGCACCGAAGCTCCCCCGCTACCTGAAGCTCCGAATCTCCAACCCCACCGGCCCGGATCCCGAGTCGATGCTGTCGGCCAGCGCGTACGTCCCCGGCGCATAGCGGAAGATCTGCGGCGGCAGATCCATCGAGGGGCTGCCGAAGAACGTCTGGTACAGCGAGCCGTCTGCCGCCGTATGCGCGGCGAACGCACCCCGGCACCCGCCGCCCTCCAGGGGCGCGCAGATCGGATCGGTGCCGTCCCGAACGAAGCTCCCAGTGCCCGTATCCCAGGCCACCGTACCCGCGAAGAACGCCGATGCGAAGAGCGTGCCGCCCTGCGAGACATGCACATGTCCCGAACCCGCGGGGAATCCGCCAGCTACCTCGACCCGCGCAAGCGAGCCGGGATCGATGATCGCCAGAGTCGACGCAGTGACGTAGTCGCCGGTGTTCATCACATACAACATTCCGTCGGGACCGATGGCCCCGAACTGCGCATTGGTGCCGCCGGTCTCGATTTCGGCGGTCACGGTCATGGTGCGCGGATCGATCGCGGTCACCACGCCTTCGCCGGCGGGCGCGTAGTTGTCGTCCAGGTTCGCGGAGATCACGAAGGCGAGCGAGTCGGCGTAGGGCACGATCGCGGTCGGGAAGGGGGCAATCGAAACCAGGTCGCCGATCGCGTTGCCGTCCTGTTCGAGCATGAATCTGCCCACCTGGTCCGTCTCCTGGTTGGCCGCGAGCACCGTCCCATCGTCCACGAACGCCGAACCGGTCGCGTTGCCCGACTCGAAGAGGAAGAACCCGTCGATCTGCCGGGTGCGCAGGTCGATCACGGCCACCGACGCGGCGTTTCCGAGGGGCACGACGGCGGTCTGGCCGCGGATGGCGACCCCGGTGGGCGTCACCGCGCTCGACGCGCCGAGGGCGATGTCCCGCCGCTCGTCCGGGGCGCCGAGCTGGAAGAGGCGGATCGCGTTGCCGAGCGAGTTCACCACGATCCCGACCTGCGCATCGCCGACCGTGCCGTCAAGGAATTCGAGCGCCTCGACGAGCACCGAAACCGACGCGACGCCCGTGTTCCCGTCCGAATCCGTGGCGGTCAGCGTGATCGTGTGGACCCCGACCGAGGGCGACGCGACCTCCAGCGACGACCCGGTGCCGAGCGCGCCGTCGATCGAGCTGGACCAGGCCAGCGCAGCGTCTGCGAGCGTGCCGTCCTGCGGATCGGTGCCGGTGCCGGCGAGCCGCACGGGCGTCCCCTCGTCGATGGCGAGCCCGGAGACCGGCGAGCTGATGACGGCGGTGGGTGCGGCGGGTCCGGCAGGCGCGGTGGGCGCTTCGTCGCCACAAGCGGTGATCGCGAGCAGGGTAAGGAGGATGGTGGGGCGGAGGGCGGTGTTGGTCATGAGAGCTCGTCCGATAGTTAATAAAATGGTTAAGTGTTGGGCGCGGCGCGGAGGAATAGTCGCGCTCATCGCCCGGCTTCGATGCGGATGCGTGTCGACCAGCCGCGGCCCGGCAGGGGGTAGTCGGCGAGCAGCGCGGCACGCGCGTCGAGGAGGTTGGTGATTGCGAGATCCAGCCGTCCGGCGCGTTTGCCAAGCGGCAGCGGAATGCCGATCCCGGCGTCGAAGAGCGTGTAGGCCTCGAGCGCGTTCAGCGGAGATCCGGGCACGGTGCGCCGCTCCCCGACGTGCGCGGCCGAGGGGCTGAGCATGATCCCGGCGGCGAGCCCGATGCCGACCGACAGGTCGGCCGTGAAGCGGGGGCGGTAGGCGACCTGGCCATCCAGAACTGCGCCGGTGTACTCGACCTCGGACCAAGCGGCGTTGGCGCTGACGGTGTGGGTGTGCCCGAGCGCGGCGACATCTGCGGTGGCGCCAACTTCGAGTCCGCGGCGCGCGATGTCGTAGTTGTCCGGGCTCCAGACAAAGCGGTGATCCGGGAACCAGAGGATCATGTCGACGATGTCGGCGCGGTAGGCGGTCGCGCGCACCTCGCCGGCGGCGGGGCCGATGGACCACCGCTGCGCGAGGGTCGCGGTGAGTTCGCTGCGGATGCGCTCCGGCCTGAGGTCGGGGTTGGGCTCGACGAGCACGCCTTCCTGGAAGAAGAGGTCGCCGAGGCCGGGGGGAGCGAAGCCGCGGCCCCACCGGAGGTCGAGTGTGAGGCCGGCGCGGCTCAGGGTGGCGTCGACGGCGGGCGAGGTGGTGATGCCGTCGACGAGGGCGTGGTCGTCGGCGCGGATGGCGGCGCCGAGATCGAGGTGGATGCCGTGCCCATCCCAGCTGTGCCCGGCGCGAGCCCAGGCCCCGAGTTCGTCGAGGTCGATGGCGCGTGTGGTCAGGACGTTTGAATCGACGTCGAGCCGGGCGGCGTGAAGGCCGGCGCGTAGGGCTTCGCCGCTGGCCCCCGGGCGCCACCAACCTTCGAGCGCAAGTTCGGCGCGGCGGACCCGGGTAAGGGTCTCGTAAGCTCGACCGAAGGGCGGCGACGGGTCGATGTACTCCGCGCGTTGCCACTGCAGGTCGGCCTGGGCCGAGCCTCCCAGGCGGAAAGGTGTTGGCCTTGCCAATCCGTCGGCGGGCTGGGCCGAGTCGGCCAACCGGGCCGAGCCGGCGGACCGAGCCGCGGCGGCGGACCGGGCGGAGTCGGCCGACCAGGCCGAGCCAGCGGGCCCAGTGGACTCGCCGGACTCGACCTGCGCGCTCAGGCCCCAGCGCCGGTGATGCTGGCGGCCGCTCAGCGACGGCTGTCCGATCCCACCGGGGCTGCCGCGTTCCACATCGCTGAAGTGGATGCGAAGCGACGGGTTCGTTCCGCCCTTTCTCGCGATGCGTGCGTCTCCACCCGCCTGTGAGAAGGCCGCGTTCTCGCGGGTCGTTTCGCCTCCGCCTCGGAAGTCGGGGACATCGTAGGTGAAGGCCCCGTCCGACCGCCGCCAGCGCGCGCCGCCGGAGATCGACCACTCGCCGCCGGAGATCGACCGTGCGCCGCCGGAGGAACCGGCCTCTCGCGGGCCCGACCCGAATCCCCGCGACCCGTTGATCGCCGTCTCTACAGATGACCAGGCCCCCATCCCCGCGGTCGCGGCGCCCGCGGACCCACCCGCATCCCGGCTCTCCAGCAGCACCACGCCGCCGAGTGCGCGCGGGCCGTACCTGGCCGACTGCGTCCCCGGGATCACCGCGATGCGCGCGATGGACGCGAGATCCACCGTGCTCAGGTCCGCCACCCCGGTCAGGGGGGAGTTGATGGGCACGCCGTCGAGCAGCACCAGCACCTGGTCCCCGCCCGAGCCGCGCAGCTGAACCACTGCGGGGGCGCCGGGACCTCCCTGCCGCACGACCGTCGCGCCGGGCACCCGGTCGAGCGCTGCCGGGAGGTCGGTCACCCCGGGAGGAAGGCTCGACGTCTCGACCACGGTGGCTCGGGCGCCCCCCACACGGGACGCGACCCGCACGTCCAGCCCCGTCAGCCGCAGCGGCGCGGGATCGAGCACGACGCTCGCACGCGTCACCCGCCCGTTCACGGCCTCGACTTCGATCGTGGCCTCCGCGAAGCCGAGCGCCGAGAATACGAGCGCGTGCCGGCCCGGGGAGAGGCCGCGCAGGACGGCGACGCCGCGCGCGTCGGTCACTGCGGCGAGGCCCTCGCCCCGGGCGGTGACGGTGGCGGCCCGAACGGGGGTCGTCGCGGCGCCGGTGGCGCCGGGGATGCCAGCGTCCCGGCGCGGCCGGCCCTGCGCGGTCCCGGTCGTGCGCACCGTGACCTGCACCGTCGCGGTCACCTGGGCATCCAGCAGGCGCACCGGCATTGCCAGCAGGACGGTGGCTGCGGCCAACAAGGCCATCACGAACTCGGTCTTCACTCGACCCCGTCTCCTCCGGACGGGGAGAAGCACGGTCGAACACCCACGCTACGGCGCGGACGCGGGACCACGCCCTCCCTCGAGGGTGTTGATCCAGTGACGGAGGAGAGGTCTCCTGGCTCGGGACGGGTCCGCTCGCCTTCCCAGGCGTCGCTGCCCAGTGGCTCGATTGAGCGGGTCCTTGCGGAACCGGGGTTCCGTGTCCCTTACAGTGGCGGGGCCGCGCCGGGTTTTCACCGGACTTCCGAGCGCCCCTCCGTCTGTGAACTGTGAAGAATGGGTAGGAAGTGTGGCGCGGAAGCGCAAGGTTGGCGCGCCGGCGGCCGGTTGCGCTCGTGTTGCTCCCCGGCGCACTCGCGCTATAGGGATCGTGTCGATGGCCGATGACGCGGAGATCGATGTCGCGCGCGAGCATGATCGGTACCTTGCCGCCACCGAGATCGCTTCCTGGTCGAAGGGCTCGCGGCGGCGGGGCTGGCGCGGTTCGGAGTGAAGGGCCTGTTCGTCGATACCAGCGCGTGGTACCCCATTGCGGACCGCGCGCATGCGGATCATGACGTGCTGGCCGGGACTCTGCGCGAACGGATCGGTCAGGGCGCGCGGATCGTGACCACCAACCTGGTCGTGGCGGAGACGCATGCACTGCTGCTTTGTCGTGCGGGCCAGCGGGCGGCGCTCGCGTTTCTGAAAGCGGTCCGGCGAGCCCCGAATCGGATCGAGTACGTCACGCCGGAACGCGAGGAGGACGCGATTCGCCGCTGGCTCGAACGCTTCTCCGACCAGCCCTTCTCTCTCGCCGATGCGTGCAGCTTCGTGGTCATGACCGAGTTGGGCATGCGCGAGGCGTTGACTCTCGACCACCACTTCGCCGTCGCCGGCTTTGTTGCGCTCCCGGCATCAGGCTAGCCCGCGGCGGCGTCCGCCGTGGTTCCGCGGGGATGACCACGGACACCCGCATACTCGGATGGGACAGGCGTGCCCCCTGCCGGTTCCGCGGGGATGACCACGGACACGGGCATGCTCGGATGGGACAGGCGCGCCCCTTCCGGTTCCACGGAAACGACCACGGACACCCGCATACTCCGATGGGACACAGCGCAGATCGGCCCCGCCGCGCAGGTTGCCGGCCCTCACCGATCCGGCTATCCTGCCCCCTGACGCGAGGGGGCCACCGGAAGTCGGTCTGAAGCCGACGCGGCCCCGCCACTGTAGGAGGCCCGGGTCCATCGTGGATCCGGCACGACACGCTCGATCGCCACTGGGGCTCACGTCCCCCGGGAAGGCGAGCGGTGTCGCCTCGAGCCAGGAGACGCGGTTCCCTCGTCCTGAGCGCACCATCCTTCGAGGGAGGGAACCCGGTGTACATCGCAAAACGCAACCCGCCGGCCCTGACACTCCTCGCGTCGGGCGCACTCGCTTTGGGCACACTCGCCTCCTGCACCCCCGCCGAGAGCGCCGAGCCGCGCGCCATCTCCGTCACTGACGACGCCGGAGGCACCGTCTCGCTCTTCAAGCCGGCCGGGCGCGTTTTCTCGCTCATCCCGTCGCTGACCGAGTCGGTGGCCGCGCTCGACCCCGGCGTCCTCATCGCCCGCACTCGCTTCGACCGCGCCCCGGAACTGGCGCACCTGCCTTCCCTCGGCGGCACCATTCAGCCGAACCTGGAGGCGCTGGCGGGTCTGGAGCCCGATCTCGTGATCACCTGGGCCGACGCGAACCAACGCAGCTTCGGGGACCGCGTCGAGGCGCTGGGGATTCCCGTCTACCGGGCCGAGGTGGAGACGATCGCCGGCGTGCGCAGCCATCTTCGCCGGTTGGGCAGGCTGCTGGGCCGCGCCGAGCGGGCCGAAGCGCTGATCGACTCGCTCGACCATGCGCTCGAGAGTGTCGCTGCGTCGGTCCGCGGGCGCGAACGGGTCGATGTCTACTACTCCGTGTGGCATGATCCCCCGCAGACCACGGGCCCTGGGACCTTCATCGACGAGGTCATCGCGCACGCGGGCGGGCGCAACATCTTCGCCGACGCCACTCGCTCGTGGCCGCAGGTGTCGGTGGAAGCCATCGTGCGGCGCGATCCCGATGCGCTCATCATCGCCCGCCACGCGCCCGGTGCTGAGGGTGTTCAGTGGATTGAAGGGCCGGGTTGGCGTGAGCTGGAGGCGGTCCGCACCGGCCGCTACCTGGTAGTCGAGGGCGACCTGTTCAATCGTCCGAGCCCCCGCGTGGCAGAGGCAGCGCATCGATTGGCCCGCTTCCTTCACGGCGAACAGTGACCAGCACCCCCCGCCGGGTCGCGGTCCTCGCGCTGGCCGTCCTGGTCGCGCTCGTTTTCAGCATCTCCTTCGGCGCCTCCGGACTCGGGCCCCTCGACCTCTGGCGCGCACTCTCGGCCGACGGCGACCCCACCGCGCGCGCCATCCTGCTGCAGCTGCGGCTGCCGCGCGCCGTGCTGGCCGCGCTCGTCGGAGGTGCGCTCGGGCTCAGCGGCTGCACCTTTCAGGCGCTTCTGCGCAACCCGCTCGCCGAACCGTACGTGCTCGGCGTTTCGGGAGGGGCCGCGGTGGGCGCGGTGGCGATCGTCGTGACCGGGCTGGGGGTCATGCTTCCCTGGACGCTCCCTCTCGGCGCGTTCCTCGGCGCGATCGCCGCGATGGCGCTGGTCCTGCAGGTCGCGCGGCGCGCCTCGCCCGGGCGGATGGATACGCGTGTGCTGATCCTGTCGGGGGTGATCATCGGCGCCTTCTTCAACGCGATGATCCTGCTCATGCTCTCGATCGCCGACGTCGAGTCGTTCCGCTCGGCGATCTTCTGGATGATGGGGAACCTGTCGGGCGCCGACTGGGGGTCGGCCGGGCTGCTGATCGGGCTGCTGGTGCCCGGGGGCGCGGTGGTGTTCTCGCTGGCGCGCGCGTTCAACCTGCTGTCGCGCGGCGAGGAGGTCGCCTATCACCTGGGCGCGTCGGTGCAGCGGGTGAAGCTCACCGCCTACCTGGCCGCGTCGCTGATGGTGGCCGGGGCGGTCGCGGCGGCGGGCGTGATCGGCTTTGTCGGGCTGATCGTGCCGCATGCGGTGCGGCTCGCGTGGGGGAACGACCACCGCATGCTGCTGCCCGCGTCGTTCCTGGCCGGGACGGCGTTCCTGCTGGTGGCGGACACGGTGGCGCGGCTGGTCGTGGCGCCTGCCGAGCTGCCGACCGGGGTGGTGACCGCGGTGGCCGGGGTGCCGTTCTTCGTGGCGCTGCTGATGCGCGGGGGGCGGCGGTGAGGGGGGGCGGCCAGGCGGGGGTGGCGGGCGGGCCCCCGGGCGGCTGGCGTCCCGTGCTGCGGGGGCGTGGCCTGACCTTCGCACACCCGCGTGCCGCGGAGGCTGCCGTGCGTGATGTCTCGGTGTCGGTCAACCCGGGGCAGCTTCTTGCGGTGGTGGGCCCCAACGGAGCCGGAAAGACCACGCTGCTGAGGCTTCTCACCGGGTCGCTCGCGCCGCAACAGGGCGAGGTGCTCCTTGACGACTGCCCGCTGGGCGAACTCGGCGACCGGGCCCGTGCCCGTGCGCTCGCGGTTGTGCCGCAGTTCGAGTCTTCGCCCTTCCCCGTCACGGTTCGGGAGATGGTGGGGATGGGGCGCTACGCGCACCTCGGGCCGTGGGAGCGCGCCGGGGCGCACGACCGCGCCGTCGTGGAGCGGGCGCTGGAGCGGTGCGCCGTGGCCGATTTTACCGACCGGCAACTCGGCGAGCTCTCCGGAGGTGAACTCCAGCGCGCCCGGATCGCCCGGGCCCTGGTCCAGGAGGCCCCGATTCTGCTCCTCGACGAGCCCACCGCCGGCCTAGACCTGCGCTACCGCATGGAGCTCTTCCACCTGCTGCGCGAACTGCGCGCCGACGGGCTCGCCGTGCTGGTCATCACCCACGACCTCAATCTCGCGGCCCGGTTCGCCGACCGGCTGTTGCTGCTTGACCGCGGCCGCGCAACGGCCCGCGGAGCGCCCGACGAGGTGCTCTCGCGCGAGGCGCTGGAAGCCGTGTACGAGTGGCCGCTCCGGGTCGTGCCGCTTCCGGGACCCGGGAGCGACACCGGGGCGCCCCAGACGATCCCGCTACGCCGGGACGACGCGTAGGTTCACGCCGATTCGAAGTATCGCCCAGACTGCGCAGATCGGCGGCAGCCGCTTCGATGGCTTCCACTAGAGAGGGATGATGTGTGACCCGCCGCGATCCCGTCTTCTGCGCCGCCTCGCGGCGGCCACGACCGCGTGCGTCCCGCCCCGCATTGCCGCTCCCGGCGTGCTTGAGAACGCCGCTCCGGCATCCAAGTCCTGCGAAGTCGCAGGCCTGACGTACACAAGGAACGTGAAGCTGACGCTCTTGCCTCCGGTATCGGTGGCTGTGACCGTGCCGGGGGATATTCCAGCCGACTCGCCTATGACGTGGAGGGTGTCACCCGCAACGGCCACGGATGCAAAGACCCCCACCTGGGCCGAGTAGGTCAGATCATCTCCGTCCGGGTCGCTGAAGTAGTCGGACAGGACATAGGACAGGGTGTCTCCGACCTTGAGATCGAGGTTGAAACCGAAATCGCTGTCCACCGTGGGCGGGCGGTTGGAGCCTACCGTAACCGTGAATGACTGCGACACAGAGAGACCACCCAGGTCGGTCGCGGTCAGCGTTACCGTTGCCTGCCCGACCGCGACGCCCTGGATACTGGCGTAGTATCCGTAGAGGGCGCTGAATCGAGTGGAGGTGGTTACCACATCGGTGTTCGACGAAGAGGTCGACAGGGAGAGCTCGTCCCCATCGTCAGGGTCTTCGAAGTGCCCATTCAGGGTCAGCGTATCGACCTGCCCGGGCGAGGAGGTCAGCGCTGATGCCTGGCTCTTCACCGTCGGAGCGTTGTTGCCGACCCTGACAGTGAAAGCTGTGCTGTTCGTCAAGCCGCCTGGATCAGCCGCCGTTATCGTAATCGTCGCGCTTCCGTCAGACCTGGTGCCGACCTCGAAATAGATGTCCGATCGCTGGTCGATGCTTGCCACGGACGAGTTTGAACTGGAGCCCGTGTAGGTCAAGTCGTCGCCGTCGGGATCTTCAAAGTATCGCCATCCCTGGACCGGCAGAGCCGTGTTCCTGATCAGGTTCCGGTCGGGAGGCGACTGTTTCAGCGTCGGTGCCCGATTGGGCGGTCGCGGTGCGTTCACCGTCACATCAAAACTGGTCCCGGTGGACAGCCCTCCGGGGTCCTCGGCCGAGACCGATATCGTCGCCGTCCCCGCTGCCACCGCAGTCACCGTGAGATCGCTGCCGGAGACGCCGGCGGTGGCCACCGAGCCGTCGGAGCTCGTCGCTCCGTAGGTCAGATCGTCGTTGTCCGGGTCGCTGAAGTGGCCGTCCAGATCAGTTTCGTAGGTGTCGTCCGGATCGAGTTCCACAAAAGAGATTGCGTTGCTCACGGTCGGACGCTGGTTGCCGCCGCTCCGGGCCTCGACCGTTACGCTGAAGCTGAGCGTCGCCGACCGGTTCCCCGGGTCAGAGGCGGTTACGGTTATGGAAGTCGTACCGTTGGCAACTGCGGTAACGGTCAAGGTGAATCCGGAAACGGCGGCTGTGGCGATGTTCTCGTTGGCGCTCTCCGCCTCGAAGCCCAATGTCTCCCGATCCGGGTCGCTGAAGTGGTCGCGGAGATCCGCCGAAAAGCTGCCGGCGGGGGCGACGTGCTGGTTTGGTATCCGCGCGGTGACGGCTGGTGCCTGGTTGCCTCCACCCGATCGTTCGACTACGACTCGGAACTGCATCGAGGCCGACTGCCCCTGGGGATCCGTAGCCGTGACACCCACATTCGCGGTGCCTTCGTCGCCGGCAGTCAACATCAGCATCTGGCCCGAGATATCGGCGGTCACCACCCGCTCGTTCGAGCTGGTCGCGCCGAATGTCAGCGGGTCGTCGTCCGGGTCGTCGAAATGATCGTCCAGATCGGTTGAGAATTGCTCGCCCGGAGGAATTGATGGTGACGGCGGGTCGTCTGTCACCAACGGTGGCTCGTTGGGCTCCGACCGGGTCACTCTCACCTCGAAACTCAGAGTTGCAATCAGCCCTTCCGTATCTCGCGCAGTTATCGTGATCGTCGCGGTGCCCGGCCGTCGCCCGGTCAGCTTCAGTTCCCCGTCGGTCACGGTGGCGGTCACCACGCGCTCGGCCGAGCTCACCGCTTCGAAGATCAGGGGATCGCCATCCGGGTCGCTGAAGTAGGGCGTGAGATCAAGTGTTTCTGTCTCGCGCTCCTCGAAACGCTGCGGCTCGATGGAGCCTGTGGCCAACGGCGTCCGATTGGGTACCGTCACTGCGAAAACCTGTGTCGCGACGAGCCCTTCGGTGTCGGTGACGGTTACCGTCACAGTCGCTTCACCCTTCGAGACCGCCGTGACAACAACGGCGGCGCCGCTGGCCGTCGCCGTGGCCACGGCCGGGTCCGAGGTTGCGGCCGCGTAAACCAGCGAGTCGCCGTCCGGGTCGCTGAAGTAGGGGGTCGCGTCCACTCTGAACACCGAGTCGACCTGTACGCTCTGCGCGGGGATGGATCCCACCGCCAGCGGCGTCTGGTTGGGCACGGTCACCACGAAGTCCTGGGTGATCGCCAGGCCCTCGTTGTCGGTCGCCGTGACCGTGATTGTCGTCTCGCCCTTCGCGATCGCGAGAATACTGATCGAGTTCTCCACCACAGACACCCAGGCCACGCCCCTGTCTGCCGACACGGCCGTGTAGGTGAGCGCGTCGCCGTCCGGATCGGTGAACAGCGGCGTCATGTCGAGGTCGCCCGTGTTGCCGACCTCCACGACCTGGGCCGGAATCGACTCCACCGCCAGCGGCGGCCGGTTGGGCACCATCACGGCGAAGCTCTGCACCGCCGTGAGCCCTTCCGTGTCGGTCGCGGTCACGGTGGCCGTAGCCACATGGAGTCCATCGCCATCCAGTGACATCCCATGATGTATCTCATATCGTTGTAATGAATACGTTTACACTCATTTTGCGCAACATCGCCTATCCCGCAACGTTCGTTGACATCCGATCCGATCCCACATATTATGAGGTAATGGATGACGTAACCCACACACCCGCTCCGACCCGGAGAACCAAGCCGAAGGGCCGCCACCCCCACAAGC
>LXNI01000645.1_pt1 | contig 38582 bp, 30 predicted proteins | sample 809091 | NCBI WGS metagenome assembly LXNI01 (sample SAMN04870527, study PRJNA318959) | sponge metagenome | biome: 01000161; feature: marine sponge reef; material: water | host: Sarcotragus foetidus | place: Greece: Milos, Mediterranean Sea | collected 2013-05-29 | depth 5-7 m
TGAGTCGTCAGATGAACGGGATGAATTCAGGAAACCTAAGGTCGACGATAGTTGACTACGGCAATCCTGAGCCAAGCCGAAAGTGCACTTTCGGAAGGTGCAGAGACTACCTGAGAACTGACCGTATGTTGCGGTCGAGAGTTCTTAAATACAGGCTTTAGAGCGTCCCGCGCCCTAGTTTAGGGCGGTGAGATAGTCCACGCCGGGTGGAAACACTCGGATGTCCGCATAGCGGATCGTGAATCCATTGGTCCCAGGTTCGAGTCCTGGTGGGCCCACCACGTAAAACGGCGATGCTAGACATCGCCGTTTTACTTCCCTCGTGCGCCATTTGTTGCCGTCTACGCGAACGCAACATCACGAGCCCCCATATTTCGCAATCGCCCTCTTCTTCCTTTGTCCAAATGCTGACCTCGAGTTTTTTAGTGGACGGCGAGCGGTGATCGCACATATCGACGCCCTAGAGAGCGCTTTCTCGGCGACCATACAGTAGCGATGAAGCAGCGATACGCTGGTTCGATCACTGGTAGCTAAAACGCTACGTATGTCGCGGCTGATAGCCATGCGATTGCTGTAACGATGATGGCGAGCCAGGACCAGATTCTGTTGCCGCGATATGCCTTGGCCGCCCTGATGATGCTGACCGTAACCGCGACTCCGTAGGCGACACCGACGACAGCGACAATCACAGCGGCTAATAGCAATAGAGCGCCACCGAACCCGTCATTAGACGACGCCGCGAGTACGGCATTTAATGGACCTGAGACGAGGTTTAGGAGGACTGTCCCAAGGACACCGAACAACCACCAAGTTTTCGCGAGACCGTACTGGCCTCGCCACAGCTTTGGGATGACGCTATGCCACGAAGCTACGTTCATGACCCCACACCTTGACCAACGGCTTGTCTGATTATTTGAGATCCCCTCTCGCGCTCACGCGTGGTGAAGAGCAGGATGGAATTTCGTGCTAAATCATCACACTGAGGGCTGGATCTCTTCGACGACCCTAGCTTGCGAGTAGATCGAAGCCAAAATCCTTCAACAGGGAGCGAATTCGATCCGAATTACTAATGCGTCGCATGGCATTCGCCTCGATTTGACGAATACGTTCACGTGTCACGTCAAATTGCTTGCCGACTTCCTCTAGCGTATGGTCCTGATTCATGCCAATGCCAAATCGCATTCGCAGTACTTGACTTTCGCGAGGATCCATGTCGTCGAGAGTCTCTTTGATGGCATCGGATAGGTTTTGGTGGGCAGTATTGTCGACGGGTGATTGTGTGCTTGAATCCTCGATGAAGTCGCCGACGGTTGCGTCACCGTCTTCACCTACGGGTTTCTCCATGGACAGAGGTTCTCGGCCGATTTCCTGTACGCGCCGAACCTTCTCCTCGTTGATTTCCATCCGTTCGGATAGCTCTTCAGGTGTAGGTTCACGACCTAGTTCCTGCGTCATTTGTCGTGTAATGCGATTGAGTTTGTTGATCGTTTCGATCATGTGCACAGGAACGCGAATCGTTCGCGCGTGGTCAGCGATGGCACGGGTTATCGCCTGACGAATCCACCAGGTTGCATAGGTCGAAAATTTGTATCCACGACGATACTCGAATTTGTCGACCGCCTTCATCAAACCGAGGTTGCCTTCTTCGATGAGGTCCAGGAAATGAAGCCCCCGATTCGTGTACTTCTTGGCGATAGACATGACCAAACGTAAGTTAGCTTCGACCATGTCGTTCTTGGCGAGACTCTTTTCTTTAGCGCCATGCCTGACGTTCTCGTGAATTCCTCGAATGGTTGTGTACTTAAGACCAGGGTTGCGCGTATGTGCTGGTTCAGGTAGCGTAATACCAGTTTTTCGTTTTAGGATAGCTCGAGAGTGACGTTGATCTAGTTCTTCTTCTCGTATATATCTATGTGCTCTAAGTATCTCTATTTCGTATTCGGCAAGTTTGCGACTATATGGTTGTCCGGTCGAATGACGCTGGTACCAACCGGCAGATGATTCTTTACCGCGGAACTCTTCCTTGAAGACGTTAATTGGCATGCGACAGCGCCGCACGATTTTCTCGAGCGCACGCTCTTGCTCCCGAATATGTCGCCAAGATGTCTCAGCAATTTGACAGACGTGATCATGGTGGACTAGGGTGAACTTGAAGTATTTAAATACCTGTGCCATTTCATCGAGCGCCTTCACGGCCTCTTTCGTACGCCAATTGCGTTGTTTCGCGAGAATCTTGTGGCATTTGGCATGCGCACGCTTTAGCTCGTCGAATCGTTTCTTGGCTAAATCTGTATCAGGTCCTTTGCGTTTGTTGTCTTTTGTTTCGTCTTTCGGTGTATTGGCGTCGATTTGTTGTGCGGGTTTTACCACCTCCATTGGATTGAGATAGCCGACTAACAATTCGCCTAATTTCTTTCGGTTGGTCACGTCCTCATACACTTCGAGGACGTAGTCGACTACTCCAGGAAACGCTGCAACTGCTTCGAGCTCTTCGCTGATACCAGCTTCCAGACGCTTCGCGATTTCAATTTCTTTCTCGCGTGTTAAAAGCCCGACCTTACCCATTTCTCGCATATACATGCGTAGGGGATCGGTGGTGCGCCCGGTCTGATTCTTCTCTATCGCCGTTAACGCTGCGTTAAGCTGCTCTTCCTCTAACAGCTCGTCGTCGCTTGCCGACGCTTCGTTGCCTTGAAGGAGATCTTCTTCTGTTGGAGGAGATTCAAAGACCTTTATGCCCGCGTCTTTGATGTCGGCGACAAACTCTTCGAATACAACACTTATGTCGCTATCGTCATCGCCTACATCGATAAAGTCGGTAATCTCCTCGTAGGTCACATAGCCTTGTTCTCGAGCTTTCGCCAAGAACTCAATTGAATCGGTAACCGAATCGGTGCTTTCGCGTGTTGCTATAGCCGATTGCTGGGAATCTTGGATTGAGGTAGCCCGGGCCTGCTTTGCCATGCGTCTCTAGGAATTTGGAGAAGAGGCGCAATTTTAAGAATGAAAACGGGAAGATGATGGTGCGTATTTGTCTGTACCATTTTGAAACAAAATAGCTGGATTGATTGTTCAGTGCTTGTCTTACGCGACAAATTGACGATCCGAACCCGATTTAGGTTCATGCATATTTATGGTGTGAACTTGAAAGTGAGGGGCTCGACCAAATATGGAATCTAGCTGTCGGTATCAGTAATCGCGTGGTCCAGTCATGTTGAGAGCACGGACCTTGACGTTTGAAGCGCATTTCAATATTCGTAGGACTTTGCTAGTTTCGACTAGCACAAACTGTATGTATGAAAGTTTGTACCAGATTATTAGGTTTTTTTGCGGTTACATTCTAAAGTTAAGGTGTTTCTGCCTATTTCTTTAGCGATATTCCTTTTTTCGTATAAAAAATCACGCTAGCGACCACGCCTGAGAGCGGTTTCATAAGTACGGTTCCAACAATGGTGTATATCGTGGTTGTCGTAGTCGACGAAGCGCCTTCACCGTAATCTGTCGTACACGATTACTGGAGATTCCAAGTTCGCGGGCAATCTCTGCTGTGGACATATCTGACGTTCGCCCGATCCCATACCGCAACGACAGAATCTGCGTCTCTCGAGTCGTGAGATCCGCTAGTGTCAGTTCTACGGCGTCACGTAGTCCCTGTTCCAGAGCCAATTGTTCTGGTGATGGCACGCTCTCACTGACTAGCGTATCTACAAGCGTCGTGTCGTCTTCATCACTATTTGGCTCGTCGATCGAGACGGCGTTGTGCTCGTAGAGGATAACATCGCGAACCTGCTGCACGCTTAGTCCTGTTTCGTCTGCAAGTTCACCCAGCTTCGGTTCACGTCCGAGTGTTTGCGTTAATCGCATGCGGGCGCGTCCAACGGTGCGGATGGATTGCGTCAGACTCGTAGGCAACTTCACGGTACGACCAAACTCATTCAGTGCCTGGGTAATCGCCTGACGAATCCACCACGTTGCGTACGTTGAGAACTTGAACCCGCGAGTGTAGTCGTACTTCTCTGCTGCGCGGATTAGACCGAGATTTCCTTCCTGAATGAGATCGAGTAAGAACGCCCCGTGACTGCTATAGGCTTGTGCAACGCGCATCACTAGCCTTAGATTACCCGAAATGAGCCCATTCTTCGCTACTCGGAATTTGCGAATAGCGTCACTTAGAAGCCGATCGCGCTCAAGGATCTCAACATACGTCAAACCACTTTGTTTCTCAACAACGTGTAGTGTCCGGTGTGATCGTTCGATGATGTGCATGTGCGCGATTAGATTCTTGCGCGCATCAATTGGTAGATCGTCGATTACGTCTCCGAGCGGGTGCATCGTCAAGCGAGGCTGGATGTATTCGAGGTACGCGGTGTCTGACATACCAGCCGTAAGACAAATTGACTTGACACGTGCAAGGGCGTTCTCGGTCTTTGCGACGAGATCCTTAAAGGTGTCGAGAAGAGCCGTGTAATGGTTGGTTGCGAATTTGAACCGACGAAACGAACCTTCGAGCCCGATTCGTAGTTCGCGTTTCCGATTGTTTTCTGGAGTGGCAAAGTAAGCAGCTGAAGTAGATTCGAAGAGCTTGATTCGTTGCCGTAGAGCTTCTTGGTTTATCGGATCTTCGCGTTCATTATTGCCGGAGTTCCCGTTAGGACGTTCAACTTCCGGTAAATCCTCTACGTGATCCAGGAATCCTGCGAAAAGTCGGTTTAACTGGCCGTTCTCTAAATGTGTCGTCATTAATTTGCGAGATCGCTCGTTCACGCACTTGACAGGCGCGATTGCCGCGAGCGCTTCGCTCATGGCCGCGTTCATCGCTCGAGCGTAGGCTAGTTCTTCGTCTCGGGAGAGTAGGTTGAACCCGCCTACGTCCCGCATATAGATCTGAGTGTTTTCTCGAACGGATCCCCGCTCGCGCTCTTCGATCTCTTCAACGATTCTTGCTTCTTCGTCGCGCTCAAAGCCCACGACATCGATGCCAATCTCAATCAATCGATGAGCGAGCTCTGAATACTGCTCATCATGCAAATCTGTATGTAGACGAGCGAACGCGCAAATGTCATTCATCGAGACACGCCCATCCTCTGCCACGTATTGGCTTAGATGGTCTATTGCTTGTTCGAAGGTTTTCACGTAGTAAGTAATCCGCCTACGAATTCACCGCGCTCAACGTTTGACACGCGGTTTCGTCCCAATTTCCCAAATTATCTAATCAATGCGATCTAAATACGAGCTCTCACGAGGTCGAATTAACGTAATGGACGACTGGGTATTTCCAGACTAACCGCACATCGGTCAAGTTCCCTCTTTGTCGTCTCTTGCTCGACTCAATCGTTTTCGTTGTGTCTTTCGTTCAACTTCCGCTTCTTCTGTCGTAATGAACGACTCAACGCTATCGAGAAATTGTTGAAGCGTCTCTTCCGGATCCTCCATTGCCTGCGCATTCGATGAGTCATATATTTCATTCAGATCACGTGCGAACAGTTTGTCATCCTGGAACGAAGCGATTAGTCCATCGACGGTGGTCAAACGGTGACGGTCGATTGCTGACCAAACTCGTGTCATCGGATGATCCTTTGCGACGTTTGTCAGTCGCCTTAGAAGATCACGGTGAATTGACAGGCTTCCCCAAATCCGAGGTGCGCAGAGTAATGTACTCACGCGCTGCTTCGTTTTGATATTTTCTAAAGAACGTCCGAATTGACTTACAACTGGCTCAGGTTCCTGCCGTTCGTCCATATGACTCTCGTCAAAAGGCGGAACGAACGGTTCTTGATCGGGTGATGCTGGAGCAAGCAGCTGTTCCATGTTCACGTCGTCCGGGAAGCATCTAGCGACTTCCTGAGCGAGTATTGCACGAAACGAATCGTGTTTAACGCCACGAATCAGAGCTTTGGCTCTATCCACAAACTTCGCCTTCTGTTCGATACTAGAAAAGCTCCGATCGTTAGTCTCGAGAAGCGTATCGACGAAATAGTCAGCGACGTGCTGTGCGTTGTCAATTAGATCTTGAAACGTTTTCGTACCGTTCGCTCTTACAAAGCTATCTGGGTCTTCCCCATCGGGAAGGAATACAAACTTCACCGATTTCTCATCAGTCAAAGCTGCTAATGCGGATTCGAGTGCTCGTTTGGCCGCGGTTCGCCCTGCATCGTCACCGTCGAAGCAGCAAACGACTTCGTTCGTAAACCAGAACATCGTTTGGAAGTGCGCATCGTTCGATGCGGTGCCAAGTGCGGCAACGGCGTTTGGAATTCCATTCTGTGCGAGTGCGACCACATCCATGTATCCCTCAACGAGGATTAGTCGCTCAGGACGCCGTGCGGACTGCAACGCCTCAAACATTCCGTACAGTTCACGACTCTTAGAGAACACCTTGGTTTGTTTGGTGTTCAAATACTTGGGCTCTACATCTTCGTCGAGTACTCGACCACCGAATCCGACCACATTGCCTTGACGATTTCGTATTGGGAAAATCAGCCGGTTTCGATAACGGTCATAGATCGAATTCCTCTCAGTATTGTTGACCAGCACATCTGCGTCAATAAGCAGCTGTTCGCTCGTGTCGCTGAAATGGTCTTTTAGACCGGTCCATGAGTTGGGGGCAAAGCCGATTTGAAACCGCGCGACGGCAGTCCGGTCTATCCCGCGTTTCTGAAGGTAGCGCTTGACCGTTGAATCGCGACCCGCTTGTTCAAGCTGCTGTCTGAAGAAGCTCGCGCTTTTATCGAGCACGTCAAGCAAGGCGCGCTGTTCTTCGGTTAGCTCATTACCACCTCGACGTTCTGGGAGCGGAACGCCTAGAAATTGCGCGACTTCCTTAACGGCGTCTGGAAAGCTATCGCCGTTGTGTTCCATCAAGAAGTTGAATACGGAACCGTTCTTCTGACATCCGAAGCAATAGAAACTACCGTCGTTGCGGATATAGAACGAAGGTTTGGAGTCCTTGTGGAAAGGACACACGGCGCGATAGCGGTCGCCGCTTTTCTCAACCTTAAGAAAACGGCTTAGAAATGCTGGGCCATCGATACGTTGCGTTAGTTGGTCGAGGAACTCGCGCCCAAAGTAACCGGTTCGGTTTGTAGCTGGTTCCGCCATCACCCGCTAAATATTAGGTGAGACGAACGATCTATTAATTGAGAATCGTGCCACACGATGCAGAAGTCACGTGCGCTGCTCTCGTCAGAGCCTTAGTGTTAAGTAATTAGTGAAGCCGCTCAAATCTACGGGCTTCGCGACTGATTTTCTTCTGTAGTCGTTTCTTAGCCGCAGCTTCCTTACGTTTACGCACGGTGGTTGGTTTCTCGTAGTACTCGCGTCGGCGCGCCTCTGACAATATCCCTGCTTTCTCGCAAGCTCGCTTAAACCTTCGTAAGGCCAAATCGAATGATTCGCTGTCTCGAACCTTAATTGAGGGCATGTACTGGCTCAGATTTTTAGGGCGAGTAATTTTAAGCAGTAAGACGGCTTATGTTAGATGAATGAAATCTTCTGCGAGCACTTTCGCCGCTAATGAGTTTTGAATTCGACGCATCGCGGTAGCTTCGATTTGACGAATGCGTTCACGTGTGACGTCGAATTGTTTACCGACTTCCTCTAACGTATGGTCCTGGTTCATCCCAATGCCAAATCGCATGCAGAGTACTTGGCGTTCGCGCGGGTCCAGCTCGTTGAGGATCACTTCTATCACATTGCGAAGATTCTCATAGGCGGTAACGTCTATAGGGGTTCTGGTGTTGTTATCTTCGATGAAATCACCAACCGTTGCGTCGCCATCTTCACCTAATGGTCGTTCCATGGAAACGGGTTCGCGTCCGATTTCTTGCACACGTCGCACGCGGTCGTCATTGATCTCCATGCGTTCCGCAAGCTCTTCCGAGTTTGGTTCCCGACCCAGCTCTTGCGTCATCTGCCGAGTGACGCGGTTGAGCTTGTTGATTGTCTCGATCATGTGTACCGGAACACGAATGGTGCGAGCGTGGTCGGCAATGGATCGCGTGATCGCCTGTCTGATCCACCACGTCGCATAGGTTGAGAACTTAAATCCGCGACGATACTCGAATTTATCGACCGCCTTCATGAGACCGAGGTTGCCTTCTTCGATTAAATCAAGGAAATGTAAACCTCGATTCGTGTATTTCTTCGCTATAGACATCACAAGTCGGAGATTCGCTTCGACCATGTTGTTTTTCGCCAGGCTGCGTATTTTTCGGCCCGTTCGAACACATTGATGAATCTCGCAGATCGAGGCATACGTTGTGTGGTTGTGTGCCATACTTAAGCGACGATCTTGGGGGATCGTCGTTTTTCGCTTCATTGCGTTAACGGAGTAGCGTTGATCAGTTTCCTCTTCACGGATGCAGCGATGCGCGCGTGACAACTCGACTTCGTATTTCGCAAGTCGTTTACTGTATGGGTGATTAGCTTTGATATGGCGCTTGAGCCAGGTGGATGATGATTCCTTACCCTCGAATTCCTTCTGGAAGATCTCAAGCGACATCCGACACCGCCTGACGAGCTTTCGTAACTCGCGTTCCTGTTGTCGGACACGCTGCCATGACAACTCCGCCATTTCACAGATGTGATCGTGATGAGGCTGCGTGAACTTGAAGAACTTAAAGATCCGAGCAAGTGCGGCTAGCGCCTTCTTCGATTCTTCGCTTTGCCACGAGTTTTGTGTCGCGATGACTCTTTGCGCCTTTCGATAAGCGCGGCGTAGTTTGGTGAAACGCTTCTTTGCTTCAACAACATCCGGACCCTTGCGCTTGTTAGTTTGGCTAGGATCCTTAGGCGTGTTCGCGTCAATCTGCTTCGCCTGGGGTACATGCTCCATAGGATCGAGATAGCCAACAAGCAACTCGCCTAGTTTGTTGCGCTTCGTGACATCGTCGTAGACATTCAAGATGTATTCGACGACTCCTGGAAAGAAGGCTAGCGCCTCTAGTTGATCGCTAATGCCCGATTCAAGTCGACGCGCGATCTCAATTTCTTCGTCGCGGGTGAGCAATCCAACTGCTCCCATTTCGCGCATGTACATGCGAAGCGGATCGGTGGTACGACCCGTGACGTTTTTCTCGATTGCAATGAGGGCTGCGCTGAGCTGTTCTTCTTCCAGCTCGTCGTCGTCACTTGAAGACGGATCATTGCCTTGGAGCAAATCTTCTTCAGTAGGCGGGGTTTCAAATACACGTATGCCAGCGTCTTTGATGTCAGCGACGAACTCTTCAAAAATGAGACCGATATCGCTGTCATCCTCGCCGACATCAATAAAGTCGGTAATTTCCTCATACGTTACATAACCCTGTTCGCGAGCTCGCTCAAGAAACGTAATTAATTCGGTAGGTGGGTTGTCCTTGCTATCAAATGAACTGGTCAGTTGGGAGTCAGTTTCTGAACTTGGCATTCGACGCGCAACGGGATGGTAGCTTCACCATCCTCCTAATCTTTAACAAGTAGATCGCTACAGGTTTGGTATGAGCGAATGGGAAAAGTGTATTCACAAATCAAGCGACGCACAATCCAAACAGTTCCGATTTGAGAAATCACAATTTGAATGAAGTTTAGCGAGCGCTAATACACCGAACTGAATTCAATTCGAATAAATCGCGTTTGCTGAGGGGTCACCCTGTCGGAATGCTCTTGACACATCGTGTATGTCGATAGACATCGTAGTAAGCATTTGCGCCAGTGTATCCATTCACCGTGGGTTAAAAGGACGTGTGCCGGCCCTACTTTTTGGTCGGCGTCTATCAATGAGATCGCAACCGCAAAGGTTCTGAGCGGTCATTTCGGGAAGCGTCTTTGAGACGATCTGAATTTCAGCTCAAGTTTCAGATCGATTTGAGCAGAGTTGCGGTAGCTGCCTCAGTCGTTCCGGCACGAACTCGTTAGCTCACCAACGTGGCAAACGTTGGTTCATCTCACTGAGTGACGTCGGTGAATTCGTAAAGCCAATTGGGATTGTTTCGAAAATCCGAACCCGCGCGAGCGCGGGTTCGGTATCGCGTCAAAGCGTTAGCGCAAATAAGGCTCTAACGACTTCGACATCGGGCTCAATCGCAGCTTTTTCAGTGCCGACATATGGATTTGTCGCACACGTTCGCGTGAGACATGCAGTTCTTCAGCAATTTGCGTAAACGTCATGGAGTCCGCTCGATTTATGCCGAAATTCATCGCCATCACCATTTGCTCACGGGCGTCGAGCACTGCGAGCGCTCTCGCAATGACCGAAGGCCGACTTGCATCAACTGCTTCGTCTTCCGGAGAACGGACGTTCTCGTCTGCGATCATGTTGCCAAACGTGGTCCCATCGTCATCGTCACCGATTGGCGCATCGAGACCTCGAAGTTCGCGGGTGTAGTTGAACACATCTCGCACTTGCTTCGCGGTTTTGTCGATGCGTGCGCCGATCTCGTCCGGCGTTGGTTCACGTAGAAGCTCCTGCGTGAGCTGTCGTTGTGCGCGGTAGACCTTCTTCATGTCCTGGTTCACGTTGGCTGGTAATCGCACCGTGCGTCCGTATTCACCAAGTGCGCGCGTCACCGCTTGTCGAATCCACCAGGTGGCGTACGTCGAGAACTTGAAACCGCGGGTATAGTCGAACTTTTCGATCGCTCGAATTAGACCCACATTTCCTTCTTGGATTAGGTCCTCTTCCTCGACGCCGCGGTTCTTGAACTTCTGCGCGATTGACATGACGAGACGAAGGTTTCCCACAGCAAGTCCTTCGGTTGCGGCATTCACTCGCGACTCACCTTTTTTGACCCGATGTTTTATTTCGAGCAGCTCTTCGGTACTGTGTCCGAGCTCCTTTTCGACAGCGCGTACTTGAGATCTCAATTCTGAGATTTTGTTAGCGTGACGTCCGAGCGCTTCGCGAGCGCGCTTCGGTTGTGCGGCGACTAACGTAAGCCACCGACGACCGGTAATGTTCGGTTCGAATTCGTTCGTGTAGACACTGGAAGTAATCCCAGCCGTTCTAACAATCTTCCGTAACTTCGACCGTGCTGACTCCAGTGGCGTCATCTTCGCTCTGAACATTTGCACGAAATCGAGGTAGTGAGGCATCGTGAACTTGAAATAACCAAACGCATTTTCAAGCTCTTTACCCGTATTCACGGTTCGTCGATGCTTCGGTTGGGCATAGAACGCATCCATCGCTTTCGTGAATCGCTTAAATCGAGTGTGAGCTTGGTCGAGGTTGGGTGGCTTGCCCTTTGTGTCACGGGGCGCGTTGCTTGCGACCACGTTTACTTTTGGCAACTCGTCAACAACGTCAAGATAGCCAGCGACATATCGATCTAAACGTCCCGAGTCGAAATGAGTTTCAAATAACGTACGTGCGTGTTCTACGACGGGTCGAATCGTCGCTAACGCCGTCAGTACTTCGCTCATACCATGATTTCGAGCACGTGCTAACGCGAGTTCTTCATCGCGAGAAAGAAGATCCAGCCTCGACAACTCTCGCATGTAGATATGCACGTTGTCGCGGATACTGGCTTCAGCCTTCCGAAGATGTGCCTCGATTTCGTCGTCTGGTTCGCTTATGGCAAAACCATCGGTGGCTAGCCGCGAGAGCAAATCGTCGATTCTTGGATCGTCGATAGCGATCTCGCCGTTAAACAGATCGAGGATGTCCTGAATAGAAATTAGGTCTTCCGGCTCTGGACGAAGCCGTAATTCATCAACTAGATCTTTGTAATCAATGCCCGCAATCGCATCTTGATTTATCTGCTCTTTACTGTAGTAAACGCTCATCGTTCTTACCTCTTCTTTCTTCTGTCGTCCAACACACTCGTGAATACATTGCCTACTTGGTTAAGCGTTGACCAAATGGCAGTGGACGCGTCAACGCTTGATCTTTCGATGCAGCCTTCAGATTAGTGTTTGTCTCCCCTCCCAGATCCCGCGCAAATGCGGCCCAAGACGGGTCATACGACCAGCCCGAATAAGCATGCAGGTATGCGCCACGTTTTGCGAAATCCAACTTTTGGTTGCCCATGAGACAACCGCGACAGGAAAAAGTTCACTGCAATCCAAAAGTCAGTCCTCATCTATCGGAACGCGACCTTACCTTCTATGTGGGGTCAGGTTCGTAGATTTCAAGGTTCGTCCGATGCAATTCGAATAATGGAGGTGACTCAAATATATTATAACATAAAGATGTAGTTTTGTTAAGCCGTGCGCCGAGTTGCTTTCTTTCTAATATTGTCTGTCAAAGTTGTGTCGGCGCCGCACTGTTCGGGCACAGAACGAATCTCAAACTGCTAAGTCTCAATTGAGGCGAAGAAGGCTAGCGTTTCCCCCCAGAGTGCATAATTTTTCAAGCGCGACAATAGCTCCACGTCGCAAGACGCAAGTCTCTTATTCATTGTTATCCCGTTAATTCGGGAAGGACCACTGCCCGGTCAAACGACGTGTCCTATGGGATCTAAAGTATTTATCGACGGTCAGGAAGGTACGACCGGACTCGAAATCTACGGGCACCTTAACGCCCGCGACGATATTGAAGTCGTTCCAGTCAACCAACGGTACAGAAAAGATCTTGCTTATAAGCGAGAGCGATACGCTGAAGCGGATGTGGTGGTGCTTTGTTTACCTGATACCGCGGCGCGTGAAGCGATTGAACTAGACTCCAAAGCACGATATCTGGACGCGAGCACGGCGCATCGTACCGCGCGAGAATGGGTATACGGCTTGCCGGAGTTGGCATCGCACGTGCGACCCGCAATCGCGAGCAGTCAGTATGTATCGAATCCAGGGTGCTATCCCACCGGTTTCCTGCTTGCGGTGCGACCCTTAGTAGAACACGGCATCGTGTCACCATCACAACAGCTTCAGGTGCATGCAGTCTCTGGTTATTCCGGAGGTGGGAAGAAATTGATCTCTCGCTACGAGTTGCACGGTGATCAACTCATGGACACGCGGGTATATGCGCTGAACTTAGATCACAAGCACATGCCGGAGATGCAATGCCACTCGCGACTTGAAGTCCCGCCGATCTTCTTGCCGTCGGTTGGACCTTTCTACCGCGGGATGGTCGTAAAGTTCGCATTACCGAGTGCGGGTACAGAGGCGATCGTTGACGCTTGGATATCGGCGTATAGTGACGAGCGGTTTATTAGGGTGTTGCCCCAGGGTGGAGGCGATGTTCTTGAAGAAGGATTTTTAAGCGCTACGCTATGCAATGGCACGAATCGCGTTGATTTGTTAGTCTCAGCCAATCGCAGCGACGCTGTCGTGTGTGCAGTCCTTGACAATCTAGGTAAAGGTGCTGCTGCGGCCGCGGTTCAGAATTTGAACATCATGTTGGGGATCGAGGAATCCACGGGTCTACGCGTGTTTTCATGAATCGTCAGACGCTGGAACGTGAGTTCGCCAATTTAGTTGAACGAGAGCTTTCGCTCAATTTGACACGAGGGAAGCCCGGCACCGCACAGGTTGCGCTATCGGATGCCCTTGATGGCATCCTTGATGGAAATTTCATATGTTCTGACGGCGCGGACGCACGAAACTACGGCGGGTTGCGAGGTATCCCCGAGTGTTGTGAACTAGGTTCTGCCCTGACGGACTATCCAGCAGAACTGATCATGGCCGCCGGTAACTCGAGTCTGCAGCTAATGTACTTCGTACTCGAAACTATCGTAAATTACGGATTAGCTGGATCCGGAACGCTGCGTGAGAAACCATGTAAAGCAATCTGCCCAGTGCCTGGTTACGACCGACACTTCGCAGCGACCGAGTTCCTCGGTGTAGAAATGGTCTGCGTCGACTTGAACGATGATGGTCCAGACATGGACCAGGTTGAAGACCTTGTCCTAAATGATCCGAGCACTTCGATCATGTGGTGCGTGCCGAAACACTCAAATCCAACGGGATGCACCTACTCAGAAACAGTTGTTCGACGTATTGCCAATCTCCCACGGTTGCGCTCGGACTCCGGTGCAAGTCCGTTCTTCGTGTTGTGGGATAACGCGTATTCGGTGCACGATTTCCGAACTGAGCCGGTCGCGCTATCATCAATTTTCGATCATGCGGTTGCCGCCGAAACGTTAGATCGGATCGTCGCGTTCGCATCAACTTCAAAAATAACGCACGCGGGAGCGGGAGTCGCATTCTTGGCGAGCGGTAATCGGTTATTGAGTGATCTTGAAGCACGGCTTTCCGTCATGATCATTGGATTCGACAAAGTCAATCAGCTGCGGCATGCCCGGTTCCTACCGGATCGCAAGCGCCTTGCAGAGCACATGCAGAAACACGCCGCGATTGTCCGTCCGTTGTTTGAAGCTACCGAGAAAGGACTACAAGAACAGCTTGGTAATACGGGTCTTGCGACGTGGACACAACCAACTGGTGGGTATTTTGTTTCTCTGGACGTACCAAATGGCTTGGCTAAGGAAGTGGTGGCGCTAGCAGGCTCCGCGGGACTCCAACTGACGGCAGCGGGTGCAACGTATCCGTACGGGAATGATCCTAACGATGCGAATATCCGAATCGCTCCGACCTTTGCGAGTGTCGAGGAGGTCGAAGCGGCGATGACAATTGTCGGCATGAGCGTTCGCTTAGCGGCCGCGCGTCGTTAACCTGGAATCTGTACCGTCGGACCCAACTTCAGGGCGAACGCCCGGGTCGAGTGAAATGGATCAAAGTACTGCTGAAGTAAACGACCTTCTGTCGTTTGCCGAATTAGGGTTGCCTACAAGTGTGCAGCAGGCGATTGATGAGCTCGAGTTCAAGGCATGTACGCCGGTACAAAGCCAGGTCCTGCCGTACAGTCTATCTCAACATGACGTATGTGCTCAAGCTAATACCGGTACCGGCAAGACAGCCGCATTCCTCGCGACAATCCTGTCCCAACATATTGAATTTCCGCTCCAACAAGCTAATCCCATTGGGTCGCCACGCGCCCTGATCCTTGCGCCAACACGCGAACTAACAATGCAGATCAAGCAGGATATGAACGCGCTAAGCAAACACACGAAGATCCGTAGTTTGGCAGTCGTGGGTGGCAAGAAAATGAAAGAACAGCACGACAAATTGACGAAGCACCCGATCGAGGTCATCATCGCGACGCCAGGACGGCTACTCGATTTCATGGGACAAGGTCTCCTTGATTTGAGCCGTGTAGAAATCCTCGTAATTGACGAAGCGGATCGGATGCTTGATATGGGGTTTATTCCAGATGTTCGTCGCATCGTACGTCAGACTCCCGAGCGTCGGCGTCGCCAAACTATGTTCTTCAGTGCGACATTCAATGACGATGTACGACGTTTGATAGACCAATGGATGTTTGAACCCGTTCGAATTGAGATTCCTTCAGAGTCCATCGCGGCAGATTCGATTGATCAACGCTTCTGGATCGTAGGTCGAGATGAGAAACCACAGATCCTGTTTGAATTCATGACTCGAAGCAATCCATCCCGGACTTTGATCTTCGTAAATCGGCGCTCAGAAGTGAAAAAAGTCATGAAGTCATTGCAGAAACGGAACGTTAGCTGTGAAGGTCTTTCAGGTGATATGCCACAACGCAAACGCACAGCTGCGCTAAGTCGCTTTAAAAACGGTAAAACCAGACACATCGTCGCGACTGACGTCGCCGGACGTGGACTTCATGTCGAAGGGATCACGCACGTTATTAACTACGATCTCCCCGACATCGTTGAGGACTATGTGCATCGCATCGGTCGTACGGGACGAGCAGGCGCGGAGGGTATATCAATCAGCTTCGTTTCGGAATCTGATGGCTTTGTCCTTCCTGAACTTGAGGAACTGCTTGGCAACAAACTAGACTGCACGATGCCATCGTACGACCTGAGCTAGTTTGAGCTTGAGGAACCCTCCACGTACCTGTACGATTTGATAGTCAGAAGAACGCGTCGGTACCGCAGCCATGGAAATACGTTATGCCAGATAAGACTCGCGTAGGGATCGTGCAACTTTGTGCTACGTCGGATGTGCCGAGGAATTTGGTGACGACAGAATCACTTAGTCGACGCGCAGTGGAAGATGGCGCAGAGGTCGTTTTTCTACCCGAAGCATTCGCTTACATCGGCTCGGATCGTGCTCGGTTGCCGATGTTGGAGGACCTGAGCACCGGTGGGCCGATGTTGGATAGCTGTCGGCGTATTGCCACAGACCACAAGGTGCATGTGATCGCGGGTGGTTTTCCGGAGAAAGCGCCGAACGAACGAGCATACAACACCTGCCTTCATTTGACACCAGACGGTCAGATTGCGGCTGCGTACCGCAAGATTCACCTTTTTGATGTCGACCTGCCTGACGGCACGAGGATGCTCGAGTCTCGGAATACGTCGCCTGGTGATTCGGCGGTTACCACGGAATTACCGTTCGGTACACTCGGTCTCTCGGTGTGCTACGACGTTCGATTTCCGCGGTTGTATCAGGATCTGGTAGATAAAGGTGCGACGGTGCTCGCCGTCCCCTCCGCTTTTGTCAAAACAACAGGCAAAGACCATTGGCATGTTCTACTGCGATCACGTGCGATCGAATGTCAGTCCTACGTGATTGCACCGGCACAGTATGGGGACCACAATCATCGAAATCGGAAGTCATATGGACATGCACTGGTTGTGGATCCATGGGGTCTCGTCATTGCTGAGTGCCAGGACGAGAGAGATGATCACGCGGTTGTCGATATCGATCCAAGTGAAGTAGAACGCGTTCGAACTCAGCTACCTAGCCTTCAGAATCGAGGCGACTGGGCTTGACTGAAATGACACCGGGGCTCAAGTTCCTGGTTGCCGCTGCGTGTTTGATTGTCATTCTGGCTGGATTGAAACTTGCAGCGGTCATCGTCACGCCACTGCTACTAGCTGTGTTCATTGCGACACTCGTTGCAGCACCAGTGGGTTGGCTTATCTCGAAGCGGGTACCTGCATGGCTTGCCATTAGCATCACGCTTGTGGTCTTGGTCCTCCTCATGATCACGTTAGGTGCCGTCGTCATTGAGTCTGCTCAGCAACTCTACGCCAAGCAACCGGAATATGTCACCAAACTCAACGCGATGCTTGAGGCATGGGAGCCGACATTGATTCAGCTTGGATTGCCGACCGCACTGAACCTTGAGGAGATTCTTGACGCCGCAACGATCTTTTCCCTTGCTAGTCAGACGCTCACGGGAATCGGGAATCTCGTTTCCAACAGTTTTCTGATTCTGTTGGTTTTTGTTCTCATCCTGATTGAAAGCACAGCGCTGACGAGAAAGATGCGAAATCTGCTCAATCCGACAGAATCGGAACGAACTTGGCTTGATTCATTTGCCACCAACATTCATCACTACATAGTCATCAAGACTATCCATAGTTTGGGTACCGGAATATTGATCGCGACTGGCACTTGGTTACTCGGCGTCGACTTTCCGATTCTGTGGGGACTGCTGGCGTTTATCCTGAATTACATTCCGAATATCGGAAGCATCATTGCGGCTCTACCGGCGGTCCTAGTCGCTCTTGTCCAGCTTGGGATGGGTTCGGCACTTGGGGTGGTCGCGTTGTTCGTTGGCGTCAATATTCTCGTTGGCAGTTTTATTGAGCCGAGGTTTATGGGTGAACGTCTTGGTCTATCCACGCTGGTCGTCTTTTTGTCGTTGATTTTTTGGGGATACATGTTTGGCACTGTTGGGATGCTACTCTCGGTCCCGATCACAATGACAATCAAGATCGCCGCTGAAGCGAATCCTGGAGCTCGTTGGCTGAGTGATCTATTAGGAAACACTGTACCTGAAGGTAAAACAAGCGCGTCGTGAGCTTTATAGCTGACCACATTCGTGCAATGCGAGGATACACATACGGCGAACAGCCAAGCGACCGATCTATTGTCAAGCTGAATACCAACGAAAACCCATTCCCGCCAAGTCCCAAGATTCGCGAGACGCTTGTTAATTTAGATTTGGAGGAATTACGCCGTTATCCAGACGCCACGTCGTCGGTGTTGCGCGAGCACATCGCTGCGCGATTTGGTTTGACGAGTGGACAGGTGCTCATCACGAACGGTGGAGACGAAGCGATACGTCTTGTTGCCACCGCATGCTTGACACGAAATGACGTGATGGTCTCATCGGAACCGGGTTATTCCCTTTACCCCGTTATTGCGAACGTGCTAAATGCACGTTGGCTGCCGATGGAGTTAGGTCACGATTTCCGCCCCGATGCCGAAGCGGCGCGTCGTTGCATCGGACAACGTGCACGCCTCGTGTGCATGCCAAATCCCAATGCACCGAGTGGTGTGTTGCTAACCGCGCAGGAAGTTGATGCGTTTGCGGCCCGATTCCGAGGTCCGTTACTTATAGACGAAGCGTACGTGGACTTTATTGAACCCGCCCTCAAGCACGATCTTGTGCCGTTACTCGCTCGGCATAGAAACCTATTGCTACTTCGCACGTTCTCGAAGGGATATTCACTGGCCGGTGCCCGTGTCGGGTATCTTCTCGGTGAGGAGTCTTTTATCGAGGAACTCGCGACGAAGGTACGAGACAGTTACAACGTGAACTGTATTTCACAGATTGTGGCATTGGCAGCATTCGGAGATCAAGAACATGCGCGGAAAACATGGGAAGTCGTGCGGTTGGAGAGACAACGAGTTAGCGATGTGCTGAGGGAGCGTGGATTCAACGTTCCGGATTCTCAAGCCAACTTCGTCCTGCCGCAAAGATGCGATAAAGCCAGTTTAGGTGATACCTATGAACGTTTGCGTGATTCAAAGATTCTCGTGAGGTACTTTAAGACAACGAGGTTGTACGATCGCCTTCGCGTCACGATCGGCACGCGTACTCAAAACGATGCTTTTCTAAAAGCACTTTAAAGTGAATTTTTCCGAGACGCCGCGATTTGGTCGACGAATCGGAATTCCATCTAGATTTAGGAGATCTCATGCGTAAACCAGCTCTTAGTCTCGCGGCCGTTCCTGGTCGTCGGTTACGAACGCTTGAACTTGTGGAGCGCATTGAAAGCGGCGGCTTTGCAGGAATCTACGGTCCTAGCATGTCGGATAGCCTTGCACTGTGTACGGCGCTAGCCTCTAGAACAGCCCGGATCCCATTTGGCACGACGATTACACCCATTTACACGCGCCAAGTACAAGATTTCGCGCAAGCGGCAAGCTTCATCCATGAGGTATCGGAAGGTCGTTTTCGCTTTGGCGTTGGCGTAAGCCATGAGCCCGCAATGAAGAGACTAGGAATCACGCAAGGCAAACCCCTGAGCGACATTCGTCAATTCGTATCGGATCTAAGAGCCGTACCACGTGCCGGCGAGTTGCCGCCGATCATCCTTGCCACCTTGCGTACTAAGATGATTCAGCTGGCTCAAGAAATCGCTGAAGGAATGGTCTTTGCGAACGGTGCAAGATCGCACATGAGCGAGTCGCTAAGTGTGCTATCGGATGAAAACCGCGAGAGAGAAGGGTTTTTTATTGGGAACATGATTCCAACCTGTATCAACGACGACATACAAGCCGCAGCGGAGGTGAATCGACGGACGCTCACTAGCTATGCGCTGTTGCCAAACTATCGAAACTACTGGAAAGAAGCGGGTTTCGTTGAAGAAATGGAAGGTGTAGAAGCGTGCATGAAGTCAAACAACCTCGATCAAGTGCCGCGCTATCTGACCGACCGTTGGTTGGCCGATACAACGTTATTCGGCACGAAAACGCAGGTGCGTGATGGTATTGAGGCGTGGTACGACGCTGGAATTAAGACACCGATCATTGTTCCTTCTGCTGTCTCCGGTGGGCAGTTCCAGGCATTTGAGGATTTCTTCGGAATTTGGGACTAAGCCAAACGGTAGCGCAATAGCGTCACCTCTTCGTTTATGTGATCAAACTCTGGAATCACTTTGGCACCGATGCTGATCTGCGTCGTTTCATCGGCGATTAATGTGGAGGTAAGTCGAACACCTTCATCAAGGTCGATCATCGCGATTAATTGAGGCACTTCGTCGACAAAATGTGGTGCAGTTGCTTGTCGAGTCACCGTGAACGTGTAGAGCGTGCCTTCCCCACTGACTTCGTGCCACGATAGATTTGTACTTAGGCAGTTAGAGCAATTGGATCGAGGATAAAAGATCCACGTGCCACAGTCATCGCACTTTTGTAACAGAACTCGCTCGTTGCGTAATCCCTGCCAGAATGGCTCGGTCTCAGGTGTTGGCGTAGGGTAAGGTTTCGTTAGATCCAATTTAGTCACCTTGCAATATCAATGCGGCCTGTTCACTCATGATGCCACCGGTTCCAGAGACGTAGACTGAATCGCAGCGCGATAACTGGCGTTTCTCGGCGCGGCCCATGATTTGTCGAGCGCCCTCGATAACTTGCGTCATGCCGCCTGAGCCCGCCGCTTGTCCCATTCCTAATTGACCACCACCGGAGTTCACGGGGAAGTCGCCGAAGCACGACAGATCATGGGTTCGAATGAATTCCATCCCCTCACCTTTCTCACAGAATCCTGCATCTTCCAACGTAAGAAGCACCGTGATCGTGTAGCAGTCATAGATTTGGCATGCATCGATTTCGCTGCGCTCCACAGCAGCCATCTCAAATGCCTTAGCTGAAGCAGGTCCGACCGGGCTGTGAACGAGATCTTCGGCGTATGTTGGCGTCTTCATCGTGAGGTGTTCGCCGAATCCCTTGATCCAGGCAGGTCGATGTTTGCATCGCTTCGCAACGTCCTCACTAGCAACGATGACCGCTGCGCCACCCGCGACGGGCATGACGATTTCTAGCATGCGTAGTGGATCCGCGATCAACCTGCTGTTTAACACGTCATCAACCGTGACGGGTTTTTCATAGAAGACCGCGTTAGGGTTCACCGCACTACTGCGTCGCTGATCGACTACTAACTTCGCCATCGCGGTCGGGTCGTAGTCATACTCCGCTGCGTAACGTTGAGCAATCATGGCATATCCGCAGTTCTGTGCTAGATTTCCGTAGGGGATTTCGAATTCCGCTTGAGGCGAACCCCAATTTACGCTCGAAGACTGAAAGAAACGTCGAGGATCGACCGGTCCTGGATTGGGATTCGACGGAATCGGCTGGCCTGGCAAGGCACAAACCACGACATCAGCAAGACCAAGTTCAATCGCGGCCGCCGCGCGCCAGACCATGCCTACTGGGCTTGCCCCTCCTAGGTCGACACGTTCGGCGAAATTAACTGGCTGACCTAGGTATTCGACGATTGTTGCCGGCGTAAAAGAGACAGTCTCACGAATCTCGGTGCAAACAAGACCGTTGACATCACGTGCCTCGAGCCCCGCATCTTCAAGACTGAATCTTGTGAGATCTGCCCATTGCCCAAGTGTGAATTTGCGTTTACCGCTGAACTTACGGATATGTGGGTATTCTTGATACCCAACTATCGCGGCTCTGCCTTCTAACTTCAACGCATTTACTCAATGTGATGTGCGCTGCGAAGTGTACGAAGTGCAACATCGGCGGTCTAACGCGGTGTAAGACTGGGTCGCTCATTCGGCGAGATTCATTTAAAGGACCACCAATTCGATATGACAAATGCAGTAACAACCGAGTGGCAAAAGCGACCATGGTGGATGAATCTCTTGTGGTTTTTCTGCATATACATGACTCTCGTCTATATGCCTTTCGATATCTTCTTTAAACCGGTAGCGGAAGATGCCGAAGTGTGGTTTGGGTTTACGTTAACAGGCTGGTGGGCTAAAGCTACGGCACCCATCCATTGGTTGATTTACGGTGCGGGAGCGTGGGGGTTCTGGCGAATGAGTCGGTGGATGCACCCGCTAGCAGCGCTATACGTTGCACAGATTGCCATTGCGATGTTGGTGTGGAACCTGATTTCGACGAATGGGGGTGGTTGGGTTCCGGGTTTGATCGCGTTCACGATCTTCATGGTGCCGACGGTCGCCCTTTGGCGTAGCCGTCGGCATTTTCAAGGTATCTAGTTAGCAGTCAATAGAGCAACGGCAGTTTTCTTCCCTTCAATCACTGCTTTGTAATCCAGTTCAAGATTCAGCAATCCGGCAATATAGTCAACCAAACCCATATCTGCGTGTGCGGCGGCGAGCGGTGTCGTACCGTCGTTGTTGGTAATTGATTTGTCAGCGCCGTGATCAAGCAGCGTCTTAACCGTATCAGCGCGGCCGAAAAACGCGGCGGAGAGCAGTGGGGTTCCGCCGTCCTGGCCTCGAGCGTTTACATCCGCTCCAGCCTCTGCCAGGATGTCAACAATGCCGGCAAATCCAAAGGTTGCCGCAGCATTAATGAGCGTCGACTGTGTCTCGTCGTTTAATGCATTTAAATCCTCTTGCTTACGCGCGAGTCGTTTCACATAGCGTTCGTTGCCCGTATAGACCGCGAGCCAAATATCCGATCTGGCGAGTTTCTCGATTTGCTTTTCGATCAACTCGGTGGCTTTCTCGCGTCCCGCCATCACTTCTTCTTCTATCACTTCTACCTGAAACATCGACGCGATGGCTTGTGTTGTTGCCCAATCTGTTTCGGCTGTAGCCGAAGGGACCTGTCCTTGATTGTTCGCCTGAAGCGGGTCTGCTCCTGCTCGAAGCAGTTCCTTGGTGACCTTGTCGTAGCCGAGGAATACCGCAGCATGTAAGGCGGTATTGCCATCCATTGCACCAGCGGTGGCGTCTGCGCCGTTCTTAATCAGCAGTCGTACCGCTTTGGATTGGTTTCGTAGAACGGCGTAAGTTAACGCGGTAGACCCTAGATTTGGGTCAAGGGCATTGACGTCTTGGCCGTCTTTCAGCAACTGCCGAATCGTCTTGGTATCACCTTCTGCGGCAGCCGACCAAAGATCTTGCGCGCCCGATGGAAGTGCTACGGCAAGAATTGCCAGCGACATGAGGGCATAGAGTGAATTTCGAATTACCGAGGCCATAAGGACACCTCTCGAGTAGGGTAGGAGTGCAACAGTGCAGGACGGTTGAATCGGCGCTAACTATACAAATTAGCTAGTGGACTATTTCACACTAAAGCTTGTGGAATCAAGTTGCCTACGGTTGTTAAGGCGATGCGTTTGCTTCGTCTTGACTTCGCAGTTCGCCAATGGGTTCTGAATTACTGGCTTCGATTCCCATCATCTGCTTGAGGCGAGGCGAGAGCTTCTCATAGACACTATCCGGGACATGATGGTTAACGGACGCCTGTTCGTGAAGTGCGCGCACGAACCCTCGGTTGTAATGACAACGCATCGCGTAACGGGTGCCTGGTGCGGTTCGTAATCCGCCGCCATGCAATACGCGTGTATCGGTCAATATGCAGGTTCCAGCGGGTGCGCATACCGCCACCAATCCTGGCTCGCCTTCTACCAGATGTACCAAATCTGCGCCGTCATGGAATGTTGTTGCACCGGTGGCTGTTCGATGAGAGCCAGGAACCAGATAGGTGGCACCATTTTCAAGGTTGAACGGCGTGTAGCACCAAATGATTAAAGATCCGAACGGAAATGGCGGGTACGGCATCGGGAATCCGGCTTGGTCGACATGGAGCTCTTGAAGGCCGCCGCCTTGGTGCACGATCGATCCGTGCGCACATCCTAATCCGAATCGTTCGCCCATGATCTTTGTGAGTAACGCGTCGACGAGCTCGCCTCTTTGAGCCGCTGACGGTTTGAACTCAACCGCATCACGAAAGACTTGACCTTTGAGCACTAGGTTGTTGACGAGTTGAGCTGTGGATTTGCGGCTCGTCACAATGGCCGATTCCAAATTCCGTTCAGCGGTGGCTTGTTCGGTCAAACGATCTACCTGCGCTTTCACTTGCTCAGGTGACATCGCGTCCTCGACTAAGCAATAACCCCAGCGCACGAAATCTGCCTCGAGTTCAGTTTGATCCGATCGAGGTTTAGGTAAATAGTCGAATTCGCCGCTGTCGCGGATTAAGCCGTCTTCCTGACGTTGCTTTGCGATGCCGCTTAACTGCTTTAGTACTCGACCTGGGGAAAGTGAACTCGTATGCGAAACACCATCCGCATACGCGATACCCCGCGTGATCGCAGCATCCCAAGACAAATCGTGAGGATCAACGTGGTGGGGGCGAAGTTGCGCAATTTCGGCTCGAAGCCGCGCGTTCTCTTCGCGCAACTCCTTGACGGACTCGTGTGCGGTTGGTACTTCCGGCAAATTACCGGATGCTGAAGAGGATCGATCCTGTTCGGTTTTCATAGGCGTTTAGTGGGCGTTTAAGCGCGTCGTTTGGATTGCGAGGTGTCGACTCGGGACACGGAAACAGTCGCCTTCGCTTTGAAGGCAGTTATCTTATTCGTTTCGCACCGTGTCATCGTGTCGTCCATCAACCAGTGTGGCGTAAGATTTGGTAAAACTCGACGACTTCACCGCACTTGGCTGAAAGACATATCTGGCTGATTCGGCACGCAAAAGCAGAGGCACATGGTCGTGCTGACCATGGTCGGGAACTCGCTTATCGCGGCTATCGTCAGTGCGTTGAAATGGGGAATCTCCTTGCGACACAATCAAACCCACCGAGAGTCTTCCTGACGAGTGATGCAAGGCGAACCTACACGACGGCCCACTTCTTAAATGCGTTCGTCAGAGGCAAAGTAACACCAAGCGGTGAAATGTATACCTATGACGTGGAGGTTTTGGCTCGCGCAGTTGGAACGGCAATGGATGACCTTGATCTAGTTGGTGTCGACAGTGTAGCGGTGGTCGGCCACAACAGCGCGATTAGTGATCTGATTGCGCTATTGACCTGTGATTCGAGTACGCGGTCGTTGTCAACGCTCGGTATGGCGGAGCTCGTGTTTAAAGGCGACTGGGACGACCTCTGGTCGGTAGCGCACGTATCGCTACGACAGTTGGTAAAACCGAGTGGAAACACCAAATGACCATTGATCCTATCTCCCTACTGGCGCGCGACCGAACCGAGGCTCGAGGCGCAAACGACCCTCTCGTTGATCGTTGTGTTTTAGGTACCGTCGGTAGAAACGGTCACGCGGCCCTACGGACACTGGTCTTAAGAGATATTGATGATCGATTAGCGCTCTTTTATAGTCGGTCAAGCGCCAAGCAAGCTGAGCTACTGAATCGCGGTCTTCAGGGTTCACTTTTGGTCTTTCTACCGAGTATTGGGGTCCAATATCGATTTGAAGCTCAATTCGAGGATATTCCAAAGTCAGTGATCGAGACCCATTGGCAACTTAAACCCGGTGCGGCAAAACGTATGGATTCGATTTACGAACGACACCCTCAGAGTACGGTGATTGACGACTATGCCATATTTGAAACGCTTTTCGCTGCCACTGCCCCGCCTCGAAAATCGCCTCCGAATGGAGCTGGAGTCTTTGTCAAACCTGAAGTAGTAGAGCGATTGGAATTACGATCGGATCCGCGAATGCATGATCGCACGCTCTACAAGCGTGAAGGCGACGACTGGCGCGTTCAGCAACTCGTGCCTTGAAACGTGAGGGAAGCTACTCGTCAGTTGACACTGTCTGGAGCTCCACGAAGTGGCGATAGTGACCGTCGTCGATCGCCATCAATTCGTCGTGGCCGCCTTGTTCAAGTACTTCGCCTTGGTCAAGGAACACGATATGGTCGGCTTGACGGATAGTTGAAAGGCGGTGCGCGATGATCACCACGAGTCGGTCCTTGGCAGCCTCGTGTAGTGACTGCACAAGATACTGTTCGGTCTCTGGGTCCAAAGCTGAAGTAGGCTCGTCGAGAATCAGGATTTTGGACTCTCTTAGCAAACCTCGCGCGATCGATATTCGTTGTTTTTGACCGACTGAGAGCTTGCTCATGGTCGTACCGAGCTTGGTGTCGTACCCTTCTGGTAAACCATCGATGAAATCGTGTATACCCGCTATCTGCGCGACGCGGATTACCTCGTCCAAGGTCGCATCAGGTTTTCCGTAGCGGATGTTGTCCAGAATCGAGAATGAGAACAGCTGCGTCTCTTGAAACACATAAGTGATCTGGTCTCGCAGGCTTGCGAGATCAAGGTCGTTAACATCATGCCCATCAATTAACACCTGTCCTTCGGTCACTGCGTGATATCGAGGGATCAGATACGCCAAACTGGTTTTTCCTGCGCCAGTCGGTCCGACAAACGCAACGATCTGGCCGATTGAAGCCGTTAATGAGACATCGTTTAGTGCGCGACGTCCATCGGGATACTGTAAACCTACGCCACGTAGTTCGACGCCCGTCTCAACGGGTGGCAGCACCTCGCTGCCAAGGTTTTGTTCCTGGGGTAAATCCATGATCGCAAAGACTCGTCGCATACCTGCTACGAAGCTCTGCAGATGGATCCACAACGATGCAAAACTGTCGGCTGGACCACGCATCCACCAGAAGTAGAAAAAGATCGCCGCGTAGTCGCCGGGTGATAAGAAGCCCTCAATGATGTATGAGGTAATGACCACAAACACTGTGATGAAGATGGCTTGAAACGCAAACTCCTTGCTGCGACCGATAAGAATGTCGAGAAGCACGGTTCCACGAAACCGCAGGAACGATTCGGAGCTGTCCGTGCCAAATCGCTGCTTTTCGTTCTTGTTTCCACCAAGGCTCTGCACGGCAAGCATGTTGTCCATGCCTTCTTCAATCGTGCTGGTCACGATCGTCCCAGCCGCGCGACTCGCTTGGTGGCGGCGTCGCACAAATCGTGAAAATGGAATTGTGATCAAGAAGTAGGCTGGGAAAAGCGAGCCGGTCAGCCAAATGACAGCATCGACGTGTTGGTACGCGCTGACTAGGTTGAACATCGCCGCAACGAATACGCAAGTAGACAGCGTCGGGCGATTAATGACTTCATAAAAAATCTGATTGATGGAAGGCGCGTCGTACATCACTCGATAGACTGAATCGCCAATCCGCTGATCGTCGAGCAGCGTCATCGGCATTGACTTGATACGCTCAAACAGTTTGGCTCGAACCATGTGATTCACGGTTTGTGTTAACCGAGAGTTCATCTTGTATTCGTAATAACCCCAGATGCCACCGGCAAAGCTGTGGCCACCATGGGTGAGGTTTTCTTGCTTGGTGGCGGTATCTTGGCCCTCAATCATGCCTCCGTCGGTCGTGTCATTGGCTGCGCCTGGTGCATATCCACCGACCAGGATGATTAGGAAGACTGAAATCATCGTTAAGGTGATCAGAATCTCCATCGAGCTCACGGTCATAAAGTGGTTAATCAACGGATGTAACCAGATCGGAAAGCCGTCCGTGCTTGTGATTGGCTTGTTGAGTACGACGTGGTCGACGATGATTTTTGCACCCCACGGTAGTACGAATACCGGGTACATAAGTGCGCCGAAGGTCAAGATCCACTTGATGAGGAAGCGCCCCCAAACGTAATTGATGATCATCCATCCACGCGCGATCACCTTGACCGTATCGACAAATCCGAGGTCCCAATCCGAGTCGAGAATGCTGGCGCGCTTACTCAGCTCCCTCTCGGCTTCAACGTTAAATCCGCCGGGCTTACGAACTTGTGGCTCTACTTGATTGCTCATGTCGCAGCTGCTCCTGCCAAGCCGAACTCAGTCTCTACAAAGGTGCGATATCGACCGTTCGGAATGCGCATCAAGGTTTCGTGGTCACCGTTCTCGTATATCCGTCCGTCATCAAGGTATAGGATGTTGTCCGCACGCCGTATCGTCGAAATACGATGCGTAATCAGAAAGATGGCGCGTCGTTCCCCCCATTGCGCGAGGTTGGTCATCACGCGATGCTCAGTATCTGCGTCCAGTGCCGCAGTAGGTTCATCCAGGATGAGAATTGGAGTGTTTCGCACAACAGCACGGGCAATAGATAGGCGCTGACGTTGGCCTGTCGACAGCTTGCCGCCTCGGTCGCCGAGCACGGTGTCCAAGCCCTGAGGCAGACTGTTGACGTAGTCGTCCATACAGGCGACGTCAATCGCAGTTTGGACCTGCTCATCCGATGCGTCTGGAGCCACGTAACGTATGTTGTCACGAATCGATAAGGCAAACAACACGTTCTCCTGTAGGGCGATAGCTGTCTTAGCTCTGAGACTTTCAACTGTGTAATCGCGCAAATCCTTGTCGTCGATCGTGATTGATCCGGCAGTGGGGTCGTAAAGTCGCAGAAGCAGTCCCATCATGGTGCTCTTACCAGATCCAGTGGGTCCTACGATCGCTGTAATGGTGCCGGGACGACTCGCGAAATTAACACTACTCAGAACCGGTCGGTCGTCTTGATACTGAAACGCCACATCCTTGAATTCAATCGCGCGTTCAAAACGCTCGAATGGTTGCGCCGTGGGTGAGTCGACCACGTCTGGTTCGATATCCAAAATATCAAACACGCGCTGAAGGCCCATCGCCATGTCTTGCGATGCAAGCCATTGACGCATCACGTGCCGGACGTTATTGGTGGTTGTGTGGAATTGGTCTCGACCCCAATTGAAAGCACCTAACACCCAGATCGTGAAACTGAGTCCGATGACGGCAATCAACTCTTTGGCGAATGCTTCGTTGCCTTGATTTGCGTACACCGCCATGAAGAACTCGCCAGTCAAAAGGATGCCACCAGCGATCGTAAACATGAGAATCGTGACTAATGCGATCATCAAGCGAACCTGAAATGCACCGTTGAACGCAACAACTGAGTCTTCCTCCATCTCGCGTTGGGCGCGGTCCTCAACGCGATACGCCTTGATTAGACGAATTGCGGCGAACGATTCCTGGATCCTCGAAGTGATATCGCTCGTTGCAGCACGGTAGACCAAGCTGCGCGTTCGCATGCGAGGCATAGCCCAACGCGCCAAGAGTATGCCTGGAAGAATGATCGTGATGGCGATGAGGCCGATTGTCGGACTGAGGAAGGACACGAGAATGGCTGCTAGAAGATAGCGCCACACGCCGATTGAACATGTGACGAGCTGACCGATCACGGCCGTGACTTGAGCACTGTCTTGGTAGATACGGTAAATGGAATCGCCAGTGCGGTGGTCGCTGTGGTAGCTTAGAGACAACTGGTGCCAGCGTTCGACAAGCGCTAGACGGAGTTCTTGGTTAATACGCTGCATGATCCAGACGTGGTAATAGGGTCGGGTGACCTCGAACGGAAGCATCACGAGCCACATGCCAATCATCAAGCTGACGTACCACCATTTGACGATGTGACGTTCTTCGATACTCAGTGATTCAGCGACGCCACGAGCCAAATCCTCCCGACCAAAGAATTCTGCGACAAAGGGGATAAGTGGGTCACTAAGAATGATGGATTGGGCTAGCATGTCAGCCATCAGCAGACCCATAGGAATTTCGATGAATCCTTGGATCCCAAGCAGAAGGTAAAAGTACGCTAGATGTGCGTGTAGTCGAAAGCGCCACGTAAAGCCAAACAAAGTCCGCGATTGCTTTGATTGACTCGGATCGACGCGCTGAATCTGAAACATCCAACCAAGTAACACAATCGCCGTTATGACGGCTACCCAGATGTTGTCGACAACGCCATCAACCACGAGAACCGCGATCAGGTTTGCGACGAATACCACAAACGCAAGTGCGACCGCAACAGCGGTCTGTAAGCGCTGATCGCGTTCAGTCAGGATTAGTGACCATTGGGCGACGACAATCAGCCCAATACTCGTATAGAGAAACGGTAACGGGTAGCTAAACGACGCTGGAATCCAATCGAATAATGGACCTGCGATTGCGATGCCGGTTACTAATAGGGGAGCATACTTGTAGTGATAACCACGACTCTCAACGCTATCCGCGATTGCTTGCGAAGTTCCTCTGCCTTCGTAATACCATCGACCTAGCAATTGCGTGCGAATGAATGGCCAGGATCGAAAGAACAGTTTGAGGATGGCTGAGAAGCTGTGTCGATCTTCCGCTACATCGCGGTCTCGCTCTGGCGGAATCGTTCCGTTGCCAATGAACGGCAGGGCGCGCGACCGTCTTGTATCGCCTGGATCTTTGTCGGCGTCGACGGTTTTGCGACCAACGATGTAGGTCACGATCGGAATCGTGAAGGCGATCGCAAACGTTGCGATCACCAAGATCAAAAATGGATTCACGCCGCGCCTTCAAAGTAGGCGGGTTATCCTACTCGGAATCGCTAACGCACCCTGCACCGTAGCACATCGTGATTCGCAAATGCGACTTTGATCTCAGTCGCTTCTTCGACACGGAATAGTTCTGCGACGGAACCGCAGAGCACCGTAACAGGTGGCGTGAGTAGTGCTCTTCCGTCGATCGAGAGCAACTCGTGGCGCAACCACATTAACGAGTCAAAAATCGTGTGTTCGAGTTCTTCAAACGGGATGGTGCTGACACAATTGCGATCGAAATGAATCGACATTGACAGTGGTTTAGATGCGCGTGTTTCCTCGCGAGTGCTACTCTGCACAAACCCCGCATGAATCGCGTTGTTGGCGACCAGAACCGCCGCATTAAGTAGCGAAGTGGGGTTTCCGGTGTGATGCAGCTCGATAACTGGGAAGATGTGGTTAATAGCCTGTTCGAGTTCGGATCGAGAATCGGACAACGCGCGCGGGTCGCAAGCTAATTGAACAGCGAGTTCGCCTTCTATTGCCAATCCGTCGAAATCTGTACGATCGATCGTTTGGGGACTCTCGAGCCTGTCTTGCAGGAATAGACGACCGAAGATCGGCTGGTGTATTCCGAGTTGCTCTTGAATCCGCCGCGACGTACACCCGACCTTATAGCCAATCTGGGGATTACCAGATTCGTGCCGAATTTGTACGAGTTCATTTTGAACGGTATATGCATCTTCGAGCGGCATGTCACCGAAGGGATCGACAATGAGCTTCGGTGGACTCGCTTCACGTCCCTTCAATACAGCTGTTGCGAGATGTCTGAATTTTTTCGACATTAGGTTCTAGGACTTTACGTAGAGGGTATCCAAGGGTTGGTCGTAGGTCTCGGTGTAAATGTCTAACCACCACTTCGTCAGCTGTACACGTTGTACGGACGACACCGACTTTGACATAGAGGCGCACAGGAGACGCAAAATAGACACGCGTTTCAAAGACGCGATAGAGGTCGCGGCCTACGCTGCCTCGCGCTCGTCGGGTGGTGCGAATGAAAAAGCATCCCACCGTCGAGGTTGAAGATATCGAATCGCTGCTTTGAGTGCTTGCGGCGTACCAAGCGATTCCAACCCTTGGCAGAGCACTGCTGGGGTATAACCTGACTCAAATGGAAGTGCGCTGATCAAAACGCTCTCAAGCTGAACCGCGAGATCGGTTTCACACGGGAGCTTTGTTCGCGCGAGTAGTGCCCACGAGAGCGAATAACGTACTTGGTTTTCGATTGACCAACGTCCGCCAAGACGCGGTTCGCCCATCGCCCCTTCTTGCCAGTCTTCGCGTGATTCGGTCAAGAGACGTGCGATTCGAGTGGTCGTTTTACTGCCAAAAGGCACCCAACACAACGCATCTGCAGCGGCACGAACCACCTGGTGCAGTTCGTCATCCAATAGTGATCCTATTTGATCTGCAATATCCGCTGATATCGCGGTACCGACCTCACCAAGTGCATAGGCACTGTTGATCCGCATCCACGGATCTTTGTGACTGAGTAACGGAACTAACTCACCTACACTCGGGGCACCGATCAATCCGAGCGCTATCGCGGCATCTTCAGGTACAAATTGCCGCATACCGAAGCGTCGCTCCATATGGTCAGGCGACATTGCGTAAAACCCGGGCTCGTCGTGTGCTGGACTCTCGTGTCGATTTTGTCCCGCCGTCGTAAGAAGCTGCTCCACTAAAGGTTCGACCGCAGGAGTTCCGATTCGTATGAGTTCATACATAGCGGATAAGCGTGTTTCGTTGTTATCCGACGCCATTTCATTGCGCAGTCGTGGAATCTCCGCAAGCGGTAATGCGTCTTGATGCCTTGATTGTTCATCACCTCGCAACCAATGCCATAGGAACTCCCAAGTACGACGTAGTTGAGTTGCCGTTAGCAAATCATTGGGTATTCGCCAATTCGAGTCCCCGTGATCCCATGTTGGCTGACTTGGGTTCGACATCCGTAAGGCGACGAACTTCAACATATAGCGTGTCGTATCAGTACGGTTTGGCGTTCCTGCGTGACCCAGATCGAAGTCGGCGACGATTAGCGTACCAGCCTTGATCGGTTCGAGAAACACTTGCGAAGGTAGAGCGTTGCGTAGGGTCGCGTACAGATGTGTACCCGCTAGTAGCCTCGTCGGTCCCATTTCTAAAGGCACATCGTGGGGGAAATAGAACATGTTGATGGCTTTGAACGTGTGCCATCGACTGCGACCGGCTTTTGAGTGTCCGTCCTGATGCCATCCGGAGCCTGAAATCGATCCCTCGCCCATGGCCGGTTGGTTTTCGAATGGATCGAAGTCAGTCAGCGGGGTGTCGGTGTCGAGGGGTTCACTGTTATGCGGGAAGCGGTGCGGTGCCCACGAAAAATCCTGTCCGAGAAGACTGCACATCGCCCCTCTGACCGCGGCGCTTTGAAGCACCGTGTCGATGCTCGGAACACGAGGCAGCAAGTTATCACCGAGCCACTTCGACTCTTTTTTTAAGCTGAAGTGGAGCTCCCGCGTGATCTCTTCGTGAAGCGTGAGCGGGAGATTACTATCTAGAACGACAAATCCATCGGCGATAAATCGACGTACCTGATCGTCGTTGAGGAGTCGAGGCGAATCTTCCACTGGACTAGGTCATCCGTTTCGTGCTAGTGCGAATGGCTAATAATCCCAGCGCCACACGATGCCTGCGAAGCGCGGGTCGGTGAGGGTCGCGTCTTGATAGTAACCTGCGCCCCAACCATTCGATTCGAGCTCCATGACGCCGATACGATTGAGGATGTTCTCAACGAATGTAGTCACGGAGGTTTTGCCGCTCGCACTAATCCAACTCAACGATGCGTCGAAGCGTCCATAGCCTTCGAGCGTATCGTTCGAGATATTGAAGATTCGATTGAAACGTTCGCCGGTGAAAGAGTATGTGAGCCCCCATGTAAGCATGCCGCGCTCGTTCAAGCTGCGACGCCAGTCGCCGGTCACTGACCATTTGTGATTTGGCATGTTCGGTAGTTCGTTGCCTTCTAAATCGTATTGCTGTCCAAGAAAGCCCGTGCGCTGAGAGCCAGTGATTGGGTCGGTGTACACCACTTCCTCAAACTGCTGAGCGGGATTCACGGGATCTGCTGCAAATAGTTCGCCAAGACTCGAATGTTGCCACGCATAGAAACCTGTGACAGAAAAGTTAGGCGTGGCGATCCAAGTGCTTTCGACCTCGATCCCAAGCAGTTTCGTGTCCGGTAGGTTCTCGATAACCGTAAGGTCATAGACAACAGGTTCGAACAACCTTACTGTGACCGGTTGTTGATAGTTCGAGAACTGGTAGACAAAGCCCGAAACCAAAAGACGCAGCGTATCGTCACGCATATCGGCTTTGTAGCCTAGTTCAAGCGACGTAAGCTCTTCGTCGTCGTAGGATTCATAGCCTTCAGGCGCCCCAGGCGAGATACCGCCGGAACGGTAGCCCGTCGCGAGTCGGCCATAGATGAGTCGGTCTTCGTCCGGCGTGAAATCTAGCGAAACGTTCCAAGTGATCTTGTCAAACGTCTCAACTTGGCCTGGGTTATGCTGGTTAAAACGAGCCGGAATCACAAATTCGTCGGTTGGATCCTCATCGTCGAAATCGATCACAGCCCATAACCGGTCCGTCAAGACTTCTTTCTCATCCTCGGTGTAACGAATTCCGCCTGTGAGCTGCCACTGCGGGTTTAGTTCGATGCTGGTCTGGCCGTAGAACGCGTACGAGGATACGGTCCGTTCATTAACAATGTCAACGAATTGGTGCGACCCATCGGCTACATGGTTAGTAATAAACTCATTCCTTGAGTCCGGGTCAGGGTAGAACGGAACGGCTGGCAAAATCGCTTCGAGTGGTATTGAGTCGCTGCTGCTAACGCTCGCGGCTCGATTCGCGACGTCAAAAAGTTTGTACTCGTTATAGACGTCTTGGTCAAAGAGATACGCACCGAGCAAAGTTGAGAACATGTCACTATCAAAGTTGAACTGAAGCTCATGGGTTGTTATCCCAACGTCGAACTTTGCTCGAATGGTGCAGTCGTTGAACGGCCGCATAGCGGTCGATGAGAGATAGGGGTCCGCGTCGCTTCCGGTTACGCTTGTGCTATCGCAATCCTGATCAAGTAGACCGATGCTCACGTCAGAATTGCCAAGAATGTATTTGGCGCTCACGTTGTCGTTAAAGTCATAAGAGGCGTGCAGCGAGACCGCGTCACGAAGGACATCCGTCGTCCCGCCGTTATTCATGTCGATGATGTTCTCGAGGTCTCCGCCATCATTCGCGGGTGGCTGGTGGCGCGGATATAGATAGAACTGATTCCGTTCCTCACTTGGACTGCCGTCTTGCGGATTGGGGTGGAATTCAAACCCCGTATTAGGGTAGCGGAAAGGTACTCTGAGTTCACTTGCCGCGTCCTGCTCGAATCGTGCATAGCGCAAATTCACATCGAGCGCATCGTTCGTAAATCGGATTTGGGGCGCAATGTTGTAGTCGCCACGCCCACCTTGGTCGGGTCCACTAATGTTTTCCTGGTTGCCGTCTGATTCTTGCCACTCACCGGTGATCCGGAGCGCCAATGTATCGGATATCGGTTGGTTCACAAAGCCGTTTAGACGAAAACCATTGAACATGGCAACTTCGGCTTCCGCGCCGACATCGAACCCCTCAGTCGTTGGGCGCTTGTTGATGTAGTTGATCGCGCCGGCGATGGAATTGCGACCATAAAGAGTGCCTTGTGGACCGCGCAGAATCTCGACACGTTCAAGGTCGAAGAATGAACTAACCACGCCGTATGGCTCATCGAAATACAGATCATTGGAATACTGTGCGACCGCGACATCGCCGCCAACGCCACGATAAAGTGACCCGATGCCACGAATCGTCGCCGGGCTATCTAAGCCGAACTGCAATCCTGGCACCCGGACCTCTATGTCTTTGAGATTGGTGATTTGGTATTGCGCGAGTGTTTCTGAGTCGAACGTGGTAACGGAAATGGGAACCTCGAAAATCGATTGTTCCTGCCGTTCTGCCGTTACCGTTACTTCCTCGAGAGCGAAGTCTTCACCTGTATCGTGATCGTCTGCGAAATTAGGTGCACTTACAGCCGTTACGAGGATCGCAACACTACATAGACGTACAAGGCGCATAAAACTAGATCCCCTGTGGTAGTTTCGTACTTTGACTGAAATGTCATCACGGTACACGCCTAGGCGGCATGCCAAGCCACTCAGGAATCGCAACTTTCGTTCGATGACCATATATTCTTGGATTTTAGAAATTGGTGCTCTCCTCTGGTGCGGAAACGCGTCGCAGTGGTGCTGAACGTTGGCGGTCCGGTTCTCGGCCTTGTAATCGCAGCCGTATGACGTAAGTACCTATTCGTAGGATCGCACACAATGAGTTTGGATCGATACGCCTAAAGATCAACTTCATCAAGCTGCTGCGTATCAACATACTCCCTGTACCGACCGTCCAACGTCAAAAGCTCCGCGTGAGACCCCTGCTCGATGATTCTGCCATCATCAAGAAACAAGATGAGGTCCGCCGCTTGAATCGTCGACAATCGATGGGCGACGATGAACACGATACGTTCCTGTTTTGCGACATCGAGTGAACGAATCAGAGCTTGTTCCGTCGCGGGATCCAATGCGGCGGTCGGTTCGTCCAAAATCAGTATGGGCGCATCGCAAACTAATGCGCGAGCGATGCTAACTCGTTGCTTCTGTCCGACGGATAGGTTTGCGCCATTTGGTCCAAGCATCGTTTCAAGACCATTTGGAAGATCCTGCAGGAACTCTGCAACACCACTTAACTGCAACGCACGTTCAAGGACATCAGGTGTGGCATGAGGATTGCCTAAAGTGATGTTGTCCCGAATCGAGCGCGAGAACATGGTGTGTTCTTGAAAGACGTGTATGACGTTTTGTCGTAATTCGTCAACGTCGTATTCGTCAATCGAGAGGTCGTTTATTCGAATTGACCCTTCATCGGGTTGAAGAAACCGCGGCAGCATGTAGACAAGTGTGGTCTTCCCAGCGCCCGTTGGACCTACGATTGCGACGGTCTGGCCAGTCTCCACACGCAAATTTACGTCGCTAAGCGTGGGGTGGTCGACGTCGTACGAGAATGCGACGTCGGAGAACGTGACGTTTTGAATTTGACGCGGGAATGCCACCTTGCCGGAGAGCGCATCATCGTTCGGGAGGTCGAGATAGAAGAACACCCGTCGAACGCCTGCGACGTTGTGCTGAAGGTCAATCCACAGACGCCCAAATGTGATCGACGTACCTGCGATCGTGCCAAAAAGCGCCGTCATGACGAGCATGTCGCCCGGTAGTAGTTCACCTTCAATGATCTGCTGGGACACCTTCAAGAACATCCAGAGCCACATCAACGCCAACGCGCCACCCGCGGTAACGACCTCGATACCGATATTCACCAGCACAACGCGTCGGAAACGTCTAAATGACTCGACACTGGCGTCGGCAAAATTCTTGTGTTCTCGATCTTGCGCCCCGTGACTCTGTACCGCAGCGATGTTGCTCATGTTCTCTTCGATGCGATTGGTCGTGGCTGTACCTGCTCCACGACTTTCCTGGCTTGCACGTCGAGCATATCGTGCAAGAGGGATAGTCAGCAGCAGCGAAAGCGGCATCGTCGCCAACCCGATCCAAACCAATTCAGGAATGGAGCCGCCGTAGCTGTAGTCCATTAATGCAAGAGATGTGAAAGCGCCAAGCAACGCAATCGCAGGCATCAAAGTAATGTCGAAGCACACGCCTTGGATAGCAGGCGCGTCGTACATCGTTCGATAGATGCTGTCCCCAATGCGCTGGTCATCTAACGTGGTCATTGGTAAGCGGATCAGCCGTTGAAACAGGGCGGTTCGATGGTAGTTCGTGACCCGTTGGACTAGCCGGATGTTGCAGAGCAAATCGCCAAAACCCCAAATACCGCCGGTCATTGACCAGCCAGCACTGATCATGTTCTCAGACTGTGATGCTGTGTCCTCGCCTTGCGCTAAGAACGCGAGTTGACCGTCGCCACCACCGACACCTGCACCGAACAAGACGACAAGCACTGCTAAGAACGCCAACGTGGCTAAGAGCAAACCTGTGGGATCAAGTCCAGCGACAGCGTCGACAAAAGGTTGTATATATGGAGGAAATCGAGCGGCCGACTCGTCAAATGCTTTACCCAGGATCACTTGGTCAGTCAGAATCTTGAGCGGCCAGATTGCTACGAAAGCGGGGACGAAACTACCGATCATGAGTAGGAACTTCAGCAGAAACAGCGATTTCGCAGGCCAGATGTAAGACAGCGAGCGCTTCAGGATCGAGAAGACTTCGGATACACCGATTTCCGTCTTCGTGTCGATGCGATCGTCAAAAGTGAGTGGGGTAGATGGCGTTGTAGCTTCAGCCACTTTGGCCTCGTTAACTGGTTACCAGATAGCGACAAACATTGACGCTTCTTGAAGGGTGCGAAGGATACGAGCGGATTAGAGACTTCCCATTAATATTCACATCAGCCAAACTACCGATGACTATTCTGTTGTGCAACTCGCAGAACCTGCTACGAGGCTAACTTTCAATTCAACTAAACTCGAGCATGCGTTCGAAGCAACGCTTGCGGAGTGCTCCGTCATTACGCGAGAGGAAGCGGAGAGCTTTGTCGCAAACGGGATTGTGGTGATTAAGCGTGCGTTTTCTAAGGACCACGCGGCGCACGTGGCGACTCAAGCATGGCGCGAACTTGAAAGTTCGCACGGCGTCGATCCGAGTGATCCGAGTACTTGGGCTCGGCCACGTCCGGGGCATGGACCGGCCGGATATGCAAGACTGAAAGGTTCGGACAAACTACATCAGCTGAGTTCTCTCGCTCCGAAGGCATTTCAAGCGCATTTGGATTTGGTAGGAGGTGCTGATCGGTTTCCTCGCGATGGTGAGGATCTAGTTTGGGGCGAAGGCGTCGTGAGCAATCTTGGCGTGGAGGACGATCCTCGATGGAAGCCCCCTGCACCGAAGCAACCGGGTTGGCATAAAGATGGCTGGCACTTCCGCCACTTTCTGAATTCGCCTGAACAAGCATTGGTGACAGTTCCTATCTACACCGATATACAACCTAAAAGTGGCGGAACGTATCTGGCTGTCGATTCGATTGGACCGGTTGCTAATTTACTGTTAGATTCACCAGCGGGTCTTCACCCAGATAGCGTACAAGGCGCAGGATATTTGATTCCCGGTCTGGTTGAGCAGTGTAAAACGTTTGCGGAGTTAACGGGCGAAGCAGGCGATATGGCGTTACTCCATCCTTACATGCTGCATCGCGTGAGCATTAATCCGTCAACGCGGCCGCGTTTCATTGCGAATATGGCACCAGTCCTTGAGAATCCAATGAAATTCGACCGAGCACCTGGCGATCACTACTCCTTAGTGGAACTGGCGACTTTACACGCGTTGGGACAGTCGAGCTGCACGTTCGATCAGGAACGACCGATGCAGGGCTTTAAACCTTTCCCGTTTCGCGACGAGCAGGAG
>LXNI01000646.1_pt1 | contig 38484 bp, 31 predicted proteins | sample 809091 | NCBI WGS metagenome assembly LXNI01 (sample SAMN04870527, study PRJNA318959) | sponge metagenome | biome: 01000161; feature: marine sponge reef; material: water | host: Sarcotragus foetidus | place: Greece: Milos, Mediterranean Sea | collected 2013-05-29 | depth 5-7 m
ACGCGCAGCTCGTAGACGAACGACTCGCCGACTTCGATCGGGTCCTGGGTGACGCCGGGCACGCCGTCGAAGCGGTTCTCGAGGCGGAGGCCGTGCCAGTGCACGGTCGTGGGGAACTCGATGCGGTTGGTGACGCGCACCACCACGGTCGACCCCTGCGGCGCTTGGATGAGCGGGCCCGGGTACTGGCCGTTGTAGCCGTACATCGCCGCCATGTGGCCGTGCAGCGTTCGCCGCACGATGGTGACGTCCACGTCGAAGGTGTCGCCGGGCTCCAGGAAAACGACTTCGCTGGGCCGCGCTTCGGGGAGCGTCATGAGGTCGATCCCGGCGGCCGCGAGGAACGGTTCGACCGGGGGCAACGCCATCTCCAGCCCCGGGATCATCGGCATGTTCGGGTCCATGGGGGGCATGCGCCAGCCGCCTGCCATGTCGCCCATCATGTGGGCCGCGTGGTCCATCTCCTGGGGGGCGGCGGGCGGGGCAATGGCGAGAAGAGCGGCTGCCAGCAGGACGGCCGAACCAGAGGCGGCTCGGGCCGTCGGTGCACGCGTACCAACGGGACTGCGGGAGCGGGGCGGGCGTCGGTCGGACATCACGCCGGTTCGATATCGGTTTGGACGAAATCGTTCCCCTTGAACAACAGGGGCTCGCCGGTGGTCCTGGCGAGCGCGTAGGCGAAGCAGTCGCCGAAGTTCAGAGCGGCCGGGTGGTTCCCCTTGCCGAAGCGTCGCCATGCGCGGCGCGCCGCTCCCAGGTGTTCCACCGTGACGGGCACCATTTCGATCTCCGCACGCTCCAGCAGCGTGTCGAGGTCATCGGCCGCCGCCTCGCCACCCCGACGTTCCAGCGCGATGGACGCCTCCAGTACGTTGGCAACCGACATTCGGCAGGGGTAGGCAGTCAAGATCGCGGCGGCATGACGCCTCGCATCGGGCTCGCCAAACAGGATCGCGAGCACCGCCGAGCTATCGACGATCACCTGGGCAGGCCGTGATCGTCATAGAGAAAATCGCCATGTTCGGTGGCCGATGGACCGGGCTCGAGCGACTCGGCACAGCGCCGGCCGATGGAAAGCAGTTCCTCGATGCGGGCGTCCCGGTCACGCCGCCGCCTCTCGCGCGCCAGGCGCTCGCGCAACGCGACGGTGATGGCGCCGGTCATGGTCTCGCCGGTCAGCCGGGCCAGGTCGCGCGCGAGCAGACAGGTCTCGTCATTCTTGATGTTGAGGCCCATGGCCGACTCCAAGGTAGAAAGGAAAACTCGATATCTACCCTACCTCGGATCGCCGGCCTACGCAACATCCGCCACCATACCTACTCATATACTCACCTACTCATACCCGTAGGCCGCGCAATTCCCCTCTTCGAAGGGCCCATGCCCGGCCATGGTGCGCATCATTCCGCTGCGAGCAGCCACGCCGGAATGTCGCGACGCTCGTGCAGGACCCGCCACACATCGATGCGGCCGTCGCCCGTCATGTAGAAGACCAGATGCGGGTAGGACTTGAGCGGCCAGGAGCGGAGGCCGGGCAGGTTCACCTCATGGCCGTATCGGGGGGACCCCGAACCCGGGTTGGCCGCGATGTGCCCGAATGCCTCTTCAAGCGCGTCAATCAGTCCGATAGCGACCGCAGCCCCGGCGTGGTCCCGGTAGTGCGCAACCGCCTCTTCCACATCCTTCCGGGCCCTCGCCCGCAGGACCACCTGCCGCGGCGTCATTCACCCGCGGGTATGCGAACTCCCGCGCGCAGTTCCTCGAAGTACGCCGTGTCGGCCGTCACCGACGGAGGAGACTCCCCTCCCGCGAGCAGGAGGCCCCGAAGGTGCTGGCGGTCCCGGTCCCGGCGAATCAGTTCGCGGATGTACGCGCTGCACGTGCCGTATCCCCGGTCCTCCACCTGCCCGTCGACAAAGGACTTGAGCGGGGCGGGGAGTGAGATGTTCATGGTGCTCATGAACGGAGAATAGGGTGGATGGCAAAAATTGGCAATGGGGAATGTCCGCGCTCGGGCGGCTTTGTCCGCGAATTCCTATGAGCTCCCCCGTTCCAGCCGCCAGATGTCCACATGGTCCAGGTCGAGGCTGTCCTGGCGGATCGTCAGCAGGTGGTCGGAAGCGTCGAAGGCCGGGGCGACGCCTCTCTTGCGGGGAGCCTGGGGAACGCTGGCGAGAAGCCGGCCGTCGGCGTCGAAGACCTCCCAGAGGTTGCCGTCCGCGCGCATCACCGTGACCCAGAGTTTTCCGTCGGGCGCGATGTAGATTCCCCCGACGATCGGTTTTGCGGCGGGACGGGTGGGGCCCGAGGGGTCGCACGACGCGCCCCTGTTCTCCGATCGCCACTCCTCGAAGTCCCTGTTGCCCTCCTCCCACTCGTCATCCCCGATCGGTTCGGCCGGCAACGGACGCTGGATCACCCGCACGGTGTCGGCGCCGTCGTTTCGCGTAACCGCGATGCGGTAGTCGCTCTGGAACGCGGAGTAAATGACGCCGCCCGGCCCCGGGTGCTGCGTCACTCCCGAAGCGAAGGGAACCGTGAAGGGGCGGATGAAGCCCTCCCCATACTCGCAGAGGACTACCGGCGAGGGAGCGTCGGACGGGGCTGTCAGTTGCACCAGCGTGTCGCCCGTTTCGCCGCGGCTGTTCAGGCCCACGTACAGATTCCGGAGCACGCGTCCGAAACGCGTGTCCGACGCGGAACCCGTCGCAAACCGGTAAGCCTCGTCCGGACCGACGGAGTACAGCCGGATGGTACCGCCTCCGCCTGTTATGCGTCCCCGCGTCCGCCGCTGTCCGAGCCAGTCGCCGTCCGACGACCACTCGCCGACGCGGCCCAGCATGATGTCATAGGTCAGGAGCCGGTCGCCCGCCCACGCCAGCGAAGAGAGGGTCTCGAACTCTCCCGGCCCTTCGCCCCGGCGGCCGAAGGTGCGGCGGTGCGCACCGTCGAGCCCGAAAACCCTTACCTCGGAGTTGCGGGCATCGGCCACGTAGACCTCCCCGTCCGGCCCCAGCGCCACGCTGTTCACGCCACCGAACTCCTCTGGCGAGCCGGTTTCGGCCAGGGTCTTCGGCCCGATCGAGACCACCGGGGCGAGGCGTGCCGGGGGCGGGGTGCCGATGTTGGTGACGTGGACGACTCCGCCGATGGTGTCGAAGGTGGTGGTCAGGTCGCCGGTTGGTGCCGCATCATCCTGGGCGCAGGCGGCGGCGAGGCCCACGGTTGACGCGAGAAGCAGGGATGGGACTCGACGCATTGGGGGGATCCTCTCGGAGCGAGAACACAAGACTGGACGAAATTTCCTGCTTTTATCTTACTATCTTTTGGGGTCGCAAGCTGCTGAGAGGGGCCCATGGAAAAGACACCGACTCTTGGACCGCAACTCGTGCCGTCGCTTCTTGTCTCAGACCTCGAGAGGACATTCGTGTTCTACGAAGGTCTCGGGTTCATTAGAAGCGGTGCGTTTCCCGATGACGTCCCCGTCTGGGGCGAAGTGACCCGTGGCGGCATCTCGCTGCAGTTCTACACAGAACCACCGCACGGAACGCCCGAGACTCCGATATGCAGTGGAACGCTCTACATGAGGACCAGCGATGTGCAGGCGCTTGCCGATGAACTCGGAGGAGTCACGCCTTTCGCATGGGGTCCGGAGGTGATGGACTACGGGATGAGAGAGTTCGCCGTACGAGACCCTGACGGCTACCTCATTGCCTTCACCGAACCCGTCGAATGACCCCGAGACTCTTCTGGCTGCGTACCCTTACGCGGATGATGTCTTGGCGCTGCCGATAAAGGACGTCGACCAAGCCGCCACGTACTATCAGAAGGCCTTCGCTCTGAACGAGGTTGGGCGACGGGACGAGCTTTTCAGCTGAGCTTCGCGGCGATAGCCTCGATCGAGGGCGCGCCGTCCGCGCGGCAGGCCATCGCGACGTTTCCGGGCCCATCGCCGATCACGTCGTGGCCGTCCACGAGCACCGTGGGTGATCCGTAGCGCTTGAAATCCTCGGGTGTGGACTCAGCCATCAGATCCCACTCGGCCCACTCGATCGGTTGAGCAAAGGCCTCAGCGACGGCAGCCCGAATGTTCTCGCGCGCCTTCAGCGCGTTGGGGCACCCCTCGAAGTAGACCAGTTCGATTTGTGGCGTCTTCGTCATCTTTCCTCACCTTCGGCCTCGGGCCGCGTTCTTACTCATACCCTACTCATACCCGTACGCCGCACAGTTCTCCTCCTCGAAGGGCCCGTGCCCGGCCATGGTGTGCATCATCCCGCTGCGCGACATGCCCCGGATCACGATCGGACCGGTCCACATGGTCGCGTCCGGATCGAAGGCCGGCTCCAGCGTGACCACCACGAGGAACTTGTTCCAGGCGACCTTGCCCGAAAAAGCCACCGGGTCCGCCAACTCGCCGGCGAGCACCACCTGATCCAGCTCCGGTGTCGTCGTCCACACCACGTAGGCGCCACTCCGCGCCGGCTTCAGCCGCTCGAAGCGGATGGTGAAGTCGTATTGGTAGCTGCCGTCCTCGGCCAGCGCGATGCCGAAGGGCGATTGTGTGAAGGCGACCTCGCCCACGCCGGTGGCGTTGCCGGTTCCGGGGACGCGCCTGGTGGACACCATGGGGAACCGGTAGTACTCGGGCCCTGGCGCACCGGATGCGAGACCGCCGGGGCCGGGAACCGACACGGCCGGGCCACCCACCAAGCCGTCGCGACCCGTGACGAAGCCCGGCCCAATCCCGCATCCGCCGATGACCCCAGCCACCTCGGAAGACGAGCCTGCCACCCACCCCGCCCTCTCGGCCTCCGGGTACGTCGCGGCGACGAACAACACCGCCGCCACCACCACCCAACCCCCCGGTCGCAGCAATCCGGTCACCCTCCCCTCCTCCTTCTCGCGGCACGTGGTGTGCACGCCGGCAAAGCGTTCACCCCCCACCCCCTCAACTGATCGGCCGCTTGACCGGCCCATTGTCCCAATCCTGCGCCGACGAGATGTTCGGCATGCCCCACTGCTCGCCGTTCCACCCGCTGAACCCGTCCATGCGGAAGGTCCAGAACCCCGTCGTCATGTCGCTCACGACGATCAGGCCGTCGGCGTTGCGGATGTCGACCCCGAACGCGCCGTTGAACACCGCCGTGCGGTCCTTGTTGGGCGGGCCCACGTAGGTGTCGTAGAAGCCGACCGTGACCGGATTCTCGGGGTCCATGAGCGAGAAGATTTGGAGGCCATCGAGGTAACCCGACGCGAAGACGTAGGGCCAGCGGACCTCGTGGTTGTGGACCAGGTTCTCCCAGTCGGCGGTCCAGGCCGAGATGGGACGGCGGATGTTGGTGACCTCTTCGCTTTCGAGCGCCGGCTGGAGGTCGAAGATGCGGATGGGGGCGTACTGGTACTCGGTCTCGGCGACGGCGTAGCGGCCATCGGGGCTGGGGGTGAAGGTGTGCCCGCCGCGCACGCCGCTGACGCCCGCGAGGGTGATCCGCAGCTGGGGGTCGTCGAGGTTGGTGACGTCGTAGATGTAGTAGCCGCCGGTGCCGCCGCCGTAGAAGCGGTCCTCGCCGGTGTCGGGGTGATAGCCGACGTAGAAGTCGTGGTAGCCGCGGCCGCCCCGGCTGAACTCGGTCTCGGGGACGGGGACGCGGCCGACGAGGGCGTTGTCGAGGTCGCCGGAGACCACCCGGGCCATGTCGTAGACGTGCGCGAAGGGGCCGCGGACGGTGGTGAAGAGGAGTACCCGCCCGTCGGAGTGCTTGTAGATGAAGATGTTGTGGAATCCGCCCGGCAGCTCGGGTTCGCGGATGCGGGCCACCTCGCGCACGGTGGATGCGTCCGGCAGCCCGGTCACGTCGAGGACCACGGCGCCCAGGTCGGTGTTGGGGCCGCCCTGCCCGAACTGGAGCGACTGCACCACGTAATAGCGGTCGCCGAGCTTGAAGTGCTTGACGTCCATGCCGCCGGTGCGCATGTGCAAGTCCTGGTTCTCGATACGCCACTCGTAGAGGAGTTCGGGGTGCTCGGGGTCGGCGATCGAGACGATGTCGAGGCCCTTGGGACCGACGTCGCCGTAGACCATGCGCGCGACGTAGGCGTAGGGGCGGTCCATCTCCTGCTCGAGGTCGAGGTCGGCTACTGAAAGGCGCGGGCCGAGGGGGATGTGGCCCAGGATGTCGATGTTGTCGCTGCCGGGCTTGGAGGCGGTCCACTGGGCGTGGGCGGGTGGGGCGGCGGCGGCGAGGAGGAGGAGGGCGGCGGCGAGGGCCGGGGTGGCCGGGCGGAAGGCTTTGTGGGGCATGGTGAATCTCCGTGTCGGGGCGGTGGGCCGGGGGAGGGCGGGACCGGCTGTCGAAAAGCTATTGTCAGGCGTGGGGACGGTGCAAACGGGGCAGGGGCGGCGGTCCGCCTACCCGTAGAACCGCTGGAGCGGGTGATCGCGAACTGTAGCGGGGCCGTCAGAAGGGCCAGCGCTGAACCGCCATCACCGCCGCCATACCACCCGCAAGCACCGATAGCAGCAGCGTCCACATTCGTTGGGGGAGGGAAAGCAGGCGCACGGCCACCAGCGCCACCACCAGCACCCCCGCCGCCACGACGATCTGGGCAAGTTCGAGGCCGATGTTGAAGGACAGCAGGGGGACGAAGAGGCTCCTTTCCTCGCCGAGCGCGAGGCGCAGGAAGTTCGAGAATCCGAGACCGTGGACCACGCCGAAGACGAGGGCGAGGGCGTAGCGCGCGGGTCGTGCGGCGACCCGGTGCTCGTCGGGGTCCTCGCGGCGGAGGCCCGCCAGGTTGGTCACCGCGGTGGCCACGATCGTGACGGGGATGAGAAACTCGACCAGGCCGGTGTCGACGCGCACCAGACGCAGCGTGGCCACTGCGAGCGAGACCGAGTGGCCGATCGTGAAAGCGGTCACAAGCACGAGCAACTCGCGCCACCGCTTGAGCGAATACGCCGCGCAGAGGACCGCGAGGAAGAGGATGTGGTCGTAGCCCTGCAGGTCGAGCAGGTGTTCGAAGCCGAGGCGCAGGTAGACGGTGAAGGTGCTGATCATGATTTGCGGGGGGCGGGGCGGCGCGCACCGCTTTTTGGTGCGACGCGGCGTAAAGCGTTGCGGAGCATCGCGAAAAATCCGATCCACGCAACCCACGATGCCCGCTCGGCCACCGTCAACATGCGGAAATGCTCCCACAGCAGCCACGGCACGGTGGCCGCGATCCCGATGCGGGAACCATCGTGGTACGGCATCCGCCGCTCCACCACCGTCACCGCGCCCCGGCGATCCCGGTGCAAAGTCGCCTCGATCGCGCCGCCGAGTTCGTCCGGCGGCATCTCGCGCCAACCGGGAACCCGCATCACGCTCCAGGCCGGCACGGTGCGCCCCCACCCGTGCAGGTTCGACCCCGCCACGACCGCCAGATCCAGGCTGTCGGCGATCGCCAGAATCTCCGCGCGCTCGGCCCTCACCTGCTCCAGCCCCCGCGGCGCCCCGTCGCTCAACTCCACCCCGACCACCCCCGCCGGCGACCCCGGCCCGAGCGGCACCATCTGGTCAAGGGGGCCGGGGATCGTGTACAGCATCGTCACCGGCGCCGCCCCCCGCTCCCGCGCGGCCGCGATCGAATCCGGGTCCAGATGGTGCCAGGTGCTGTCCAGCGCGAAGACGTAGCGGTCGCGGTCACCGAGCAGATTCACGTGCCGGTTGCGCAGCCGCACCTCCATCCCCGACAGCATCACGGTGCGCTCGCCCGCGCGGGCCGGGTTGGCGGGCGCCGCGTCGTCCACCCCCGCCCACGTGTAGTGATCGGTGATGTACGCCGCGTCGAAGCCGCCGCCCTCGTGCCAGGCGCGGTTGCGCGCGGCCGTGAACCGGGACCACCCGTCGTGGGAGCGGTTGGTGTGCGAGTGGAAGTCGACGGCGAGGAGGTCGGGGTCGTCGAGCCGGATCGCGGTCATGGGGCGCGGGAGGAAAACGGCGGCGGCGTAGAAGGCGAGGAGCGCGATCAGGAAGGCGACGGCGCCGAGGAGTTGCAGAACGGCCAGCGTCACAATGAAACCGGGGTGGGCGGCGTCTTCGGCGGTGGCGGGGTCGGCGGCAAGCTCGCGGCGCCCGGTTCGAAGCGTGTACACGCGGCGGGCCACGTAGAGCAGGATCACGGTGACGAGCACAGCGTAGTGCTGGCTGACGGTTAGGAGGGACATGGCGTCCCAGATGCCGAAGAGGGGGGCACCGAGGAGGTAGAGGAAGGGGTGGTGGAGGTGGGCGGAGGGGGCGGGTTGGGCGGTGGCGGCGTCCTGGAGGGCGGGGGTGGCGAAGAGGGCGCCCAGGAGGATGAGCGCGAGGAGTGCGAGGGGGAGGCGGTGGCGGCGAATCGGACGGTGGGTCATGGGGAGGCCGCCTTCGGTCGCACCGTTTGGGCAAGACGTGCGGCACGCTCCGTGACACGAGCCGCGAAGCCATGCAGGGCCCCCTCGTCGAGGCCGGGTTGCACCAGCTCGTCCGCGATGACCTCACAACGATCGCGGGCCAGCTCGCAGAGTTCGCCCACGCGCCGCCGCACGAACGGGGCCGAGAGCCCGCAGTCGCGCGCGAAACGGTCCCAGGTCGCGGGGCGGAATTCCTTCAGCGTACCCCTCCTGCCGATCTTCATGGCCAGGGTGGCCGCGAGGTGCGGATAAGCGACCGTGCACATCAGGTCGTAGAGCGGAGCCAGGGTGGCCGTGCCGGGGGGGTCATGGAGGATGCTGTAGTTCTTGCCGTGTGCGTCCGCATTTCCGATCAGCACCTGGGCGATGGCCGCGTCGAGGAGCTCGAGAACGGCGGCGGCCGGGCGCGTGCAGACCCGGCGCACGAGCTGGAAGCAACGCGCAAAGCCCGGTCCCCCGTCGGAGGCATATTTGCGGGCCGACGGCACCCCCAGCGCCTGGCAAAAATCTTCCTGGTGCAGCCGATGCATCGATCCGTCGGCCCCGGCGCGCCGGTCATAGCGCTCCACCAGGAGGAACGGGCGGCCGCCGGTCACCCTGGCCTCCGCCGGAGCTACCTTCAGGCCAAGCGCGGCGGCGAGGCGCATCGTGAAGGCCTCGTTCTCGGTGGTGGCGGCCAGCCCTGGGATCGGCGGCTTCAGGATGTGCGTGGTCGCTTGCCCTGGCGCGGGAACGGCAACCCCGTCGCCGGAGGCCACGACCGGGAGTTTCGACTGCGCACCAGCGAGCGAGAGCCGCAGTCCTTTCTCCTGCCCCGCCAGGAACGGCCGCGTCCTGATGGTATCGAGGAGTTCGACCACCTCGTCGTCCGACAACACCCCGCCACCGCCGCCGACCCCCGCGACGGACGGAACTTCCCCTTCCGGGCACAAGGTGAGCGCACCCGCCACTTCCTCCCCCAGCCCTTCGAGCAACCGAAAGGTGTTCGCCGACGACACCCCCAGCACGGCGGCGACCGCATCACGCTGAGCCCCCTCCGGCAGCAGGCCTTCGAAAAACGGAGCACAATGGCGTGTACTGAAAGACTCCGGCCGCTTGGGCAGAGAGAAGGACACCGGCGGCCTGGCCGGATCCGCGATCCAGTCGCCGTCATACGCAAAACGCATGGCCCCATGACGGTCCAGCGCCAGCGACCCGACGACGACCCCATCCCACCAAACGGTCAGCGAACGCGTCATCTTGCAGCCCGGCGCCTCACCGCTCTCGGTGCTCGGGCGGGTTCATCCACGGACTGCCGGGCGGCTCGATCCGCACCCTGCAACCCAGCGCGTCGAGCACCGCGAGCGCCTTGCCGACCCTGGCCGTCTCCTTTCCCCGCTCCAACTCGGACAGGAAACGCACGCCAACCCCCGCGGCCCCCGCCAACTGGTCCTGGCGCAGGCCCTGCTCGCGCCGAGCGGCGCGAATGATCCGTCCCATCTCTTCGGTCGTCATGGTTTGTTTTCCCGATCAGGAAAATAGCGTGACCGTGCACCCTCGCAAGCCCGAATTGTCCCGATCGGTAGTGCGGTTGTCCCCCCACCCCTTACCGCACGAACGCGTGCGAGTACTTCACCATCACCACCCGCCCGGTCGACAGCGGCCGCCGCAACGCCCCGGCGCCACGGTCGCTGTCCAACCCCTCGTTGTACACGATCCACAGATCCGTGCCTTCCCGGAAGTGATACCGGAACCGGACGTTGACGCTGGTCTGGTCGATGGCGCTGTTGTACTGGGCGAAGGTGCTCATCGAAACCCGCGGGTTCAGGGCGGTGTTGACCTTCAGGAGCGTCAGGTGGGTGGTGGTGTTCAGCGACACGCGCGCGGCCGGGGTCGGGAACCGGATGCGATTGACCTCGTAGCCGGCCTCCACTTCCAGGTACCTGGAGACGGTCCAGGTGGGGGACAGGGAGAGGCTGAGGCGGCTGCCGCCGTAGAAAGTCCCCGCCGACCCGTTGAATTCGCCCCGGAAGGCGGCGCTGCGGGGAAGCCGCAGCATGAGGTTGGCTTCGTGGAACCAGTATTCGCCGGGCTGAACAACCAGATTCGCGATGCGGAAATTCGACCGCACGCTCTCAAAGCTCGACAGCGTCCCGAGAGTCAGATTCGAGCCCCCCTTGAAGTCATACTCGATCTCGGGCCGGATCTCGCGCGATTCCGCCGTTCCGTCACCCCTGCGGTAGTAGTGCGCCGTCTCCACGCTCACCGCCCTCGACCGCAGGGGCGAGTCGGCGTCCCGGTACTGCCGGTAACCCACCTGCCCGGCCCCGTAGTTGAAATCCCTGCGCGACTGGAAACCGAGTCCTGGCCGGTAGTGCGCTCCCACCCGGATCGCCTCGCCGTAGTAAAAGAGCCCGTCGTCGCGCCGCCGCTCCAGCCTGGCCCGCAGCAGCCCGGTCTCCCGACCCGGCTCCTCCCCGGCGAACCGCTGCTGCCATTCGTCGAAGGTTTGCGCCCACTGGAGCACGAGATACTCCTCGCCGACCAGCCGCAGCACCGCGTCCAGCCCGTACGCGGCGTTCGCACCAGCGGGAGAGTCCCGCTCATAGGTGTAGGACCCCAGCCGCGTGGTCACCATGGCACCCACCGAGGAGTACGGGTTGAAGACCTGCTGCCTGAGGCGCAGCACGCTCATGGTCTCCGAAGGAACGTTGTCCCGGGCCGCGGTCCGCATGCTCAGGATGCCGAAGTCGGTGCCGGCCAGCCGTCCCACCGCGCGCACGCCCCCGTAGATCCGTACCGGCTCGCCCTGGTCCAGGCCGATCCGGCGGCTGTGGAAGAGTCGGTTGAAGAAGCCGCCGGTGTTGAAATCGAAGGTCGATGCCCGCTCCTGGAAGAACTGGCGCTTCTCGGGAAAGAAGAGCGAGAAGCGGGTCAGGTTGATCTGCTGCTCGTCGGCCTCGACCTGCGCGAAGTCGGTGTTCACGGTCAGGTCGAGGGCGAGGTTGGAGGTCGGCGAGTACTTGATGTCGAGCCCGGCTTCGGTGGTGGGGTCGCGCTCGCTCCGCCACTCGTGCCGTGTCCCGTCCGTATCGCGCTCGAGCACCGGCGTCTGCTGGAATCCGCCCAGCGCGTAGGGAGTGATGTACAGGGGAGTCGCCTGGCGCACATCCTTCAGCACTACGCGCTGCGCCCGCGATGGCCGCGCGAAGCCGAGCCGCCCCGAGCTGGGATCCATGGCCGGGTACGTCTGACGCTCGTTCTTGCGCGGAATCATCCGGTAGGTGATGAGCCCCATCGTCACCTCGCCGTCAACCGACTGGAAGCCCAGGGTCGAGAACGGGATCCGGAATTCGGCGTACCAGCCGCGGTCGTCTTTCGTGGCGGCCACGTCCCAGTGGGCGTTCCAGTCCCAGTTCATGGGCATGCCGCTGGTGAACTGGGCATCGTTGGACACCGTGCGATCCTGCCGGACGCCCTCCGGATTGGTGACGAACCAGACCGCGGTCTCATGGTCGTTGTAGCTGTCGATGACCACCGCCACGATGTCATCGCCGCTGTAGCTGTCGCGGTAGAAGGTGCCGGTGCGGACCTGGTCGGGCTCGGAGTCGTACATGCGCCCCGACACGTACAGGTAGCGGTCGTCGTGGGCGACCCTGACCTCGGTGGCCTCGGTGAGGGGGCCGCCGAAGGTGGGGGCGTACATGGTCATGGGGAAGGGGGCGATCGCGTCCCACGCGGCCTCGTCGACGACGCCGTCGAGCGTGATGGGACCGGAGAGACGGGGGATGGTGATGGGGGTGGTGGGGGAAGATGGGAGCGTGTCGGGGTCCTGGGCCTGAAGGGTGGGCGCGAAGGAGAGGGCGGCCGCGAAGAGGAGGGCGATGACGCAACTCGTGGAACGATGGTCGAAATGTATACTGTACATGACTTAATGTAAACTTTTCATGACATTTAGGATTTGGTCCGTGCACCCCTGGGGTGTTGGATGGGCGGTCGCGGGCCGTCCTTCGCCGACGACCCCTGATGATAAGATACGGGATGACGCCGCTCCACCTCGACACCCTCACGGCCCCCGGGGCCACGCCGTCGCGCAACATGCTGCTGCTGCACGGCATCTACGGCGCGGGGCGGAACTGGCGCACCGTCGCGCGCCGCCTCGTGAACGCGCGTCCCGGCTGGCGGGTCACGCTGGTCGACCTGCGGGCGCACGGGCGGTCACCGCGAATGGCGCCCCACACGATCGAGGCGTGCGCGAACGACCTGGCCGGCGTGGAGGCCCGTCTGGGCACCCCCGCGGACGCCGTGCTCGGTCATTCGTTCGGAGGCAAGGTGGCACTCGTGCATGCCCGCCGTGCCGAGGCGGTGCCCCGCCGGTACTGGATCATCGACTCGGCGCCGGAGGCGGGGCGTCCGGCGGGGGGTGCGTGGCGGATGCTGGGGGTGCTGCGGCGGCATCCGGGGCCGTTCGGGAGCCGGGCCGAGGCGGCGGACGCGGTCGAGGGGGAGGGGTATTCGCAGTTGGTGGCCAGGTGGATGGCGTCGAATGTGCGGGGGGACGGGGTGGGGGGGTGGGTGTGGCGGCTCGACCCGGACGAAATGGAGGGGTATTTGCGCGACTACTTCCGCGTGGATGCCTGGGATGTGGTGGAGGAGCCCCCTGACGGGGTGACGATCCACTTCGTGAAGGCGTCGGCGTCGAGCGTGCTCGGCGTCGAGGCCGTGGAACGCATCCGCGCGGCCGGTCGCCGCACCGGCCAGATCTTCCTGCACGATGTCGAAGGCGGGCACTGGCTCAACACCGAGAATCCGGAGGCCCTCCACCAACTGCTGGTGGCAAGGTTGTAGGACGAACTGCCCGTTCGCCGGTCAGTCCATGTTGCGCAGCAGGGCGGAAACAACACCCGCTCCCGCCAACAGCAACGCGAAGACCCACGCGAAGGTGCCATCCGACACCGCCCCACCCCATCCAGTCCTCCAGAGCACGACCAGGCCCACAAAACAGGCCACCAGCTCAACCAGGCTGAAGACGACGACTCCGGAGCGCTGCGATTCAGGCAGCTTCCGCGCGAGCCACGGCAGCGAAGCCAGGGTCATCGCCGTCCAGCCTGCCAGTACGTAGAAGAACATGCCGTCCCCCCCCCGTGGTGGTAGTCGGTGAATGGGCAGGAAGCGGGCCCCCGCGCCGAGGTGATCGGCGCGGGGGCCCGCCCGGTCAGCACAAGACTGACCCGGTCACCCGATCAGTGGTAGATCTGGAACCCGAAGTTGAAGGACCGCGGATACCCCAGGTAGACCTCGGCGTCGTCGGCCTTGTGGCTCAGGCTGCCGCGCTCGCGTTCGGCCGAGTCGCGGTAACCGTTGAAGCGCGAGTTGTCCGTGGCGTCCTGGATATAGATCGCGTCGAACATGTTGTAACCGTGGATGAAGAGCCTGACGTTGCCGCCGAAGGGCGCCGATAGCTCGTCCGAGAGCCGGTAGGAGGCGTGGAGGTCGAAGACCGAATACCCCGGCGGCCGCCACGACTGGACGCCCGCATCGACGTCGGTCGTGCGCGAGAACGGGTCGAAGTTGGCGTAGTGCTTCCCGAAGGTCTTGCCCTGGAGGCGCAGGAAAAGGCCTCCAGAGGGGAAAAGCGACACGGCGTAGGCCATCTGGAACTGTGGCGCGTCGCCCACATACAGGTCCTTCACGAAGAAGGTGTACTCCACCGTCTCGGATTGCCGGTCCTCGGAACTGTAGCTGCCCTGGATGTTGTCGGTGTGCTTCCAGTCTCCCAGCGAGAGCGCGCCGTCGAAACGCATGAAGTCGGACGGCTGGAAGGCGGCTTCCACTTCCACGCCCATGTGCCGCGCATCCATCCCCAGCATCCGGATCACCGCGTCCTCGTCCTCTCCGAAGAAGTCCCGGGCAAACCGCCTCGCCGTCCGGTCGTTCCACTGGGTGAAGTAGAGGTTGGCATCCAGCGAGAACTTCCGGCCCAGCGAGCGGAAACGCGTCCCCGCCTCGAACGAGAGGAAGGTCTCGTTCTGTGGGTTGTCGATCTTGAGTCCGTTGATGTCGTCGATCGCGCCGTCAAAGATCGGGACCTTGGAGACCACGCCGGCGTTCCCGTAGACGGACCACTCGGGGCCCATGTTGCGGACCGCCCCGCCCTTCACCTGATAGCCGGTGAGTCCCCCGCTGCTCAGTTCGAGCTGACCACCACCCGGGCCCTGGGTGAAGAAGTCGGTGAAGTTGTAAGCGTTCCGCGACCACCCGACCATCCCGTAGAAGGAGCCGGCGGGAGAGGACTTCTCGGCCTGCATGTGCACGCCGACCCAGTTGACGGCGTTCTCGTTGTGGTAGTGGATCTTGTCGCCCAGCCCGCGGTTGGCGTCCGCCTCCGTCCAGAAGTCGGAGTGGCAGTTGCCCCCGAAGCACCCGTTGAAGTAGTCGCCTCCCAGCAGGTCGCGCACCTCGCGGTAGTGTTCGATGGTCGCGGTCCGCCAGTCGATTCCCAATTCGGTGTTCAGATTACCCGCGAATTCCTTGTGGAGCCTCGTGATGAACCCCCAGGTGTCCTGGTTGTTGACCGAGTTGCGCAGGATGCCGGTCGATCCGCTGCTGCTGCTGCTGTTGCGGTCGATGGTGGCGTTCCAGTCCACGAAGCGCTGGTTGTAGGTGTAGTCCCAGCGCATCGAGCCGAACGTCCCCGTACCGCCCCCCTTGCCGCCCGAGTAGTAGGCCACCGTGTTCGCGGTGAGCCCGCTCCCCAGGTTGGAGTACCAGTTGAGGTTCACCTGGGGCTTGTGGAAGTAGTTCTCACGCTCGTTGAGGAAGTTGCGGCTGTGGCGGCTGAAGACGCCGCTGCCGGGCCCGGAGCTGGTGAACTGTCGTCCGCTGTAGCTGGGATCGACGCCGTTGAAGTTGGGGTTCCAGAACCTGCCCGCTTCGTTCGAGAACTGGTCCAGCGCGGCACGATCGTAGTCGTCCAGCGAGGCGGCGAAATCCCGGTTCAGCGTGGCGATGTTGAGCTTGTACAGGTTGTGGCCGTGCCGCTGCGGGGCGCCGAGGGCGTAGAACTCGAGCCGGTTCCGGTCGCCCATCTTGTACTGCGAGGCCAGGTAGAAGGACCAGGCGTCGGTCCAGGTGCCGTCGATGATCCCGTCTCCGGTCTTGCGGGCCACGGAGGCTGTCAGGGCGAAGTCGCCCACCGGGCCGGTCGAGGCGGTCATCGTCGTCTTCAGGAAATTCCCGCTGCCGAACTCCTGCTTGAGGTTGTAGCCCGGATTGCGGCTGCTCGGGTCGGTGATCACGTTGAGCGTGCCGCCGATGGACGGCGTGGCCAGGTTGATGGCGCTCAGCCCTCGCTGCAGCTGGATGCTGGTGGCGGCGTCGCCCAGGCCGTCCCAGTTGGACCAGTACACCCAGCCGTTCTCCATGTCGTTGACGGGCACGCCGTTGATCATGACCGCGGTGTTCCGCTGGCTGAAGCCGCGGACGTTGACGCGCGCGTCGCCGGCGCCGCCGCCCTGCACGGTCGAGTACACCGACGGCGTGACATTCAGCACCAGCGGCAGGTCGCGCGAGCCGAGCTGCGCCTGGATCTGCGCCTTCGACACGTCGGTGAAGGCCACCGGCGTCCTCCGCGCCTCCGCGCGTTCGGACAGCACCTCAAGACTTCCGAGCGACAGCGCCGAGGGCACCATGGCCACATCGTGGGTCGTGGTCTCGCCGGACATCACGCTGACTTCCTCGTCGTCCGCGCTGAATCCGATCATGTTGATCACAAGGTTGTAGGTTCCGGCGGGCACATTCAGGACGGCGTAGCGTCCGTCGACCGTCGTGAGGCCCCCGTACTCGGCTCCGGTCTCGGTGTGGGAAAGCACCACCCGAGCGCCCGCCACACCGGCGCCCTCGGCGGTTACGGTCCCCGTCACGGTCCCCATCTGCTGAGCGCCGAGCGGCAGCGCAAAAGCCAGCAGGATTGGTGTTAGACGAAGTAGTTTCATCCGTTCTTCCTCCCTTTGGAATGTGGTGTTGGAGGGGCCTGCCGCCCGCTCCGGATTATTGTCCTGCCACCCCGGTCCGGCGCACCCGGCCCCGGTCTCCCGACATCATACTACGTCACTTGCTTCCGCGCAGTCACGTGATGGTAACAAGATCGTGCCCGTGGACCCACCGGCAAGTCTGGAAAGTGGCGCCCGCCACCCCCGTTTCGGGCCACTGGACAGCCGTCGGAAATCGGTCTAGAATCCTTTGCGGCAACCGCCAATGCGCTGACGGGAACAAATCGACAGGGGGTTCCATCACGCATGCGGCCCATCGCGGCGCCTCCATTCGGACAGCCGGCGGGTCGCCAGACGGAATCCACCGCGTCAGCCGGAAGGCAGCCCGTGGAGCAATTCGCCCGAGCATCGCCGCTCGCATGCCGGGGGGATTGGCAGGGGCCGGCCAGGCCGGCGCGGTTTTCTTTCGTTGCAACACAGGAGGATGGACACGGATGATCTCGGTGGAAGGGGTAACCAAACGCTACGGCCCCATCGTGGCGGTCGACCAGGCGACGTTCGAGGTGGACCGGGGGGAAGTCGTCGGCTTCCTCGGGCCCAACGGCGCGGGAAAGACCACCACGATGCGGATGCTGACGGGGACGCTGCAGCCCGACGAGGGCGAGATCCGGTTCGACGGTTCGCCCATCGGCGACGATCTGACCGCCGCCAAGTCGCGCGTGGGCTACCTGCCCGAAGCGAACCCGCTCTACGACGACATGCTCGTCTGCGAGTTCCTGGAGTACGTGGCCCGGCTGCGGGGGCTGGATCCGGCGCAAGCCCGCGCGGGGATCGGACGCGCGGTCGAGGAGACCGGTCTCGAGGCCGTCTTCTTCCGGCCCATCAGTGAAATCTCGAAGGGCTACCGGCAGCGCACCGGGATGGCCGGGGCCATCCTGCACGAGCCCGAGATCCTCGTGCTCGACGAACCCACCGAGGGACTCGACCCCAACCAGCGCGTCGAGATCCGCAAGCTGGTCAATGCCCTCGGCACCGAGCGCACGGTCATCCTGAGCACCCACGTCATGCAGGAGGTGGAGGCCACCTGCGACCGGCTGCTGATCATCTCCAACGGGGCGATCGCCGCGGACGGCACCGTCGCCCAGCTCATGGACGCGGGACGCGGCGTTACGCGCTACACGGTCGAGGCGGAGGGGCAGGGGGTGGCGGAGACCCTGCACGGGCTTCCCGGGGTGGCCGACCACTCGTCGGAGCCCGTCGACGGCCGCCTGCGCGTCCACCTGGAAGCAACGGGCGACCACGAACTCCGGCCCGAGATCTTCCGGCTGGCCACCGAGCACGGCTGGGTCCTGTGGGAGCTGACACGTGAACGGGCCACCCTCGAGGAGCTATTCCACGAGTTGACCATGGAGACTCCGCAGGAGGGGGACGAGTCATCCCCGCAGGAGCAGGATGACGCTTCGCACCAGGAGGAGGACGAGTCATGAAGAGCATGATGAAACAGGTCCTCCTCATCGCCCGTCGGGAGCTGCGCAGCTTCTTCGACCAGCCCACCGCCTACGTGCTGGCGGTCGCCTTCCTGGGCCTCGGGCTCTACCTGTCGTTCCGTTCGCTCTACGCCATGCAGCGGGCGACGCTCCGGCCCTTCTTCGACCTGCTGCCGTGGCTGCTGGTCGTGTTCATCCCCGCCATCGCGATGCGGACCGTCGCGGAAGAGCGCCGCAGCCGCACGCTCGAGTGGCTGATCGCTCAGCCGCTGGGCGAGACCGAGGTCGTGCTCGGCAAATTCCTGGGCAGCTGGATCTTCGTGCTGATCACCTTCGCCGGCACGCTCCCCATGGCGCTCGGGATCCTCTTCGTGTCCGACGCCGACGCGGGGATCGTCTTCGCCCAGTACGTCGGCGCGGCGCTCCTGACCGCGCAGATGATCGCGATCGGGATCTGGGCCTCGGCAATCACCCGCAACCAGATCACCGCCTTCATCCTGGGGGCCTTCACCTGCTTCCTGCTCGTGCTCATCGGATCCCCGATCGTGCAGCTCGAACTGCACCGCGTGATCGGGGGCTGGCTGCTCCAGCTGTCGGTGATCAGCCACTTCGAGAATGTCTCGCGGGGCGTGATCGACCTGAGGGACCTCCTCTACTTCGCCTCGACCTGCGGCCTCTTCCTGCTGCTCGCGGTCGCCGCGCTGGGCCGTGAACGGCTCAGCCACAAGGGCGAGGCTTTCCGCAGGCTGCGCATCGGGACCGCGGTGATCGCGGCGGGCGTGCTCGTGCTCAACCTGCTCGGCGGCAATGTGCGGGGACGCCTCGATCTGACCGGCGACCGTCTCTTCACCCTTTCGGACGGCAGCCGCGAGATCCTGGGCGGCCTGGACGACATCGTCAACCTGACCCTCTTCATGAGCGACGACCTGCCCCAGGAGATCCAGATCATCGAGCGGGACGTGCGGGACCTGGTGGCCGACCTGGAGGGGGCCTCGAACGGAATGCTTTCGGTCCGCGAGATCAACCCGGACGACGGCGACGAGGCCGAAGAGGAAGCGTCGTCGATGGGGATCATGGCGGTCGAGTTCAACGTGATCGGCGACGACGAGTTCCAGGTCAAGCGCGGCTACTTCGGACTGGCGCTGACGTACGCCGACGAGCAGGAGATCATCCAGGTGATCGACCGCGCCGACGACCTCGAATTCCGGCTGGTCTCGGCGATCTCCAGCATGACGGCGGAGGAGCGGCCCCGCCTGGCCTTCATGACGGGTTTCGGGGCCAAGGAGCCGTTCCACTACCGGGCGTTCCGGGAGTCCGTGGCCGACCGGTACGACATCACCTCCGTCAACATGGAGACCGACTCGGCCGCCACCCTCGACGTCGACTCCATCGACGTGCTGGTCGTGGCGTCACCCGAGATGCCGGTCTCGCCCGAGGCGGCCAACGCGATCGACGGCTACCTGAACGCCGGGGGCGCGGCGTTCCTGCTGATCGAGCGACACGCCTTTAACCCGCAGTCGCCGATGGCCATGCCCGTCACGAGCGGGCTGGAGGACATGCTCGCCCGGCGCGGGGTCAAGTCGACCGGCGAACTCGTGTCCGATGCGGCGTCGCCGGGGCGCGTGCAGATGCAACAGGGGATCTTCAGAGTGGTCCGAGCCTACGCGCTGTGGCCGATCTCCGTCCGCGGCGAAGACCACGCCACCAACCGCGACCTGAACAACATCCACTTCGCGTGGGCGTCCCCCCTGACCTGGCAGGAGGACGACGCCACGGTCACGCCGCTCTGGACGACCACCGAGAGCGGCGGCGTGAGCCCGGCCGGCTCCCCCGTTCAGCCCGGGATGGAGCTCGCGGCAGGCCAGGGGGCGCCGGGGGTCCACGCCTACGCGGTCGCGGTGGACCCGTCGCTGGCGGAGGTTGGTGAAGGGGATGACGGTGCCGCGGAGGCCGACGCGGGGCAGCCCGGCGGACGCTTCGTCGTGGTCGGCGACGGCGACTTCCTGGAGGACGGCTTCGTCCAGCAGAACGCCCAGAACCTGGCCTTCGCGGCCAACGCCGTGGACTGGCTGACCCAGGACGAGGCGCTGATCGGCATTCGCTCCAAGGACCGGACGCCCCCCGCGCTCGTTTTCGAGTCCGACAACGGCAAGGGAGCGCTCAAGTGGACGTCGCTGATCGGCGTGCCGGCGCTCTTCATCCTGCTGGGCTTCGCGCGCGTGACGGGGCGGACCAAACGCGCCGAACGCCGCTGGCGGGACGGTGAAGCGAGAGACGAAGCCGAGGACAAGGAGGCCGACGATGAGTGACAAGACGCTGCGCGCATCGCTCTACTTCCTGGGAGCGGTGACGGTGCTCTACCTGCTGGTGACGGTGCTGAGGGGCGGTGGCGGAGACAGCCCCGCGGCCGATACCGGCCTGGCGGCGGCGCTGGCCGAACTGGACGGCGAATGGCTCACCCGGGCCGAGCTGGCCGGTCCGGACGAAGCCATCCGCCTGGAGAAGGAGGGGGGCGTCTGGACCGTGAACGGCTTCGGCGCCGACTCGGCCGCAGTCGCCCGTTTCCTGCGCGCCGTGGACGAGGTCGAGGTCAGGTCGGTGGCGGCCACCAATCCGGCCAACCACGAACGCATGGGGGTGACCGCCGAGACCGCCTGGACCATCACCATCGACGGCGAGGTGACGGTGCTCCTTGGCAACAGCGGGAACCGTTACCGCACCTTCTATGCGCGCCTCCCCGAGGCCGACGAAGTGAGCCTGGTGGAGGGGGACCTGCGCTCCGCCGCGACACGATCGCTATTCGACTGGCGCAACAAGGTGATGGTGCGCGCCGACACGGCGGCCGCGATGAGCATCCGCGTGACGAGGGACGGGGCGACCACGGTGTACGAGCGCCAGGACTCGGTCTGGACGATGGGCGGCGAGGAGGTCGAAGGCGTCACGGTCCGCGACCTGCTCCAGGAACTGTCGGGGTTGCGCGCGAGCGGCTTCGCGCCGCAGGATGCCCAGATGCCGGAAACGCCGGACCGCTCCGTTCAGGCCCTGGACGCGGACGGCAACGAGATCGCCTCCGTGCAGTTGGTGGAGGGGGAAAGCAATTTCCTCGCGTTCTCGCCGGCGAGTCCCTACATCTTCGAGATCGCGAACTTCAGAGCCGACCGGATCGCACCGGAGCCGCCCGACGACGGCTGATCGGGGGCCGGGGGCGGCAAGGAGCCCACGAATGAGCCAGACCCCCACCTACGATGCAATCGTCGTCGGCTCGGGGGCCGGGGGCGGGATCGCCGCCTTCATCCTGGCGACCTCGGGGCTCCGCGTGCTCATGCTGGAAGCCGGACGGGACTACGACCCGCTCCGCGAGACCCCGATGTTCCAGCTGCCGAAGGACGCGCCGCTGCGGGGAGCCGGCACACCCGAAAAGCCTTTCGGGTTCTACGACGCCACCGTGGACGGCGGCTGGCAGGTGCCCGGCGAGCCTTATTCGGTAGCCGACGGCTCGGAGTTCATGTGGTGGCGCTCCCGCATGCTCGGGGGGCGGACGAATCACTGGGGGCGGATCTCGCTCCGCATGGGCGAGTATGACTTCAAGCCGCGCTCCCGTGATGGGCTTGGGTTCGACTGGCCGATGTCCTACGAGGACCTTGCTCCCTACTACGACAGGACCGAGTCGCTGATCGGGGTCTATGGCTCGAACGAGGGACTGGAAAACACGCCGAACTCGTCCCCGGGCGTCCTTCAGCCGCCGCCAGCGCCGCGCGCGTACGAGCTTCTCACCCGAAAGGCCTGCCGCCGACTCGGAATCCCCGTGATCCCCTGCCATCTGGCCATTCTGACCGAGACCCAGGATCCGGATCGTCTCCCCGGCGAGATCTTCCCCGACAACGAACTGGCCCGGCGCGTCACCGCCGACTCCATGCGCGGCCGAGCCGCCTGCTACTGGGCAACTCCCTGTGGGCGCGGCTGCTCGATCCGCGCCAACTTCCAGTCGACCACCGTCCTCATCCCCCCCGCCCTCGCCACCGGCAACCTCGAAGTCCGCACCGGGGCCATGGTGCGCGAAGTGACCGTCGACTCGCAGGGGCGCGCCACCGGCGTCCACTACATCGACAAGGCCACGCTGCTCGACGAATTCGCCGCAGCGCGCGTGGTCGTGTTGGCCGCGAGCGCCTGCGAATCCGCCCGCATCCTGCTCAACTCCACCAGCAGCCAGTTCCCCGACGGCCTGGCCAACTCCTCCGGCCTCGTGGGCAAGTACGTCATGGACACCGTCGGGGCGAGCAGCTATGCCCACATCCCCGCGCTTCAGTCCCTTCCCCCGCACAACGAGGACGGCGCGTCGGCCATTCACATGTACATGCCGTGGTGGCTCTACGGCGAGCAGCTCGCGGGCCGGCTCGACTTCCCCCGCGGCTACCACATCGAGTTCGGCGGCGGGCGGCGCATGCCCGGGTTCGGCGCCTTCAGCGGTCTCGAACCCCTCACCGAAGGCAGCTACGGCCAGCGCTTCAAGGACGATTGCCGGCGCTATTACGGCAGCTTCATCGGTTTCGACGGCCGCGGCGAGATGATCCCCAACGAGGACTGCTACTGCGAGATCGACCCCGACAACGTCGACCGCTACGGCATCCCGGTGCTCAAGTTCCACTGGAAATGGGCCGACCACGAGCTCAACCAGGCCCTGCACATGCAGCGCACCTTCGCCGAGATCGTGGACGAGATGGGCGGGACGCTGCTGAGCACCGTGCAGACCGACGGGGCCAGGGCCATCTCGAAGGGCGGCCAGATCATCCACGAGGTGGGCGGCGCGATCATGGGCGACGACCGGCGCACTTCGGTGCTGAACCAGTACTGCCAGTCGTGGGACGTGCCGAATCTGTTCGTGACCGACGGCGCGCCGTTCGTGTCGAACGCGGACAAGAATCCGACGCTATCGATCATGGCGATCGCGTGGCGGGCGAGCGACTACATCGTGGAGCAGCTCGGGCAGAGGAGCATCGGATGAGGGACGAACGGGCAGAACGCAGGGTCGACGAGGGGCAGCCGGAGGGTGGGAGGCGGCACTCGGCAGAGCAGCCCGGCGACCCCGCCACCATCACCCGCCGCGGCGCGCTCAAGGTGATCGCGGGCACGGCGGCCCTCGGCGCGGCCGCTTCGTGCGCCCCTGACGAACTGACCCGCGCCACCGATTCCGCCCACGAGACCCTCTCCGGCTTCGACCCCGTCCCCCCCGCCAATCCCCGCGCGACCGGCACCCTGACCGATCCCGACATGCTGTCCCCCGTCGTCCCCTGGGAGATGGTCCTCACGGACGAGGAATTGCGCCAGGTCGCAGCCCTCGCCGACGTGATCATCCCGGCCGACGAGCGATCGCCCGCGGCCAGCGCGGTGGGCGTGCCCGACTACATCAACGAATTCGTCTCGGCACCCGCCCACAAGGAGCATCTGACCCGGCTGCGCGGCGGGCTGGCCTGGCTCAACCGCACGGCGCGGGAACGCTTCGGGGCGGTCGACTTTCCCACCCTCACCACCGCCCAACAGCAGGAGATCTGCGACGAGATCTGCTTCGAGCCCGACGCGCCGGACGCGCTCAAGCCGCAGGCGCGCTTCTTCGACGGGTTCCGCGACTGGGTCTCGACCGGGTTCTGGACGACCGAGGAGGGGATGCGGGATCTGGGGTACATGGGGAATGTGCCGCTGCCGAGTTTTGACGGGCCGCCGGCGGAGGTGCTGGAGAGGTTGGGGCTGGCGGGGGAGGATCTGGGCTGAGCGGATCAACACTGGACTCGGTCCTGGCGCCCATGTGCCCTGCGTCCCGGCTAGGTTGGCGCCAAAGCAGGGCTTCACCCCTCCCCCACCTGCGTACCCTCGTTCAGAATCGCCACGTACTCGTCGTAGACGAACAGCCGGCCCCGTCGTTTGCCGGTGGTCTCCCGGGCAATTCCCCGGTCGACCAGCAGGTGCATGGCGGAGGACGCAGCCGAGAAGGAAAGGCCCGCACGCTCGGCAGCCGCGGTGATGGACAGAATCGGTCTGGCCCGGAGTGCCGCGTAGACCCGAAGCGCAGAACCGGCGCGGCGTCCGGCCCCTTCGACCACGCCCCGGTGATTCGCGAACAGGTCGAGGAGCCGCCTGGACGTGCTCACCGCCCCCTCGGCCGTGACCCGAACCCCTTCCAGAAAGAACTCCAGCCACGCCTCCCAGTCCCCCGTCTCTCGTACCTCGTTGAGGAGTGCGTAGTAGGTGCTCTTGTGTTGCTTGAGGTAGAGACTGAGGTAGAGGAGGGGTTCCGCCAGCACGCCGGCGTCCAGGAGCAGAAGGGTCACGAGCAGACGCCCCACCCGGCCGTTCCCGTCCAGGAAGGGATGGATCGTCTCGAACTGTACGTGCGCCAAGGCGATTCGGACGAGCGTAGGCAGATCGTCCTCCCTGGCATGGAGAAAACGTTCCAGATGTCCCATACAGTCGTGCACGGCGGTGTGCGGGGGAGGAACGAAGGCGGCGTTCCCCGGCCTGGTGCCACCGATCCAGTTCTGCGACCGCCGGAAATGTCCCGGATCCTTGCTGCTCCCGCGTCCCCGTGACAGCAGCACTCCGTGGATTTCCCGGATGAGCCGGTTCGACAGCGGAAAACCCCCGTCGAGCCTGCGACGTCCGAGTTCCAGCGCCGCTACGTAGTTCGAGGTCTCGATCACGTCGTCGAGGGGGACTCCGGGGGCCTCCTCGATTTCGAACAGAAGGAGGTCGGACAGAGAGGACTGAGTACCCTCGATCTGGGACGAGAGCACCGCCTCCTTCCGGATGTAGACGTACATGAAGAGCGTGTGGTCCGGCAGCAGGGTTGACATGCCGTCCAGGCGACCCAGGCTGAGGGCGGCCTCCTCCAGGGTCGAACGGAGTGGTCCATCCAGCCTGACAGGTGGGATGGGCGGTAGTGGCGTTGGCAGGAACGCCCGCACCCGCTCACCGCCGGTCACGGTGACTTCGTATCTTCCTGTCTGTCCTCGGTGCATGTCGCGACCCGGTTTCCTTGTTTCGGAAAAGCGAATAGCAAACGGCGCCATTCTGTTTTTGCTACGAAAACATAATAACGCATCTCGCGCCCTGCGAACCGCAGGCCGAATCCAACGACCGGGGGCGCGAGGCCCCCCTGCCCTCGGCCTCTCCCTCCTCGCGCTATTTTGGTTTTGGCAATTCGCCGCAATCGTTATTGTAACTTAGTGATAAAGTCAGAATAATGAAACGGAGACATGTCCTTGGAGCCCACAACCTGGGCAACGCCCCTGTGCGAGCGGGACGCGGGCGGTGGTACGAACGCGCAGCCGCGGAGGGGAATCGGCAGGCCCGCGACACCATGGAGCGCTTGACCCCCTCGTGATCGAGCCCCGGACCTACGACATCGCAGTGATCGGCGCCGGTTTCGCCGGCCTCGCCTGCGCCCGCCGGGCGGCAGAGCGCGGGCTCTCTGTCGTGGTCCTGGACCGGAAGCGCGAGCCGGGAGAGCGCATCCACACGACCGGCATCCTCGTGAAGGAGGCGTGGGAGGAGTGGGCGGCTCCGGACGATCTCGTCCGCAAGGTCAGCCGGGTGCGAATCCACACCCCCGGCAATCGTTCCGTCGAACTGAAGCGCGACGACTACTTCTTCCTGGCAACCGACACGGCGGCCCTTCTGCGCCACCTCGCCGACGAGACCTGCGGCGCGGGGGCCGAGATCCGCTTCGGGGAGAAGTATGCGGGCGCAACGCGAAACGGGACTCGCCTGGATCTGGACGGGGTCGGCGTCTCGTGCCGATTCCTGGTCGGGGCCGACGGCGCGCGGTCCAGGGTCGCCGAGAGCTTCGGTCTCGACCGCAATGTCAGGTTGCTGAAGGGACTCGAGTGGGAATACGAGGCCATGGACAGCGTCGGCGACGCTCTGCACTGCTTCATCGACCCGGAGTGTGCACCCGGCTATATCGGGTGGGTGGTTCCCGGGGTCGGCATCACCCAGGTCGGGTTGGCCGTCCATCGCAGCAGTAAAGCGGACATGCAGAAGTTCGTCGACCGGATCGACGTTCTGTTCAGGTTGTCCGGAAGACGCGTGCTGGGCAGACGCGGCGGGGTCATTCCCATCGGCGGGCTGCTGCGCAACTTCCACGGGGACCGTGTGATGCTCATCGGGGATGCGGCGGGCATGGTGTCCCCGCTGACCGCTGGCGGCATCCACAAAGCATATCGCTTCGGCAGAGTCGCCGGCGACGCGATCGCGGACCATCTGGACGCGACGGACGCACCTCACCCCGGGGACGTCGTTCGCCGGGCCTATCCGAAGCAATCCTGGAAACGTCTCGCCCGCTGGAGCTACGACCGCCTGCCGGTCGCGCGGGCGCTGGAAGCGGGTCTGCTGACGCGGGGATTGTTCCGGAAGCTGGCGGGGAAGGTGTTCTTCGACCGGTTTGTTTGACCGGCGGTGCCGCGCTACCGCCGGCTACCCGCAGCCTCCAGCACAACCCGCAACACCCGGAACCGGACCGACGCTTCCGGTGTGATCACGATCTCGCCCACCAGCCCGGGCGCAATCCAGGGGGAATAGATCTCGTCGAACCGCCGGCTGGCAATCACCCGGCCACGCTTCCAGTCGATCACCTCGATCACGGTATCGTAACTCATCTCGTCATCACCGCCTGAAGCCCCGGCCCATCTCTCGTCCGATCTGCCGAGCAGGACCCAGAGCAGCGAATCGGTGGCAGCGATGGAAGCGAGCACCGGCTCTGGCTCTCTGGGCGGTCCGCCGTGTGCGCCTTCCAGGTCCACGAGCGCATCAGGAAACCACTCGACATCGCGCCGCATGGAGCGAACAAAGCGATTGTCCGGCTCCCACAATTCGATCCAGTAGGCTCGCTGACGCGCCATCCAGATCGACTCGCCGGGTCCGAGGGCGGGGACGACATCCAGACGGCGCTCGCGGGTGATGTCGAATTCCCCGGTCCGGGAACCGAAGGACGCCTCCATCTCGCCGCTCTCCAGGTTGATCACATGAAGGGGATACCCCGCCCGGTCCCCGCCGCGGTAGGCGGCCTGGTAGACCGCGCGCGTATCTCCCAGGGGAATCAGCCAGGTTCCGGTCCCGATCGGACCCCAGCCGCGGGTCCTCACCTCGCGCAAGAGCCTGCCCGTCCAGTCGAAGGTCAGAATCACTCCCCGCCCACTGTCCAGAACCGCGAAGACACCGTCGTCCAGGACCGCGAAGGCACGGATGTCCAGCAACTCTCCGGGGCCTTCACCCCGGCGTCCCACACGGCGCAGAAAGGTCCCGTCCGAGTCGAACACGAGGACATGGTCGCCCCCCAGCATGGCGAGGTAAAAGCGGCCGGAACCGTCGACCCGGGCCTCGGCGGCGCCTTCGATCATGCCGGGGCCCTCGTCCTCCCCGAACTCGATCACGGGGACCAGCGTCAGGCCGCAGCGTTCCTCGCATGGGTCCAGCGAGACAACACCGGTCTCCGGTGGGTCCTGTGCCGAGGCGAGGTGGTGCGCTCCAGCCGCCAGCAGGAGGGCCGGCGCGGACGCCTTGGCGAAAGCCTTCATGTCACCTCACTTTTCGATCCGGTACAGGTGCACGTAGTTCACATCCAGATCGCCGGTCACCCTGCCCAGAACGAAATCGGCCCCGATCTGGAACACCCACAGACTCGGGGGCAACTCGACCATACCGAGGTGGCGGCCGTCGGCGGCGAAGACGAAGTACTCGTTCCTGTCGTCCTCCGTGCGGTACGGATAGTGACGAGCCCAGAGGTTCCCATCCGGGTCCACGAAGAGTCGAAGGTAGGTGGGGAGGTGGGAGGGATAGGGACCGGCGAGCAGCATCTCCAGGACTTCCTCGGGGGATCCACCTTCAATCAGGGCGCCCGGCGCCATGATCATCTCACGAGTCCGTTCTTCGTAGGCCGCCTTGATTTCATCGGTGACGGGACGGGGTTCACGGGCGAGCCGGATGATCCTTCGCAGGCGTCCCTCCGTGTCGTACTCGTTGATGGAGTATGAATCGGCCTCCGTGGCGAAGTACCCGTCGGGTCCCGGGGCCATGGTGAACCGGGGTTGGAAATGGAATCTCGTGGGCCGGTCCCGCAGTCCGAGCTGGTAGGTTCCTCCTCCGAAGTCGCCGACGTTTTCGGCCGCGCCGTCCGAAGCCGGGTTGATGGCCGCCGTGACCATGGCTCTCTTCGCCCCGGTCCCCGTTTGCGGGATCATCTCGGGATGGGAAAGGAGGAAGGCGCCGGTCGAGAGCGGTCCCCAGAGCCTGCAGCAACTCTCGGCGGGCGTCACGGAGCGGTCCCCCTCCTCCATGCGCCTGCGCCATTCGGTGTAGAAGGTCTGCTGGATTTCCGGGGTCATGCGTCTCCCGAACCGTCCCCGGTCGTCGAGGATGGTGAAGCTGCTCGCGACGAACTCGCTCACCAGGATCGAGTCTCCCCGGTAGGGGAAGATACTCCCGGGGTAGCTGAACTCCCCGGGGCCCTCCCCCTGTCCGCCCCAGTCCTCGATATGCTCGCCCTCGGAGGAATAGACACGGATCAGGGCGGCCTGCGCGTCGAGAACAGCGATGCGGCCATCCCGCAGCACCACGGCGCCGGTGACTTCGCCGAAGAGGTAGCGATCGTCTCCCTCCCGCTGGCCGATGACGACGCTCGGAGAGTCGGCAACGGTCCAGGCGTCTTCACCCCAGGCGGGGGCCGCGCTCTCGACGATTTCGATGCCGGCGCTGTCGGTGACCGAGAAGGCGGCGGACGGCGGGGTGTCGCCGGGCTGGCAGGTGATGGTGAACAGCGACAGGCTGGCAATGGGCAACGCGACGGAGCGGTTGGACATCGATCTCCTCCCTCTCTTTCCCCGAGTTTCAGAACCGTGGCTGGTCGGTGGTGACTTCCACGGCAGGGGATGGAGTCTGTCGCGGTCGGCGTGTCCGGGCAACCCGGATACCGATGCCGTGTGCCCGGCGTCGCCTGACAACCCCTCGCCACCCAAACGTGTCCAACTATGTTGAATTGACCACGTCGCCTTCCGAGTTCGGCCCCACAGGAGAATCCACGCATGGTCCGCCAACGCGTCGCCGTTACCGGCCTTTCCTTGCTCGTCATCCTTGCCACCGCAATTGACCTCCCGGCCCAGGAAGTCGTCGACCTTCCCGGCCGCGACCGGCTTCTCGACGCGGACTTCGAGGAGATCTTCCGGGTGGGCGTGCGCGAGGGCGAGGACTGGGAAATGTTCGCACACGCGTCGTCCGTCGCTTTCGATGCCAACGGAAACCTGTACGTCGTCGATGGCCTGTACTACGGGATGGACACGCGCGTCGTGGTGTTCGACGCGTCCGGCAACTTCGTGCGCGAGTTCGGTTCCATGGGCGAAGGGCCGGGCGAATTCAACAGGCCGAATGAAATAGCGGTCTTGCGGGACGGAACCATCGTAGTCGAAGACCTGGGACACCGCGCCTACCAGCTTTTTGACGCGAACGGCGAGTTTCTGCGCATGGTGCGGATGGCGCGGAGCAACATCGGGTACCACAATCTGTTTCCCGACCCGCGTGGCGGAGGCGTCTTCATGTCGAAGGAGGAGGGCGTTTCCTTTGTAGTCAGGAGGAGTTCCGACCCGGCGGCGCCTCCGCCCGAACCAACGACTCGTCCCGTGTGGCGTATGGATTTCGGCGGCGAAGAGGCGCGAAACGACACCGTTGTCGAAGGGTGGCTGGCGCCTCGCACCGTGGGCCCCGATCGACCGGGCGCACCGCCTGGCGTAGGCCGGGACCCCGTGTACGAGCCATCACTCCTGACGGCTGTTCTTCCGGATGGGAGCGTGGTCCACTCCGACTCGTCCGCGTATGAACTGCAGATTACGCCTCCGGGTTCCGGCGAGATGCCCCGGGTCTTCCGGCGACCCCTTCGGCCCAGGCCGGTCACAGGTGCGATGGAGAGCGCGTACAACTCGCTGGTCAACAATACCGGAACCCGGGTGAACCGGACTACCGGTGAAGTATCCACCTACGAACATCCGAAGCGGGTGTTTTTCCCGGAAGTTTCCATCCTGCTGGCGATCTCCACGACCTGGGAGGGACGCATCTGGGTCCAGCGACGGGGCGAGGAAGCGGGAAATCCGAGGGAGAACGGGTCGATCGACCTGGACGACCTGCGTGACCTGCCACCTGGCAGCTACAAGTTGCCGGTCGGGCCAATCAGTTGGAGCACTCCGGGGCCGATCGATGTCGTGACCGCCGATGGCCGCTACGTCGGCACATTCGCCACCGAGGCGACCGCGCTGCCCGACGCATTCGGCCCCGACGGGATGGCCGCCTTCATCGAACTCGACGAATTCGATGTCGCGAGTGTCGTGGTGCGCAGGCTGCCTGCGGCGGTGCGCTGAAGGGGCTGCCCGGGAACTACCCCCCCAACCCCACCGCCCCCCTCAGCGCCCCACGCTCCGGCACCACCTCTTCAAGCCGCACCTCGTACCCCACCTCCCCCGCCACCTCCGCCACCACCTCACGCAGCACGCCCCCCACGCGAATCAACCCCCCCACGAAGGCCACCGGCGGCCGCCCCTCCCACCCCCCCGTCCGCCCCAGCACGGCCTCCAGAAGCTCGCGAACCGCGTACAACGCACGGTGAATCACCCGCGCGGCCACCACATCGCCCGTTCTCGACACCTTCGCAACCGTCACGGACAGCACCGCGATCTCACCCTTGCTCGCGCCCACCGCCCAGTCGGCCAATTCGCGCGCACCCGCCGCGCCCGTCTCGGAAAGCAGCGCGTCGGTGAGATCCGTCACCGGCTCCCGCCCGTCGGCCGATCGCAGCACCGCGCGAATCCCGTCCAGACCGATTCCGTAGCCTCCCCCCTCGTCCCCCAGCAGTGCCCCCCAACCCCCCACCGTCACCACCTCGCCCCGCGGGTCCACCGCGCGGACGACCGAACCCGTGCCCGCCACCAGGAGCACGCCTGGTCCGTCGCCGAAGGCGTCGGCGTGCGCGGCTTCCACATCGGAACCGACGACGACCCGCCGGGCCACCCCGGCACCCCGCAACTTCTCCTGCACGGCCGCGCGGCCCCGCTCGTTCCCCGCCCCCGCCAGCCCGGCCCACAGGGCGCGCACCGGGAGCCGTACCTGCCCCTGCCGGGCCGCCTCGCGCGCAACTGCCGCCACAGCACTCGCCGCCTCACCCGGAGCGGCCGGGTCGATCAGCCCCGCCCCCCCGTCGGCGGCACCCAACTCCCGCCCCTCCCCATCCCCCACCAGCGCCCGCGAGCGCGTCCCCCCACCATCCACCCCGATGTAGAACCCTGCCCCCGCGTCGCTGTCCAGTAATCGCGATCCCCCGGCCACCTCGCCAGTCTCTTCGGCAGTCCTCAACGCCGCGTCCGGAACGCAAGTCCGACGAGCACCGTCACCACCAGCCCGATGAACACGAACCACGGCCACGCGACCGCACTCCGGGCCGTGGCCCAGATCGTCACCACCGTCCCCACCCCGACGATCATCCCGACGATCGCGCCCGTTTGGCTCACGCGCCGGGTGAGCACGCCCAGGGCGAAGGCGCCGAGCAGCCCCCCGTAGGCCATCGAGGCCGCCGCCAGCGCCACTTCCACCGCCGCCGTGCCCTCCGACAGCGGGATGAACACGATCGCGCCCAGAATCAGCAGGCCCGCCCACACAAGCGTGAAGACCTTGCCCGCGATCATGATGTCGCGGTCGGCTTCCGCAACGATGGCCGCGACCGGATCGCCGCCCGCCTCCGCACCCTCGCCACCCGACCGGCGACGCCGCCAGAGCGGCCCCCAGAAGTCGTACGCGCTCGCCGAGGCCAGCGAGTTGATCGACGACGACAGCGACGACATCGCGGCCGCGAACACCCCCGCAATCAGCAGCCCGCGCAGCCCAGCCGGCATCTCCTCGATGATGAACCGCGAGAAGATCTCGTCCGAGCTGGCGAAATCGCGTCCCTCGAAGAAGACCCACAGCCCGAGCCCCACGAAGAGGAAGAGCGCGAACTGCACGATCACCGCAAACCCGCTCCCGATCAGCGCACGCCGGCTCTGCACCACGTCGCGGCACGTCAGCAGCCGCTGCACGATCAACTGGTCGGTCCCGTGCGAGGCCATCGACAGGAAGCCGCCGCCGATCAGGCCCGCCCAGAAGGTGTACGCCACGGCGGGCGACGTGCTGAAGTCCAGCACCTGCAGCTTCCCGGCCGAACCCGCGCTGGCCAGGATCGCGGACCAGCCCCCGTCGACGGCCCCGTGCAGGAGCAGGAGCGCGATCAGCCCGCCCGCCACGTAGAGCGTCATCTGGAGCGCGTCCACCCAGACCACCGCCTTGATGCCGCCGAAGTAGGTGTAGACGAGGGTCGCCGCGCCGATCACCAGGATCGAGACCGGATACGACCAGCCCGTGATGATCGCCAGCGGGATCGCCGTGGCGAAGAGCCGCACCGAGTCGGCCAGGAGGCGCGTGACCATGAAGACGCCCGAGGCGGACCGCCGCGCCGCGCCGCCGAAGCGCGTCTCGAGGAGGGCGTAGGCGGTCGAAAGTTCGCCGCGGTAGTAGGCCGGCAGCAGGATCCATCCAACGACTGCCCGCCCCACAAGGTAGCCGAATGCCAGCTGCAGGAACGCGAGCGTGCCCAGGTAGGCGACGCCCGGGATCGACAGGAAGGTCAGCGTGCTGGTCTCGGTCGCCACCACCGAGAGCATGACCGCCCACCAGGGGAGGTTGCGGCTGCCGAGGAAGTAGTCGGTTCCGCCCCGGTTCTTGCGGCCCAGCCACGCGCCCCAGAGGGTGACGCCGGCCATGTAGAGGACGAGGACTGCGAGGTCGAGGCCGCCGAAGTTCATGGTTGTCCGGGGTCGGGGGGCGCAGGCCGCAACGAAGGCGGCGTGTCCATGATCGCACGCGCGACCCGGTCGTGCACCCCCCGGCGCAGGGGGATGTGCTTGCCGTTGTTGCGCGTGGGGTTCACCCGGTTGGTGAGCAGGACGACCGCCAGCTGCTGCGTGGGGTCGACCCAGAGCGAGGTGCCGGTGTAGCCGGTATGGCCGAATGAGCGCGCCGAGAAGTAGTCGCCGGAGGAGGAGCGTTCCGACGGGGTGTCCCAGCCGAGGCCGCGCGAGGACTCGGGGGACTGTCTGCGGGTGATCCGGTCGACCCATCCCTGCGCGAAGATCGAGACGGGTGCGAAGCGGGGGCGATGGCAGGGCAGCCCGGAGGCCGCGTCGGCCCGGCAGGGGCCTGCGACGCCGCGGTCGAGCATCATCTGGGTGAAGACGGCGAGGTCGCGGGCCGAGCTGAAGAGGCCGGCGTGACCCGCGACGCCGCCGATCGCGTAGGCGTTCTCGTCGTGCGCGACGCCGTGGACGTGGAAGCCGCGGTAGCCCTGGTCGAGCTCGGTGGTGGCGACGCGGTCCCAGAGCGTGGGGTCGGGGGCGAAGCCGGTGTCGGTCATGCCGAGGGGGCGCCAGACTTCGGCGCGCAGGAAGTCGTCGAGCGCCATTTCCGTGACGGATTCGACGACAAATGCCGCGGTCATGAGGCCGATGTCGGAGTAGACGGTGCGCTCGCCGGGGGGGTGGTCGAGGGGGAGGGCGCCGATTGCGCCCTCGTAGGCGTCGCGGCCCTCCATCTCGAGGAAGAAGCGGCGGAAGGGCGGCAGTCCGGCCTGGTGGACGAGGAGTTGGCGGATGGTGACGCGGGACTTGGCCGGGTCGCCATCGTCCCACCAGGGGAGGTGGTCGATGACCGGGTCGTCGAGCGAGATCAGGCCGCGCTGGGCGAGGATGACGACGGCCGAAATCGTGCCGACCACCTTGGTGAGCGAAGCCAGGTCGAAGATCGAGGCGGGGGTGACGGGGGGCGCGTCAGGGTCCCAGTCGAGGTGGCCGTAGCCGCGCAGGCGGACGAGCTGGCCGCGTCGCACGATGGCCAGGGCCGCGCCCGAGGCGGCCGAGTCGTCCAGGGCGGCGAGGATGAAGTCGTCCAGGGCGGCGAGGGAGTCGGCGTTCATGGCGACGCGGGCGGGGTCGACTTCGCGTGGCGAGATGACGGCGCGGCCCCGGCGGCAGAAGGTGTCGGCGAGGTCGGAGAGGGTTTGGGCGCCGTTGGGCCGGTCCGCGCAGTCGGGGTAGGCCACCCCGCCCCGCCACCGCCCAGGCCCGCCGGTCGCGTGATCGCCAGAAGAAGTCCCCGCATCGATGCGTCCCTCCTCCACCCCCGGCACGAACCCCGCCTCGCGCAGCGGATCCGGACGCGGCTCACCGGTCTGCTCCCCCCCGGCCACCCTCTCCGCGACACCCCGGTCCAGCCCCTCCCCCACACCGTGCAGCGGCGGAATCGCAATCGGCAGACGGCCGGAAATCGGCGCGGCCCCCGTCACCGCCCTCGCGGCCGCGCGCTGCGACACCTCCCAGCCGCCCCACGCCACCATGTACGTGCCCGCATCCCGGAACGCGGCCAGCAGGTAGGGACTCCCGAACGAGACGATCGCGACGCGCGGACCGCCGAGGCCGGCCACCCTCTCGACGAAGGCCTGGAACGCGGCGGGAACCCCCACCGACCCCACCCCCGAGCGAGGCGGCACGTACGCGCCCACCACCACGGCGTCCATCGCGCGCGCGGCGTGCAGGAGCGAATCGTAGACCGCCCAAGGTGTGTCCGGTCCGACCCGTGCGGTGGACATCAGCGCGGCCGAGGACCGCAGCGTGGCATCGAAGGTGCGCCCCGCCAACAGCGCACCCGGTCGCGCATACGTCACGCTCAGCACGTTGGACCCCGGCGGCAGCGGCAGCACCCCGTCGCGATCGCGCACCAGCGTGAGCGACGCCGCGGCCGCCCGTTCAGCCATTGCCCGGTGCTCAGCCGTCCCCACGCGGGTCGCCACCACCTCCGGATCCACCCGGGCCCCCCGATGCAGCCCCAACCGCGCCTTCGCCTCGAGCAGCCGCCGCACCGAGCGATCGATCCGCTCCCGCGCGACCCGCCCCGATTCCACCGCCGCGGCCACCGCCTCGATCGTCACGCCGATCCCGTCGGGCGCGAGCAGCACGTCCGACCCGGCCTCGAGCGCGAGTACCGCGGCCTCACCCGCCCCGTAGCCGTCGGTGATCGCGCCCATGCGGAGCGCATCGGTGAAGAGGATGCCGTCGAAACCCATCTCGCCGCGCAGCAGGTCGGTCATGAGCTCGGGCGACATCGTCGCGGGGCGGTCGTCGCCGAGCACGCCCGGCACCGCCACGTGCGCGGTCATCACCGCGTCCACCCCCGCCTCGACCGCCGCGCGGAAGGGGACGAGTTCCACCCGGTCCAGGCGGTCGCGGTCGGCCCCGATGACGGGCAGTTCGATGTGCGAGTCGGTCCGGGTGTCGCCGTGGCCGGGGAAATGCTTGGCGGTTGTGAGCGCGCCGCCGGCACGCGCGCCCCGGATGAAGGCAGCGCCCAGTCGCGCCACCGCCTCGGGGTCCTCGCCGAGGGAGCGCGTGTTGATGACCGGGTTTTCGGGGTTGCTGTTCACGTCGAGGACCGGCGCGAAGAGCCAGTGAACGCCGACCGCGCGGGCCTCGACGGCGGTGATGCGGCCGTATTCGAAAGCAAGCTCCTCGTCGTCCGCGGCACCGAAGGCCATCGTCGGCGGGAAGCTGGTACCCCCGCCCTGCGCCAGGAGCGACGGGATGGCGTAGCTGTGGTTGATCCGCATGCCCGGCCCGCCGTTCTCGAAGTCCGAGGTGACCAGGAGGGGGATGCGGGCGCGGGACTGGAGCCGGTTGAGCTTCGCCACATAGGCGTCGGGCACGCCGATGGAGATTGAGACGCCGCCGAGGCCCTCGCCGACCCAGCCGAGGAGCTCCTGGAAGTCCGGGTCGCTCTCGGAGGCGTAGCCGCCGGGGATCCAGGGGATGACGAGCTGGGCGACAGCCTGACGTAACGTCAGGGTTGCGAGGGTCCGGTCGACCCAGCGGCGGGCGTCGTCGTCGAGGGTGGCGGCGGGGGGGTTTGGGGCCGGGCCGAAGCCGGCGGCCGGTGCGGAGGCGCCGGTGCAGGAACCGAGGGCGATCAGCGGGAGCAGGATCATGGCCGCCCGCGGACGGAATGCCCCCCTCACCTCCCGTTATCCCCCTTCGCCTCGATCTTCAGCCCGTCCCCGATCTCGAAGCCGGCAATCCGCGTCGGTGCCTTCCCCGTCACCGCGATCCGTCCCAGAATCGCGTCTGCCGCAGCCCGCTCCGCGACCGGAATCCCCGACCACGCCGTCAGATAGGTCCCCACCTCCGGAAACTCCGACAGCAGGTACGGATTGCCGAAGGCCACCACGATCGTCGGCCGCGGCAAGCGCGCCAGCCGCTTCACGAATTCTACCGCCTCCTCGGGCAGCGCGACCGACCCCGACGCGGTGCGCACGCCCACGTGCAGCGACACGACGGTCAGGTTCATGCCGCGGGCGCGACCGAGGATGGTGTTGTACTCCTGCTCCGTCGTCCCCGGTTCCACGTACGCGGTACGGAGCTGCCGGTACGTCCGGCGCAGCCCCGAGTTGAAGGCCCGGCCGGCGCGCAGGTCGTTCGGCCGCCGGTAGGTGATCGAGTACACGGAGGCGGTCGGCGTTCCCAGGAGGGGGATCAGTTCGCGCTCGTCCTTGAGCAGCGTCACGGAACGGTTGGCCACCTCCCGCGCGACGGCCAGGTGCGGAGGCACACCGACTACCTCACGCATCCGGTCCAGGTCCACGGTCCGCTCGCGTTCCAGCCCCAGCTTCTCCTTGGCGCGCAGAATGCGCAGCACCGAACGGTCGACCCGCTCCTCGCTCAGCCGACCGGACCGTACCGCCTCGACGATCCCTTCGCGGGCCGCCCCCAGGTCGGGCGGCATGAGAATCACGTCCGCGCCCGCCTCGAGTGCCCGCACCGCCGCCTCGCCGCGCTCGTAGAGGCGGTCGACCGCGGCCATGTCCATCGCGTCGGTGAAGACCAGGCCGCCGAACCCCATCTCGTCGCGGAGCAGCTCGGTCAGCACGGCGGGCGCCATGGTGGCGGGCGTACTCGCGCCGGTCATCTCCGGCACCGTGATGTGCGCGGTCATGATCGCGCCCAGCCCCGCGTCTACCGCGCGGCGGAAGGGCAGCAGTTCCACCGTGTCCATGCGTTCGCGGCTCACCCGGATGACCGGCAGCGCGATGTGCGAATCGACCCCCGTGTCGCCGTGGCCGGGGAAGTGCTTGGCGGTGGCGATCGCGCCGTGATCCTGCAGACCCCGCACGAAGGCCGTGCCGAGGAGGGCAACCTGCTCCGGATCTTCGCCCAGGGAACGCACGTTGATAACCGGGTTCTCGGGATTGTTGTTGACGTCCAGCACCGGCGCGAAGGGGACGTGGACTCCGATCGCGCGCGCCTCCAGCGCGGTGACCCTCCCCATCTCGTACGCCAGCCCGGGATCGCCGGACGCCCCGAGCGCCATCAGCGCCGGAAACCGCGTCGCACCGCCGAGCCAGATGTTGGTCGGCGCGTGCACCACCCCGTCGAAGCGGAAGCCCGCCCCCGCCTCCAGGTCGGCGCTCACCAGCAGCGGCAGCTTCGACAGCGACTGCAGCCAGTTCAGCTTCGCGGCCACCTCTGTAGGCGACCCTACAGAGATGATGATGCCCCCGACCTGGTGCTCCTCGACCATTCTCCGCGCCCGTTCGCCGGCCGAGGAGCCCTCCGGGGCGAAGTCGCCCAGGAGGAAGGGCATCATGAGCTGGCCGGCCTTCTCCTCCAGGGTGAGGTGGTCGAGGGTGCGTCCGGCCCAGGTGCGGGCGTCGTAGAGGGGGTCGGTGGGGGCCGGTGGGTGGGCGGAGGGTGCTGGTGGGATGGCGGAGTATGCGTCTTGTGGTGTCTGTGTGGTGTCTGGGGTGGGTGGGGGTGGGTGGGGGGGGCTGGGGGTGGTGGGCTCGGAGAGGTGGCAGGAGGAGAGGAGGAGGGCGGGGGTCGCGAGGGCGAGGACTGCGTGGATGAATCGCCGCGAGCGCAACGTGTGGGGACGCGGGGGGGAGGGGGGATGCGGGGGGGAGGGGCGCCGGAGAGGCCGGGAACGCCGGGAGCGACGGGGGGCGGGCCGCGGGGTCACTGGGTGGGTCAGCACCGGCCAAGTCGGTTGAGCGCGCGCATTAACCAAGATAGCGCGAAACGGTGCCCGGAGATGCCGTCAGTCATCGGTCCGGAACGTAGCCGGCTTCTTCACTTCACGGCTCCAACGCATTCCGCCTTAGGTCGGCAGTCTTATGGGGCAAGTGAGTGCTCAATTCAATTCAAAGGGGTTGACGACTCGAATCCCTCCGTAGTCCTGCTCCGCGCTCAGGTCCTCGGAGTAAACCGCGTCGCAGCCGAGCGTCCGGGCGGCGGCGAGGATTGCCGCATCCCAATACGAAAGACTGAAGCGGCGGCGAATCGCAACGGCATCCCGGAACACGGTGAGCGTTACGGCCTGGACCCGCATCTCCAACACCGGATCGAGGAAGCGCACGGCATCATCGTCGGAGAGTCGACCGGGTCGGGTGGCGCGGGTCGCCTGGTGGTAGAACTCCTGCAGAACCTGCACCGAGACGGCGAGA
>LXNI01000647.1_pt1 | contig 38454 bp, 32 predicted proteins | sample 809091 | NCBI WGS metagenome assembly LXNI01 (sample SAMN04870527, study PRJNA318959) | sponge metagenome | biome: 01000161; feature: marine sponge reef; material: water | host: Sarcotragus foetidus | place: Greece: Milos, Mediterranean Sea | collected 2013-05-29 | depth 5-7 m
GTTGGGACGTAGTCGACAAACACCAAGTAAACATCTTCTACACAGCTCCAACTGCGATTCGGCAACTAATGAGCCAAGGAGACACCTTCGTGACGCGTTCTTCGCGCACTTCGCTCCAGTTACTTGGCACTGTGGGAGAACCAATCAACCCTGAGGCATGGCAGTGGTACCACGGGATTGTCGGCGAACGTCGGTGTCCAGTGGTCGATACTTGGTGGCAAACCGAAACTGGTGGCATCATGATCACGCCACTTCCCGGCGCAACTTCATTGAAACCTGGCTCTGCCACCAAACCCTTTTTCGGTGTCCAACCAGGTCTTGTCGACGGCGAAGGCAAATTAATCGAATCGACCGAAGCGAGCGGAAATCTCGTGATCACACAGTCATGGCCAGGTCAGATTCGCTCTGTGTACGGTGATCACCAACGCGTCATCGATACCTATTACGCCAGCTATCCGGGTATGTATTTCACGGGCGACGGCGCTCGACGCGATGCTGACGGTTACTACTGGATTACCGGTCGAGTCGACGACGTGTTAAACGTGTCCGGCCACCGTCTCGGTACGGCTGAAATAGAAAGTGCGCTGGTACTCCACGACGAGGTCGCTGAGGCAGCTGTCGTCGGCTACCCACATGCCATTAAAGGCGAAGGTATCTATGCGTATGTGACGCTCATGACTGCGAGCGAACCGAACGATGCGTTACAAGAAGCACTCGTTCAGCTAGTACGAACTGAAATCGGACCGATCGCTCGGCCCGATGTCATTCAATTTGCGCCGAGCTTGCCAAAAACACGTTCTGGCAAGATCATGCGGCGCATTCTTCGCAAGATTGCCGCCGACGAAGTCGAAGACCTTGGCGACACTTCAACGCTGGCGGACCCCGCAGTCGTTGACGACCTCGTCAGTAACCGCGTCAACGCGCCTTAGCCAAACGAAGCGTCTTCGGCGTCGGCGTCGGCGTTATCCGCTTCCCCGTCTCCTTCTTGCTCAACATCCTTCATCGTCAGGGAGATACGTCCGCGATTGTCGATTTCTGAAACTCTAACTAGCAGTTTCTGGTTATCGCTGATTCGATCTCGGATGTTGTTAATCCGCTCATGCGCAATTTGAGATATATGCAGGAGACCATCCTTACCAGGTAGGATGTTGACAAACGCGCCGTAATCTTCGATACGTCTCACGACACCGCTGTAAATCTGGCCGACTTCTGCGTCCGCCACGATCTCTTCGATGCGTGCCCTGGCTGCCTGCATTTCTGTACGGGACGCCGCGAATACGGTAACCGTCCCGTCGTCCTTCAAGTCGACAACGGCATTCGTGTCGCTCTGAATGGACTTAATAACGGCACCACCTTTACCGATCACGTCACGTATTTTGTCGGGTGCGATGTTCATGACGACCGATGCTGGTGCTGATTCAGGCGGCTCAGCCCGTGATTCTGCTATCACGCCGTTCATGTGATTGAGGATATGCAATCGTGCATCACGTGCCTGATTGAGAGCTTGTTCCATGATCACGTCCGTGATGCCCTCGATCTTGATATCCATCTGCAAGGCTGTCACGCCGGTCGACGTACCCGCAACCTTGAAGTCCATATCTCCCAAGTGATCCTCATCACCTAAGATATCGGTCAGCACAGCAGCGCGTTCATCCTCAAGCACGAGTCCCATTGCCACGCCGGCTACAGCTGCGCGAATAGGGATACCTGCGTCCATCAATGCCAAAGATGTGCCGCACACGCTTGCCATGGAGCTCGATCCATTGCTCTCGGTGATCTCTGAAACCACCCGAATGGTGTAGGGGTACTCTTCGGGACTTGGTAGCACAGACGTGATAGCACGACGTGCTAGACGACCATGACCAATTTCGCGACGCTTCGGCCCACCCATCATGCCGGCTTCGCCGACGCTGTACGGAGGGAAGTTGTAGTGCAGCATGAACTTATCGAACGTCGTACCTGACAAGCCCTCGATGAGTGCCGAATCTTTGTCCGGTCCTAACGTCGCGACCACAATCGCCTGGGTTTCCCCTCGCTGGAATAGAGCCGATCCGTGCGCTTGGGGTAGCAAACCTACTTCGACGTCTAGATCGCGTACGTCCGTCGTGCTTCGGCCGTCAATTCGCGGCTCGCCATTAAGTACACGTTCGCGAACAAGCTTCTTCTCGAACGATGCAAACACGTCCGCAACTTCGTCCGCGTCAAAATCCTCAAGATCGCTAATCGCCTTACGACGGAGCTCGTTGACTTGAGAAAGACGAGCGCTCTTGTCAGTTACTCGATACGCATCGCCCAATTGCGTCCCAATGCTTGCCTGAAGTGCTTCATTCAACGCATCGTTAGCCGGCGGTAGTGCAAACTCCCAGGCAGGCTTACCCGCTTTACTTGCTAATCGCTTAATCGCTTCAATTTGGACCTGCATTTCCGCATGTGCAAACAGAACCGCACCAAGCATCGTATCCTCAGGGAGCTCATCCGCTTCGGATTCGACCATCAGCACAGCAGATTCGGTACCTGCGACCACCATGTTGAGTTTGGATTTCTCAAGGTCGTCATACGACGGGTTGAGCAGGTAGAGGTTTTGGGTCGCATCGAACCCAACACGTGCGCCACCGATTGGACCGTGGAACGGGAGTCCCGAAATCGCTAACGCTGCTGAACAGCCGATTAGTGACAAGACATCTGGATCGTGGTTCTTGTCGGCGGACATCACCGTCGCGACTACTTGAACTTCGTTCAAGTAGCCTTTCGGGAACAAGGGCCGTAATGGCCTATCGATTAATCGACTCGTTAGGGTTTCTTTTTCTGATGGTCGGCCTTCGCGTCGAAAGAATCCACCCGGGATCTTGCCCGACGCATACATTTTCTCTTGATAGTTGACCGTGAGTGGGAAGAAATCCTGCCCGGGTCTGGATTGGGGGGCACCAACGACGGTGCACAGCACGACTGTGCCACCCATGCTAGCCATGACGGCACCTGTCGCTTGCCGGGCGACACGCCCAGTCTCTAGTACAACAGTTTCGCCAGCTAGCTCAAATTGTTCTTGAACAATGCTCAATATTTACTCCGTGGCTACCGACGGAGACCTAGTTTCTGTATCAACGTCGAATAACGCTCGTATTCGTTCCGACTTAGGTAATCAAGCAACTTTCTCCGCTGATCCACCATCGCTTTTAGTCCTCGTCGCGAATGGTGATCGCCTTTATGTGCGTTGAAATGCTCTTGAAGAGAGTTGATATCTGCGGTTAGCAGAGCGATTTGGACTTCGGGAGAACCGGTATCACTTTCGCTCCGCTTGTATTCGGAAACAACCTTTTGTTTGGTCTCGGCGGATAGTGCCATGTTTACTCAATGGGATGGTGAATGGATGAGGCTACGAGTCGGCGTGGGGCTACGCGCCCACTTTCAATTTCGCCGATGCCTAAAAAAGTGAACTCTCCGTCGGCGCGCTCTTCGAGTAGTTTTACCCAACCGCGCGTTGGAGAGCATGAAGGGACAGCGACTGACTGCCCTTGTCTCACGAGATAAGCTGTGGGACCCGGCAATTTTATATCAAACCAGCCCTCAACCATCGATGAAACCGGGCGCAGAAGCGCTTCATGATCACTGTTTTTCTTCGCTTCCAGCAGCTGATCGAACGACACGGAATTCTCGATGTGGAAATGTCCGACTTCGCGCCTTCTCAGCTTCGAGACATGCGCGCCACAGCCTAGTGACTCACCGATATCAGCGACGAGGGTTCGAATGTAGGTGCCTTTCGAACATTCGACCAAGAGCTCGAACGAGCTCCCGTGAAACTGCTTCAATTCGTTCCGATGAATGGTTATCCGTCGCGCTGCACGCTCCACTTCAACGCCTTCTCGAGCCAGCTTGTAGAGACGTTGGCCATCATGCTTGATAGCCGAATACATCGACGGTACTTGGTCAATCTCACCTCGAAACGCATCGAGGACCTCATCGATTCGACCACGATCTAGTTCGGGGACCGATTTTTCGGCAATGATCTTTCCATCAGTATCGCCAGTGTCGGTCGTGATGCCTAGCTGGACACCTACTTCGTAAGTCTTGTTAGCGTTCAGACCATACTGCGAGAACTTGGTCGCTTCGCCGAAACACAACGGCAGCACGCCTGTTGCTTGTTGATCGAGGGTACCTGTATGCCCTACTTTTCGGGCATTGAATAGACGTTTGATCCGTTGAACGGCATGATTTGATGTCCAACCGAGTGGTTTGTCGAATATGACGACCCCGTCAATGACACGACCGCCGGAACGCAGACGCCGTCCCATTTACGATCGCCGGACTCGAGCTAAAAGCTCCTCGATTCGGCTCGCTTCCGCTTCCGTTCGATCGTAATGAAAGCGCAGTTCAGGCGTTGTTCTCATGCTATGCCGTTGTGCAAGTTCGGAGCGAAAGAACCCCGCTGCGTTTCGCATGACCGATAGGATCGTTTCTGCAGCCTCCTCGCCGTCAACACTGTGACATGCCACATAAACGTCAGCATACGCCAGATCGCGCGAAACCTTGACATCTGATATCGTCACTTCATTCTGGCTGACACGAGGGTCCCGCACTTTGTTGCGCAGAAGGTCCGTCAGCTCGATACGAATGAAATCAGCAACGCGAAGCTCGCGACCAAAGTTCTTCGGACGGTTATACAGTCGCTGACGCGATCTCACAGTGCGCGCGCGACTTGGCGCGTCTCGTAAACCTCGATCAGATCACCTTGACGCACGTCGTTGTAGTTTCTAACGCCGATACCGCATTCAACCCCGTTGTTAACTTCTTGTACATCGTCTTTAAATCGGCGCAACGACTCGAGCTCACCTTCGTAAATCACGGTGTTGTCACGCAGCACGCGAATGCGCTTATTTCGGAAGACAGTGCCGTCTACGACAAGACAACCTGCCACTTGGCCAAACCGGGGCGAAGTGAAGACCTCACGCACCTCCGCCGTACCCACGATTTCTTCGCGCTCGTCAGGAATCAGCATATCGGTCAACATCGCTCTGACATCGTCGAGCAATTCGTATATGATCTGGTAATAACGAACTTCCATACGGTTTCGATCCAACAGGACCTTCGCTAGTTTGTCCGCACGAACGTTGAAACCGAATACCATCGCTTCGTACGTTAACGCCATATTGATGTCGGACTCGTTGATCCCGCCGATACCTGAGCCGAGTACCCGTACCGAGACTTCGTCATTCCCAATCTCATTAAATGCGTGAGTAATCGCCTCTAGCGAACCCCTTACATCCGCTTTCAGAATGACGTTCAGTACCCGCTTTTCGCCTTTGCCCAAGTGCTTGAACATGTTGTCCAAACGCGCTTGCTGCTGCATCTGTTGCTGTTGCTTCTGGCTGGTATGAGCGCGATTTTCCGCAACTTGACGAGCCTGACGTTCGTCCGGTGACACGGTAAATCCTTCGCCCGCTTCCGGAACCCCGTTAAAGCCCAGCACCTCGACAGGAATCGAAGGACCCGCAGCTTTGAGCTTTTTGCCTTGATCGTCGCTAATCGAACGCACCTTACCATAGTGCTCGCCGGCGATCACGACATCGCCTTGCTGCAAGGTACCGTTCTGTACAAGCAACGATACGACAGCACCTCTGCCTCTTTCAAGTTTCGACTCAATGACTAGACCACGTCCAGACGCTTCAGGTACAGCGCTGAGTTCAAGAATTTCTGCTTGAGCGGTGATGGCTTCGAGAAGGTCGTCTATGCCTTCGCCTGTTTCGGCTGACACATTCACGAATTGCGTTGTGCCGCCGAACTCTTCGGGGATCACTTCCATGCCTGCCAACTCGGCGCGTACTCGTTGCGGGTCAGCGCTGTCTAGGTCGATCTTGTTGACAGCCACGACCATAGGAACACCGGCAGCTTTTGAATGGTTCACTGCTTCTTCGGTCTGCGGCATCACGCCATCGTTTGCCGCGCACACCAATATCACGATATCCGTGGAATTAGCACCCCTCGCCCGCATCGCCGAAAACGCGGCGTGGCCAGGCGTGTCCAAGAACGTAATGTCGCCATGTGAGGTAGTTAGGTGATATGCGCCGATGTGTTGAGTAATGCCTCCAGCTTCCCCAGCTGCGACTTTGGTCTTACGAATGTAGTCAAGTAACGAAGTCTTGCCGTGGTCAACATGTCCCATGACTGTCACAATGGGGCATCGAGCAACTTCCTCTCCTTCGACTTTCGTTGATTCAATGAGCTCTTCTTCTTGCGAGGTCACGAACTTGACCTTGTGCCCTAGCTCCTCGACGATCAATGTGGCAGTATCTTGATCTAAGACATCATTGATCGTGACCATGACACCAAGCCCCATCAATTTCTTGATGAGCTCCGCGGCCTTGATTGACATCGCTTGCGCAAGGCTTCCAAGTGCTATCGATTCACCGATTTCGACCTCACGTACAACAAATGCCGCAGGCCGTTGAAAACCACCACCTTGATCGAGCTCTTGAACACGATCCAGCGGCCGACCGCCGCTACGACGCCGTCCCGTTCGAGGTGCCCGCGATCGGCCGTCGTCACCTCGCGAAATTTCACGTAATCCGCCGCCACGACGGCCATTTCGTCCCGAGCGCGCATCGTTTGTGCGTTGCCGACCGCGAGCTGGCGCTTCTTTCGGTTTGGTGAATCTAGGTGCCTTATCCGGTGTTGCGCGTTGAGGTTCAGGTTTAGCAGTCTTCGTGGCATCCGCAGCTTTCTGTTGGACGCGTTCGGCATCAAGACGCTTCGCTTCCTCGCTTTCGCGTTTGCGCTGTTCTTCTTCCTGCCGAGCTTGTATCCGACGTTCTTTCTCTTCCTGGTCACGCTGTTCCGCCTCGCGACGACGTGCTTGCTCTTCACGAATTTGTGCCGCTTGGCGTTTGAGTTCGCTTGTAGCGTCTTTTCCGCGAGCGGTCGGCGGCGTCTTCGCGGTAAACGTCTTCGCTTCAGCGCGAGGTGGCGGCGCAGTTCGCGCTGCGCCAGTCTTTACAACAACCGTTGCCGTTCCGCTTGCCCGACCTCCCGAGTAAAGCTGCCCGCGATTGACCCGAGAACTTGCGTTTTGCTTGCGCTGAATCTGCTGCTCTGCGGTCGGTCGCGCCGGCGCCGCGGTCGTACGCACCGTCGGGGTACTCTTGCCTCCGCGAAAGTGCGCGCCAAGTGCCTTGATGGCGTCCAACTCAAGCTCCGAGTCTGCATCCGCACAATCGAAACCTAATGTTGTCGCCAGCTCGACGACCTCTTCAGGTGTTTTCTTAAAACTCGTTGCAACTTGGGCAACGGTGCGAGTCGGCATCTAGGCAGTACCCCTTTGGTATTTCGCTATTAAGCGTTGCTTACTTCTTCGTCTTCGAACCATGGTTTACGTGCGGTGACAATAAGGTCAGCTGCCCGCTTTTCGTCGATCGATTCGTCAATATCGAGCAGTTCGTCAATCGACAATTCAGCTAGATCGTCCATCGTGATGATGCCGTTAGCCGCCAGTTGGCTTGCCAATACATCGTCCATGCCTGCCATGTAACGAAGATCATCCGCCGGTACTGCTGTACCTTCTTTCGTCTCACCGGTGAGCACCTCGTCAAGCAAAATGTCACCCGCGCGATCGATGATTTCCTGCGCCGATTCGGCTTCTAATGTCTTCGAAGCTACGGTCAAATCCTCGGCCGTTGCTTCGCTGACTTGCTCCAGATTCACGTACCCGGCATCGAAGAGATCCTTGGCAGTCTTGTTCTCAATCTCAAGCGCGTTCACGAAACGATGAACGGTGTAGCTCTCCTGACGTGCGACCTTCTCTTCGTACTTTTCTAGACTGATCACCTTCAGTGTCCAGCCAGTCAGCTCGGACGCAAGACGAACGTTCATCCCATGCTCGCCGATGGCCGACCCGCTCTGGTGCTCTTCTACAACCAAATCCATTGAATGCGTTTCTTCATCGATCTCAATGCGCTGTATTTGAGCTGGCGCCATCGCGTTAAGGACTAATTCGGCGGAGTCTTCGGACCACAGGAACACGTCAATCTTCTCGCCGCAGATCTCGCTTGAGATACTCTGAATCCGGGATCCTTTAATCCCAACGCACGATCCGACAGCATCAATGCGCTGATCATTCGTGCTCACAGCGACCTTCGCGCGACGACCTGGCGAACGGGCGACACCTCTGATCTTGATTACGTCTTCGTGAACTTCAGGAATCTCACGCTTGAATAACTCGATAAGCATCCCGTCGTCGGTTCGAGACAGCATGAGGTTCTGACCTCGATCCTCGGCAGTCACATCGACGAGATATGCCTTGACCTGATCTTCTTTGTGGAGAATCTCGCGTTTGCCATCGCCGATGGGAATCAGGTTTTCGCGATCTAATCGACCTTCCGCTAGTTGCGGCAGCTCAAGAATGACCGATCGTGTTTCCTTGGTTTTATTGTTGATCAGAAATCGGGACACTTTACCCGTGACCAATTCACCGATCCGTGGCCGATACTCGGCAACGATACGTTCTCGTTCGGCTCGCCGGACCTCTTGATTGATTACTTGCTTAGAAATCTGAGCGACGATCCGTCCCATATTGACGTTCTCGTGAGGTTCTTCCCACGTCTGCCCGATTTCTAGTGTCGGGCTTCGATCTTTCGCTTGTTCTATGGTTAGGTGGACGTCAGGGTTGAAAGCAATGCGTTCTTCGACTTCCTCGCCGTTCGCCTGGTCTTCTACCTGGTAAAACGGCATGTCCTCCGGATCCACGACGTGCCAAATCCGAAACGTTGATTGCTCATCGTTTTCCCAATCGATTGCAACACGGAACTCTTTATCCGCGCCATGTCGTCGTTTCGTTGCAACCGACAACGCCGATTCGATTGCATCGAACACAACGTTTTCCTGAATGCCTTTTTCGTTTGCGATCGATTCGACCGCACTTTTTACTTCTTTAAATCCCATGTAACTCTTTCTGGTTATTCGAATACAGGAACCAATCGCGCACGCCGCACTTGGGTGAACGGAATCACCTTCAAGTCGTCATCGACCATAAGTGAGATCGACTCTTCCTCGCAAGCCTGTAAAGTACCTTGAATGCGCCTAGTACCGTCAATCGGCAAGTTCAATCGCAAATCGATACACTCGCCAACGCTTCGTTGAAACTGGTCGTGCTTAAACAGCAATCGATCCATGCCGGGCGACGACACTTCAAGGGCGTAGGTTCCAGCAATGCCGTCCTCGACCGCTAAGAGCGTACCCAACTGCTGACTAACTGTTTCACAATCCGCCACCGAAATACCGTTAGGCGCATCAATGTAGATGCACACGCGCTTCTGGCGTCCTGTTCCTGTCTGTTCAACTCCCCAAAGTTCAAAGCCAAGATGATTTACTGTCGGCTCTACGAGTTTCTCTAGGAACGCTGTTCTTGGTTCTGCCAACGCTCTCCCCCTAGCTGCCGAGACGGCGTACCATGCCCATAGACCAATCCGAGCGGTCTATCTGTCAAAAGTACGGGAATAGGATCGTAACGACCTCACCTCCCGACCTTGCCGATGCGGGACGTGACTAAAACGATCCGCAAGCCTCCGCGCCGTAGAAATGGCGAGGCCGCCGTCGCGACGATTCGCGACTTTCGGATTTCAGATCGAGCGCTAGGCTTCCGTCGAACGGACAGGAAGCACTCAGTACCGAATCTCAGACGCAAAATTATAGTTAAATCTCGCCAAATGAATAAGTTAGCCGACACTAATCTCACCCAGAATTACCTATCGATCGGTCCGCCTTTGAGCGCGTACATTCTTCGGTAATACTCATGATCTCACTTCCACCCGCGATCCCCAGTTCTGAACGCTAAGTCCCGTCGAGCGAGTGTATCCGTTTCGCCTCTTCGACCGTAGATTCCAGTAGCGTTTCCGCTTAAATTAGGTATAGTGCATGTCTCAGCTAGGAGAGAATCGCATGTTCATCGCAATGAACCGCTTTAGGATCGCGCTCGGTGCGGAGGAAGGCTTTGAAGAGGTCTGGCGAACTCGGGAATCGTTTCTATCCGACGTGCCTGGTTTCGTTAAGTTCAACCTACTTCGCGGAGCACAAAACAGCGACCATACGCTCTACGCTTCGCACAGCGTGTGGGAGTCCCGAGATGCGTTTGAATCGTGGACGCAATCTGAGAACTTTCAGAAAGCGCATGCACAAAGGAGCGCACCGAAAGGCACGTATCTGGGGCATCCGGAGCTAGAGTTGTTTGATTCGGTGCTATAGAACACGCTCGATTTCAAACGGCTAATGCAGGTCCAAAACGATCCTATTCCGCATGACTGTATCGGATTCAGCGACGCCTCGCATTGCCTGCGCGCCACTATCTGTGCAACGTCGACTCAGCACTAAATTCGGCTCATCAGTGTCGATACCCGACCTACCTAAGTACGAAGCAGTCCAGGCTCTTCTATAGATGATCTCTGTGAGATGAGCCCGATTCCGATCCCTACCAGCAAGGCCGATCTTACCCGATCCTGGCTCGATGCCGCGCTTCAAAAGACGCAGGGCCAATCTGTGAGTCAGATCAGTCAGACTGAAGTCGAGACAATAGGAACCGGCGTGGGTTTGGTCGGTGGCCTCTACCGTTGTTCACTGACGTACGCCACCGAATCGAGTCCTGGACCGCGAAGTGTGATCGTGAAGATAAGGTCCGACGACCCCAAAAGTCTGAACGTCGCGAAAACGTTTCTGCTCTACGAGAAAGAAGTCGCTTTCTACCGCGAAATCGCTTCGTTGACACCCATGGCGGTTCCAACGGTGTACTACAGCGACTTCGATCCAAAGAATCACGATTTTGTGATCGTACTCGAAGATCTCGAATCGATGACGTCCGCGAGTCAATTGGCCGGAGGCAGCGAAGAACAGGGCAGACTAGCGATTCGACACGCCGCCAAATTACACGCACGGTTTTGGGATAAGCATCAAGAAACTCCTCTAAAAGGCTATTACTCCTTAATTACTCCGAGTTTCACGATGAAAATCCACGTTGGTTTTCACAACAGTGTAGCCAAAGTACTGGATGTCTTTGATCAAGATCTCTCGCCGGGTGCCAAGGCACTGGTCCGAGCGTTCGGAAACAATCTCGCTGGCCAGTACCATGAACTCGCGCAAGGTCCAAGAACGCTAACCCACGGCGACTATCGACTTGACAATATGTTCTTTGGTCCACCAGGCGACCGAGAATTGGTGGTTATCGACTGGCAGACTAACGGTATTGGCATCGGTATGGCTGACGTCGCGTACTTCATGGCTGGAAGTCTCGACTCGGACGTTCGTCGAGCGATTGAGCGCGACGCCATAGCCGAATACCACGAAATTACGTGTCGGGACGGTGGCGCCATATGGGACGCGCGTGAATGTTGGCGCACCTATCGTCAGAGTTTTGTAATTGCTATGACGGTACCAGTAATCGCGGCGGGAGAACTTTCGCTAGATAATGAAAGAGCGTTCGAGCTCGTCCAAACTGGTATCAGACGAATGAATGCAGCGCTTGAGGAACTAGAGGTCGAAGAATTTATGCCTCAACGAAGGTCCGTGTTCTCAGTACCCGGGTTTCAATCTTCATTAGCTAATCAATTAGCACGTGTAGTGGGTTCTAACAATTCCTAAATGCCGAACTAACGTGAAGAAAACCGCATACCATGCTTCAAGCAGGGGAGTGGAATAAGTCCAGCGTACGTTTTAAATACGTGAACCAATTTCCAATCGGGTCAGACGTTTACACAACCGCTGAATACAGCACCAAGACAGGAGAAATAGCTTGGATATCAATGTGGATTCGCACTTGAACGCTATCGAACGCCAGGTTGAGCTAACAGAACGCGACGAAAAGGCAGTTTCAACTGTCAAGGTAGCACGTTCATTCAACACCAGCATGCAAAACATGTGGGATGCATTGACTAATCGCGAGCGTATTTCGCAGTGGTTTTTGCCTATCACTGGGGACCTAGAACTCGGTGGGTCGTACGCGCTCGAGGGCAATGCAAGCGGATCCATCACGGCATGTACACCCCGATCTCATGTCTCACTGACATGGGAGTTTGCCGGTGACATTAGCTGGGTAGATCTGCGCGTATCTGAGAGAGCACCTGATTCTGTGATCCTAGAACTTGACCACACGGCGGTCTTGTCGCCGCATTGGGATCAGTTTGGTGCGGGTGCAACAGGTGTAGGTTGGGAAATGGGTTATCTCGGTCTGTTTCTTTACCTCGTTCACCCCAACGAAGACAAACTTGATGAGGAAGCCTTTACCGTATCCGAAGAAGGCAACCGTTTCATAACAGGTAGTAGTCAAGGGTGGGCAAACGCATCGATCGCAGCAGGAATCGATGCAACCATGGCGAACGCCGCAGCTGAGCGGACGACAGCGTTTTATCTAGGAATCTGACCGGAGCTCACCGGAAAATCCGTCATCCGACGATTGCGGCAATCGCGTAAATGGTGACACTACGGCTCACCGAGAACTAACGATAGAACTCGACGTAAAACTTCACGTTGCCTATTGGTTCAACGGCGTGCAGAACGGTCGGTTCAATAATCCCGGGTTGATTAGCAGAGAGCTCGACTTCTAATTCGTTGGACTCTAAGATGCGATAGCGTAATCTACCATCTAGAACAACAATCCGTCCCCAAGTTCTAGCTTTCGTACGATGCGCAGAGAGTAGATTCTTCGGAATCGAATTCTCAGTGAATTCAGGCGTCCTACCATAAAGAGATGCGCCTTCGGGTAGCTTCTTCATGGTACTTTAAAAAAAACTGGCACGCCCGTCTCAGGAATGCCAGTCTAAATGGTTGCGGGGGTAGGATTTGAACCTACGACCTCTGGGTTATGAGCCCAACAAGCTACCAGACTGCTCCACCCCGCATTCAATCAAATTATATTTTCGACCTTTCGATACGCTTGATCCGTTCAAGCGTGCCGAGAGCGCCGCGACTTAAATCCCTAATTATTTGATATCAAAGATGAATTTGGTGCCGAAGAGAGGATTTGAACCTCCACGGGCATAGCCCACTGCCCCCTCAAGACAGCGTGTCTACCAGTTCCACCACTTCGGCAAGCATTCCCTTCTACTGTTGAGGCGAGTCTTCCTCAACCGGATCGGCGGATCCCTCACCACTGGTCGTTTCGCCGACACTAGGCTCGGGGGCCGTAAGTATAGGAAGTTCATCGCCTTCCAATACTGTCGTTTCATCAACGGGGGAATCAACCCCGACATCGGGGATGTTTTGTTCGACTTCTGTGACAGGAGTCTCTTCGGCAAACTCAAACCCACTCAGTCGATCCGCGCGTTGCTTCGCTGTATATGCAAGCGCGAAGGCGATCACGAAGAACAAAATCGCAAGAATGGTTGTAACTTTTATTAAGAAAGACGACCCGCCCGATGATCCGAACATCGTGCCTGCGCTGCCGCTACCGAATGCCGCGCCAACATCCGCACCCTTGCTTTGTTGAATCAACACCAATCCGATCAATGCGAGTGCATCAACAACGAGCAATATGAGAAGGACTGTTTCGACTGTACCCATGACTAACTCTTTACAGCCTCGCAAATCTGATTGAATTCTTTGACGTCCAGTGATGCACCACCCACAAGAAATCCGTCGATATCCTCTTGCGCGATCAATTCGGAAGCGCCTGCTGCCTTGACACTGCCGCCATAGAGAATCCGAACTGCTTCACTGTCGCCAGTGCTATTTTGGTCAACATGGTTGCGAATAAACGTTTGCATTTCCTGCGCGATGGCTGGCGTCGCAGCCTCGCCGGTACCGATAGCCCAAACCGGTTCATATGCAATGGATACGTGTGAGAAGGTCGGACTATCCCAAGCTTCTTCGACCGCATTCAACTGCCGTTGCACTGCTTCAAAAGCCAAGCCTGACTCTCTCTCTTCCAATGTCTCACCGACGCACAATACCGGAATCAACCCAGCCTCTGTGATTTTCTTGAATTTCCTTGCCACGACAGCATCCGAGTCACCAAACGAGGCACGTCGTTCGGAATGCCCCACGAGCGCCAGCTGACCACCCAGGGCGGCAACCATCGATGCAGATATTTCACCTGTGAAAGCACCCTCTACTTCACACCAAACGTTCTGGACGCCTGTCGAGATATCACAATCCCGAAAAGATTCCGCTAACGAGCCTAAATGTAGCGCAGTAGGGAATAGCCATACATCCGCGTAGTCAGGACGCACCAGATTGGCAACGAAGTGCTCGCACAGCTCGAGGGATCCATTCATCTTCCAGTTGGCCGCAACGACGGGTTTACGCATCCCTCGACCCATATGCTCACTGCGACTCGCGACCAATTTTAGTCAGCATTTCTCACGCGATATCTTGCGTCCAGCTTCAAGACGCCGCATCGATCGCATTTGCAAGCTCATCGGCAAATCTGGCCGCTATATCAGCTTGCTGATGTTCTACCATCACTCGTACTAATGGTTCTGTACCGGATGCTCGAACGAGGAGGCGTCCTTCGGGTTCAATCCGTGCAGTAGACGCCGAGACAAGATCTCTAACACGCTCCGATTTAAGTAGTGCTTGTGGGTTCGACGACGGCACATTCCGTTGAGCTTGCGGCAACATCGTTACTGGTGCTACGAGTTCGCGCAATGAACTCCCCGTGGCTTGTGTCGCCTCCAAGACGCTCAAACCGATCAGGATGCCGTCACCAGTATCCGTGACGTCACGCCAAATTAGATGACCCGATGGTTCGCCGCCGAGTCGCCATTGACGAGACATCAGTTCGTCGTAGACGTACTTATCACCTACGTCGGTTCGAACGAATGGGACGTCAATCTCACCTAGAGCTAATTGAAGCCCATGATTGCTCATGATCGTGCCTACTACACCACCGCGAGACTGGTCCGAAGTCAGGTGACGCCTCGCAAGCAGATAGAGAATCTTGTCGCCATCGACCAAGCCACCTTCATCATCAACAAACAACACGCGATCACCGTCTCCGTCAAAGGTGATCCCGATATCTGCGCTCAAATCCCTCACCGATCGTTGTAGGGTAGCTACCGATGTCGCGCCGACATCCTTGTTTATGTTGGTCCCGTTTGGCGTATTACCGATTACGTGAAGATTCTCGAATACTGGATCGAATACGGTTGCAGCGATCTCGGTTGTTGCACCGTTCGCACAATCGACCACGCCAGTTAATCCGGTGGATCCAATTTGCGCTGCGCGGTCGCGCACCAAATCGAGATATCGAGAACGCGATGAAGAACTCACCTCGACGGTCCCGACCTGTACACCTGATGATCGTCGTTCTGGTTGGCTCAGTTCGCGCTCTAGCAGTCGCTCAGTCTTCTGGTCTAGTTTCGTGCCGTCCGAGGAGAACAGTTTGAATCCGTTGTACTCAAACGGATTGTGAGACGCAGTGATCGCAATCCCATAGCTGGACGCACCATGTTTGGTGCAATACGAGATACCAGGTGTGGAAAGAAGTCCGAGCGACTCTACTTGGACCCCACCATCAAGGATGCCTTGCATAAGGGAGGCTTCAAGCGCCAGAGACGATTCTCGGGTGTCCCGGCCAATGCATATTAGAGCGTTTGAACCATGGGTATGAGCAGCTAAAACACGACCCAATTGGTACGCAAATGCGGGCGTGACCGGCTCGACGCCAACGCGTCCGCGAATGCCGTCCGTGCCAAACAGACTCTCTCCCGTCGCCACGGGGTGATTCGCCAGTGTCGCTTTTACTTACGGATCAGTCGCGGGGGGACCAAATGGCGGTGATTCGGGTGATCCGCCCCGAATATTCGGATCGGTCTCTGGTGCTGGACCTGCGGTCGGATCAGGCTCTGGTTCAGGCGGGACCTCAGGCGGCGTTGGCTCATTACCAGCCATGATGTCTTCGACTTGCTCTGGACTCAGCGTTTCATATTCGACGAGCCACTTTGCCATTGCGTGGAGCTTGTCCAGTTTGGACTCAATAATCTCCTTCGCTCGGGCGTAATTACGGTCAATGATCCGACGAATTTCCTCGTCAATCTCCCGCGCCGTGTCATTTGACATCGTCGCCGACGGCGTACCAGCCGACATGCCGAGGAACACTTCACCCTCGTTTTCAGCGTACTGCAGCGGACCCATGCGGTCAGAAAACCCCCACTTGGTGACCATGTTACGAGCTAGCTGAGTCGCACGCTCGATATCGTTCGATGCGCCAGTGGTCACGGCGTCTGCACCATTAATCAACTCTTCCGCGATACGTCCGCCGAAGAGCGAGCAAATTTGCGCGTCAACTGCAGAACGACTCAAGCTATACCGATCTTCCTCGGGTAGAAAGGTCGTTACGCCAAGTGCCCGGCCACGAGGGACTACCGTTATCTTGTAGAGCGTATCGTGATCAGGTAGTGAATAGCCTACGATCGCGTGTCCGGCTTCGTGGTATGCGGTATTGAGCTTTTCTTTCTCGGACATCACCATAGAGCGCCGCTCAGCGCCCATCATTATTTTGTCTTTAGCCTGCTCAAACTCCGCCATCGATACTTCGGCGCGACCGCCACGAGCAGCAAACAGCGCCGCCTCGTTGACAATGTTCTCAAGATCCGCGCCAGAAAATCCTGGTGTCCCACGGGCAATCAGATCTGGTCTCACGTCGTCGCCAACTATGACACGCCGCATATGAACTTTGAGTATCTGTTCACGACCGCGAATATCGGGCAGCGGTACAACAACCTGACGGTCGAAGCGTCCAGGGCGCGTTAACGCAGGATCCAGAACATCCGGCCGGTTTGTCGCCGCGATGACGATCACACCGTCGTTCGGCTGAAAGCCGTCCATCTCTACGAGTAATTGGTTAAGTGTCTGCTCGCGTTCGTCATGGCCGTTCCCCAAGCCAGCACCACGATGGCGACCAACTGCATCGATTTCGTCAATGAATACGATGCACGGTGCGTTGGTTTTTGCTTCTGCAAACATGTCACGTACCCGCGACGCTCCAACGCCGACGAACATCTCGACAAAGTCAGAACCGGAGATACTGAAGAACGCTACCCTCGCTTCCCCCGCAATCGCCTTCGCTAGCAGCGTCTTACCTGTTCCTGGCGCGCCTACCATGAGTGTACCGCGAGGGATTCGCGCCCCTAGCTTTTGGAATTTGGAACCATCTCGAAGAAACTCAACGAGCTCCTGAACCTCTTCTTTTGCTTCGTCGACACCCGCGACGTCCGCAAACGTGGTGTCTACTTCTTCTTCCGTCAGTTTTCGCGCTTTATTCTTCGCAAACTGCAGCGGCCCACCTCGCCCACCTAGTCCTTGCATATTTCTAAGCATGAGGGCGAATAAACCAACGATAAACAACACCGGCAACATAGCCAGGAGTAGATTCATCCAGAACGAGTTACCGCTATCCTCGACGGTTCTGAATTCGACGCCATTTTTCAGCAAGTCATCAAGAATTTGGTTGTCTGGCATTCCAGTTTTCACAACCTTGAACATCGAACCATCTTTACGCGTGCCGTATAGCACCTTGTTCTCTTCTACGACGGTATTTACCTTACCGTTTTCGACCTCCTCGACAAACGAGGTATAGGATATTTCGTCCGGGTCGGAAGAGCTTGTAAAGTTTGTGAATAGGGTCAGCGCTACGAGTGCAATGACCACCCACAAAAGCAAGTTTTTGGTCATGCTGCTCATTGAACGCACCGCAGAATTAGTCGCATATAACCTTCAATCATAGCATAGTGAAGGCACTGAATCGTCGCTTCCACACTGATATTCCCACACCTTTTGTGCGTTTTCGTGACGAGCCTAGCGCCATTGGAAATACTTCGACACCGCGTTGCCAAATTAGTTTCGTTTATTGATATTTGGGCGCAGTAAATTTGTGTACAAATGAGTCTGAACTACTCTTGTTATTTCATATGTAAACTTCGGTTGTATATTAAAAATATACAACGAAACATTGACATATAAAGTATCAAGACGCATTAGATATATTCAACCTTTTCGATCTTGTACCGAATGATTTGATCTGTACCGTCAATTTCTATCACCTCACCTTGTTCTCGCGAAATCATTGCTCGTGCCACGGGGGTGGTGACCGACAATTTCTGAGACGTGACGTCCGCCTCATCTTCGCCGACAATCTGGTATATATCCCGTTCCTCCGTGCCGAGATTCATCAAAGTAACGGTCGTACCAAAGACAACCCTGTTGCTTTTAGGGAGTTTTGTCACATCGATTACTTGAGCGCTCGCTAAACGAGACTTTATCTGCGCTATCTTCGCCATCACCATTCCCTGCTTGTTCTTGTTGGCATGGTAATCAGCATTCTCACTCAAGTCGCCGTGTTTTATCGCCTCACCGATCGCATCAGAGATTTCACTTAAGGACAACTCAAGATCCTCAAGATCCTTGCGCAACTTCATTCGACCGTTGATGGTCATCGGTATCTTCACACTGTAGATCCTTCATGCAGTTCTTGTAACGGGCGTACCTTTTCAGATTTTCCGTCACGGATAGCAGCGCAAATTGCCATCCCGCCGGATAGCGTGGTGGTATATGCGATTTTGTTTCGTAAGGCAAGACGTCTAATCACGGCTGAGTCCGCGATCGACTGGCGTCCTTCGGTGGAATTAATAATCAGTTTGACGTCTCGATTCTGGATTAAATCCGATACGTCCGGTCGACCCTCAGTCACCTTGTTGACTCGTTCAGTCTCAATACCGGCGTTTTCTAATTCCGCAGCTGTACCGCGCGTTGCAACGATATCGAAACCTAGATCGGTTAATTCTCGTCCTATCGCGGCCACAAATGGTCGATCCGACGACTTTACGCTTAAGAACACCAGTCCAGAACGTGGCAATTCCACGCCTGCGGCAAGTGATGCTTTATAGAAAGCCTCTGAAAAAGTCTCCCCGACTCCCATTACTTCACCGGTCGATTTCATTTCCGGACCCAGAATTGGATCCACGCCGGGAAACTTGATAAACGGGAATACCGACTCTTTGACACAGATATGCTTGGATTCAAATCCGTTGGTAAAGCCTTGGGCTCGTAACGATTGACCCGCCATACAACGTGCGGCCACTTTCGCTAGCGAGGTTCCAATGCACTTCGAGACAAATGGCACGGTTCGTGACGCGCGTGGATTAACCTCAAGCACGAATATGTCTTCGTTCTGAATCGCCATTTGTACATTCATCAATCCGACGACATGAAGCTCTTCCGCTAAAGCGATCGCTTGCTGGCGAATCTGTTCTTGAATTTCCTCACTAAGGTCATGTGGCGGCAACGAGCACGCAGAATCGCCAGAGTGAACGCCTGCTTGTTCTATGTGTTGCATGATCGCACTCACAACGACTTCCTCGCCATCTGAGACGACCTCAACGTCTACCTCCACCGCTTGGTCTAAGAAACGGTCTAGCAATACCGGCGCCGCATTCGATTCTGGCAGCGCATTCTCGAGGTATTTACTCAACTCACGGTCGTTGTATACGATCTCCATAGCGCGACCACCTAATACGAAACTCGGTCTCACGACAATCGGATATCCGATTTCATCCGCTGCTTTGAGTCCTTCCTCGATTGAACCTACGGTCGAGTTATTAGGTTGTTTGAGGTTGATACGTTCGATGAGTTGCTTGAACAGTTCGCGATCTTCAGCCCGCGTGATCGCTTTCGAATCGGTACCGATGATCTTTACACCTAACTCAGATAGCTGATCGACGAGTTTCAACGGCGTCTGGCCGCCAAACTGCACGATTACGCCATCTGGCTGCTCCACGTCCACGATCGCTAGTACGTCTTCTAATGTAACCGGCTCGAAATAGAGTCGATCCGAAGTGTCGTAATCGGTGGAAACGGTCTCAGGATTGCAGTTCACCATGATGGTTTCGTAGCCATCCTCGCGCATCGCCAATACCGCATGCACGCAGCAATAGTCGAATTCGATACCTTGACCGATGCGATTAGGTCCGCCGCCCAGCACCATGATCTTCTTGCGACCGCTGGGATCCGCCTCACACTCGTCTTCATACGTTGAATAAAGGTACGGTGTCGCCGCTGAAAACTCAGCTGCACAGGTGTCGACCCGTTTATAGACGGGTTTAACACCAGCCGCGAGTCGATGTTCACGAATGCTGGTTTCGTCCTCACCGAGGAGTTCTGCAACTCGGGAGTCACTGAACCCATCACGTTTAAGTCGGCGCCAGTAGGCTTTGTCGAACGTCCCTAACGAACTGGATTTGATGTCCTCTTCGGTCTGAATCAGATCCTCGATCTGCGCCAAGAACCAAGGATCGATCGCCGTCATATCGTAGAGTTGGTCAACACCGATACCATGACGAATCGCATCGCCGATGTACTGCAGTCGATCCGCCCCCGGCTGTCGTAGATTTGCGATCAACGTCCGTTCGTCATCCGCGGTCTCAACCCGGATGATGGAATTGAAGCCTGTAAGACCGGTTTCTGTGCTTCGCAGCGCTTTGTGAAGCGACTCCTTAAACGTTCGCCCGAAAGACATCGCTTCACCGACCGACTTCATCTGGGTAGTCAGTCGATCATCAGCCTGCTCAAATTTCTCGAAAGCAAAGCGAGGCAGTTTGGTGACCACGTAGTCAATCGAAGGTTCAAACGAAGCTGGGGTAGCACCGGTGACTTCGTTATCGAGCTCGTCTAACGTGTAACCCACCGCAAGTTTCGCCGCTACTTTCGCGATAGGGAAGCCCGTTGCTTTCGACGCCAATGCGGAAGATCGCGAAACGCGTGGATTCATTTCCACCACGATCATACGTTCACTATTCGGATCTATCGCAAACTGAACGTTTGAACCCCCCGTCTCGACACCAATTTCGCGCAACACTGCAATTGACGCGTTTCGCATGATCTGATATTCCTTATCAGTCAGCGTCTGAGCAGGTGCGACCGTGATGGAATCACCCGTGTGTACGCCCATAGCGTCGACGTTTTCAATCGAGCAAATGATGATGCAGTTGTCCTTGCGATCACGCACGACCTCCATCTCGAATTCCTTCCATCCGAGCAGAGATTCGTCAATGAGGAGTTCATCCGTCGGCGAAAGATCAAGCCCGCGTGTGCAGATCTCGATAAACTCGTCTTCGTTGTAAGCGATACCTCCGCCCGAACCACCTAACGTAAAAGACGGACGGATGATGCACGGGTAGTCCACGAGCTTCTGTACTTGCAACGCGTCTTCAATATTGTGTGCGATGCCTGATGTCGCGGTCTCAAGACCAATATCCGCCATCGCCTTGTCGAATAGCTCGCGGTCTTCAGCTTTGTCAATCGCTTCTTTGCTGGCGCCGATCATTTCGACGCCATACTTGTCCAATACCCCTTCGCGTACGAGATCCAGAGCGCAATTCAGCGCCGTTTGGCCGCCCATCGTAGGTAGTACCGTATCAGGACGTTCGCGCTCGATGATCTGAGCCACAGTACGCCATTCGACCGGTTCGATATACGTACGCGAAGCCATCGATGGATCCGTCATGATCGTGGCTGGATTGGAATTCACCAAGACAACCTTGTAACCCTCTTCTTGGAGAGCTTTGCATGCCTGGGCACCGGAATAGTCGAATTCGCACGCTTGACCGATCACAATCGGACCGGCACCTAGAATCAAAACTGATTCGATGTCGGTTCTTTTAGGCATGGGTGTTCTGCTCGTGATCCCGCATCAAATCGACGAAGTGATCGAATAGGAATCGACAATCCTGAGGTCCGGGACTCGCCTCGGGATGACCCTGAAAACCAAACGCCGGTACATCTGTCCGGTGTATCCCTTGCAGCGTCTGATCGAAGAGCGAGATGTGCGTCGCGCGAAGATTGTTAGGGAGAGTCTCACGATCTACCGCGAATCCATGATTTTGACTCGTGATGATCACCGATTCCGATTCCATATCAAATACTGGATGGTTCGCGCCGTGATGGCCGTAAGGCATCTTGACCGTCTGCGCCCCACTTGCCAAGGCCAAGAGCTGACACCCAAGGCAGATACCAAATGTCGGAATGCCGATCTCAAGAAATTGCTTAATGGCTTCGATCGCGTAATCGCAAGGATCCGGATCACCGGGACCGTTCGACAAAAAGATCCCGTCTGGCTGATGCGATAGCGCTTCATCCGCCGGCGTCGTAGCCGGTACAACAATTACTTCGCAGTGCCTGTCCACCAACAGCCGCAGTATGTTGCGTTTGACACCGAAGTCATAAGCCACGACCCGATAGTTGGTACCTACGGGAACATGAAATCTCTCTATCCCGTTCTCGCTATACCAACTGCCTTCTTTCCACGTGTTCGTGTCTTGTTGCGTCACGACTTTTGCCAAATCCATTCCGGTCAATCCCGGAAATTCCTGCGCACGTTTGATCGTGTCCAACTTCGTGATTTCAGTTCCTGCACTAATACACCCTCCCATCGCGCCACATTCTCGAATGTGCCTCGTGAGCTTCCGTGTGTCTATATCTGCGATCGCAACGACGTCTTGTGATGCCAGGAACTCCGTTAAGGATGCCTCTTCCCTTCGACTTGAAGATCGAAGCGGCAAATCACGAATCACAAGCCCCTCCGACCAAACACGTGACGACTCGAAATCAGCCTGATTCGTGCCGGTGTTGCCGATATGCGGATACGTAAGTGTGACGATTTGGCGAGCATATGACGGATCCGTCAGAATCTCCTGATACCCTGTCATTGACGTGTTGAACACGACTTCACCAACCGCATGCCCGTCTGCACCAATCGACGTACCATGGAAAACCGTGCCATCAGCTAATGCAAGGATTGCGGGTTCGCTCAACATCGCACCCCGCTCTTGATGAGGTAAGAACAGAGGTTAAAAAAAAGAGGAGAAGACCCCTCTTTCGCTACCAAAACCAACTAATCAAGCCCCTAGTCCTAAGACACTATCCATGTCAAAAAAGCCAGTTTCGTTCGCCTCAAGTTTTGCGGCGATAAACCTCACGGCGCGAATTGCGCCCGCACCGAAGTTCACGCGACTTTGAGCGCGATGGGTGATTTCGACCCGTTCACCAGTTCCCGCAAACAGCACCGTATGTTCGCCTACGATATCTCCGCCTCGAGCAGAGTGGAATCCAATGGTGCCTCGCTCCCGTCGTCCAGTGTAGCCGACGCGGCCGTGCACCGCCTTATCGTCAAGCGTTACCTCTCGCGCATCCGCGACGATCTCGCCTAAACGTACCGCAGTACCAGAAGGCGAATCGTTCTTCAGCGAATGATGGATTTCGAAAATCTCGATATCAACGTCATCCCCTAGCGCTTTAGTCGCCATTTCGACCAATTTAAAAGTGATGTTTACGCCAATGCTCATATTTGGCGACATGAGTATCGGCACGGACTCAGATGCTGACTTTACCGCAGCAAGCTGATCATCGGACAGCCCGGTCGTACCAATGACCAAACCTTTGGTTTCGGATTTACAGATTTCAGCAGCTTTGACGCTCGAATCCGCATGACTAAAGTCCACGAGGACATCACAAGCCTGCACCGTGCTCGGGATTGACTCGAGTATTGGCACGTCGAGTCCACCGATTCCCGCGACCTCGCCACAGTCATGGTCAAGTAAGCCACTGCTAGCGTGATCGCACGCACTGGTTAGCTCAAGGTCATCACTCGCCGATACGAGCTGCGTGATCGTCCGCCCCATTTGACCTGCGGCGCCACAGATACCGACCCTTGTCACTCCGAGTCGCCGTTGTTGTTGAAGTAGCTCTTCAGCTTCTCAAACCAATTGTCGTGAGTTGGACTGTGCTTTGCCGGCGCTTCGTCCAACGTCCCCTGGAACGCAGCTAGCAGCTCTTTCTGCTTTGCATTCAGTGACCTCGGGGTCTCGATAAAGATTTGACAGATCAGGTCACCTTGACGTTGATCCGAACGGATGCCTGGCATACCTTTGCCGCGAAGTCTGAATTCTCGACCACTCTGAGTCCCTTCGGGAACTTTGATGCGTAACTTTCCATCGAGCGACGGTACCTCAAGACTCGTTCCCAATGTTGCGTTGGCAAACGAGATTGGGACACGACAGTGTAGGTTTCGACCGTCTCTTTCGAAAATCGAATGTGGCTTAACCGTGAACTGGATATAGAGATCACCTATTGGCCCGCCTCTTACGCCATCGGCGCCTTCGCCACGCAACTTGAGTCGCATACCGTCATCGATGCCAGGCGGTATGGTGACGGCTAGAGACTTTCGCTTAGGTCGTCGACCACGCCCATTACAGGTATGACACGGTTGTTCGACGATCTGGCCTTCGCCTCGACATTGTCCGCAAGTCGATGCAACGCGTAAAAATCCACGATTGATCGCCTGTTGACCGGTACCCTCACAGACAGGGCAAGTTACAGGCGAAGTACCTGGCTTTGCTCCCGTTCCTTGACAGTCGTCACAATGACGAAGCGCATTAACATCAATTTCAACGGTATCTCCGCGTGCGGCTTGTTCAAGGGTTATCGCGAGGTCGTATTGAAGATTCTCACCTGGTTCGCCGCCGTGGCGTCTCGAGGACCGCGTACGACCACCAAACACACTACTAAACAGGTCATCGAAGCCTCCGAATAAATCTTCAAAGCCTTGGCCATCAAATGAAAATGCGTTAGAGCCAAACTGACCTTTGAGACCTTCTTCACCGTATTGGTCATATACCCCGCGCTTCTCCTTATCGGAAAGCACCGCATACGCTTCATTGACCTTCTTGAAGTTTTCCTCATTTTCCGCCGATGAACCGTCATTTCGGTCGGGGTGGTACTTCATAGCTAGCCGACGATACGCCTTTTTTATGTCGGCATCGCTTGCGCCGCGTTGTACGCCGAGTACATCGTAGTAATCGTCAGGCATGGTGTTTACGTTTCGTGGACCACGAGAAACATGTCTAGGGAGCGGCTGTTGCGTCGAATCCGCTCAATATGAGCGAAGGACCGCCCATGGTTCGTAGGACGACCCTTCGAAACGGAATTATGCAACAGCGTTTCACACACGCGTATCACTTTTTGTCGTCGTCCTTGACCTCCTCAAAATCCGCGTCCAACGTATCGTCAGACGCCGTGCTCTGATCCGCTTCTTCGCCATCCGGTTGTTGCTGATTGGCTGACGCCTCCTGATACATGCGCTGAATAACAGGGGCAGAAACCTTGGTCAAATTCTCAAGTTTCGCTTGGATCGCGTCGTTGTCGTCCGTCTTAGTCGCTTCTTCGAGTTCCTCAATTGCCTTCTGAATGTCAGCCTTTTCGGTCTCCGTTGCTTTGTCACCAAATTCTTCAAGCGACTTTCGTGTCGAGTGTGCCATTGCGTCCGCTTGATTGCGCAGGTTTACAAGCTCCTGGAACTTCTCGTCGTCGGCGCTATGTGTCTCGGCGTCCTTGACCATTTGCTCGATGTCGTCCGGTGACAACCCACTAGATGCGGTAATAACGATCGACTGTTCCTTGTTGGTCGCAAGGTCCTTAGCCGAAACGTTCAAGATACCGTTCGCATCAATGTCGAATCGAACTTCAATCTGAGGAACGCCTCGAGGTGCGGGTGGAATATCCTGTAAGTCAAACCGACCCAACATTTTGTTGTATCGCGCTTCCTTGCGTTCGCCTTGCAATACTTGGATCGTAACCGCGCTCTGATTGTCTTCGGCGGTTGAGAAGACTTGCTCCTTTCGCGCCGGAATCGTCGTGTTCTTGTCGATCAACACGGACATGACACCACCGAGGGTTTCAATGCCCAAGGACAACGGAGTCACGTCCAGCAAGAGTACGTCTTTCACATCGCCTGAGAGTACGCCAGCCTGAATCGCCGCTCCCATGGCAATCGCCTCGTCCGGATTCACATCCTTTCGCGGTTCACTGCCAAAAATCTCCTGGACTTTCTTCTGGACTAGCGGCATTCGAGTTTGACCGCCCACTAGGATAACCTCATCGATATCGCTCATCGCTAGCCCTGCGTCTGACAATGCGTTGCGACAGGGTTGCATCGTTCGATCGACGAGACCCTCTACTAGTGCTTCTAACTTGGATCGTGTTAGCTTCATGACCAAGTGTTTTGGTCCAGTTTGATCTGCAGTTATGTACGGCAGATTGATATCCGTCTCTTGACTTGTCGATAGCTCGATTTTCGCAGTCTCAGCTGCTTCCTTTAGGCGCTGTAGAGCAATCGGATCGTTATGAAGGTCAATACTGTTTTGAGATTGAAACTCCTCGGCAAAGTACTCGATGATTCGAAGGTCGAAATCCTCGCCGCCTAAAAACGTATCGCCATTAGTCGATAGCACCTCGAATTGATGTTCGCCTTCGACTTCAGCAATCTCAATAATGGATACATCGAAGGTACCGCCACCCAAGTCATAGACCACGATCTTTGAATCTCCGCGCTTATGGTCCATGCCATATGCGAGTGCTGCCGCAGTCGGTTCGTTAACGATGCGCTTGACATCCAATCCTGCTATCTTGCCAGCGTCTTTGGTTGCTTGGCGTTGGGCATCATCGAAGTATGCTGGCACGGTCACAACCGCATCCGTAACGGGCTCGCCTAGGTAGTCCTCTGCTGTTTTTTTCATCTTCTTGAGGACTTCTGCCGAAACCTGAGGCGGTGCCATTTCTTCGCCCTTCGCGGATACCCACGCATCACCATTCGCCGCCTTGACGATCTTGTAGGGAACCATGTCGATGTCTTTTTGAACGACATCGTCGTCAAAACGTCGGCCGATAAGCCGCTTAATCGCAAACAGCGTGTTGTCTGGGTTCGTCACCGCCTGACGCTTGGCGTTTTGACCGACGAGAATTTCGCCGCTATCCGTGTACGCGATGATTGAAGGGGTCGTTCGATCCCCTTCGGAGTTTTCAATGATTTTGGTTTCATCGTTTAGCAACACTGCGACACACGAGTTCGTGGTGCCGAGGTCGATGCCAATCATCTTGCCAGCCATGGGGTTTTCCTTTGTTGTTTGGGTTTTCTGCTTTGGGTCTGTGTTGGCGAATCGACTTTGCGAAACGCCTATTCAAGATATGGGGACTAATTGAGAGGTTTCAAGCGAAATCTGGTCAGACCTAGGCGTCGTCAGACGCCTCGTCACGTTCTTTCGGGACCTCCGTGGCGACGACTACCTGAGGCGCTCGCAGCAAGCTACCGTCTAGGAGATAGCCGACTCGAAGCACGTCCAGGATCGTACCTGCTTCTTCTGACTCGCTCGGTACCGTCGCCTGGGCTTCGTGGAACTGTGGATCAAAAGCCTCCCCAACAGGATTTGACAGTTCAAGACCTTCGCCGCTAAGAACCTTGTCGAACTCTTTAATTGCCACTTGAACGGCGGTGATGATCACATCGGTTCGTTCATCTTTTTCGACTTTCTCAAGCTCACTCGATGTGTGGTGAAATGTGTCAGCCACTACCATGAGACGTGTGAGCAAATTGCGCTTTGCGCGATTGACGGCGCGCGTTGCGTCCTCGCGCCCGCGTCGCATGACCGTCTGCGTTTCGGCTTTCGCGTACGCAACATCGCGTTGCGCTTCGCTCAATTGAGATTCGAGGTTGATGAGCTTTTCGGTCAATTCGTCGACTTCAGTCTTTAACTGCTGAACTTCAGCTTGTTCTGGTGACACTTTCTCAGGGTCTGTGCTCTGACCTTCGTCGACCGGCGTAGCGGTCGATTCGTCTTCGCTGGACGTCGTCGTCTCGCCATTGTCAGTCAACTCGGGGGACTGCAAAACGCCGTCATCGTGTTCCGAATCGGTTCCGCGCTCGGTAGACTGAGGTTCGTCTGTTGGATCCGAGTTCTTTTGCTTCGACATTGAAAGCTAGCCTTCCTTGTATGGCCGATATGACCCCATTAGCACCCATATGGGGTCGAAGGACCAAATCTCAAGCTGAAAGCGCGGAATTCTCTAAATTAACTACGTTCAATTACGTGACCGAGTACTCGAGAGGTCACGTCAACCAGCGGTACAACTTTCTGATAGGACATACGTGTCGGACCAATAACGCCCAACACGCCCGCGACTTTTCCGTTCACTTCGTACGGCGCGGTGATCAAGCTGTAATCCTCGAACGGTTCGTAGCCTGATTCGTGGCCGATGAATAACCGTACGCCTTCTCCGTCAATACACGCATCCAACAAATGCACGATTGAAGACTTACTCTCGAACGCCTCAAGTAACTGTTTGATTTTCGCTGCGGAAGACGTAAACGACACAAGATTGCTTTCACCAGAAAGAACGAAATCGTGTTCGGACTCAACGAACGTCTTTGAAGCGATGTCGAACGCGCGTTGAAGCATCTCGTTGATTTGAGCTTTGTCCTGAGACATACTGTCGAGCACACCCGTCCTAATTGACTCTAACGAACGTCCAGCGAATGCTTCATTGATGTAGTTCGCTGCTTGTCTAAGCTCTACATCAGAATATGCGCGAGACGTCTCGATGACGCGGTTTTGCACCTCGCGCTCGTTCACAACCAGTACGACCAAGACCTGCCGACCTGTTAGTTGAAGAAATTCAACTTGACGTAGCGACAGTTGCTCTTCACGCGGAACTGTGACCAGTCCGGCCATCTGCGTAACTTCCGATAACAGGTGCGATGCTGACTCAAGTAAATCTTGCGTTGATTGATCGCGCGACAGCTCGTCCCACACATGGCGTTCTGCACCGCGGTCAAGTGGTTCATACGCGATCAGTCCATCCACAAAGAATCGCAGTCCGTGCTGGGTTGGGATGCGACCGGCCGAAGTATGCGGGGAACTTACGAGTCCAAGATCCTGCAGTCGCGCCATGTTGTTTCGTACGGTCGCCGAACTAACCGAATAGCGGCTCTTCTTCGCTATCTTGCTGGAAGAAACGGGTTCGCCATCCTCGAGATATTCTTCAACCAATACCTTGAATAGATGTGCGGCTTTCTCACTGAGGTCCAAGTGCGTATCACTATTTGAATCTCTAAAATGAGAGAGACTGCTACGTTCCATTGCTCTCGCCGTTTCCGTCCTCAAAACGACTCTATAACTAATTTAAGCGCGTCAATGCTCGCATATCTGACCGTACGCAATTTCGCGCTCGTAGCTGATCTGGAATTGCATTTCGCAGAAGGTCTTACGGTCATTACAGGCGAGTCCGGAGCTGGTAAGTCTATATTGTTGGATGCGCTGGGGTTAGTGTTGGGTCAGCGCGCATCGAAAACCCAGATTCGACCCAATGCTCACGAATGCGAAGTTTGTGCGGAATTTGATTTGCGCAACGCTCCACACTCCCGAATTCTGCTTGAGGCGAAGAATTTAAGTGACGCGGATGATCCTAATCGGTGCGTTGTTAGACGGCTTGCATCAGCCGACGGCCGATCCCGCGCGTGGGTGAATGCTTCACCGGTCAGCCTCGGTGTCCTGCGCGAGCTGTGCGGTTCAATGGTGGCAATTCACGACCAGTTCGCACAACAGCAATTGCTCGGTGCTACAACACAGTTGGATTGGTTTGACGATTTTGTGGCGCAGCCAAAACTACGGCAAATCGTGAAATCGCGCTTCCACGACTGGCAATCGCGCTCGAACCAACTAAAGTCAGAGAGCGCTCGCATCGAAGCGGCGCTCGAACGGCGAGAACTGCTTCAATATCAAATTGACGAGCTAGATGAATTTCAGCTTGAAGAACACGAATTCGAGGAACTCTCCGCACGCTACAAACGGCTGAATCAGACCCAAACCATTTTGGCTACAGTTGGGCAAGCAATTGATTCATTGGAAGAGAACCTGAGTCCAAGTATTGGTCGTACGCGAAGTGAGTTAGACCGCGTCGACGATTCTTCACCCGAACTCGACTCCGCGCGTGAATTACTCGACGGTGTCGAAGTAGGTCTCGACGAGAGCATTCGACAGCTGCGAGCATATGCGGAAGCCTTAACCTCAGATGAAGACTCGTTAGCAGAGGTATCAGCGCGCCTCGACCGAGTGCATGACTTCGCACGCAAGCATCGTGTCCCGTCCTCAGACTTATATGCCAAGACCATCGAACTACGCGAAGAACTCTCGACGCTCAATGAAGGCGAAAATCAACTCAACACCTTACAGGGGGAAGTTGAGTCCGCGCGTGAGGCATTTCTTGAACGTGCCGAGCAGTTATCAAAGCACCGTGCTCGCGCAGCAAAGCCATTCGCCAATGCCGTCATGACAACTCTCGGCGAGATCGGCATGCGTCAAGCTAAATTCGAGGTCGCCTTTGCCGAAGGAAGGAGTGAAAATGGTCTTGAACGTGTTGATTTCGCGGTTTCGGCGAATTCGCGGTACGACTCCGGACCACTGAAAGCGATCGCTTCTGGAGGCGAGCTCTCACGCATCAGCTTGGCGATTCTGGTCGTTGTCGCGTCTAATTCCAACCTGCCGTGCTTAATCCTCGATGAAGCGGACATCGGTGTTGGGGGAACTACCGCCGATGAGGTCGGTCGAATGTTAAAGCGCTTGGCGGCTCACACCCAAGTTGTGTGCGTCACCCACGCGCCACAAGTCGCCGCTCTAGGCGATGCGCACTTGCGAGTATTGAAGACGCATGAGCAAGATGTTGCCGCGAGCAAACTGACCCCCGATGAGCGCGTTGAAGAAATCGCCCGAATGGTCGCTGGACATCGCGTCAATGCTGAATCACGCAAATACGCGTCAGTGTTGTTAGAGGAAGCACAAGAATTCAATCAGGTTCAAACATCGTGACGATTCTGTTTCGTTCGTTAATCAGTATCTCGGTAGCGTTGTTGCTAGTCGGATGCACGAGCGGTTTATTGCATCGCGTGGATCAACAACAGGGAAATCTCGTAACAGACCGCATGCTTGACCAGCTCAAACCGGGTATGAATCGCGAGCAGGTCCTGTTCATCATGGGTCAACCGATTCTCAAGAACTCATTCGACTCGGATCGATGGGACTACATTCACACGTTTGCGCCACGGAGCCGCAAACCGGAAAGGAAGTTCATTACCCTCTACTTTGAAGACGGTGTACTCGACCGCCTTATCGGAAACTATGACTTGGCAGAACGCGAGTCCGAAGACAATTCCTAGGTGTTGAGAGGCTTTACCCGCATCTAGCTCCGCTGCATCGCGTCACCTGACGCGTTCCGAAAAAACCATCCTTCCACGCACAGACCTTGCCAAGTATTTAATTTGGCGAGCGCACTCGCTAATTTGAATACACGAAGGAGCCCTCATGGTCGACTCGCGACCGTTGATATTTGAAGGGTTAAAGGTCATCGACGCCGGCTCATGGGTCGCCGGACCCGTTTCGGCAACCATGCTTGCTGACTACGGCGCCGATGTCATCAAGATTGAAATGCCAACGGGCGATCCGTTTCGTCGACTTGCGAAAGGACCTGGTACGCCTGACGCCGACATTGATTACGGCTGGGCGCAGGACGCGCGTAACAAACGGTCGCTTGCCTTAAACCTCAAGACGCCGGAAGGCATCGAGATTCTCAAGCGCTTAGTCACGGACTGCGATATCTACGTAACGAACTATCCGTTGCCAATGCGTAGGCAGTTAGGTTTGACCTATGAAGACCTAAAACCACTGAACGAAAGGCTAATCTACGCATCACTCACCGCTTACGGCGAACAAGGACCAGAAAAAGATCGCGAGGGCTTCGACCTTGTTGCCTACTGGTCGCGCAGCGGTTTGATGGACCTCGTACGTACGGAGGACGCGAAACCCGCACCTAGCATTCCAGGCATGGGCGACCACCCAACAGGCGTCTCCCTCTACGCGGCTATCGTGACCGCATTGTTTCAGCGAGAACGCACGGGACATGGCAGCATGGTGCATACGTCTCTTATCGCGAACGGCATGTGGGCCGCGTCAAATATCGCAGCTGCCAAGTTCGCTCACGGCAACGATTTCTCTAACTACCCGCGCTTGACAGCGAGTTACTTCACACGCGAGCTGTATCAGACACGTGACAAGCGCTGGTTGCAGTTCACCATGGTGCGCACCGACGAGGAGATACTCTCCTACTTTCAGGTTCTCGGTGCGACGCACTTGCTAGATGACCCCCGTTTTCAGACCACACGTTCACGCATTGAATCCGGCTCTGCCCTCGCAAACGAGATCCGACCGATCATCGCACAACGCGATGCATCCGATTGGATAAGCGAGTTCAAGACTGCGAACGTCCCCGTCTCGATGTTGGGCACGATCGATGACCTGCCGTCAGACCCGCAGCTAGTTCCGAATGCGATATTGCGGGAACCGGATGAACCCATCGGCGCAGACTACGTCATCAACCATCCGGTAAACGTGGAAACTAGCAAACGTGCACCTGTAAAGCGCGCGCCGGATGTTGGTGAGCACTCGGAAGAAATCCTTACAGAAATCGGTTATGGATCCGAAGACATCAATCGGCTTCGAGACGAAGGTGTGATCACGTAGCTCGTCACACTTCACTCTAATCACATTCATAGCATCAGTCTGACGATACGTCAGCAAGAACACTTACGACGCTACTTTAGCTCTTGCGATCCGAAGCTTTCCGTCGCCTTGATTCCATAGGATCAATGGGTAAAGGTCGCAGCAACTCCAGTCGATCGCCATCCTTCATGTGGTACGTGCCGGATACCTCTTTTCCCCAAACCGCATACGCGACGACATGCCATTCGTCAATCCAGAGCAATGGTTCGGAATTTCTGGCTGTCTCAACCGCCTCTTTCGCGGTTGTACCTACGTCGAGCTCTAGTTCAACGGACCACTGTCGCTCAGGCCGCGCGTATACAACCTCAACACGAATCATGCCGTCGCCGAACTTCTTTGACGAATGCTTCAACTGTTTTCTCAATACCACGCTTCAGGAACGTGTTAGAAAAAAGATTCAATAGTCTCGACTCGAATTCACACGTCAGATCTAGGGAGACTCGACTGCCCTCGCCGTAATCTGTGAATGTCCAATTTCCTTCTAGTTGAGCAAATGGACCTTCGATCAACTCCAATTTCAGCGACTGACAGCAAACCGGCGTATTCCGGGTCAAGATCGTTTCTTGAACGCCGTATGCCGCCACGCGGAGCTGCGCGTCATATGACGCCGGAGTCTCGTTCACGACGACTGACGATTGACAACCCGGCAGGAATTCCTCGTACCGATCGACGTCATTGACGACATCGAAGATCGCGCCAACGTTAAACGGCACAAGGATACTGTGCTGAATTCTCAGCTTCCCAACACCCGTTTACAACCTCCAGCAAATGCCATCTGCGACCTTAAATATGCGCAAGAACCTCCCGTATCGCTTCGATGATGAATACGCAGAAGACTGCAGCAGGCGTCACATAGCCAACGATGTAAGTCCAAACTTGCTGGGTTTGTGTTTGCATCAATCCGAGTTCCTCATACACCACATGTTTTGGAAGCACGTGACCAACGATTACCGCGATGAGTAGTCCGCCGAGTGGCAACAGAATCAGCTGCGTGATCTTGTCTATCGAATCGAAGAAAGTCCAGTCAAAAAACGGCAGTTTGACATCCGCCCATACATTGAACGAGAGCACGCTCCCCACACCTATAACCCAACATACCGCACCGATTACGACAGCGATTTGAGCACGTGACAGCTTGCCGCGCTCGGAAAAGTATGCGATCGCAGGCTCCGAAATAGAAATCGCGGACGTCAACGCCGCTAATGCGACCAACAGAAAGAACAATCCGCCAAAGAGCGCACCGCCCGGCAAATTGCCGAACGCGACAGGAACGGTTTCGAACAGTAAGCCAGGTCCCGCATCTGGCGCTAATCCATTCGCGAACACGATTGCAAAGATCGCGACACCTGCGAGCAGCGCGAGCACCGTATCCAATATTGCGATGGTGAACGTTGTGGTGCCGACCGACACTTCGTCGGGAACGTAAGCGCCGTACGCCATGATCGCACCCATGCCCAACGACAGCGTAAAGAACGCGTGACCTAAAGCGATCAAAATCGCTTGCGGCGTCAACGCACTGAAGTCCGGTGTGAACAAGAACCCCACGCTTTCCACGAAGCCACCGGCGTGGACGCCGTATCCGATGAGAATCAACAACAGCACGAACACAGCTGGCATGGAGTAGCGCACACACAGTTCAAGACCACGAGTGACGCCTCGAGCGACGAAAAAGATCGTGATTACCATGAAAACGCTGAACCACAACAACACTTGCAGCGGGTCGGCTAGAAAGTCACCAAATGCTTCGCCTACCGCACTTGCGTCTGCACCCGAGAATTCGCCGCTAAAGAGACGAAGAATGTAGTAGCACACCCAACCTGCGACAACTGCGTAGAACGACAGAATAAGAAAACCGGTGAGAACGCCCATGTAGCCGACGCATGACCACCCGGTGGATCGCTTATGGGTTCGCGCCAAGTTGAGAAGCGCTTGTATGGGGCTGGCTCGTCCGAGTTTGCCTAACATGATCTCGCTAGCCATGACCGGAATACCGATAACCGCTATACAAATCAAGTAAACGAGTACAAACGCACCGCCGCCGTTTTCGCCTGCGATGTACGGGAACTTCCATATGTTGCCGAGACCTACGGCAGATCCTGCAGCGGCAAGGACGAAGATGAATGAACTCGACCACATATCCGATCGTTCAGCGACCTGTTCGCTCATCCTTCAATCCTCCACGTCTGGCGCTACAGTGTGTCTAGTTTAAGTGCTTTAGGCACGCTAATTTCTTACCATTGACGCGCTCTATAGATCCAGCACATGCCGAAATCAGACACACAATCTCGCACGATTGCTCGCAATCGTCGCGCTCGATTCAACTTCAGCCTTGAAAAAACCTTCCAAGCAGGTCTCGTGTTGGAAGGTTGGGAGCTAAAGAGCATTCGAGCGGGTAAAGTCCAGCTAGTCGATACGTATGTGATCATTCGAGACAACGAAGCCTATCTGCTTGGCACACGCATCAACCCACTTCCAAGTGCTTCGACGCATCATGTGCCGCAACCGGACAGAACGCGTAAGTTACTGCTCAATAGACGCGAACTTCGTGAAATCTCGGTGGCGTTGCAAGTAAAAGGTAAGAGTTGCGTTGCTACGTCAATGTACTGGAGTCAACAGTATGTGAAGTGCGAGATAGCCATCGCGACGGGCAAGCGTGACTACGACAAACGCAAGACAATTCAAGAACGAGAGTGGAATCGACAGAAAGAACGCTTACGGAAACAGGTCGTCTAGTTCTCGACTTTCATTGCAGCCAGGATTTCCTGTCGATTGCCTGGGAAAAGCACAACATTCTCACACTTCAGACGCGGAAATGCATGCTCGAAGTCTTGCCTTGACTTCGGGAAACGCGCGATAAACCGGTCGCCGTTGACGTGCTCGACCGTGTTATTAGAGAAAAGCTTGTATTGCCGATATGGCATCGGTAGGCGTTGATCCGCGGCGAGAAAGCCGTGAACCAGCGTTCGTTCGCTCAGATAACCATCAATCTCAGCGGCGAACTGCCGCATTGCCTGGTCGTTCATCAGATTGAGATAGTCCCAGAAGAAACAGATATCGAATTTGACATCATTCGGCACAATAAACGGCAACAACCCTGGACTGCTACCGTCATAGCTTGAGCGCACATGGCGACCAACGTCAGCAAAGAAGAACTGACACGGTCGTTCGGCCGACACGATTTCAATCGTCTGACCGACCCCGACGCCTAAGTCGAGAACGCGAAGCTCACGGCGCGAACCCGTGTGCGCGAGCAACGTAGGGAGCAGCGTACTGCCGATGAAATCCCTTTGATCGCCAGGTACGCTCATGGCAGCGACTCCAAAATCAGAGCCGCCAAAGCCGTAAAACGGTTATTTCTTCGGACTTGTCGCAGCGTCAGGATTGCGTTGAGGTGCTGGCGAACCGGCTCGTGGCGGCGACGAAGCTGGCGAGGTTGGTTGTGTGGGTCGACGTTGGGGCTCGGCTGAGGTCTGTCGATTTGACGCCTGCATATCGACGCTGCCCTTAAAGTGGGCACCATCCTCCAAACTTACGCGAGGCGCGTTGACGTTTCCGGCCACGGTGCTGTCCTTGCGGATCACCACAAGTTCCTCCGCAACGATGTCGCCCTCAACGCGACCGCTGACGTCAACGTTTTTCGCGGTCACAGACGCTTGCGCAACGCCTGATTTGCTGATCGTCGCGATGTTGCTTTTCAGCACGATCGAACCATTCACCGTGCCTCTAATCTCAACATCGCCCGTACCTGTGATTTCACCTGTAATCACAATGCCGTTGCCGACAATCGTTCGGGAATCCGCACCTTGTGTAGTCGGACGCGACTGCACGGTCGGAGCAGGTTGGTCTGGCGTAGCCAACGCATCGTTCTCCTGTGTTCGCATATTCATCGCCGGTCATTCCCGCGACTTATGCCGTTGCCACTGTAGTTCCATTGTCTCAAGCCTTAAGGCTCTGATCGGGCGGCCTTCGCTGCACGATTGCATGGCGAAACAGTGCTTTAATACTTCGGATCTTGCTTGTCTTGAAACAAGCCGCTACTCCACGCACTTCCGGAGTTCTCATTGTGAGCACTCCTACCACACTGAGCTGCGTTGATCCCCAAAGCCGTTACGGTGCTTGTTTACAGCACCTAGTACGAAATGGTACCGTTTTTCTTGTAAATCGTTTGAAACAGATTCAAATGAAAAATTTTAAGGGTGTATCGAAGCGCCAAAACTATTATTTGTCCTATTGAGTAGCGTAGGACGACTGTATGGCTAGTTGGTCGTTCGGTTCCATCAGCATGCTTGAGCCTCGCGATTGGCAGGCGCTCAAAATGCTGTTGCCGTTCGTTTTTGAGTTTAAGTACCGGTTTGCGTTCTGCCTCGTTTGCCTTGTGCTGATTCAAATTGCCAACCTCGCGAATCCTTACCTGCTGGGTTCGCTGGTCGATCATTTCGCCGCTTCTGGCGCTGATCCATTAGCCGTCGCGGTGACCGTTCCGGTCGCTTTGTTGTTTATTTACGTCTTTATTCGATTCAGTGGTCTCGCGATTTCCGAAATCCAGAATGCGGTTTTCGGCACGGTAACAGTTCGCGGAACTCGCCGTTTATCCCTCGTACTCCTCACCCATTTGCACGGTCTTGATCTTGAATATCACCTTTCACGCAAGACGGGTGGTCTGTCACGCGACATGGATCGAGGTATTCATGCACTGACAGGATTGATCCGACTGTTCGCCTTCTCGTTGTTTGGCATGTTCATGTCGATCGTGGGAGTCGTTGGCGTGTTTATCGCCTTCTTCGGATGGAGCTACGCGGTGATCAGTGTGGTATGCGCCGTGATTTATGGGGTCTACACGGTCAAAGTCACCGCATGGCGAACGCCCATCATCCGACGTTCAAATGAGGCACACTCCAAAGCGCACACACGTGCTATCGACAGCCTAATCAACCACGAGAACGTCAAGTACTTTGGCAACGAAGGCGCTGAGACGTCACTCTACGATCAGGAACTGACAATTTGGGAACGCGCACGCGCGCGCAATCGCTACTCCCTCGCCGCACTCAATATCGGACAGTCATTTGTCGTGCACTTCGGCTTGCTGTTCATGCTGGGGTTGGCTTGCTACGGTGTCGTTCAAGGCGAATACACGCCCGGCAACCTAGTAGCACTGAACGGCTACGCGCTGCAAGTGTTTGGACCACTCGGCGCGCTGGGATCCATCTATCGTCAGCTGAAGCAAGCATTTACAGACGTTGAAGCCATGCTTGATATCCTCGACACGCAACCGACCGTCACGGTGCGAACGAACGCGGCCCCATTACCCGTCGGTGACGGTCCCATCCAATTTGAGGACGTTCATTTCTTCTATAAGCCAGATCGACCCATCCTTAAAGGCGTGTCCTTTACCGTCAATCCTGGCGAGAAAGTCGCGTTGGTCGGACCGAGCGGCAGCGGTAAATCTACGGTTGGACGTCTGTTATTCCGGTTCTATGACGTGCACTCCGGGAGCATCTCAATTAACGGCGTGGATATTCGAGACGTAAATCTCGACTCGCTCCGTAGCAGGATTGGCGTCGTACCTCAGGAAACAACCCTATTCAACGATACGCTCCAACAAAACATTCAATATGGGTTGCTACGTGCGACGGCACAAGAGATTGAAACAGCTACCAGAATGGCACATTTGGACAGCTTGATTGGCATCTTGCCTGAAGGTATGGACACGGTCGTGGGTGAACGAGGATTGAAGCTATCGGGTGGCGAAAAGCAACGCGTGGCAATTGCGCGCACCATGCTGAAGAAACCAACGTTTCTCCTATTTGATGAAGCGACGTCGTCCCTCGATTCCGCGACTGAAGCGTCCATCATGCATGCAATCAACGAAGTCTCTGAAGGTCACACCACGCTGATGATTGCACACCGTTTAAGTACGGTGATAGACGCAGATCGAATTCTGGTGCTTGCACAAGGTGAAGTGTGTGAGAGCGGCAGTCACGAGGAACTACTAACTCACGGTGGCCACTATGAGCAGCTATGGAAGCTCCAGCACCGCGAAATCGACCACGAG